>Ga0308157_10000376_pt1 | contig 156813 bp, 138 predicted proteins | sample PhyBR1_FD_201035 | JGI IMG/M metagenome (GOLD analysis project Ga0308157, IMG submission 201035) | Phyllosphere microbial communities from UC Gill Tract Community Farm, Albany, California, United States - DLSLB.R1 | ecosystem: Host-associated > Plants > Phyllosphere > Unclassified | place... | reverse complement strand
CATCGGCCACGGGATAAGGATTCAGTCCCGAAGACTGCGGATAAATCTGGCCGTTGGTGGTAGCGCTTTGCGGAACCGGGAGATAATCGCGGGTCTGCCTTCCGAGCTCGTCATAAACGATCGGAGTGACCAGGTCTTTTCCTGAAGGAGTGGCTTTGATCCCGATCACCTGTTTCGGCCTTCCCAAAAAATCGAAATACTGGATGGTTTCCACCTTCCTGATACAGGTTGAATCTAAGCAGGTGGTGCTCTGTATATAGTTTTCTGAGCTGGTCTGCGCATGGAATAAGGCTGCTACAAACAGGGTCAGGTATTGTATTATTTTTGCTTTCATAATAGAAAATAGAAATTAGAAGTTAGAGGGTGGAAGTCAGGGGTACGCAATCCGTAAAGTATCATATCCCATGGCCTGTCACTCATGACTTGTGAATTACTGTTTGTAGTTATATTTATATTTCTTTAAAACATTGCCGTTTTCGTCGGTGATCTTGTCTAACCTTCCGGCTTTATCGTATTGGTAGATCTCGCGGATTCCGGAAGGCGGGGTCATGCTCTTCATCCCGACCAGCGGATCGTAAACATAGGTGGTGATCTGGAAACCTGCCAGTTCCGCCTTATTCCTGAAAAGATCCAGCGCATTCTGCAATGCCTGCTCGGAAGTACCGTCGGTATCGGCATCGGATCTGGTCACCATATCGGAGATATAAGGTGAAACCTGGCTGTAGGTTGCGCCCTCTATTTTCGCAATCGGCTGGGTTTTGTTATAACCCCAGACTACAGAAACCGGGATTCCGTCTCTGGTGGTATACTCTTCCAGATTTCCTTTGGAATCATATTGATTGAAAATGACCTCTGAAGCCAGACTGTTTTGCGAATCATAGGAAACGGCTGACGAGGGAAATTTATTACCCGCATTTTCATATTTTGTTTCTGCTCTTGCCATAATTTTTCCCGGATCCGCAACATCTTTTTTAATCGTGGTTTTTGTTTCCAAAGGAATTCCAAACATATTAGCGTCAATCAGTTTTTGGTTGTTTTTATCTAAAGCGTATTGATAGGATGTTTCCTGAATAGCCCCATCGAAAGCAGTGGTTCTTTGCAGCTGGGTTCTGTAATTATTGGCGTTTCTGAAGATTTCATTCTTCGTTTCAGTAATCCCGGAATCGAAATAATTTCGCGATGTCACGGTCTCATTCTTCATCCATGCCGTTTTTGTATAAGGCGTATTATCTAACCCATTGTTAATTAAAGGATAAGCAGGCCCCGGATAATCTTCCATGCTATAATCCAATACCTCTTCTGAAACTTTCTGGCCTGCAGCATTATATATCTCTTTCTTTTCTAAAAGCCCCTCCCTGGTAAAGTTATAATTGGGAATAATGCCTCCGGTAGTCATAGGATATGCATCTGTTGCTTTAAAATAATAATTTGTATATCCTTCCGTACCCCCCGAAACTTTTACGTTTTTATAAACCATAACAGGATTAGCCGGGGTCATTCCGTCTGATAAAGAACCGCCTTCCACGAAATAACTGCTTTCGAGAGCAGGATTGTCAAACTTTTGATAAGAATATTCTTCCACCCGTGACGGAACCGATAAAATATTGAAATCTGTATTGTTTATATTATAGTATTTGATATTTTTTATTCTCGGAATGCCTCTGTGATAGGATCTTGCTTCAGTAATCACCGTAGAATCTCCCACTTTCTTTACTGCATCAAATGGTAAAGGTTCCGGAAAACTGCCGGGTGATGTACTGCTTAGGGCAGCATAATACTCACCGGCTTTAAATTTTATTTTATTTTTTTCGGGATAACTGCCTGGATTATCCGAAAATGCATTTCCTACACTATAAGGTGCTATCTGATAATCATTTCCTACTTTTCGGTAAAAAATAAGAGACCATAAATAGCCGGATAAACTCCCTACGGGAGAGCCAATGATCACCTCTTTATCTTCAGCGAGTGTAAAAAAATATTTTCGTGCAGATCCAAACTGGCTGAAATCTACATTACCGATGTTTTCGGTAGGTGCAGGAATTTCCTTATATACCTGTAGACTAAAATAGGGAACCATCTCAAAATTATACTCGATAACGCCACCCGTGGGTAAAACAATGGTATTAAGCAAGGCATTCCCATAGGCGTTTTCGCCATCTTCCACAGGAGGATATGCTGCCGGAAACCCTGTATATCCTCCGTACCCGAACTTTGTTTTTTCAAGAACAGTATTATTTACATCTACTTTGCTGTAAGAGGTTAAGGTATTGTTTACTTCAAATATATATTTCGAAACAAATTGATTATTATTTGTTTTCAGGGACAGGCTTTTTAACCAAAACTGATCTCCTTTCTGGACATACTGCTTTCTTCCGTATTCCAGATCAATGATTCCGCGGTCTTTAATTTCAATGCGGCTCAGCTTATTGAATTCTGATTCTGTAACTGCATTTCCTGTTCCGGTCGCATATACCATATCTCTGAAATAAGTAAATTTAGCAAGTTCCTGATTATTTTCATCTTCTATTGTCGTTAGAAAAAAAGCACTTCTGTAGGCCAGCTTACCATACATATCGTTTAGCCAGTCAAAGCCCCATCTCCATACCGATGCCGTAGATTTGTTATAAGTATCAAATTTATACTTGATCCCTGTATCACTGGTGATGGTAAAAGAATCAATAATCAGAGTAGACTGATTACTGTTCCGTTGATAGGCGATTTTTGAGGTGGTAGGAGTCAGATTTACGAGCTGAAAACTATTATTCAAAGTATCTCTTACAAATTTAAAACGTCCCGATTCTCCCGGAATACTATAATTGTAAATATCATTAAACTCATTCTTGCGGTAAAAAGTTTTCGTATGATCATCAAAAGATTCATCAGGATCCTGGTAGTTATCCCTGGATATAACGCCCTGTCCCAATAGCGACCAGCCAGGGCCTAAATCTCCTGACCATAAATCTTCGGTAACATTTGCCGCATGGTAATTGATCACCAGACCGATATTAACGGTACTGTTATTTGTAGGAACATTCACTAAACTATAGGATATATTAGGAATTCCGGTTTGTACGGAAACCGGAACATTGGTGTAGGCCGCTAATGATGAAACAGTAGGAACCGGACGTTCTATACCTTTGTTGAGACTCAGTTCCTGACCGTAACAGACCTGACCGCCTAAAAAGGCGATGATCATTAAAAATATATTCTTCATTTTCTCAGTTATTTCTTAATTAATTTAGCATTCGCCGTTTTATCCGTATCCGTTTTTATAACCACCAGGTAAGCGCCCTGAATCAACGGCTGTGTATTGATCTTGGTTACCTTATTCTTGGCTTTTAAACTCTGCAGCTGCCTTCCGCCCATGTCGTACATCACAATCTCCGCTTCTGTAAAGTTCATCCCGATTTCAATATAGGCATAATCCGACACCGGATTCGGGTAGATTTTAATATCCTGCTTTTCGATCAGCTGATCAATCTGTTGATCTCCCAGCTTTACAATCTTCCAGTTCTCTTTTCCTAATTCCTCAGCGCTGGTGCCTGCCAGGATAATAGAACCGTCCCTGTTTAACTTAATATCAGATAACCTTTCCTCTTTTTTAGATGACTTACCTTTCACATGCTTTCTCCACTGCTCATTTCCGTTCTCATCCAGATAAAGCATCCAGAATTTTTCATCATCGGCTTCCATCCTACCTTCCGCCTGCGTATAACCTCCCAACAGAATCGATGTGGTCAGGTCTTTATTCTTTCCTCTTTGCTCTTTTTTCTCAATGACGCTCATTCCCATCAGCACATCCCTGTTTTTAAAGCTGTAGGACTTTTGCCAGACTTCTTCTCCCCTGTTATCTAAAGAAATGAACCATAAATCCGTTCCTTCGGTGATCCCAACTGATTTATTTCCCGATCTTTCCGATCTTGATTCTCCTCCAACGATATAGCCGCTGGAAGTCAGTGCCAGGGTTCTTAAATGGTCATCTCCTTTTCCGCCGAAGTTCTTTTCCCATTCTACTTTTCCGTCTCTGGAAAGTTTTATGATCCAGTAATCGCCTTCCCCGAAATTTTCGGTTTTCTTGGAACCTCCAATGGTACTTCTGGAGTAAACGCCTAACAAAGCCCCGCCATCTTTTGTCGGAATCATTTTCTCCACTTCATCCAGGCCTTTCCCGCCTAAAATCAGCTGGGAGAGTTCTTTCCCATTCTTATCGAGTCTTACCACCAGAACGTCTTTCGATCCATATCCTTTGGCTGAGTTTTGAACGTTTCCTGCGACGAAAAATCCCAAGTCAGCCGTCTGAATCACCGCTCTTGCCTCCTCATCAGAAGCGGTACCGATCGTTTTTTGCCACATTTCTTCAGCAAAAGGACTAATTCTGACCAACCATATATCGGATCCTCCTTTCGAGTCTTCTTTTTTATCCAATCCTTTTCCTGAAAATGAAGTTCCCGCCAAAAGAAAACCACCTTCCTGCGTAGCAACTGTTGCCGATAAAAAATCGTGATTATATCCGGAGAAATATTTCTCCCAGACTTCTTCGCCCTGCTGGTTGAGTTTAACCAGGTGAAATTCATAGCCCTTATTCTGTTTACCGCCTCCAGACGGTATCTTCGTACTTTGAATGCTGCTTCCCGAAATTAGGTATTGCCCGTCGATGGTCGTAGTGACCTGGCTCAGGAAATCCTGGGTGTTGGATTTGATATCTTTCTGCCAGATTACTTCCTGGGCAGAAAAATTTAAAATAGTGCATAAGAAAAATGCACTCCTGTAGAGTTTTTTCATTCCCTTGTTTATTGAGTTTAACAGTTATTTTTTTAAGCGTGCAAATCTACTACTTTTCAATGGGCTAAAGAACTGATACATGAAATTTATTTTGATATGTTAATGCTTTTATTATCAATCTGTTCGCTTCATGAAGCACATCTTTTATTTCTGTAAATATATTTCGATATAACGACAAAACATGTCGTATACAATAAATGATGCATCGCTTTATATAAAGGTTGGAAACAAAAGATAATTTTCTGAGTACTGTTGAATGCCACACTAAGTTCTTTTATTTAGAATGTATATTTTTACCGTCCATATATTATTTTACCTCAGCCTTTAATTCAATAAAATCATCCGAACTGACTTGAGAACACCACACGGGCATTGTTGATAAAAATGATCTTTATTGAATGACAGACCTCTCAAGCTTTCTTTACGTCCTCAAAGGAAAATCAGTAAGGACAGTTTATAATTTGATGTTGGGATCCGTAATCATACAAAAGCACGCCGTTTCGTCAGTTGCAAAACGGCCTGCTTATTAATTACAATTCCTGCAGTAGCTTTTATCTACATATTCTTTGTTTCCTCCTGAAGACAGATAATAGCAGCCTCCTTTTTCGCCTACATACAATGGATGGCCGTTGTAGCTGCAAGATCCTGAGGCATTATCATTTCCTCCGCCGTTTTCACATGAATATAATGTTATGGATAATACGATAAGTAAAAGTAATTTCTTCATAACTTAAGTTTAAATTGTTAATATTTTCTTCACCAAAACTAAGTCAGGAATACCGTCATAAAATACGGGAAACCATAAGCAGGAAGTATTTGTCTTTTTTACGCAAAAAAGCAGTTCCATCCGAAACTGCTTTATCTGAATATTCTTGTTTTTAATTATTTTAAATCAAACCGGTCGGCATTCATTACTTTCACCCAGGCGGCAATAAAGTCATTGACAAATTTTTCCTGTGCGTCTGAACTGGCATACACTTCTGCAACAGCCCTCAACTCAGCATTTGATCCGAAGACAAGATCTGCCCGCGTTGCAGTCCATTTTTTCTCACCGGTCGTACGGTCTGTCCCTTCAAACAATTCGCGGTCTTCTGAAGCTGCTTTCCACTGGGTACTCATATCCAGAAGATTGACAAAGAAATCGTGGGTAAGGGTCTCCGGACGCTTGGTGAAAATACCGTGAGAGGAACCGTCAAAATTTGTATTTAAAGCTCTCATTCCTCCGACCAGTACCGTAAGTTCCGGAGCCGTAAGATTGAGTAACTGGGCTTTATCGATCAATAAAGATTCTGTAGAAACGGAGAATTTTTTCTTCGTATAATTTCTGAATCCGTCTGCCTGAGGTTCCAGGTATCCCATTGATTCTACATCGGTCTGCTCCTGTGAAGCATCCATCCTTCCCGGTGCAAAGCCCACTTTCACGTCGTGACCGGCGTTTCTGGCCGCTTTTTCAACGCCGACACTTCCCGCAAGCACAATTAAATCCGCTAATGAAACTTTTTTATTTCCGGACTGAGAATCATTGAAATCATTCTGGATATTTTCCAGAACGGATACCACCTTCTGAAGCTGATCAGGATTATTCACTGCCCAGTATCTTTGAGGCGCCAGACGAATTCTCGCCCCGTTCGCCCCGCCGCGCTTATCACTTCCCCTGAATGTGGAAGCCGATGCCCAGGCGGTTGATACCAATTCAGAAATACCTAACCCTGAATTTGAGATTTTATCTTTTAAAGATTCGACATCATCATTGTCAATCAGTTCATGATTCACTTCAGGAATCGGATCCTGCCAGATCAGTTCTTCCTGCGGAACTTCCGGTCCCAGGTAACGGGTTTTCGGGCCCATATCCCTATGCGTCAGCTTAAACCATGCTCTCGAAAATGCATCGGCAAATTCTTCAGGATTTTCATAGAATCTTCTTGAAATTTTTTCATAGGCAGGATCTAACATCAGGGACAGATCTGTGGTCAGCATGGTCGGTCTGTACTTTTTTGCGGGATTAAATGCATCCGGGATAATCTCTTCCCCATTCTTTGCCACCCACTGATGAGCTCCGGCAGGACTTTTAGTCAACTCCCACTCATGTTCGAAAAGATTTTTAAAGAAATGATTGCTCCATTCTGTCGGTGTTTCTGTCCAGGTCACCTCCAGGCCGCTGGAAATGGTATCGGGACCTTTTCCGGATTTATAGGAGCTGTTCCATCCGAATCCCTGGGCTTCAATTCCTGCCGCTTCAGGCTCTTTTCCTACATGATCTGCAGGCCCTGCGCCGTGAGCTTTCCCAAAAGTATGTCCGCCGGCAATTAAAGCTACGGTTTCTTCATCATTCATTCCCATTCTTCCGAAAGTATCCCGGATATCTCTTGCGGCGGCGATAGGATCGGGATTTCCGTCCGGTCCTTCTGGATTTACATAAATTAATCCCATCTGTACCGCTGCCAAAGGCTTCTCCAAATTCCTTGAGTGAATATCTCCGTCTGCATCATCGTCGGTAGGAAGCACACCCCTGTTCTCTACCACTCCTTCCGAACCGTGGGCATAGCGAAGATCTCCTCCCAGCCAGGTCTTTTCAGCTCCCCAATACACATCCTGATCCGGTTCCCAGACATCTTCGCGACCTCCTGCAAATCCGAAAGTTCTGAGTCCCATAGACTCTAATGCAACATTTCCGGTAAGGATCAGCAGATCCGCCCAGGAAATACGCCTTCCGTATTTTTGTTTGATTGGCCACAGCAGTCGGCGGGCTTTATCTAAACTTACGTTGTCCGGCCAGCTGTTCAAAGGAGCAAAACGCTGCTGCCCGGCTCCCGCTCCGCCCCTGCCGTCACCTACGCGATAAGTCCCGGCACTATGCCAGGCCATACGGACAAACAGCGGACCGTAATGCCCGAAATCGGCCGGCCACCAATCCTGAGAATCGGTCATCAATGCATGCAGATCCTGTTTTACAGCTTCAAGGTCAAGGCTTTTAAAAGCTTCGGCATAATTGAAGTCTTCATCCATAGGATTGGAAAGTCCGGAATGCTGACGCAGAATATCTACTCTCAATTGTTCCGGCCACCAGTCTTTATTCTGGGTTCCCCCACCTGCTACGTTTTCTTTTTTCATCGTTCCGTTGTGAAACGGACATTTGCTGATGTCATCAGAGTTATTTTCCATATTGTTTAATTTTTTTTGTATTATTTCTATTAAGGTTGATATTTTTAAGTTACCAGTGGACAAATCTACCACTGTTATAAAATAAATACAATCTATCGTAAATATTTTCATGATAGTTAAAAACGATAATATCGCTTATTTTATTGATTTCCCGAACTTATGCGCAAAGAGAGTAAAATAATGCAATTAAGATAATGAAATTTTACATTTAATTATAAATTCGTCACTTATATATAAATAAATTTACAATCACTTAATATAATAGAGATATATGTATACATTTCACACTTTTTGATTAGATAAAATTTAATTAACTTTATGTCTAAATATGAATTCGGATATGAAAAAAATACTTGTAGTGATTCTCGTTGCGTTTATTATACTTCAGTTTTTTCCTATTGATAAAACCAACCCTGCTCCTACTCCGGGCATGGATTTTTTAACCATAAAAAAGACATCTCCTGAGACCGCAGAAATGATCCGTACCTCTTGTTACGACTGTCACTCCAATGAAACTGCATATCCCTGGTATTCTAATTTCGCTCCGGCGTCCTGGTTTCTGAAAAATCATATTAATGAAGGAAGAAAGCATCTTAATTTTTCTACCTTCGCTACTTACGAACCTAAAAGGCAGCTTCACAAACTGGAGGAGTGTATAGAAATGGTGGAGAAAAAAGAAATGCCTCTGGAATCTTATTTTGTAGGACATCAGGATGCAAAACTTACTGACGAACAAAGGAAACTGTTAATTGATTATTTCAAAAGAGAAAAAGCTGAGACCGAGAGAAAAATGTCATTTTAAAATAATACATCATGATAGAAAACTGGCAGGAAAAACATATTGTATTTTTTGACGGAGATTGCGGGGTCTGCAATTTCTGGGTACAGTGGATTTTGGAAAGGGATAAAAAAGATGAGTTCCTGTTTGCATCACTGCAATCGGATTTCGGTCAGAAATTTTTATCTGAAAGAGGTTTGGACACAAAGGTTTTTAACACCTTATACTTGTGGAAACCCGAACAGTATTATGTAGAAAAGTCTCAGGCAGTTCTGAAAATTGCCGGTTTGCTGGGCGGTATTTATAAGCTTTCAGGCATTGGAAAAATCATTCCCAGATTCCTGAGTGATCAGGTGTATGATATGGTTTCGAGAAACAGGATGAAGCTTGCCAATCAGAAATGTTATCTGCCGACCCCTCACCAGAGAAAAAAATTCATTGAAGTTTAAAATACAGCCATTCTAATATCGTTATATCTCTAATATCCATAAAAACAAAGACTGCCTCACGAAGAAACAGTCTTTTTATCGTGATAATCGTATGGATACACAGATTCTAACAGTTATTTTATTACTGATTTAAAGACCATACGGAATAAGAATTGGGCGCACACTGAATTTTCACCCATTTGTCGCTCTGGGTGGTCGGATACCATCCTGAACTTCCCGTAAAGTCCTTAATCTGCTGGCCCGCCCAGTTGGTCTGGATCCATCTTTCCTGCCAGCTGGAGGAAGTATTGATGTACACCACCAATCCGGGATTTCCGTTATAGCCGTTTCTCCTGGCAATATACTCGTCATTGTCGGTATACAGAATGGAGGTGGTACCGGTAGCTTTATTGTTGTGAATCCAGATCAGATTGTTCAGCCTTTCTTTATTCAGCCATTCTTCATAATCCCTGTAAAAGACCGTCGGATATCCCTCATGGGTCAGAATATAGGCATACGCCGGCATTTTGTTATTGATGATGTCTGTATCGTGATTCGCCACAAAAGTGACCGCCCTGTACGGATTTCTTTTCCACATCATATCATCATTCAGGGCATTCAGATTTCCGTTATCAAACGCCTCATCCATCTTATAATACGCTGCAAAATCGAATACGGAGCTGTTGGCATTATTAGCCCACCATTCTAAAGTATTCACATTGGAATCCCACAGTTCTCCCACAGAAAATCCACCGACATTTGAATTCCAGGTATTCACGACCCAGGGCCCGAATCCCTTCACGTAATCAAACCTCCATCCATCGAATTTCATGACATTTTTATAATATTTTCCGACAGAATCATCTCTTCCCCAAAGCCAGTCCTGGACGTAAGGATTCGCATGGCAGAGATCCGGAAACCCGCCGAAAGCTCCTTCATCATTATTGCCATATGCATTTTTATAAAAGTCATTATAGCTTCTCGGAAATTTTCCTGAAGCCACTCCCGAAAAATTGGTCCACGTATTGGTTCCGGTAAAAGGATTGACTTCCGATTGACCCCCGCTGTTATGATTAATAACAATATCAGCATAGACCTGCATATTTTCCGCATGTGCTTTTGTAATTAAAGCCTCCAGCTCTGTTCTTGAGCCGAAACGGGTTTCTACGCTTCCGTTTTGGTTAAAATTTCCAAAATCATAGTAATCGGTCGGATCATAGCCCATAGAATAGGCTCCGTTCTGCGCTTTAGAAGCTGGAGGAAGCCAGATGGCTCCGATTCCTGCATTGGACCAATCGGTTACTTTTCCTTTAACGGTATTCCACCAATTTCCCCCATCGGGAACATCCCAGTAGAACCCCTGCATCAGAACACTTCCTCCCGGTCCCGCAACAAATTTTCCATAGGTTGAAACTCCTGTACTGAACGGGCGCCCGTCATGCTTCGTTACATTCACTATTTTATCATGAATTTCTGAGTTTCCCGGCGTTTCCGGAATAAGTTCATCACTATTGCGGCAGGAACTCATACATCCGGCTGCCAGTAATGAAAGTAATAAATGTCTCTTTTTCATATTAAAAGTTTTAATTATTAAAGCATTACCTAAATTACAATTTTATTAAATAAAATTCTATTCCATGTGAAATATTTTTCCAAATCAACACTCATATTCTTAAAATTATTATTTAAATCTTGGTTAAAAATGTATAAACTTTAAAGATTTTCGGTGCAATTTTTCCATTAATCCATATATTTGCAGACTATGGAATACAATACCCAAAAAACTCAGCTTCATTTGCCCGAATACGGCAGAATTATACAACAGTTGGTTGAACGTTGCAAAGAGCTTTCTACAAAAGAAGAAAGAAGCGAAATGGCCATGGCCATCATTGATTTTATGGGTCAGAGAAACCCTCAGCTTCGCGATGAAGAAAATTATAAGCATAAACTTTGGGACCATCTTTTTATTTTAGCCGATTATGATCTGGATGTAGATTCTCCCTATCCTTTTCCTACGAGAGAAGAACTGGCTGAAAAACCAAAAAGAATGGAATACCCGAAACTTCAGGGTGACTTTAAATTTTACGGGAAAAGTATTCTTCAGTTAATAGAAAAAGCAATCGAACTGGACCAGGGTGACGAAAAAGAAGCCCTGATTGAGGTTATTGCCAATAATATGAAGAAATCTTACAACGTATATAATAAAGAGCATGTAACGGATGATGTGATCTTCCGCCACCTGAAAGAACTTTCGGAAAACAGACTGGATCTTACGGGAATAGATTCGCTGGAGAAAAGTAAAATCTATTACACGACCAACAGCAACAACCGAAATAATAACCAAAACAACAATAACCGGAATAACAACCGAAACAACCAAAATAACAAAAGAAGACACAACAATAATAACAACAACAATAATCATAATAAAAACAGAAAGTAGACATGAGTGGAACATTTCAGATACGAGGAGGAAAAAGATTGCAGGGTGAAATCACTCCACAGGGAGCAAAAAATGAAGCTCTACAGATTCTATGTGCCGTTTTACTAACTGATGAGGAAGTGAGGATCAAAAATATTCCTGATATCCACGACGTTAATCGATTAATTGAAATCCTGGGAGATTTTGGTGTCAAGGTGGTAAAAAACGGTCACGGAGACTATACTTTCAAAGCTGACAAGGTAAATTTTGATTATATAAAATCCAGCGAATTTAAAAAGGACGGTGCAAAACTGAGAGGCTCGATCATGCTGATGGGACCCATGCTGGCAAGATATGGTGAGGCCTATATGCCGACTCCGGGTGGCGACAAAATCGGGAGAAGAAGGCTGGACACTCACTTCCAGGGACTTGTAGAATTGGGTGCAGAATTCAACTACGACGAAGAGGAGTATTTCTATTCCTTAAAGGCTAAAGAGCTTACAGGAACATTCATTCTGCTGGAAGAAGCTTCTGTAACGGGAACCGCCAATATTGTCATGGCAGCAGCTTTAGCCAAAGGAAAAACAAGAATTTACAATGCAGCATGTGAGCCTTACCTGCAGCAACTCTGTAAAATGCTGAACCGGATGGGAGCCAATATTTCAGGAATCGGGTCCAATTTATTAACCATAGAAGGCGTAGATCATCTTGGCGGGACTGAACATACGATGCTTCCTGACATGGTGGAAATCGGATCCTGGATCGGTCTTGCAGCGATGACAAAATCTGAAATCACGATTAAAAATGTAAACTGGAATCAGCTGGGTGTTATTCCCAATACTTTCAGAAAACTGGGAATCGAGCTTGAGCAGAGCAATGATGATATTATTATTCCGGCCCAGGAAAATTATAAAATCCAGAAGTTCATCGATGGTTCGATCTTAACAATATCTGATGCACCATGGCCAGGGTTCACTCCAGATCTGTTATCCATAATTTTAGTAGTAGCCACACAGGCAAAAGGCAGCCTTCTGGTACACCAGAAAATGTTTGAATCAAGACTTTTCTTTGTGGATAAACTAATTGATATGGGCGCCCAGATTATCCTTTGCGATCCTCATAGAGCAACTGTTATCGGATTGAATCAGGAAACTCCGCTAAGGGGAACGACCATGGTTTCTCCGGATATCAGAGCCGGAAATGCCCTCCTTATTGCAGCACTTTCTGCTGAAGGAAAATCAATTATCCACAATATCGAACAGATCGACAGAGGATATGAAAATATTGACGGCAGGCTGAAAGCCATAGGAGCTGATATTGAAAGAATTTAATTAATTTTATTTTAAATACGAGACCATCTTTACGGTGGTCTTTTTTTATACTGCAAAGTGGTTACTTTTTAACATGATTATTCTTCTCATTAACATTCTCATTTCAGCGCCTCTTACTAAAGTACAATTTTGCTAAATAAAAAACGGCTGCCAGAGGAATAGGCAACCGTTCACGTAATTAAAACTATATGAACTTTAGATCAAGAGTATTTTCTGCACGTATATTCTACTGCCGTACTCAAGAGTTTATTTTTATAAAGATAAAATTCAAGTTTCTCGAAATCATCTGAATTTACATTGATGTATAACTGAACAGATCCGAAACTGAGACCATTCACATATTCCACATTGGCCGATAACACCCGGTGACATATTCCGAACTGATTATAAATGGTATTCATCAGATGCTCGAATTTCATTTTCCCATTTAATTCCACTTCAAGGATCAGTTCTTTTTTAGGCAGGCTCGGTTTGTTTTGTAAAACCTGCAGGTTCGAATTTGGTGTTATCATAACAAAACATTTTTTGGATTTAATGATAGAATTGTTGCCCCGTTGCGTTAATTCTTTCACAAAAATATAAAAAAATATTAGTCCACCAAATTAGTAGACTAATAATTTCTAATTTTAACATATTTATTTTTCATTTATCAAAGTTCTGATTGAAATATTACTATAGGGATTAAAAAAAGCGAGCTTCCGTCCGCGATAAAAGATTTTATTTATTTTAGTTCTTCTATTTTTTCCAACTTGTCGGAAGCTGCCAGACCATTCGGATTGCAACCTGGCTCCCCTTCCGGAACCTTAAGATTTTTCTTTTGGTAAAACGCTTCCCAAAATGCATTTACTGTTCCGGTTTCAGGATCTGTAAAAGTCATAGGTTCCAATTTGAAAATATGATCTTTTCTGAAAGCTCTTTCAATGAAATCTGAACAGTAGTAGGAATTTTCATCCAGAATATAATTGAAATTATACGGTTTCCCCAACATCGAATTCGCCTTTTCAATAGCAGCGGGAATGGTTTTCCGATATTCAGATCTTAAACGGTAGACCACCACTTTCTGTCCGTCCTCAGTCTGATCCTTCAGAAAATCGTTCATTAATTGTCTTTGAGAGCCTCCTTTCGGCGCAGCATGAAGCACAAAAAAGCTGTTTCCGCTTTTTTCAATAATTCCGATATGGTCGTACGAGACATTTTTCTGTTTTTGAGTAACATTATTAATGGCTCCTGAAAGACCGGTTTCCTTTGCAGTCACAAAAAGCAGATCACCGTTTTGTAATTTCATGTTTTGCTTTAAAGCACAGGAATTCAGCATGAGAATACAGGCACATAACAATAGTACGGTTTTATTTATTCCGGAAACAAATTTCTTTTTACAATACATCTTCATGGCCCAAAAGTACAAAACAGAATGTATATTTTTTGACTCAGGATCCGAAGATTAAGTGAAAAACTAACGGATATTTCCAGAATTATTTTTTCAGGTTAGCTTTATACTGAGTTTCGTATACATCAATCCATTCTGCGACCGTCATTTTTCCGGCCAGTTCGGCCAGTAACTGAAAGGGAATATCATCCATTTTTTTGAAACGGATACAGGATTTCCCCATATCCAGTTTTCTTTTTGAATGTCTGGGAAATTCCTTGACAAACCAGTCCAGCAGTTCAGGTTTTGCATAGAGTCCCATATGATACAGGGCAATAAAATTCTTCTGGGATGCGATTGTTATAAACGGTAGCGGTGATCCTGGCGCGCAGTGGTAACCCGCAGGATATGTTTCCAGGGGAACACTCCATCCGGGCATTCCATAGCTGACGCCCTGCTTAAAACCCGGCGGCAGATTCTTACTGATCAGATCCATTATTTTTCTGAAAGCCTCCTGTCTCTCTTCAGGAATTTTTGAAATATAATCTTCCGGGGAATTGGCTGGAATGTACATGTTTTGATTTTTAAGGTGACTAATTTAAGCTTTTCGACGCATCGGGCAAACAGAATCATAAAAAGAAAGACAGCTGTATATTTAACACAGCTGCCCCCAGTTATAAAAATTTGAAAAATTAATTCTTAATAGCTTTCGTTGTAAATTGAGACCCGTCCCTGAATTTCAATGTCACCAGATACAATCCCGAATTCAGGAATCTCAAATCGATTTCTTTCGTCGGGTTATCGATGGTTCTCACGATCCTTCCTGTAACATCACTGATGGTAACCGCGGTCACCTTTTCAATTTCAGAGACATACAGTACATCTTTAAACGGATTAGGATAAATGGAAAGTTTCCGTTTATTGGCGTCTACTTCGGAAGTGGATAACTGAGCTGTTTCCCAATAGACATCATCCCAATAATATGATTTGCTGTCATTAGCTGCCCTGATGGCAATTCTCGCACCTGCAGGAACTGTTGCAGGAACCGCAACTGTATATTCGGAGCCTGCTGCTGTATAACTCGTATTACTGATGGCCAAGGCCTGTAACGGGACAAAAGTACCGGCATCAGCAGTATTGGTTACATACCCTACCGTTAAAGTACCCGGTGCTCCACTGCTCACTCTGGCTTTCAGTCTCAGCTGATAATTTCCTGAATTGATGGTACTGAAAACAGGAAGCACAACATAGGTTGGTGTATTGGAAGCGGAATTAAACTGGTAAATATTACGCGTCCCGGAAGCCGGTGTCGTAGAAGTGATCGTTTGTGACCCTGTTCCTGCCAGTCGGATCCAACAATCCGGAACGATGGATCCCGTGGTGTACGAATCAAAATTTTCGAACAGAGAAGTTACCGCTCCGCAGGCTGTTTTAAAGTTCCCGGAAAAAGACCATGCGCTCTGTCCGGTTGCCGAACTGCAATTTGACCTTACCCAATAATAATAGGTTGTATTTGGATTTAAATTATCAATTAATCTCGTGGTTCCCGTTACCCCGGAAATCGTAGGTGCTGCTCCTGCTGCAGGTGCTGTATTGGTGGTACTGTAATAAATATCATAACTCACCGCCGATGCTGAATTGGGGGTCCAGGAAACCTGCGCTGAACTGGAAGTAACAGTACCTACAGGCTGTAAAGTAGGGGCTACACAATCTGAATATGCATCAGCAGAAAAGGCAAAAATATTTGAAACGCCTGTACCTGCAGTTTTTGTTACCGTTACACTCTGTATCGGTTTTGTCTGATTGGCTGCATCCAGTGTCAGCAAGGTCTGGTATAATCTTGGATTTGTTGAATTCGGTTCTAAAACGTCATTGGCCCGATTGATTCTTCCGATGCCCTGGATGGCATAATTTGTTCCTCCATACCAGTCGGAAAGAGCCACACCGGAAAAAATCTGACTTGTATTATCCGTAAAATTTACCTGTACCTGAACGGTAGAAGTACCACTTCCGCTTGTTGACAGCATGTACAGTCTGAAAGCGGCTTTTGGGGAAGCGAAAGTTAACACCCCACTGTCAGAAGCAGCAACCAGCTTTAAAGAATTGTTTCCACTTAAGTTCCCCAGCTGAAAACTCAGCCCCGGAGTAGCTGCTACTACCGTATTAATAACTCCGTTAGCCGGAATTCCGTAAGTAAGCGGTGTGCTGGAAGATGTCAGTTGGTAATCTCTTGCTACAAACGCGAATGAAACGCCATCTACATCTGAACTGGTAGATAAAGAGGATGACCCTACCCCATTGGCTATAACATCTGCCGTATAACCGGACTGTACGGGCATGGTCTGAAAGTTTTGAGCCATCATGAATGTGGCAGATAAAAGAGTCGCAACATTCAGGACTCCAAAAAGTAGTTTAATTTTCATATTTATTACTATTAGCATGATAAATTTATAAAAAAAATAATATAAAAATATTTTATTTGATTATTTTTCAAATAAAATTTACATTCATTATAAATTAATATAAACACTTTAACTAATTCGGAAATAATAATCCCAACTGTAAATAAATGGTACATGAGAAAAATCAACAGAATACAACAATCACTGTGAATATAAAAAATTTAAAAGACCGTAAAAGAAGCCTGGTAGTATTTTAATATTGGGAAATTAAATCTTATTTTTGCCATACAAATTTTTGAACAATGCCAAATATTTCAAACAGAGCACAGCATATGCCAGCATCGCCGGTAAGAAAACTGGTTCCTTTTGCCTTAAAAGCAAAACAGAAGGGAATCAAAGTCTATCACCTGAACATCGGGCAACCGGATATTGAAACCCCGGAAACCGCTTTAAATGCTTTAAAAAACATCGATTTAAAAGTACTGGAGTATGCTCTTTCTGAAGGAAATATCGAATACAGACAGGCACTGACCGACTATTACCACAGTCTGGATTTCACAGACCTAACTCCGGACAATTTTATCGTAACCAATGGGGGATCAGAAGCTTTAAATTTTGCCATTTCTACATTATGTGATGATGGTGATGAAGTGATCATCCCGGAACCGTATTATGCCAATTATAATGGTTTCACCAATGCATTCAACGTGAATGTCGTGGCAGTTCCTTCAACAATTGATACAGGATTTGCCCTTCCTCCGATTGAGGAATTCGAGAAAAAAATTACGGCCAGAACCCGTGCGATTGTCATTTGTAATCCCGGAAATCCTACCGGATATCTTTACACCCGGGAAGAACTGCAGAAATTGGCAGAAATTGCTTTAAAATACGATATTGTTATCATTTCTGACGAGGTATACAGAGAGTATGTTTATGACGGGAAACAGCAGATTTCAATGCTTGCCTTTCCGGAACTGAGTGAAAACTGCATCATTATCGATTCAGAATCAAAGCGCTACTCCATGTGCGGGGTAAGAATCGGATGTTTAATCACCCGTTCAAAAAAAATACATGACGCTGCCATGCTTTTTGCACAGGCAAGATTAAGTCCTGTTTTACTGGGACAGATTGCGGCTACGGCGGCTCACCAGAATGACGGCGCCTACATCAGAGCCGTAAGAGAAGAATATACACACCGAAGAAATGTCCTGGTTGATCTGCTTAATGCCATCCCCGGCGTTATTTGCCCGAAACCGAAAGGAGCATTCTACTGCGTTGCCGAACTTCCGGTGGATGATACGGAAAAGTTTGCCCAATGGCTGCTTGAAAAGTACGCTTTCAATAACGAAACGATCATGATAGCTCCTGCAGGAGGCTTCTACAGCAACCCTGAATTAGGAAAGAAACAGGTAAGGATTGCTTATGTTTTAAAAGAAGAAGACCTGAAAAGAAGTGCTGCTATTTTAAAAGATGCTCTTGAAAAGTATAAATTGGAATTCAGCCTTTAATTTAAAACCATACAACATGTCAGCAATAAAAAATCATGGTCTGAAAATATTCTTTCCAATACTTTTATTGCTGATATTTTTTTCCTGTGATGATAAGAAATCCCGAAATATTATTTCAAAAAATCCCAACGCTATTGTTTCTATAAACTATTCCGATATTGGAGGTGAGCTCGGAAACTATAAAATTGTTAAAATCACAAAAGATTCTATTCAATTAGAGACAGGCATCACCAACAGTAAAATCCATAAGGAATGGAAATCCTCTATCAATTCTCAAACCTGGAACCGGCTTACTTCAACTATTGATGTAAAAACTTTAGACAAAATAAAAAGTTCTCCAAGCAAACAATCTGTAGACGGATTTGATGAGACTTTCCAGATCAGGACGGCAAAAAACTATCATGTGTATGTAAATGCCTATGCTGATACCATTTATTATCAACAGCTTCAAAAATTAAAAGACCAGATTCAAAATGTTCTTCCATCCGAATATAAGTAAAATTATGCAAGAAAATTTTTCTCTAAAACCGTATAACACATTCGGCGTTGATGCAAAAGCGAGGTATTTTGCTGAGGTTACCACGATTGATGAATTAAGGGATGTCCTGAATTTTTCGAAAATGCAGACCCTGCCTCTTTTATTTTTAGGGGGCGGAAGTAATATATTGCTGACAAAAGATTTTGAAGGATTGGCGATTCAGCTTAATTTAAAAGGAATTTCTGAAGAATTCTTAAATGAAAACGAAGTCCTGGTCACGGCAAAAGCCGGAGAAAACTGGCACGAGTTTGTGATGCACTGTTTAAATAAAAATTTTGGAGGATTGGAAAACCTCTCTCTGATTCCCGGAAATGTAGGCACTTCACCCATGCAGAATATCGGCGCCTACGGAACCGAAATCAAAGATATTTTCGTAAGCTGTACGGTTCTCAATCTGGAGAATCTTGAATTGGAAATTTTCAATCTCGAGCAGTGTAGATTCGGGTACAGAGACTCTTTTTTTAAGCAGGAAGGAAAGGGAAAATATGTGATTATTGAAGTTACATTCAGATTAACAGCCCTAAATCACAGCATTAAAACAGAATATGGTGCGATAAAAACCGAGCTCGAAAATATGGGTATTGAAAATCCTACGATTCAGGATGTTTCAAAGGCAGTTATTGCGATCCGGAAAAGCAAACTCCCCGATCCGAAGCATACCGGAAACGCAGGAAGCTTTTTTAAAAACCCGAGTATTCCTTTATCTCAGTTTCAGGAATTGCAGCAAAAGTTTGATAACATCCAGGGCTACCCGAATGGAGATTTTGTAAAAGTTCCTGCCGGATGGCTCATCGAACAATGCGGCTGGAAAGGAAAACAGATCGGCAATGTAGGTTCCCACAAACTGCAGTCGCTGGTGATCGTCAATGCGACCGGCGAGGCCAGCGGAAAAGAAATTTTTGATTTTTCAACAGCCATTATCAGGTCTGTAGAGGAGAAATTCGGAATCCTACTCGAAAGAGAAGTTAATATCCTTTAAAAACAGTTAATATGGCAAAAAATACCGCTGAAAAAGAATTCAGAAAACGTGTTCAGAAACATATTTCTGACATTAATCTAGTGAAGATCAGTCTTGAAGACGAGTCGTCGATTTACGGATTCATCACAAAAGCTTCCGACGAGTTTATCATGATCGAAGAAACGAATGATTTTTCTCTTGCAGGTATAAAAATTGTTCCTGCTTCAAGAATTACAGGCATTCGTCATGGTATTTCAGACAAAGTTTCAAAAGCTATCTATTCAGAAGAAGGTCTTATTACATTTAATCATAAAATCATTGACAATACTTCTTTAAAAAACTACGAATCTTTTTTCAGATCTCTTAAAAAACAGAATTTTCACTGTATTATCGAAAGCAGGAAAAAAGACAAAGAGGTGTTCTCAATTGGCGAAATCCTGGAGATTCAGGAGAAGTCGGTTCTGATTAAAAATTATGATCCAGTGGGCAAATTCAGCAAAAAGCCGCATAAAATTGCCTTTAAAAACATTGAATTGATTAATTTTAATGATAAATATTCTACGACTTTCAGAAAGTATTTGATAGGATAAAGATCCGCTCCTACGGTGTGAATGCGAATTCAGAAAATGACAGTCAGAAGACTCATTAATTCAGGTTGGAAAATTCGGATTGATCAGAAAGCACGGGAACCGCTATCGGACCATGTAATAAATCATTCAAGGAAATTTTACTCACCGAATATTAAATTTTAAAATAAGCTATAGAGCTAACGATTAAATTTTTTCTCCAGAAACTGACAGATCAGCCATCCTATCCACACGCCAAAAGTATTCAATAGGATATCATCTATTTCAAAGATCCCCATTCTTGTAAAATACTGTAACCCTTCTACGATCACAATGGCCGAAACAAAAGTGAAAATCAGCTTTTTCAGATCTGAAAGCTGAGGAAAAACCCAGCCTAAAAATCCAAAAGGGATAAACATCACAATATTTCCCAGAACTATAATAACAATCGCTCTCCAGGAAACAGTCTCCTTAATAAATCTGACGGTTGTCAACACAGGCGCTAAAGTAAGAAGATTGTCTTCATACTGAAATCTGCCCATTCCCAAAAACATGAGATACAGCAAATAAAAAGTATAGGGAACGATGATAATTTTATAAAATTTCTTTATCATTAATTGCAAATTTATTCATTTCAAAAACATTAAATTTGTGTATTAAATAAATTTAATGAAATACGTTTTACTTACCCTGATTTCAGCGATGCTCCTGTGTATATCGTGGCCCACGTACGGGGTTCCGTTTTTTATATTTTTCGCCCTTGTTCCGTTAATGATGATGGAGCACGGCATATCAAAATTTTCAGATTACAACAGAAAAAGCTGGGTGGTTTTCGGACTTTCCTACCTTTGTTTTGTTATTTGGAATGCAGTTACCACAGGATGGCTGTACGGCTCAAAAAATCCGGATGGCAGCCATTCTATGATGGCGGTGCTGTTTCCGGTTTTAATTAATTCTCTTCTGTATTCACTGGTCTTTCAATGTTATCATTGGTATAAAAATACACAGGGAACGTACTGGGGATTAGCTTTTCTGATTGCCATCTGGATGAGTTTTGAAAAGTTTCACCTGAACTGGGAACTGACCTGGCCGTGGCTGAATCTCGGCAATGTATTTTCAGAATATCCGAAGATAGTTCAGTGGTATGATACTCTGGGGGCTACCGGAGGAAGCTTTTGGATCCTGCTGACCAATGTGCTGGTATTTTATACCGTAAGAACCTGGGAAGCCGGAAGAAAGAGAAAAGATCTGATCAGGAATACTTCGTTCATTGTGGGATTAATTGCAGTTCCTATGGTCATTTCCATAGTTAAATATAATAATTTTGATGAAAAACCAACCGGACAGGTCAATGTTTTAATGCTTCAGCCTGATCTTGATCCTTATTCCGAGAAATACGCGAAAGACAGCCTGACGATCCTCGGTGATCTTTTAAAACTGGCAGAGGACAATTCTAAAGGAAAAATAGATTATTACATCGCACCGGAAACAGCGATTCCCGGGAGAGGATCTATTTCTGAAAATGCATTCGAAAAAAGCTTTCTCTTAAATAACATCAAAGATTTTTTATCAAAGCATCCCGGCTCCGTATTGGCGACAGGAATTTCTTCCCACCGCTTCTATACCCGTCAGGAGAATCTTCCAAAAGAAGCCTACCAGCTTAACCCGGGCCTTTGGGTGGAAAACTATAATTCAGCAGTGCAGATTGTTCCGGATAAGAAAGTAGAAGTTTACCATAAGGGAAAATTGGTGCCTGGGGTTGAAATATTCCCTTATATGGGTGTTCTGAAACCGCTTTTGGGCGATGCCATGATTAACCTGGGCGGCACTGTTGCCTCACTGGGAACAGATGACGAAAGAGTCGCCTTTTCCAATCCGTACAATAAGGGAAAAATAGCGCCGATCATTTGTTACGAAAGTATTTATGGGGAATTCGTGGGTGATTACGTAAAAAAAGGGGCTAACTTTTTGGGAATTATGACCAATGACTCATGGTGGGGGGTTACCGAAGGACACAAGCAGCTTTTATCATATGCTAAACTCAGAGCCATCGAGACAAGAAGAGAGATCGTGCGTGCTGCCAACAGTGGAATTTCTGCTCACATCAATGCCAAAGGAGAAACAACAGCTGATACTTTCTATGGAGATCAGACCACTTTATTTTCAAAAGTAAATCTGTACGAGCAACAGACTTTTTATACAAGGGCCGGAGATCTTCTGTCAAGATTCTCCATTTTTGCACTGGGCTTTTTAGTGTTTTATTATCTGATTAAGAAATTCCAGAACAGGAAGAAGAAAGCCTGATTCTCTGCCTGAGAAATATGAATGAATATCAAGATCAGAGCAGATCTGAACCTCGTCTGTTAATAAAAAGGCAGCTTACAATATAAAGCTGCCATTGAATAAAACTAATGAAAGAAGAGCCGGCTGGACGTCCGGCTTTTCCCGTGTAAACAAATGAATTTCAACCATTGAATAATTGAAATGAATAGCTTTGGTCAGTCATCACCATTATTAAACCACTTATAAAACATACCCGTATCTAAATAATAATTCGTTTAAACATTACAGGCCGTTCCGTGACAATCAAATGAGCCGTATTAGCATGATATTACAAAATGATGTAGAAACAAGCATTATTGAAACAGATACAACTTTCACTTATTTTTATTTAGATCAAGTAAAAACAAAGGTATATTTAAATTTTTATGGTAAACAGTTATCGGGATATGAAATATATCATTACAAGGCGATACACTGCTTAGGTATTGTTTTTATTTAAAAATTCACTTGTAATTATCAGCTACTTATTTATAAATAATTACTAAAAGATTTGCCTATCTAAAAAATTCTTTGTTATTTTGCAACCTCAAATATTATACAAATAAGAACATCGAGATATGTCAAGAATTTGCCAAATAACAGGAAAGCGTGCAATGGTTGGTAACAACGTTTCTCACGCTAATAACAAAACGAAGCGTCGTTTTGAAATTAACTTATTGGAGAAGAAGTTTTACCTTCCGGAGCAAGATAAGCACGTAACACTGAAAGTATCAGCTCATGGATTGAGAGTGATTAACAAGATTGGAATCGAGGAAGCTATTGAAAGAGCTACTAGAAACGGATTGATTAAAAAGAATTAATAAATCATGGCAAAAAAAGGAAACAGAGTTCAAGTAATTCTTGAATGCACAGAGCACAAAGAAAGTGGTATGCCAGGAATGTCAAGATACATTTCTACAAAAAATAAAAAGAACACTACAGAGAGATTAGAGCTTAAAAAGTATAATCCTGTTCTTAAAAGATCTACCCTTCACAAAGAAATCAAGTAATTTATAAAATATAATTTACCATGGCAAAGAAAGTAGTAGCAACCCTACAAAGCGGACAGTCAAAAAAAATGACTAAAGTCGTGAAAATGGTGAAGTCTTCTAAATCAGGAGCTTACGTTTTCGAAGAAAAAGTAATGAATGCAGACGAAGTGGATGGATTTTTGAAAAAATAATCCCTACTTTATTTACAATATAAAAAAACTACTCATCTTTTGGGTAGTTTTTTTGTTATCTTTGTTTTAATCTAGCTGGAAGTCAGATGCCGGAAGCCGGTTAGCCATTCCTGTTTCGACAGAAATGGTATATCATCAGCTTCTCATCTTCCTGCTTCTATCCTTAAACATTAAAATTCCGTAATTCATAAGATGAGTTGGTTTAAAAAGATTTTTAAAAAAGAAGAAAAAGAGACCTTAGATAAAGGATTGGAAAAATCCAGTCAGGGTTTTTTTGAAAAAATGACAAAAGCCGTAGTCGGTAAAAGCAAAGTAGATGATGAAGTTCTGGATAATCTGGAAGAAATACTGATTGCTTCCGATGTAGGCGCCTCCACCACCATCAAAATCATCGAAAGAATTGAAGAACGGGTTGCCAGGGATAAATATGTAAGTGTAAATGAACTGGACCATATTCTGCGTGAAGAGATTTCAGGACTTTTGCTTGAGAATCCTCATGCAGGAACCGGAAATATAGATACCTCCAAAAAACCGTATGTGATTATGGTCGTAGGCGTAAACGGAGTAGGAAAAACAACGACTATCGGAAAGTTGGCTTACCAATTTAAATCTGAAGGAAAAAAGGTAGTATTAGGCGCCGGAGATACATTCAGGGCTGCTGCCGTTGACCAGTTGGTGATCTGGAGTGAAAGAGTCGGTGTTCCGATCGTAAGACAGGACATGGGGTCTGATCCGGCTTCAGTTGCGTTCGATACAGTACAGAGTGCTGTAGCCCAGAATGCGGATGTGGTCATTATTGACACTGCCGGAAGACTTCATAATAAGATTAACCTGATGAATGAGCTCTCAAAAATTAAACGAGTAATGCAAAAGGTTATTCCTGATGCGCCTCACGAAATTTTATTGGTTCTTGATGGCTCAACGGGACAGAATGCTTTTGAACAGGCAAAACAATTTACGGCAGCTACCGAAGTAAACGCTTTAGCTGTGACAAAACTGGACGGAACCGCAAAAGGAGGAGTCGTCATTGGTATCTCCGATCAGTTTCAGATTCCGGTAAAATACATCGGAGTGGGTGAAAAGATGCAGGATCTCCAATTGTTCAATGGCACGGAATTTGTCGATTCGTTCTTCAAGAAAAGATGATTTAATCATGTTTTCCCAATATAGTAATATCAAACTTCATTAAATATTCACCATTTAAAAAATTTACAAACTATGGGATTCTTAACATGGATTATTTTCGGACTTATCGCCGGAGCAATCGCTAAACTTATTATGCCGGGCACTCAGGGAGGAGGCTGGCTTATTACCATTATCTTAGGAATTATCGGGGCCTTCGTAGGAGGAGCCATCGGAGTGTATGTACTTCACTGGGGAGACGTAACTTCTTTCTGGAATCCAAGAAGCTGGATTCTGGCCATCGGAGGAGCATTGATTGTCCTTTGGATTTACGGAATGGCAACAAGAAGAAATACATAATCAATTTTCTGATTATAAAAAATGAAGCGGCGGATTTGAAATTCAAATCCGCCGCTTTCTGTACAATAATATAATTTAGTTAGTTTATTCTGATTTCATAAGGCATCTGCATTTTTACCTCAGACTTTAATTTTTCATCGGTAATCTGCTGGAAAATTTCATAATTAGCCTTCCCTATTTTATTCTTAATCACTCTTGCAGAGATATCATCTTCGTTCAGATTCTGGAAAACCTGTTCAAATGCAGTCATCTTTTTAGGATATGTGCTTACGTCGTATGATTTTACACCGGCCTTTTGTGCTGCAAATTTTACAGCATCACTAAGACTTCCCAGCTCATCTACAAGTCCGATCTGTTTGGCACGGGTACCGCTCCATACTCGTCCGCCACCAATGCTGTCAATCTGTTCGAAAGTCTGCTTCCTGTTTTGAGTAACAAAATGAACGAATCTTTTATAAGTACCTTCCACACTTCTGGTCATCATGGTTACTCCATGAGGAGTCAGACCATTTAAGCTTGAAAAATAAGCAGAATTGGCATTGGTTCCCACAATATCTGAGCGTACCCCGTTTTTGTTGGCCACCTCCTTAAAATAAGGCAGTACACCAAAAACGCCGATCGATCCGGTAAGCGTATTGGGCTCAGAGTAAATTTTATCAGCAGCCATCGCAATATAATATCCTCCGGATGCTGCATAGTCACCGAAAGAAACAATCAGAGGCTTCTTCTTTTTTAACTGCTGAAGTTCAAATAAAATTTCATCTGATGCATTTGCACTTCCTCCCGGAGAATTGATTCTCAGAACAACAGCCTTTACCTTATCATTCTTCTGCAGATCTTTAATATATTTAATATATTTCTCAGAATTAATATCATTATAGTCGTCGCCACTGTTAATGGACCCTGAAGCATATAACACCGCTACCTGATCACCCGAGCCGCTTTCCTCTTCATAGGAAGCAATATATTTCCCCAAAGAAATTTTGTTCAGCTTATCTTTTTCTTTTAACTGCAGCTTAGATTTAATGATCTGGTCATATTCTGAATGCTGGATGAGTTTATCCGTGAGCTTATGTTTTAAGGTAAGCTCCGGAATCATCCCGTACAGGCTGTCAACAGAGCTTCTGAACGCAGCAGTGTCAATTTTTCTGGATACGGCCATCTTATCGGCTGTATTTTTCCACAGATCGTTTAAAAGAACACTTAACTGCTCTTTGTTTTCAGGGGAAATATCATTTCTCAAAAAAGGTTCTACAGCAGATTTAAATTTACCATGACGGATCACTTCTATTCCAATCCCGTATTTATCTGCGAAATCCTTGAAAAAGGTGACCTCCGTAGCCAATCCTTTTAATTCGATCATTCCTGACGGATTTAAATAATACTGATCAGCAACAGATCCCAAATAATAAGAACTCTGGGATACGTTATTACCATATGCATAGATGAACTTACCGCTTTTTTTGAAATCCTGAAGTGCATTTCTCAGATCATCAATCTGCGTAATTCCAGCATTCAGATTATCTGCTTCAATACTGATCCCTTTTATATTATCATCCGTTTTTGCCTTACGGATCGCTTCCAGTGCCTCATAGATCAGGATACTTTTATTTTGACTGCTCATATTAAATAGTCCTCCCTGTTCTTCTGTGGGACTATCAATAATCTGTGTATTTAAGTTAACGGTGAGCACAGAATTCTTTTTTACAACCACCGATTTTTCACCGCTCATAGAACTAAATACAAGTAACATAATAAAAAAGAAGAAAAATACCACGCATAGTAAGACAATTGCCACTATATTTGCTAAGACATTTTTAAAAAAGCTTTTCATAAATCAATCATTTTCCTATATGTCGCAGCAAATAGCCGTTTTGTTACTGGGAAGTAATCTGGGTGATCCCAAAAAGAATATAGAAACCGCGCTTAAAAGAATCGAAAGTGGTGAAAATGAGATATTAAAATTAAGTGAATTTTTAATATCACAACCCGTGGAATTTGTTAGTTCCAATATTTTTTGTAATATTGCAACAATAATATCCACAGACTTTTCACCTATTCAACTGCTTGATTTTGTAAAAGGTATTGAAATTGAGATGGGAAGACTTAATGATTCGAAAATATCAGGAGGCTATACAGATAGAATAATTGATATTGATATCGTTAAATATAATGAATTACAGTTCTCATCAGAAAGGTTAAATATCCCTCATAAAAAACATCTTTTTGAAAGGGAGTTTTCCAGGATTTTATTAACAAATTTATTTGAATAAAACATAAAATATATGAAATTAGGTTTATTATTATTGGCCGCCTTACCTATTGCTACTTATGCTCAGGACAGTATCGCTGTAAGTTCTACCAACGAATATCCGAATACTTTTTCCTCAGGTTCTGCCAATGTGCAACCATTCACCAACAAAGCTAAAAGATTTAATGATTGGTCTATCTCGATCGGAGGAGGAGCTGCATTTATGACTCATGCAGATCTCACGTCATTCTATGACAAAGAGATCAATTGGGGGTATAATTCATATGTCAGCGTTGACAAACAAATTACTCATACTTTTGGAGTGAGCCTGATGTACCAGCGAGGTGAAACCAATCAGAAAGCCATGCTCGACGGGCAGGCAGGAATCGCTGCTGGCGTAGCTGAAGCCAATACAAAGTACAATCAGGTGGCCCTATTGGGAGACATTAACCTGTCAAATCTTTTGAGAAGAACAGATAACCACTCTCCGTACCGATGGGCTTTCCACGGATATGCCGGTATTGGCGTTCAGGGGTACAAAACTTCTCTGCATGATAACAATGAATTCAGATGGAGCGACAATCCGAAAAGAGTTCCTCTTTTTATCGAGCAGGATCTTGACATCAATTCCATTTTCTATCAATTCGGAATGGGTCTGAAGTATAATGTATCCAATCTGATTGATATTGAAGCCAGAACGATGTATATGATCAGCGGGGATGATGAATTTGATGGTGGCGGATGGTCTGGTCCTGCGGACTACGACCCTTCTTCACAAGTTTCCAAATATAACATGATCAGTAAAAAGAGAAGTGATAATGTATGGACTGTAAACCTGGGGGTTTCTTTCAAATTAGGAAAACATCAATCTCACCTGGCATGGCATGATCCTTTGCAGGAAGCTTATTACAGGGTAAATGTTCTGGAGAATGCATCCACAGACCTTGTTGTATGTGAAAAAGGGGATCTTGACAATGACGGCGTTTGTGACGATTGGGACAGAGAACTTAATACTCCTGCCGGAGCAAGAGTAGACGGATCAGGAACAGCTTTAGATATGGATCTGGACGGTGTTATTGATTTATACGATAAATGTGTAACCGTTCCGGGACCGGTAGAAAACAACGGCTGCCCTACAAACAGATAAAAAATCATTTAATTAACTAAATAAAAAATACACTATGAAATTAAGTTTAGCAATTGTAGCATTAGCTTTATCCGTACCAGCGGTAAGTTATGCACAAGACTCGACTGCAGTAGTTTCCAATGGAGAGTACCCTAATACGTTCTCTTCAGGCTCTGCGAATGTTTCCCCATTTACAAACAAATCCAAAAGATTTAATGACTGGGCGATCTCCATTGGTGCCGGTGTACCATTAATTCAATCAGCAGACTTAACATCTATAAAAAATGGTAACGGTAAAAACCTTTTTGGCTACTCTGCATATGTAAGTATTGATAAAGCTATTACCCACGCTTTCGGTATTAATTTACAATATGACAGAGGTGAAACAAGACAGGGATGGTTCAATACTAAGGATTCTGCTCCTGCCAACGCTTCTGCATACCAACAGGTAGGTGCAAGAACGCAGTATGATGCAATATCAATTTTAGGAGATATCAACTTTTCAAACCTGTTGAGAAGAGTAGACAATCACTCTCCTTACCGATGGGCATTACACGGATACGGAGGTATTGGTACAATTGCCTACAGAGCTTACCAGAAAGATGAGACAGGACAGAGAATGGTAACTGAGATCAAGCCTTTCCAGCTGGGATCTATGTTCCTTCAGGCTGGTGCCGGTCTTAAATTCAAAGTTAACAGAAGATTAGATATCGAAGGAAGACTTATGTATGTAGTGACCGGTGACGATGAATTCGACGGAGGCGGTTCTAAATACAGTGCCATTAACCAGCGTGAAGAACAGGTTTCTGATAATTTCTTCAATGCTACTTTAGGTATTTCATTAAAACTTGGAAAGCACGAATCTCATGTAATGTGGCATGATCCACTTCAGGAAATTTATTACAAGCTGGATGTTTTAGCGAATAAGAGCCAAGATATCGAAGTTTGTAAGAAAGGTGATCTTGATAATGACGGTGTGTGTGATGACTGGGACAGACAGCTTGATACTCCTGCAGGAGCCAGAGTTGACGGTGCCGGAGTTGCTCTTGATACTGATCTTGACGGTGTTATCGATCTTTATGATAAATGTGTAACCGTACCTGGACCTGTTGAAAACCAGGGATGTCCTACAACAGCTCCGGCTACGGCAGGACCTGTAACAGATGACACGAGAGTTCTTGAAGGAATTGAATTTGATTTAAATTCTGACAGAATCTTGCCTTCTAACACTCCTATCCTTAACAATGCTGTAAATTACATCAATACTTCAAACGGTAGTTACAATGTAATCGGAGCTACGGATACAAGAGCTTCTGACGCTTATAACCAAAAGCTGTCTGAAAGAAGAGCTAATAATGTTAAAAATTATCTGATCAAAAACGGAGTAGAGTCCGGAAAACTTAATGCTATCGGTAGAGGTGAAAAAGACCTTAAATATCCGGAATGTGATCCTGCTACGAAATGTCCTGAATGGAAAAACAGAGCCAACAGAAGAGTATACTTCGAAGCTAAATAATAAACTTATTATTCATTATATGAAAGTCACGCCTTGCGTGACTTTTTTATTATAACAGTTTTTATTATTTTTACCCTATGATTTCTCAGCAGGACTTTCAAGAGCTTAAATATAAGGCCCTAAAATACTTTTGGGGTTACGATCATTTCAGAGATTCCCAGGAAGCCATTATTGATTGTGTTATTCAGGATAAAGATACGCTCGTTCTCTTGCCTACAGGCGCAGGAAAATCCCTTTGTTATCAGCTTCCGGCATTACTGAAAGAAGGAACATGTCTTATCATCTCGCCTCTTCTGGCATTAATGAAAGATCAGGTAAACCAGCTAAAGTCCAAAGGAATAGAAGCAGAATATCTATCTTCAGAATTAGATGAATATGATGCTGAGACTATCTATGGCCGCTGTAAAGAAGGCTTAACAAAAATGCTTTATATATCTCCTGAAAGACTTACCAACAAACAGTTTCTCCAGAATATCGAAGAAATTCAGCTCTCTTTTATTGCGGTAGATGAAGCGCACTGTATTTCAGAGTGGGGCCAGGATTTCCGCCCCAGTTATCAGAACATAAAAGATTTCAGGACAAACAATCCCCATATTCCGTGTCTTGCCCTTACAGCAACTGCCACTCCAAAAGTTCTGGAAGAAATAAAAACAAAACTGGAGCTTAAAAATGTAACGGTTTTTCAAAAGAGTTTCAAAAGAGAAAATATCAAAATTTTTACAGAAGAGGTATCTGATAAATTTCAACGTATTTTTAACATTCTGAAATATACTGATGAAAGCGGAATCGTATATGTGCGAACCAGAAAAGAAGCCGAGCTTCTGACCGAATATCTGCATAAAAATCAATTAAAACATGTTGATTTTTTCCATGCCGGCCTTACTGCTAAAGAAAAAAATATAAGACAACATACCTGGAACACCAGTAATAACAATGTACTTATCTCTACGAATGCCTTCGGAATGGGTATTGATAAAGATAATGTCCGTTTTGTGATCCACTACTCTCCTTCTGCATCGATTGAAAATTATTACCAGGAAATCGGAAGATCAGGAAGAGACGGTAAAAAAAGTTTTGCTTTTCTTTTATGGAATCAGCATGAACTTCAGAACTTCGACCAGATCTTAAAAAATCAGATTCCCAATAAAGCGGAATTTTTAAAAATTATCACCTATCTCTATTCTAAATTTCAGGTTGCCGAGTTTGAATTACCTGAACAGGTTTTTCAGCTCAATTTTAACGGCATACAGAACTTCACAAAATTATCAACGGCAAAAATTAAAAATGTATTAAATTTTCTGCATAACCAGGAAATTATTTATTTTAACGATCATAAAAGCCTATCCTCACTTCAGCTTCTGATGCAGGCCGATGAGATTGATCAGCTGCCTCAGAAAGATGCTTATTTTATTGAACTGATGCTTCGTTCTATCTCCGGAATTACAACGCATAAAGTCATGTTCAGCGAGCAGCAGGTCAGCAACAAAATCGGAATAAGCACCCATTTGATAAAGGAAAGGCTAAAAGAGTTACAGCAAAAAAATTATCTTGAATATGTAGATGGGGCTTTATCCAGCATCAAGTTTTTAAAGCCCCGGGACGAAAGGGTGATTAACAGCTCTTATTGGAAGCTGTTTGAACATATTCAGAAGAATAAAATTCAGAAGTGGGAAGAAATGAAATTCTTCATTGAAGACAGCAAGTATTGTAAAATGAAATTAATCCTTGCTTATTTTGGAGAGAAAGATTCTAAGAACTGCGGTCAATGTACGGTTTGTGAAAAAAATAAACAGTCTATTTTCGGAAAAAATATTTCTGCACAGTTACTTAATGCTTTAGCGAAAAGACCTGCCACGATTGAAGAGTTATCTATACAGATGAGCTTTCATTCAAAAGAAAGTATTTTAGAAAATCTAATATTCCTCCTCGATTCCGGAAAGGTAAAAATGCTGAATTTCAGAACCTATTCCCTGGCGTAAGTATAAAGTCAGCGGTAAGCCTGGATAATATCCGGATTTTTTTAGTTTCCAAATCTTTCAATCCTTTAATAAAGACCTTATCTTTGCATTATGAAATCATTGAAAGTCGTATTCTTAGGTACTCCGGAGTTTGCAAAAACTTCTTTAGCAGCCATCCATCAATCCCATCATGAAGTGGTAGGCGTTGTAACTGTTGCTGATAAGGCAAGCGGACGCGGACAGAAAATCAACCAGTCCCCTGTAAAAGTATTTGCCACAGAAAATAATATCCCCGTTTTTCAGCCCGAAAAGTTGAGAGATCCTGAATTTCTGGATGCCCTGAGAAAATTAGAAGCCGATGTTTTTGTGGTCGTTGCTTTCAGAATGATGCCTAAAGTTCTGTTTGAAATGCCTGAAATGGGAACCTTTAATCTTCATGCTTCTCTTCTACCCGATTACAGGGGAGCGGCACCCATCAACTATGCAGTGATCAACGGGGAGGAAAAGACAGGAGCTACTACTTTCTTTATCAATGAAAAGATAGATGAGGGCAATATCTTGTTGCAGGAAGAATTATCTGTTTTACCTGATGAGACTGCGGGAAGTCTCCACGACAGATTAATGGAAATGGGCTCAAAACTGGTGGTAAAAACCCTGGATGGACTGGCAGAAAATACAATAACAGAAAAACCTCAGCCCGTGGTTGAACATCCTAAGAATGCTTTTAAAATTTTCAAAGAGGATACCAGAATCGACTGGACAAAAAATTCAAAAGCCATACATCAGTTTATCCTGGGCATGTCGCCTTATCCTGCCGCTTTTACTTCTTTAAAAATAGGAGATGAGGAAAAAGGGCTGAAAATATTCAGTGGAAAATTTGAGATCCTAGATCACAACCAATCGGCTGGCAGTTTGGATATTTCAAAAAATGAATTTAAAATCTATACTCAGGACGGGATCTATTTCCCTCTCGAATTACAGCTTGAAGGAAAGAAAAGAATGAACATCAAAGATTTTCTGAACGGTTTCAGAAATTTTGAAGAAATAAAAATGGCTTGATTACCAAGCCATTTTTTATATTTTAATAAAGTCAATTGTTATAACTGCACCATCTCTGTCACCTCAACATCATATCCTCCAACCTGAGGCTTGATATCCGGATTCTGAGTGATCACCTTAAACTTATTAATTCCCAGATTCTTTAAAATCTGAGTTCCGATTCCATAATCTCTATAATTAAAAGCGGCTGTCGGGTGTTTCTGCTGACCATCCTGATAATTGATAAACTGCTGTAGTTTTCTCAGTGTATTTTCAGAACTCGAAACATTGTTGATAAAAATAACAGCTCCTTTTCCAGCTTCATTTACCATGTTGGTAACCTTCTCCAATAGTGGTTTTTCCCCGTTATTTAATCTGGTTAACACATCAAAATAAGAATCTGAGGACTGAACTCTCACCAAAACCGGTTCGTCAACCGTCCATGTCCCTTTCGTTAAAGCAAAATGAATCTGATCATTAGACGTTTCTCTGAAAGCAAAGAAATCAAACTCCCCGTAGGCGGTTTTTACTTTTCTCTCTTCAATTCTCTCAATAAGATTTCCTTTTTTAAGCTGGTAATGAATCAGATCTTCAATCGATACGATTTTCATATCATGTTTTTGGGCAAAAACCTGTAAATCCGGTAAACGGGACATTGAACCGTCCTCATTCATGATTTCGCAAATCACTCCTCCTTCTTTTAAACCTGCCAGGCATGTAAGATCGATCGCTGCTTCCGTATGGCCGGCTCTTTTTAAAACACCCCCTTTTCTGGCACGCAGCGGGAAAATATGCCCCGGTCTCATGAAATCCGTAGGTTTCGAATTTTCGTCCATTAAAGCTAAGATGGTTTTTGCTCTGTCTCCTGCAGAAATCCCTGTAGACGTTCCGTTGCCTAAAAGGTCAACTGAAACGGTAAAAGCGGTTTCTTTAGGGTCACTGCTCCTGCTTACCATGACATCCAGTCCCAACTCATCACATCTTTTTTCAGGAAGCGGCATACAGATAAGACCTCTTCCGTGAAGCGCCATAAAATTGATAATCTCAGGTGTGGTCAGTTCTGCGGCACAAAGAAAATCACCTTCGTTTTCTCTGTCTTCATCATCTACTACTATGATTATTTTACCATTTTTAAGGTCTTCGATAGCCTCTGGAATAGTATTTAATTTAATATCAGACATTTTTACTTAAATTTTCCCAAAGATACTCATAAAAAAAGGCATCTTCCAATTAATATGATGCTTTGAATATTGAGTTTTTAGCATTTCTGAAAATATGATAAGACTCGAGCCGCTTCTGATGGTCATAGATATGAGAATTGATCATCAATTCATCTACATTAAACTTCTGCTGAAAACTTTTAAGCTGCTCTTCGATCTCTGACTGATCCCCGATAAAAGTATATCTTAATTTCTGCAGAACCATCGATTTTTCCATCGGGGACCAGATATCATCCATATCATCAACCGGTGGAGCAAAAGGTTTTCTGTCGTTCCGTACAATATTAATGAATGCCTGGAATAAAGTCGTTGACATTTTATGAGCTTCCCCGGAAGTTTCCGCAGCAATTCCGTTAACACAGGCCAGAATATAAGGCTGAGCCAACTGCCTGGAGGGTTCAAAATGTTCCCTGTAGATATTAAACGCCAGTTCCATCTGTTCAGGAGCAAAATGTCCCGCAAAAGCATACGGAAGTCCCAGTTCTGCCGCCAACCATGCACTGTCTGTACTGGAACCCAAGATATACAGCGGAATATCAAGACCTTCCCCCGGGATGGCGCGAACCATAGCGTTTGAATTTTCTTTGGAGAAATATTTCTGTAATTCTAAGATTTGTCTTGGAAACTGTTCGTTGATAATCGCCGGATTTCGTCCCAGAGCCTGAGCGGTCAGTCCATCTGTTCCGGGAGCTCTTCCCAGGCCAAGATCTATTCTGCCGGGAAAAAGAGATTCCAGCGTCCCGAATTGCTCAGCTATTACTAACGAACTGTGATTCGGAAGCATAATCCCTCCGGATCCTATTCTTATTTTTTTTGTTCCGTTGGCAATAAAGCCAATAAGCACCGAAGTGGCTGAACTTGCGATACTTTCCATATTATGGTGTTCGGCGAGCCAGAATCTTTTATAATCTAAATTTTCAGCATAGTTGGCCAGGGATAAACTGTCCTGAAACGTATCGTTAATAGACTTGTCCTGTTTTACAGGCGCGAGATCCAGTACCGATATTTCAAAATTTTTCATATTGAGATATTTATTTTTAAAGGAGAAAAAGAATCGCCTTCGTCAATTTATATTTTAGGTTATAAAAACCTTAAACAAAGATAAGACTAATAAATTGCATTAGTTACTTTTTGTAATTGATGGAATTAATTGAAGTAATTGAGAAGAAACTATGAAAATAGAGAATTCTACCGAGTCTCTTAGCTGATACATTAACCTTCCAGCCTTCAGTAATTGATTGTGTTATCATGTACATATTTTACACTGATATTTACAAAAAATATACACACCATTTTTTACTTCCGGAAAATATAATTTTTTAGTTTTAGCCATATTAATATATACGCAAAGCAATAACTTCAAACTAATAAACCATGTCAAAAATTATATGACACCATCAACTGATTCACTTATAAAAAAATAAAGATGAAAAATTTCAGAAAACTCTCAAGACAGGATTTAAAAAAATTATCCGGCGGTAAAATTCCTGTCCAAGCCATTGATGGAGAATCATGTAGCTCATATCAATTGTTCCAGCGGTAAAGGGATATGGATCTCTGAAACGAGTATTTCCTGTTGCCCATAGCTGATACGTTAAATAATGTAGTATCATAAATCAGTACTATTTCTGATTTTGTCAACCTGATCATGAGGAATAAATTGCTCAGCCTATTTAAACTATTGTTTTTACTGTCGATTTCATGCAATACTGTTTTCTGCCAGAACAGAAATATTAAGATTTCGTGTGTTGACAGTAAAAACGCATATAGTAAGAAACTTTTCCTGCTTCCTAAATTTGACATGAAATATTATTCTAATCATCTCAAACAGGATACAGCTGCCTTAACCGGTCGTCAGTTTGAATTCAATATACACAACGAAAAAGATGATTTCCCAAGACCTTACCGTCTCAGTTTAGAGGTACAAGAAGATAAAACGTATCTGCTGACAGAATCGTTTTATTTTGAAAATAAACCTAAAAACATAATCTTTGATTCTGAAAATGGAAAAATAATTGACCCCAGTGAAAGTACAGCATTGAGGGAAGAAACCTTTTCTTACGAAAAATATATGGATACGATTATTACTCAGAAGAAAAAATTAGACTGTATAAAATTTGATTCCTATAAAAATAATAGTTTCCGCTTCATTAAAGACAGCCTGCATATTAAATACGACAGTCTGAAATTAAATGAGCAGCGGTTATTATTAAACTATTCCCGATTACATCCTAATTCAGCAGTATTATTCTGGAAAATTGTTGAGCTCACCGAAACAAACGGATATGATAAAAAATATGAAAAGATCTTCAATCATTTATCTAAAAAAATAAAAGCCTCCGCGCCGGCAAAAGTTTTACAGAAACAATTTGCAATTCTAAAACAGCTCAATATAGGAAATCGCTTCACATTTAAAATCAAAAACAGAAACATTACCGTTTCCAAAAGGTTTACATTAATAGATTTCTGGTTCTCTCATTGCAAACCCTGTCTTGAACAGATCCCCAAATATAAACATATTTACGAAAAATACAGAAGCAAAGGCTTCGGAATTATTGCCATCTCTACTGATAAAACTACGGACACTGATGACTGGAAAAAAGTGATACATAACAATAACCTGACATGGCCGCAATTCTTAGATGAAAACGGAACAGAATCTAAAAAACACAACATCACAGCTTTTCCTACCACTTTCCTTTTGGATTCAGAGGGCATCATTCTCAGAAAAAATATTTCACCTGAAGAATTGGAAAAGTTCTGCGAGCAGAATATGAATTAGCATTATTTCCTTTTCTCTTTCTGATAATTATAATGATTAATTAAAATTCTGATTTCATTAAATTCAAAATCAGTTGGCAACGCATTTTTCCACTCGGTCAGGGTCTCGTGCTGACTTTGGTAGAACAGGTCTTCAAAAGTTTTGATTTTATTCGAAGTAATGACTCTGGAGATATCCAGCAATCCCTGTTCTGCGAATTTCGCCAGATGCCCGATCACAGTTTCCTTAACCAGGCCTCTTTCCATTGAAATTTCGCCAATTGTTTTTCCCTGTTCAAACAGTTGAAAGGTCAGAACCTGTGAAGGAACTTTTGCAATCTTCATGCTGATCTCCTGGTCATTCTTTTCATCCAAAAGCTTAGTTTCCAGTAAATGAATTTCTTTCAGACTGTTCAGGTACTCTTCAATATCTTCCAGCCAGACCCGGAAATCTTCGTTATATTGTTTTAAACCTTTTGCTCCTTTTATTTCTGCATAGAATTCTTTCAGAGGGCTGAAGACCTTATCCCTGATTTCGGTAAAGAAAAAGTTCACCGCTCCTTTTGTTTTATTTTCAATTTCAGACCACTCTTCTTTCTGATCAATAAACAAATTCACCTTCTGAGAAATGACCCTTTCTAATTTAACGAAAATTTTTCCCAGGTTTACAATCTCATGCTTCAGCTGAACATAAAGCTGTTTCGTTTTTACATGATCAATACTCTTGGTAACAATAGAAAGATTATTCCAGTCTTCCACTTCTTTTAACAGCCATTGGGAATCTACGGTACGCAGTACTTTCTTGATGTTGTAATCATATTTTTCCTGATTCAGGATCGCTTCTACATTATCATTGGCATGGGTATCCCCCTGAAACTTTAAAATTCTGTTATCTTTAAAAATAACTTCAGGAGTAATTTTAGATTTCAGAACAATCCCTTCCAGGGTCCGGCAACGCGATAATGCTACATACACCTGACCTGCCGTAAAGCTTTTCCCGGCATCGATGATCACTTTATCAAAGGTGAGTCCCTGACTTTTATGAATCGTAACCGCCCAGGCCAGCTTTATAGGAAACTGTTCAAAACTTCCCAGTACTTCTTCTTTGATATTTTTATCGGTATCCAGAAAATACTTTTTCTGCTCCCAGACTTCTCTTTTCACAGTGATTTCTGTCTCGCTGCCATCAAGAATAATCTTGATCTCATTTTCATCCAAAGCAGAAATTTCGCCCAGCTTTCCGTTAAAATACCGTTTTTCCCCGGAAATATCATTTCTGATAAACATCACCTGAGCTCCAATTTTCAAATCTAAAAACTGCTCGTTCGGAAACTGGTTTTCTTTAAACTCACCGGAAAGTTTGGCCTCATATGTTCTTGAATCGGTTTTAATTTCGTCAAGTTTTTCCTGATTGATATCATCCGCCATTTTGTTATGCGAACACAGGTAAACATAAGGCTCATCACCGGAATTAAAAGTCGGATCATATCTTTCATTTAGATGATCAAAATCTATATTGGCTACATCACCGTCCCGGATGGCATTCAGTATAGCCAGAAACTCTTCATCGGACTGCCGGTATACTTTGGTAAGCTCAATGGTAATTAGAGGAATTTCTTTGATGGCATGACTGTCAAAAAAGAACGGAGACTGATAACACATTTTTAAAATGTGCTCATCTCTCACCACCGGTGGCAACTGATACAGATCTCCGATAAATAACATCTGTACTCCTCCAAAACGCTGGTTATTTCTCCTGATGAACCTCAGCGAAAAATCCATCATATCCAATACGTCTGCCCGTAACATGGAAACCTCATCGATGATCAGAACCTCTACCTCACGGAGAAGTTTCAGTTTATCTTTACGGTATTTGAAGTGGGGCATCAGATCGGCAATATTATTGGCCAGACTGGTATCGATCCTGTCGGTAGTAGGTAAAAAAGTTCTCAGCGGCAGACCAAACATTGAATGTATGGTAACCCCGCCTGCATTGATGGCAGCAATTCCCGTAGGCGCTACAACAATGTATTTTTTCCGGGTCTTCTTCACAAATTCATTAAGAAAAGTGGTCTTTCCCGTCCCTGCTTTTCCTGTAAGGAAAACACTTCTGTTGGTATGTTCTATTAAGTCAAAAAAATGATTGTTCATCGTTGTCAAAATTACGGAAAATGAATTTCAAATCCATACCTTGGCATAACTTTTGGAAATTATCCGGTATAATCTGAGAAAAAAAAATATGAAATTCCCTATTCTGGCCCTTTGTACAGTGCTTTTCGCGACATCGTGTTCATCGACAAAAAATAACACCGGCAATTTACCTAAAGATATTTCCGAAAGGCCTGCCGATGAGAACAGCCAGATGTATGAGGCTGCTCAGCTGGATAAAATAAAGGCATCGATAGAAACGGAAATTGCTAAAGAGAAGTGCAATGATGCCAGCCAATGGACGTTTGCTCCTATGGGATCAAAAGCCTGTGGAGGACCGCAGCTTTATATTGCCTATCCCAAAAAATCAGAAACGGTGATCCTACAGAAAATTAATGACTATACAGAAAAGGTAAAAGCATTTAACGAAAAATATAAAGTGATGTCTGACTGTATGATGATCATACCGCCATCGTCAATAAAATGTGTTGACGGAAAAGCTGAACTTGTCAATTCTTAATGAGTATCACAAGATATTGCTCAAGGGATTTTCACCAAGGATTTTTTAGCATAAAATGCTCTGTCAAATGATGACAGAGCATTTTAAGTATGATACTGGAACAAGACCACAGGTATTCTATAACCCTTCAACAGGCTTTACATTTTCCTGATACCAGGAAGAATATTTTACATAATTATCCGCAATTCTGTTAACTTCTCCTTCCAGAAGTTGAGAGCTGATATCTTTTATTTTTTTTGCAGGAACACCTCCCCAAACTTCCCCGGATTTAATGTGAGTTCCCTGGGTGACTACGGATCCCGCCCCAATAATTGAGTTTTCTTCTACCAGACAGTCGTCCATAACGATAGCTCCCATTCCGATCAGGACATTGTCTTTAATGGTACAGCCGTGGACAATGGCATTGTGGCCGATCGACACATTATTTCCGATATTTAAAGGATGCTTCTGGTACGTACAGTGAAGCATTGCATTATCCTGAACATTAACCTTATTACCCATTTTGATATAATGAACGTCACCCCGTATCACGGCATTGTACCATATACTACATTCTCTTCCCATGGTGACATCTCCGATTATGGTAGCCGTTTCGGCCAGAAAAGTATTTTCTCCGATCTGCGGTGATTTGCCTAAAAGTTCTTTTATAAGTGCCATATTTCTAATTTGAAAATTTAAATCGAGTCGTTGGAATCAGCAGTAATTAGCCCTGATGTTTGATATTCCGATTTTCACTGACCACAAGAACAGGTCCGGTCATCATTACCTCTCTAATTTTAAATGATGGTAATAGCGAAAATCTAACTTCCAACCGCCGGCTTCTAATTTCTAATTCCGTATTTTTGTATCTCAAATTTAACTAAAAAATGCGTACGATACTTATAGAACCAACTGAAAACCCAAAAGTGATGAAATTTGTAGCAGACTACAATCTGATTCCGGGATCTTTAGAGTTGGACAGAGATTCAGATATTTCAGAAATTCCACTGGCCCAGGAATTATTTAACTATCCTTTTGTGGAAAGAATTTTCATTACAGCCAATTTTGTCGCTATTGCCAAACAGGACACGGTAGAATGGGAACACGTTTCCGAAAGCCTTAAAAATATCATTGAAGATGAATTACTGGCTAATCCCAGAATTTATCTTCAGAAGAAAAAGGAAATGTATCAGGTATATGCTGAAATGACTCCGAATCCGAATGTGATGAAATTTGTTTCCAGTAAAATGCTGATGGACGGATTTGTAGAAGTAAAATCGAGAGACGAAGCAGAGGGTGTACCGATGGCTCAAGTGATTTTTAAAGAATTTGATTTTGCGAAGGAAGTTTTTATTTCTGATAATTTTGTGGCAGTGACAAGAGATAATTCTGTGGAATGGCATGAAGTAATGATGGCTGTCCGTGCTTTAATTGCAGAACATCTTCAGAACGGCGGTGAAATTTCAAACATTGAGGCCCAGAAGCATGAGAACCCGGTAGAAAAAATCATCAACAGAGATTATACGGATGATGAACAGAAAATTTCTGACATCCTGAATGAATATGTAGCTCCTGCTGTTGAAAACGACGGGGGAAAAATATCATTGATGGAATATGACCAGGACAGCAAAACGGCAAGAATGCTTTTACAGGGTGCCTGCTCAGGATGTCCGAGTTCTACAGCTACCCTGAAGAATGGCATTGAAAGTATCCTAAAACAATTCGTACCTGATTTAGTAGAAAAAGTGGAAGCAGTAAACGGCTAAAAAATCACGATGAGAACATTCTTTCTTTTAATTATTTTAAGCATAGGTCTTTTTTCGTGTAAAAAGGAACCACAGCTGAATGATGGTATTCATGAAGATCTTGTTGAGATGGGCGTTGCAAAAGACAGCCTTCAGAAAATGGATATCGTTCTGGAAAAGTTAAACAGGAAAAACACCACTTTTCTGGATTATTATTTTCATCACTACTATGTGCTTGATCAGGAAACTCATGATGAGATAAAAAAATTAGAAGGGGAAGAATTTGTATACGATGCCGGGGAAGAATACCAAAAGATGTTTACAAAAACAATTACTGAAAAAAGTGATCAGTACTTAAAATCTTTTGGCATTTCAGACAAGGAAGAACATTTGGCACTCGAAATTTATATTTTACGTTTAAAAAAGAAATATGGTCCGACAATTGATGGACGACTGCAAAGTTTAGACAAATAATGAAAGGAATTCTATTAGTAAACCTGGGATCACCAAGATCGACGGCTGTAAGTGATGTAAAGGAATATCTGGACGAATTCCTGATGGATGAAAGGGTAATTGACTACCGATGGATTTTCCGGGCACTGCTGGTCCGTGGAATTATATTAAATACAAGACCGGCAAAATCTGCTGAAGCTTATAAAACAGTCTGGACCGAGCAGGGGTCACCATTAATTGTCATTACGGAGAAAATTCAGAAAAAACTTCAGAAACTGGTAGATGTTCCTGTAGAAATCGGAATGAGATATGCCGAACCGAGCATTGAAACCGGAATCAGAAAGCTGGTTGAAAAAGGAGTTTCTGAGATTGTCCTTTTTCCTTTGTATCCTCAATATGCGATGAGTACTACGGAAACAGTGATAGAAAAAGCAGAGGAAGTAAGAAAAGAGAAATTTCCGGATGTAAAAATCAATTATATTCAGCCTTTTTACAACAGGGAAATTTATACCGACTGTCTTGCGGAAAGTATTAAAGAAAAGCTTCCTGAAAACTTTGATGCCTTACAGTTTTCATATCACGGTGTTCCGGAAAGACATATTTATAAGACCGATCCTACCAACACCTGTAATTTAAACGACTGCTGTTCCAGAGCATCCAATCCAAGCCACCAGTTTTGCTATCGTCACCAGTGTTTTGATGTTACCAATTCTGTCATTAAGAAATTAGGTTTACCTAAAGAAAAAGTGATGGTCACGTTTCAGTCAAGATTAGGAAAAGACAAGTGGATGGAACCGTATACAGATGAAACTCTGGAAAGCCTTGGCAAGAAAGGAGTGAAAAATTTGGCTATTGTGTGCCCTGCCTTTGTTTCTGACTGCCTGGAAACTCTGGAAGAAATCTCAGTTGAAGGAAAAGAGCAGTTCTTACACGGAGGCGGAGAAAACTTCCACTATATTCCCTGTCTCAATGATGAAGACCGCTGGATCGATGTGGTCAAAACTTTATGTGAAGAAAAACTCAATGAATTTTATTTAGTTTAAAATATAGCAACCTTCGGAAACGGAGGTTATTTTTTTGTATTAAATTGTGAGTTCTGCGAACCTTTTTCATTTTCAGACTTCCGGATCAATCGTCATAAAAGGACCCGTGACTTTGTGGATAACTTTTCTTTATATGGTTTCAATCCTTCCCACCTACTCAAAATTTAACAACTAACATTAATTAAATTTTTCCTGAAAAGCTCAGCGGGTTGTAAAATACACAATAACCGACATTGTGGATAACTTTTTCGGGAAGATAAAATCATATTGAATATAAGTAATGTTAATCATTAGTTTTACGGAAAACTATTCTTTAGAAATATTATGATACGATATCAATTTTATTGAACAGCCGTACGTCAACAGCTATAACCAAACAATTTAATGATGAAGAAGTATCACAATTCTACCCTGCTATGGAACTGACCATATTGCAGCATTATAAGTGACGACATTGTGGATAACTTTTCTGCCTTTTATATTTCAGAAGATAATTTCTACTAAAAATCATAAAAAAATAAAAATTACAAACACACCCCCTCTAAAATACAATTTAAAATTAATTTTTAGTAAAATTTAAGAAAGACCCCTATTATTTTTACATTAAAATTAAAAATTTAAATATTTTTCATACCTTTACCCCATCAAAACAACATCATTAACCTTAAAAAATTAAAATGATGAATGCTACAGCCCAAATTTTAAAACAGAAAATCGAAAACTTCACCCCGGAACTGCTGGAAGCTTTGGCAAAAATGATGGATCACCTGGAAATTCAGAACAGACCTGCGATTCCTCAGTTCCAGGTTGATGAGGTTTTATACAGGATTCAGTTTCATCATGAAAATCCAAAAACAAAATTAGATTTTTATGAAAACATTGCTGAGCTGGAAAAGAGTTTTGCCTGATGAAAGTATTTTTATCTTCTATTGCAAAAAATGACATAAGGCTTCTTATGAGGGTATTTAATGCCGAAAAAGAACATAAAGGATCCTATTTTCTGGAGGATTTAAAAGAGTCGATTGATTTTATTCTGGAAGAATCTGAAAGAATTGGGAAATCATCAGAAATCACCATTCGAAAAATGGAAAATTTTCCTGTACATATTCATTATCTGTTTGAAAATAATGAAACCCTTTTCATCACGGCAATTTTCAAAGAGTTAAATTAAATGATCGGAATTCCTAAGACTATTATTATATCAAACCCTGTAGAACTTGCTCCTGCAGGGTTTTTGTTTTATAGATCTTATCTGGTTGAGGTTCTATCTCACAGGCGTTCTGAACTCACCATACCCCATCAGGCCGTCATAATTTCTTCCGAAAGGTTTGTAATATAAAAATCCCTGGTAAAGATTCTCCGTCTGCCAGAAATTACCGTTAACTTCACCGAAATTAAGCGCACCATTAGACTCTTTAGTTACAAGCATGTAGTTATAAAATCCTTGTTTCAGATAGATTTTGGTAACATACTTTTTACCGGCTTCATCATACTGCATCTGATTATCTTTACTTGGCCGGAAATTATTAAAACCACCCAGCACATAAATCTCTTTGTCCACAGGATCAGAATCTATCGAAAAATATACCCATGAATAATCTCCTTCTCTTTCTGCGTTTCTCTCCTGTCCCAGATCATTTCTCCGGTAATACCAGGCGCCATTGACGTCCGGCTGATACTGGTAATTCAGAGGAAAAGCCCATACCGGATAAAGATAAGTCTGGTTGACCCCGTCTTTCACTTCCGTGGCACGTACCATATCCGCAGCCATATTCATATTTTTATTATCGAAATAATAAAACTCATTATTTCCCGGGAAAGACAGATTCAACTGTTGGAAAAGAAGCTGACTTCCTAATGTAGCACTGGGTTTCAGATTATTGGCCACGACATTCGGATTGTTATTCTGCATGACATTTAAGGTCATGGAATTTACATTAGCAGAAATATCCCCTCCTTTGGAAACCACCTTCACCTCTACTCTCTGATTAACATCAGGCCTTTTGGCATCAGCAATTCTTGAGACATTCAAAGCTACGGCTGCCATATCTTCAACGATATAAAACCTCCTTGTAAACAATGGTTTGTCGGCAGAATCTTTATACACTACCAGCTCAAAATTTCCTGAAATCTTCGGCTGTATTTTTTCATTTGGAAATACTAATTTATAATGAGTATAAGCCTGCAGCGTGTTAAAAGAATATTCAAACTTATCCAACAGTGCATTTAAGCTTCCTTTGGCAAATTCTGTAAAGAAAAGGTTGTCCTCCTGCCAGTTTCTGTCATAATGCTTAAGGGTATATCGGTAAATTTCACTGGCATTGGTAAGATCGTCGAAGCTCAAAACCAACTGTTGATTCGGGTTGATAACTGGAGTTTCATCATTGGTCTGCGGATTAAATAACTGGATACTTTGGATATTCTGTCCAAAAACCAATCCGCTTAAAGAAAGTAAAAATAGTCGCAAAGTTTTCATTATGACGAAGATAAAGAAAAATCGTCACTTTCTTTATAATATCGTATTTTTGAATATAAAAAAATATTCAGCATATGCTTCAGATTCAAGGTTTCGTATTCAATTTTGCAAGCGAAAACACATATATTATTTACAACGAAAATAAAAATGCCTGGCTGTTTGATCCGGGAAATATGAACGAACAGGAAACCAGGGCTATTAAAAACTTTATTGCAGAAAACGGGTTGAAAATTGAAAAAATCATCCTGACTCATGCTCACATCGATCATGTTTTGGGATTACAATGGGCTTTTGACACTCATAAAGTACCTGTGCTCATGCATCGTGACGATAAAGAAGTTCTGGACATGTTCCAGATCAGCGGAATGAGATTCGGAATGGAGCTCAACCATATCAATGTTGATTTGGAATACGTAAACGAAGGTGATGAACTGGATCTAGACGGGGAGAAATTCAAAATCTATCATGTTCCGGGACATTCTCCGGGAAGCGTGGTTTATCATAACGAAAACCAGAAATTTATGATATCCGGCGATGTCCTGTTTGAAGGTAGTATCGGAAGAACCGATTTATATAAAGGAAATTACGAGCAATTAATTGAAGGAATTAAAACGAAACTTTTCGTCCTTGATACTGATACTCAGGTTTTTTCCGGACATGGAAATCCTACGACGATTGGTTTTGAAAAGCAGCATAATCCTTTTTTAAAGTAGAAGTCGTTTAAACTTATATAGGAAAAAGAGGTCGAGAAAATTAAGCAATTTTGGATTGCAATGTAAAAGACTAACAATCTGGAAATCATTAGCAAATGATAAAATAGAAAAATGAATTTTACCATTTAAGCAGAGTAAAAATTGGATTTTATACGAAGTTTGACTTGGTAAAAATAATTCAGTCCACTATAATGGCTGAAAACCGGTTGCCAGTGGCGGAAACTTTCGTTAAAGGACTATTTCGGGGAAGAAAATACCGCAGAATTAAGTTCACATCAGGTGAAAATCAAAGATTTTCAAAAACTTACGTGTACTTCTTTCGCGTAAAGTATATTACTTTAATTATCTTAAGTGTTTAGAAATCTTTCGGATCTCCTTTATGATAATAGAAAATTTTAGACAGCTTTGTAGATAAAGGATTGATCTGACAGTGAAAACATCAGGAAAAAATAAAACCGTCAGCTATTCCCTGACGGTTTTATTAATTTTTAAGGGCAGCTCATATTAGAAATCCAGCGTAATAGAAGCTCTTACGGCCGCACCCATAATGGGTCTTGCCATTCTGATGTCTCCCGCTCCCGTAAGTGGAGACCTTGGATCTCCTTCAGTAATTCCGATGGTATTGAAGATATTCGTCCCATCAACTGCAAATCGGATTTTTCCTAACTGATAAGATGTTCCCGCCCCGAATTCTGAGAATGAAGGCAGCGTATTTTTATCTGTATTGGCCTCGTCCTGGAAACGTTGTCCGTAGTAATTCATACTTACATATGCTCTCCACTCTTTAGTAATATTTACTGCAGGAGCAATATTAAAATAGAATTTCGGCATTCTTCTTACGGTATTCCCCTCGTAATCGAATACTGTTCCGTCCGCATTTCTTCCGGTAAAATCTTTGTATTTAGGGTCCTGAACGGTTCCGTTAAACGTTACTTCCAACAGATTATTGAATAATCTGGCATATCCTTCCAGTTCTACTCCTATATTCGTTGTGTTCGCAAATTTATTTTCTGAAGTTCCGTCAGAGAAAACATCGGTAAATGAAAGGTTTTTCAAGGTAGAATAGAATGGAATCACGGCAATATCAAATGTTCTGGAGTAATATTTATACCCCACTTCCAGCTGATTGGTCGTTACCGGTTTGATAGCCGACAAATCATTCATATTATTGTAGTAGGCTTCTTCATTGGGAGATCTGAAACCATTTGAAAAACGGGCATACAGCGCATTTTCCTTATTAATTTTATAATTTAAAGCGGTGGTGAAGGATACTCTGTTTACATCATAATTCCAATAGGTATATTTATTTCCGAGTACCGCCATGTTATCATCAGCCGTTGTGGTCAGGAAAGAATGCGTTCCATCCGTCGTTAATCCGGAATTATTCAGGTTGGAAGACGTCGTATTTACCCCGTATCCTTTGTAGAAATCGCGGCTGTATCGGATTCCTCCATTGAAACTCAAATCATCCGTAATCTGATAATCCAGATTTAAATAAAGATCGTTCAGGCTCCCCTGAATCTGAGAATCCCTGATCAGAAATGACATATCTGTAACACCATTATAAGTTTTGGAATAGCCTGTGCTTGTCGGAGACAGTGAAGTATCCACCAGGTTAAGAAGCTCCGGCCGGTCTGTAGCTGTTGTCAGAATATTACTCCAGTTCCAGTATTGATGGGATTTCCAGTTGGATTTATAAAAACCTGCCGTTACATTTCCTTTATCAAATTTATAATTGAACTGTAGGTCATTGATAAAGTTATTCATCTGCTTGTCGATGGCCCAGAATCCCAGCTTCTGCACATATTGAGGATTCATAATAGCACCGGTACTTACAGAAGTATATTGGGGAGTAACGGCATGAACCAATACCGGCGGCGTAGCGGGGTTATTATCCGTATCCTGGTATTCATCGTACGTTTTTGCAAAATCAGCGGCCGTCTGCGGGCCACCTGCAGGGAAAATCCCGGTATAATTCATATTGATATCAGTATATCTCGTTTTGTTTAAAACAGAGAAATTATTTCCCAGATCATATTTAAACTCAGCGCCCAGAACATCAACTTTCGGATGGATTCCGTCTTCCAGATTTCTGCTGAAAAATCCGCCGCCGGCCTGAGGAATATTCAGCTGGCTGATGGTACGGTAGCTGTAGGTTCCGTAATTGGCATCAAAACCCGGAAATTCTTTTAGTTTATTTCCGTTCTGTATTAAGGGAATCGGAAGATAGAACGTGTTTCTGTCGTCCAGTTTTTTGTAATATACTTTAGCGTATCCTTTGTCAAAGACGTATTTCAGATTCATTCTGATCTGTCCGCCGTTATTGGCTTTGAAACCTGTTCTTCGGATGCCGTCATCACTTCTGTAAAAACCGCCTACGCTGAAAAACAATTTGTCCTGTACCAAGGCTCCCCCGAGATTGATATCGGTGCGCATCAGGCCATAGGTGCTAGTTTCTATTTTGGCAGTCCCTCTGAAATTATTGGTTCCTTCTTTTGTAATAAAGTTGATTAACCCTCCGGGAGAATTGGTGGCAAAAATAGATCCTGAACCTCCTCTCAGTGCTTCCAGCCTGCTTACCGAATTATCAACACGGAAAAAATTATCCGCATTGGCAAACTGCAGGGCACCGTCCTCAAAAACGGGAAGTCCGTCTTCCTGAACCTGTACAAATTCATATGCCCCTGCAGAAGGAATACCGCGGGCAAAAAGGTTGTTTCCTACTTCACCGCCTGAAGTTTCAACGGCAAAACCGGGAACTCTCTGTAGCAAAGCAGCCGCACTGATAGGATTCTGCTTTTGAATCTCTTTTGCGCTGAAAGTAGAGATGGCCGTACTGGATTCTATTTTCTTCTTCGGATTTGAGTTTCCTGTGATGACCACCTGATCAATACTGTTTGTTTTCACAGAGTCCTTTTCAGTTTCCTGCGCATACGTGTTGTTGAAATAAAGCGTTGCAACTCCGGCCAGTAAAAAGATCGATTTTTTTTTCATGTCCTTGTTAATTTATAGTTAGTTTTAATTTTTTATTTAATTTTTCAGTTTAAGGTATACGCCGTTCGTCCACCCAAAGCCGTCCTGGTTCGGATACTCTCCTCCTCCCGCAACAGTTTCGATATCCAGCGCATTATATTTTTCCATTAATTTTCCGGTATTGCTGTAGACCCTCTCAACATTGGTACACCAGTTATTTTTTATTTTTTCAGCTAAATCATCAAAACCGTAATTTTTCATTGATATAAAGCCAAGCCATTGATAAGGTGCCCAGGCATTGGGGAGATCCCACTGCTGCCCGGTTTTTTTTGTTGTCGTGACCAATCCGCCCTGGTAAAGGAATTTTTCTTCAATATTTTTCGCAACAGACTGTGCCTGCTTTTCGCTTGCCAATCCAAGAAACAGAGGATACAAGGCCGCAATATGTTCAGATGCTGCCGTGGTGTTTTTTTCCGTATGATAATCTTTATACGTCCCGGAGTTTTCATCCCAGAAATACTGATTAATCATCTTTCTGCGTTTTTCTGCTCTTTCTGTATAATACTTTTCTTTTTCAGACAATTCCTGAAGCGATGCAGATTTTGCGAGTGTATTCTCGAGATGCCATAAAAGGCAGTTAAGATCAACCTCAGCCAGCTTCAGTGTTTCAATGGTCTGTATATTTTCGCCGTCTGCAAACCACCTGCTGGAAAAATCCCAACCCGATTCGCAGGCACTTCTTATATTTCTGTAAAATTCTTTTCCTGCACCTTCTGCATCTTTAATGTCGATTAAATAACTTTCAGGACGCGGTTCGTTTTCTGTATCATAATATCTGTTTAGAATATCTCCGTTAATGGTTTTTACGACTCTTTTTATCCCTGATCCATTTTGTACTTTCTTTTCACCATCCATCCAGAAAGCATACTCTTTTTCTAAAGTATTGTAATAGCTGATATAAATACTTTCGTTTTTGGTGGTTTCAAAAAGCAAATCAAGCATGAGCGAAAAATACGGCGGCTGAGAACGGCTCAGGAAGTGAGTCCGGCTGGCATTCGGCACAAATCCCACATTCTGAATTAAATAAGAACAGTTTTCGATCATATTTTCGATCATTTCCTCCCTTCCGGAAACCTGCAGTCCCAGCATGATAAAATAACTGTCCCAATAAAAGAATTCATTGAAACGGCCACCGGGAACTACGTAAGGCTTTGGAAGCTTCATCAAAGTTCCTTTTTCTTCGTACGCTGTTCTTGTCAACTCATCCCAGAGTTTACCGATATGCTCATTGATGGGCAAATGATCTTTTCTGTGAATCGAAATTTTCGCTCCTAAAAAATCAAAATTCGACAATACAAAAGCTTTTAAATCAAAACCTTCTGCATTTTTTTCTATGTTGTATTTCGCATTGATGTCAGCAATCGGAAACAATGGAACCGCATCGGTCATCATTTTTTGGTCTTCAAAGATTGCTGCTCTCTGGACATCATCGAAAAGAGGCTGGATTTCATTGATATATAATTGTTTATTCATCTTTAATTTTTAGGATTTATTTTTAGTTTATTCATGAAAATAGCTGAAATAATCAACAGTGAAAGTGGAATTAGTGAAAGGTAAAATGCCTGCTGGCCGCTGAATTCCTGAAATACAAAACCGGTAATAACAGATCCTATTGTTCCTCCAATGGCAGAGAACACCACAATTAAACCGGACATTGCGCTGTGCAGATATTTCGGAATGGATGCCAGAATTACAGAATTAATGCTTGGATAAATCGGAGCCAGTAAACCACCCATCAAAGGAAATAAATAGACAACAGCCGGTGCATTAAACCAGGTTGTTTCCGGGGCAATAGAAATATTGTGCGTTAAGGGTAAAACCAATACAATACTGATCGCAAAACCAATCACACAAAAGGACACCACATAGATCCAGCTGAATCTCTTCGAGAAAAAGCCCGACAAAAATCTTCCCAATGCAAACGCTCCCGCCAAAACAGCTCCTGCCTGAATACTCATGGAAGTCGGAACTTTTAAGATTTCTTTATAAAAAGTCGGGGTCCACGTCTGAAAACTCTGCTCTACCAACACAAAAAGGAAAGCACATAATAAAAAGGAAAGCACCTTTCTATAACTGAAAAGACTTACACTGTTTTTCAAATCTCCCAGGAGATCGGTCTTTTCATCTTTTGCTTCATGTTCATCCAGTTTTGTAAAGAATAAAAACAGAAACGACAACGTCGATAATGTACCCAGCACCCAATATACATTCAGCCAATGGGCAGACCGCGGATTGTGGTCATCAATAAATAAGCTGAACAGAACATTTCCCGTCAAAACGCCAATCATAAAAAATCCTTCCAGGTAACCCATAAGACTTGAATGTTCTTTATCAGTTTTCGTCACCAGGCCGATAGACGTAAAGACTGAAATTTTAATTAGAGCAAAAGAAATCCCTACAATGGCAAATAGTAATTTAAAAAACCAGAAATTATTTGCAGAAGGCATAACAAAACACATACAGCTTACCAGAAACAAAGCGATCAACATCGATCTTTTGATTCCTATTTTCGGTAAAAATGAGGCCAATAAAAACGAGCAGATGGCAATCGGCAAATCTTTAAAACCCTCCAGAACACTTGCCGAAGATTTTGAGATGCCAAAATTCTGCTGCATCTGCAAAATCACCGTTCCCACCGAATTCAGAAGAATGGCAAAGACAAAATAGTTTAAAAATAATACAGCCTTTATATTAAAATTTTTCATTCATTAATTACTTGTCGACTAAGATAGAAGCATTTCACTTAACATTAATTTAACACAGTAAATGAATATTTGAACTATATTAATATAATTATTATTTTAGTCGATAAAATACGATTAACAGAATGAAAGTTACATTTGAACGCGTAATCCCCGATGAAAAGAGCTCTTTCCGTACCATTCACAACCATTCACCGATCTCGGAATTCAAATGGGAGTACCATTATCATCCCGAAATTGAACTGGTATGTATCATTTCCGGAAGCGGAACCCGGCATGTGGGCTACCATAAAAGCAATTATACGAATGGCGACCTTGTCCTGATAGGCTCCAATATTCCGCATTCCGGATTCGGACTGAATTCTATTGATCCGCATGAAGAAATTGTTCTTCAGTTTAAAGAAGAAATTTTGCAGTTTCCCGAACAGGAAACTGAAGCCAGATCCATCAAAAACCTGTTGGAACTCTCAAAATACGGCATTCAGTTTTACCCGAACGTTAAAGAAGCGATTCTCCCCAGATTGAAATTAATGCTGGAATCGGAAGGTTATAAAAGATACCTATTGCTTCTGGAAATTCTTTTTGAGCTCTCAAAATGTACAGATTACGAAATTTTAAATAAAGAGATTATGCCGTATACCATAATTTCTAAAAATAAAACCCGGCTGGAAAACATATTCACGTACGTTGAGCATCATTATGATAGGGAAATTAATATTGAAGATGTTGCCAGACTGGCCAACCTCACGCTGCCTGCTTTCTGTAATTTTTTTAAAAAGGCCACGCAGATTACATTTACAGAATTCGTGAACAGGTATCGTATTAATAAGGCATGCCTTCTGATGGCGCAGGATAAAAGCATCTCCGAATGCAGTTATAGCTGTGGCTTCAACAACGTTACTTACTTCAACAGAATGTTTAAAAAGTACACGGAGAAAACGCCCTCCGAGTTTGTTAAGAGTTTCGTGCAAAATAAGGTGAATATAGATCTGAAAGTTGATGAAGTGAAGATCAAGGCAGGTTTTTAATGATTTAGATACTTTAAAACATTCAACATGAGATTTCTCTGATATTAATTGTTGTAGATCTCACGGAGATTGGGCAGATGACGCAGATTTTTGACGCGAAGTTTCTTAGGTAGATCCGCGGGAGTAAAACAAAAAAGCCATCCGAAAGGATAGCTTCATATATTGGTAAGTTGCAAAAGTCATCAACAGACAACCCGCTACAATCAGCCAAATTATTTCCATTTGATATTGCAGCCCATGCTTGGTCTCTGGATCTCTTCCTGAGGCTCACCTAACAGCAGGTTTTCGAATGCAATGATTAAATCTTCACCCGTAACCTCCTTATGATTCCCAGGTCTCGAATCATCCATCTGTCCTCTGTAGACCAGATCCAGTTTGTCATCGAAGAAATAAAAATCAGGGGTACAGGCTGCATCATATGCTTTTGCGATGGCCTGGCTTTCATCATATAAATACGGAAAATCAAAGTTTCTTTCAATCTGAAATTCAATCATTTTTTCAGGAGCATCAGCAGGATATTTTTCTGCATTATTCGCATTGATTGCAATAAACTCAATTCCTCTTTCATTATAATCTTCATACAGTTCGTTTAATTTGTCGATCACATGAAGGACGAACGGACAATGATTGCACATAAAGATCACCAATGTTCCTTTTTCTCCTTTCAGATCATCCAACGACTGAATTTCATTGCTTTTTGAAGGGTTGGGAAGTTCGAAAAACGGGGCTTTAGTACCCAATGCTAACATATTTGAGGGAGTATCCATATCTTTTTTATTTGTAGACAAAGATAAAAATTTCTTTCAGTATATGCTAGTGAAGCTTATGACAGAGATAAGGAAGTAATTATAATTATATTAATCGATCCCGCCTATCGGATATATTAATTTTTACAATAATACTAATCATTTGCACTAATACGCCATTCTGAGAGGATTAAGATCTTAAAATATTTCTGATTGCATTATTTCAAAAGTTAAACTTTGTGATTTGTTTGGAAGATATGTCTAAAAGTTTGTAGTTTTGCTAACACTGTTAGTAAATAAAAATCATGGGTTTACATGAACGTCGTCAAAGAGAAAAAGAATCGATACGCGCCAATATTCTGGATGCGGCTTTTTCTTTGGCTAAAACCGAAGGGTGGGCTTCACTTTCCATGAGAAAAATTGCCGATGCTATTGAGTACAGTGCACCGGTAGTTTATGATCATTTTGAAAACAAAGAGGCTATTTTATACGAGATTTCGTTAAATGGTTTTCATTGTCTGCAAATTGAATTGCTGAAAGCCCAGAGAAAACACGACCAGCCGGAAGATCAGTTGAAGGCAATTGTAGATGCCTACTGGAAGTTTGCATTTAAAAACAAGGAATACTACCAATTGATGTTCGGACTGGGAATGCAGTGTAGCGGAAAGGGAATGATGAAAGAGGAATTTTCGTCTTTCCAGGACATGCTCTACGACTGCACATTTGAAATTATTAATAAAAAAGGATCGAATCCCCATAACGCCTGTCACTCATCTCATGCTCTGTTTTCAGCAGTACATGGATTGATCTCTATTATGATGATGCGTAATGATGACATTCCTTCTACAATGAACAAGACTACTTTGGACGAAACTGTTTCTGCCTTTATTAAGTCTTTGTAAATTTTTTTTGAATTAAAAATTAACACTGTTAGGAAAAGTAACATGGAATAATTAACATTATTCTCTTAAATAATTTTAAAACCACTTTACAATGAAATCAGATTTTATGACAATAATTCTTGCTATTTTTTTTCCTTATCATTAACATCGTTAGGAAAAATAACACTGTAAACTATTTGCTTATCTCTATAAATCAATATAAAACAATTTTTCAAGTATGGAAATATCAATTTAATCTAGAGTATTACAATCCTGTCATTTTTTTTTTGAATATATTATTAACACCGTTAGGAAACATAACAGGATTTAAATTAAAAAACAACATTATTAAAATCTAACACTTATTAAAAAACTTAACTCAAAATGAAAATACCTGGAAAAATAAGGTTCATTGTACTTATATCAAGTATTATCCTTTTACAGAACTGCACTAAGGCCGCAGAGGGAGCAAATACAACTTCTCCTGCTCCGGAATTGCCTGTCTACACCGTAATTTCATCTCCGGCTACAACCTATCAGGAATTTCCAACGGCTTTGGAAGGAAAAAACAATGTCGAAATCAGATCTCAGGTAGATGGCTATCTGGATAGAATTTATGTAGAAGAAGGAGCATATGTACGAGCCGGACAGCCATTATTTAAAATAGATTCGAGAGCTTACGGAGAGCAGATGAATATGGCCAATGCTAATTTACAGGTTGCCAATGCCAATATTCAGAAAGCAAAAGTAGAGGTTGACAGACTTGAACCTCTAGTGGCTGCAAAAGTAGTTTCAGATGTACAGCTAAGAACCGCGAAAGCAAATTACGCAGCCGCAGTGGCCGCCGCTTCTCAGGCAAAAGCTTCTGTGGGGGGTGCTAAAATTAATGTGGGATTTACAACGATTACCGCACCTGTTAGCGGATACATCGGCAGAATTCCATACAAAAAAGGAAGTCTTATTTCAAGAACAGACCCTAATCCATTGACTTTACTGTCAGACATCAGTGAGATTTATGCTTACTTTTCTTTAAGTGAACTTGATTTTATTGCTTTTCAGAATAAATATCAGGGCGCTACCCTGGAAGAGAAACTGAAAGACATGCCGATGGTGGAACTGGTGATCGCAGACAACAGCATTTATCCTCAGAAAGGTAAGATGACGATCGTTGACGGCCAATTTGATAAGACCACAGGCGCCATCAGTGTTCGTGCCGTCTTCCCCAATACAAACGGAACATTGAGAACCGGAAATACAGGAAGGGTCCGTATGCCTCAGCTCATGTCGAATGCCGTGGTGATTCCACAGGAATCTACTTTTGAAATTCAGGACAAAACGTACGTTTATGTCGTTGGAAAAGATCTGAAGGTAACCGGAAGACCAATTAAGATCTCAGGAAAAACTGAAAACTACTACTTCATTTCCGAGGGATTAAAACCGGGAGAAAAAATAGTCTACGTAGGATTAGGCAGTTTAAAAGACGGTGCTTCCATCAAAGCGAAACCCATTTCTTCTGACAGCCTGCTCAGAGCAAAACCGCTGTAACTGTTTAAACTTATTATTGATCTGATTTTTTAAACATTAAGAATATTTAAGTTATTTCTTACATCCTTCATGTTAAAAAATAGAGAAGTTAAAATCCAGGAAAAGTTTAAGCAACATTAAAAAATAAACTTCTTATGTTAAAACAATTTATAGAAAGACCGGTACTTTCAACGGTTATCTCCATAATACTCTTATTATTGGGGGCCCTGTCCCTCTTTAATTTACCTATCGCTCTTTTTCCGGATATTGCACCGCCCAGCGTTCAGGTGACAGCCTTTTACCCGGGAGCCAATGCGGAAGTAGTGGCCCGTTCGGTGGCCACGCCTATCGAGGAAGCCGTAAACGGAGTGGAGAACATGACGTACATGACCTCTAATTCCAGTAACGACGGAACAATGACTCTGAGTGTATTTTTCAAACAGGGATCAGATGCAGATAATGCAGCGGTAAACGTTCAGAACCGGGTGTCCAAAGCGATGAGCCAGCTTCCACAGGAGGTTGTGCAGGCGGGAATTTCTACACAGAAGGTCCAGAACAGTATGATCATGTTTATGGGGCTGTCCAGTGACGACCCTAAGCAGTATGATGAACTTTTCCTTCAGAATTATTTGAAAATAAATGTTATTCCTCAAATCCAGCGTATTCCGGGAGTCGCTCAGGCACAGGTCTTCGGAACAAGAGATTATTCCATGAGACTCTGGTTAAAGCCGGACAGGTTAGCAGCCAACGGACTTTCTCCACAGGAAGTTCTGAATGCGGTAAAAGATCATAATCTGGAAGCTGCACCGGGACGTCTCGGACAGGGAAGCAAAGAAACTTACGAGTATATTTTAAAGTATAAAGGTAAATTAAACAAGAACGAAGACTACGAAAATATTGCCATTAAAGCAAACAGCGACGGTTCGTTCCTGAGGCTGAAAGATGTCGCAAGAGTAGAATTCGGTTCTTATACGTATACTGCTGCTAACAGAGTGGATGGTAAACCCGTTGCCGGATTTGCGATTCTTCAGACAGCAGGTTCCAATGCCAATGAAATCTTAACAGAGATCGAAAAACAGGTGGATCAGATGAAAACCACTCTTCCCAAAGGAGTAGAACCGATCATTATGTACAATTCTAAAGATTTCCTGGATGCATCTATTCATCAGGTGGTAGAGACCCTGGTAATTGCGTTTATCCTGGTATTTATTGTCGTATATATTTTCCTTCAGGATTTCAGATCTACCTTAATTCCTGCGATTGCCGTTCCGGTTGCCATTATCGGTACTTTCTTTTTCCTTCAGCTGTTTGGATTCAGTATTAATATGCTGACCTTGTTTGCCTTAGTCCTCGCGATCGGTATTGTGGTGGATGACGCGATTGTAGTGGTGGAGGCCGTCCATTCTAAAATGAAGCATACGGGAATGCCGGTAGAACAGGCGACGATGAGTTCGATGAGCGAAATCTCCGGTGCGATTATCTCCATTACCCTGGTGATGTGCGCCGTATTTATTCCGGTAGGTTTCATGCAGGGTCCTGCAGGGGTTTTCTACAGACAGTTTGCCTTTACCCTGGCCATTGCGATTATGATTTCTGCGGTTAACGCATTAACATTAAGTCCTGCTTTATGTGCCATGTTCCTGAACGATCCTCAGGGTGAGCATGGAGAGCATGGTAAAAAGACCGGCTTCGGAGCAAGGTTTTTCAACGCCTTTAATGCGAGCTTCAATACGATGACCAGAAAATACATCTACAGCCTGAAGTTTTTAATTAAAAATAAATGGGTGGCAATAGGCGGACTGGCTCTTCTTATCGCTTCGAGTGTTTTCTTAATCCAGAAGGCACCGTCAGGATTTATTCCTACTGAAGACCAGGGTTTCGTTCTGTATGCTGTAAACACGCCTCCGGGAAGTTCATTAGACAGAACCCATAAAGCAACAGAACAGATTGACCAGATTATCAACAGTGAAAAAGCGAAAAATCACCTTTGGGTAGCAGATGGGATGAACTTTATCAGTAATTCCAATGCTTCTCCCTATGCGGCAGGTTTTATCAAACTGAAAGATTATGACCAACGTGGTGAAATAAAAGATCCTGACCAGATTGCTGCGGGATTAACAGGAAAGGTAGCCCAGGTAAAAGATGCCAATGCCTTCTTCTTTAACTTCCCTACCGTTCAGGGATTCGGTAACGTTTCGGGATTCGAATTTATGCTGCAGGATAAAACCAACGGTTCTTTTGAACAATTGGGAACTACAACCCAGGCATTCATCGGCGAACTCATGAAACGCCCTGAAATCGCATTTGCTTTCACAACTTATGCGGCAGGAAATCCACAGTATACCATCGATGTAGATTCAGATAAAGCCAATCAGCTGGGCGTTTCTATCACAGAATTGATGCAGACGATGCAGATTTACTACGGAAGCAGTTTTGTTTCTGACTTCAACAGGTTCGGTAAATATTACAGAGTAATGGCGCAGGCGGATATTCCATACCGTACCGATGCCAATTCCCTGGAAGGCATTTATGTTAAAAATAAAACAGGTGAAATGGTTCCGGTAAAGACATTGGTAACGCTGAAAAGAACATTCGGCCCGGAAACGGTAACAAGAAACAACTTGTTCAACGCTGTTACGATCAACGGAACTCCGAAACCGGGTTACAGTACAGGGGATGCAATTAAAGCCGTGGAAGAAACAGCAGAGAAATCACTTCCGAGAGGTTTTGGATATGAATGGACAGGGATTACCCGTGAGGAAATCAAGACAAGCGGACAGACCACTTTTATCTTTGCCTTAAGTATTTTATTTGTTTATTTCTTACTGGCCGCTCAGTATGAAAGCTATATTCTTCCGTTTGCCGTTATTTTAACAATTCCTACAGGAATTTTCGGAGTATTCGCTTTCACAGGATTAGCCGGAATTGATAATAACATTTACGTTCAGGTAGGACTGATCATGCTCGTCGGGTTGCTCGCGAAAAATGCCATTCTGATTGTAGAATTTGCTGTTCAGAGAAGAAATGCAGGAAGAACGCTGCTTGAGGCAGCACTTCAGGCTTCAAGATTACGTTTAAGACCTATTCTGATGACCTCGTTTGCGTTTATCGTGGGTATGCTACCGCTGGTCTGGTCTCAGGGCGCGGCAGCCAAAGGTAACCACTCCATCGGAATCAGTACCGTTGGTGGAATGTTTACAGGAGTAGTATTCGGAATCTTCATTATTCCTGTCATGTTTGTCATCTTCCAGTATTTACATGAAAAAATGCCGAGCAGAAAGAAAAAAAGACTTCAAAGACAAAAATTGGAGAATGAACTTTTAGCACCCGCTCATTAAAAATGATTGACAAAACTTTGAGCTTATTTTAAAATTTAATGATCCATCCGGTTTCATTTCAAACGATATCATAAAATGCAAAGCATTTTCTCCTACTAAAGATTTCTTTGCAACAACTTCTCAAAGTTTTGTAATCAATAAAAAAATTAAAAAAATGAAACGAATAAAAAATATAATTATCGCTTTTGGAATTGCTCTCGGATCCGTCTCCTGCGTGTCAAAACTGGCATTCAAGGAGCCTGAGGCAGAGCTTCCCGAAACGTTCAGATATACCGCCACTGCCGATACCGCAAGTGTAGCCAACCTGGAGTGGAAAGAATTTTTCAGTGATCCGATGTTACAGACACTGATTGAAAAAGGAATTAAAAATAATTATGATCTGCAGATTGCTCTGAAGCAGGTGGCCTCCTCACAGGAAAAGCTGAAACAGGCAAAATACCTTCAGTATCCTGATGTAGGCTTCGGCGTTTCGGCACAAATCTCAAAACCGTCGAAAAACAGCATGAACGGGCAAAGCTTAAATTTATTTTTGGGCAAAAGCTATGTCGAGGATTATAATGCAGCGTTTAATCTTTCCTGGGAAGCCGATATCTGGGGTAAAATAAAAAATCAGCAGGAAGTTTCAAAAATGCAGTACCTGCAGACTTATGAAGCTACAAAAGCCATTCAGACGCAGGTGGTGGCAGCCATTGCCCAGGGCTATTATAATTTATTGATGCTCGACAAACAGTTACAGATTGCAAAATCAAATCTGGAACTGAGCACAAACACGCTTTCCCTTACAGAAAAACTGTGGCAAAGCGGGGACACAACTTCTCTGGGCGTACAACAGGCGACTTCTCAAAAGCAGTCGACAGAACTTCTGATTACTCAGCTGGAACAGAATATTGCGATTCAGGAAAATGCATTAAGCATTCTGGTGGGTGAAAATCCAAACAAAGTTGACCGGACCATTGAGATGTCTGACACTTCCCTGCCCCAGAATATTTCTGCGGGACTTCCTGCAGCGATGGTAAGCCGACGTCCGGATGTGCGCCAGCAGGAACTGGTTTTGCTGGAATCCAACTCCATTGTGGGAATTGCACAGGCCAATATGTATCCTTCATTGAAAATAACGGCAAACGGCGGAGTAAACTCCTTTAAAATTGACAACTGGTTTCAGATTCCGGCTTCCCTGTTCGGATCTGTTCTGGGAGGATTAACACAGCCTATTTTCCAGAAAAGACAGTTGAAAACAGATCTTAATATCGCTAAAATTCAGAGAGAGAAAAATGTGCTGGCTTTCCGTCAGTCTGTTTTAAATGCAGTGGGTGAAGTTTCTGATGCTTTGGTTTCAAACGAAAGTTTAAAAGTTCAGGAACAAAAAGCAGCGGAACAGGTAACCACCTTAAAAAATGGAATTAAAAGCGCCGAAATGCTTTATAAAGGCGGAATGGCAAATTACCTGGAAGTGATTACCGCTCAGGGAAATTCTCTGCAGGCAGAACTGAATCTTGCTTCTGTAAAAAGACAGAGACTCAGTAGTATTGTAGACCTGTACCGGGCGTTAGGAGGCGGTTGGAAGTAATAAATTTAATTATATTGTTAATGAAGTGCGGTCTTTCGGGATCGCATTTTTTTTAACACGACATGATTTGTCGTTAATTATATTTAGTTTTGTTATAGTCCAAGTAGATATTATAATTTTGTCTAAAAAATATTTATTTGTAAATTTACTTTAGAAATTTTGATATGGGTATAAAAGAAGCATACAGAATTTGGCTTGCTAAAAAGGCTAATTCTGATTTCGGAAAAATAAAAATTAATTCATCTGGTTCATTTTATATGAAAAGTGAAGACCTGTTTGACAATAAAGAAGATGTAAAAAACTATGTAAATGCACTCAATGAATCTTTAAAAAAATATAGAGAAAATTCAAAGAAAGCAAATAGCTGATGCCTCGTCTTGATCTGATTTTACTTCCACTTTTAGGTGGGTATATATTTCTTATCTTCTTCAATAGAACTAGGTTCTATCATCAACGAATAGAGAAGAATAGATTAATTTACAACTCTTTATTTGTAGCTTTTATATTAACTGCTTTAGTTTACCTAATTGATTATATTTTTCTTAAAAATAACAATTATTATCTTAAAGTTGGAAAACTGCAAACAAGAGAAGTAAGTTTTTATAGAAATTTGTTTAGTATAGAAATTGGTAATATAATTCATTTTAGTACTTATGGCTTTAAACAATCATTAATTGTATTACTTATATCATATCCATTAGCAAAATTTTTGAATATTTTTGAAAAAAATAAAGAAGATTTTTCATTTGATTATACCATAAACAAGTGGGGAAATGAATTTGACAAAATTATTTGGAACTCACTAGGTGAAAAAAATGATTTAGACAAATTATTAATGCTTACAACAAAAACTAATAAGTTTATATCGGTCATATAACAAAACTATCCGAACCTCTAGAAAATACATACTTGCGTATTATACCATCTCTTAGTGGCTATAGAGAAAAAGATACACTTAAAATTAATATTACGACTAACTATACAGATGTTATAGAATCCTTTTCTGAGGATAATAATACACAAGAATTAGATAAAAAGTTAGGAATAGTTATTCCAATATCGGAAATAATTTTAATCTCAAGATTTGACCATATTATCTTTGGAAGATTTAATAGCAATCCAGATTAAAATAATTCACGAGTTCTATCATTAATATACTCAATCAACCCCTTAAAATCCTCCTGAGAATACCCCAATGGCAAATAATAAATATCATCCGCTTTACGGTACCATGTCAACTGACGCTTTGCATATCTCCGGCTGTTTTTTTTAATTTCAGAAATAGCAAAATCCAGGTCCCATTCTCCATTAAAATATTTAAAAAGCTCGGCATACCCAACGGTATTTAAAGCGGTTAAGTGTTTGAATTTTTCTAAACTTTTTGCTTCTTCCAGAAGGCCGTTCTCCAACATAAGATCCACTCTCCTATTGATTCGGTCGTACAGTTCTTCCCGCGGCGCTTCAATCCCGATCCTGATGGTTTTAAAATCTCTGGAATCCTGTGAAACAGCAATTAATTCTGAATATTTTTTATTGGTTTGCCAAATGACATCAATCGCTCTTAAAAGTCTCCTGTGATTGTGAAAATCCACCACCGCAAAATATTCGGGATCGGATTCTCTTAACATTTCCTGGAGTTTTTCAATGCCTTCGTTTTGAAGAATATCCTGTAGTTTTTTCTGATTTTCTTCATCAGCTTCAGGCAAATCATTCAGACCTTCGATCACCACTTTTTCATACATCATACTTCCGCCGACCAAAATGACCGTATCGTATTTTTCAAAAAGTTCGTTGAGTTTCTTTAAAGCATCTTCTTCATACTGCCCGATAGAATAATATTCTTCAACTGATAGATTCCCGATAAAATGATGAGGTGCTTCCGCCAATTCTTCCTCTGATGGCGCGGCGGTTCCGATTTTCATTTCCTTAAAAAACTGACGCGAATCACAGGAAATAATCTCCGTGCTAAAGTGTTTGGCCAGATCAATAGCCAGTCTTGTTTTCCCGATTCCGGTGGGACCTACTACAGAAATCAAATTTTTCTTTTTCACCGCGCTAATTTACGAAAATGAGTTGATCTAATTCTTAATTTGCCGGATGCCGGAGCTTATTCTGCTGAAGTATCCAATTATGAGTATTTTGTCAAAAAAACAACATGAAATAGGTCATTACTGTCTTTTATAATCACAATAAGTTTCAAGCTCCTTTCCTCCTGCTTCATCCCTCCGCGTTTAGTTAAACTATAGACTTAAATGTTTATCTTTGTACAACAATAAAAAACTATGATTTTATCAATGACCGGATTCGGCAGAGCCGAAGATGTTTTTGAAGGGAAAAAAATTACAATAGATATCAAATCACTGAACAGCAAAAGCTTTGATTTGAATATCAAAATCCCTTTGAGATACAAAGAAAAAGAATTTGAAGTACGAAAAATTCTTAACGATAGACTCATCCGTGGAAAAGTAGACTGCTACATCAATATAGAGAATCTTGAAGAAACCAATGATGTAAAAATCAATAAAAGCTTAATTGATTCTTATATGAGCGAGCTTCGAACTATCGCTTCTGATGGTCCTGATTTTGAGTATCTTAAAATGGCGGTGAGACTTCCCGATGCGATTACGTCAAGACCGGACGAGTTGTCGGAAGGAGAATGGGAAGCACTGGCAAAAATTGTCCATACAGCAGTAGATCGTTTTGAAGAGTTCAGAAAAACGGAAGGCAAAATTTTACATGAAGAATTAGAAAGAAATATCCAGAGCATTGATAAGAATCTTTCTGAAGTGATTCCCTACGAAGAAGAAAGAATTACAGCCGTAAAAGAGCGCTATCAAAAATCTTTGAAAGAATTTGAGAACGTGGACGAAACCCGTTTTTATCAGGAAATGGCCTATTTCACCGAGAAACTGGATATTTCAGAAGAAAAAGTAAGACTTTCCCAGCATCTTAAATATTATAAAGAGGTAATGGATAACGAGGATTTCAACGGAAAGAAACTGGGATTCATTTCTCAGGAAATTGGCCGTGAGATCAATACTTTGGGTTCAAAAGCCAATCATGCCGCTATTCAGAAACTCGTGGTCATGATGAAAGATGATCTGGAAAAAATTAAAGAACAGACCCTAAACGTATTGTAAGAGTTATCAATTATGAATAATGGCTTATAATTGTTTACCAACTTTCAGCTCATCATTCATAACTCATCATTCATAACTAAAAAGATGAATAAAGTTATCATATTTTCAGCGCCGTCTGGAAGCGGAAAAACAACATTAGTAAAACATTCTTTAGAAGTATTTAATGAGCTTCAGTTCTCCATTTCCTGTACGACAAGACAGCCGAGGAGAAATGAAGTTCATGCAGTGGATTATCATTTTCTGAGTCCCGATGAATTCAGACAGAAAATTTCGGAAGATGCTTTTGTAGAATTTGAAGAAGTATATACTGATAAATATTACGGTACTTTAAAATCTGAGGTTGAGCAAATCTGGAACCAGGGTAAAGTCGTTATTTTCGATGTAGATGTGAAAGGCGGAATTTCTTTAAAAAAATATTTTGGAGAACAAGCCTTGTCTATTTTCATTGAACCTCCTTCCATTGAAGAATTGGAACGAAGATTGATTTCCCGAGATACTGATGATGCAGAGACGATCAAAACCCGTGTGGAAAAGGCAGAAGAAGAAATGGCTTATGCTAAAGAATTTGATAAAATCGTCATTAATTCCGATTTAAATCGTGCAAAAGAAGAAATAGAAAGTTTAATAAAAAATTTTATAGAAGAAACCGGAAATTAGAGATCAGAAGTTAATAAAAATGCCGGCCAATTCCGGGGTTAATCTAACTTTAATTTCTAAAATCTAAGTTCTGTAATCAAAAAAACATTGAGGCTGATATGAGTACCGAAACATTAGAACAAGCTAAATCTGCGATTCCGGTAAGGGGATTTCTGGATATAAAAAACCTTATTATCCCTGAAGGTGAGGAATTGGTAAAAGCTATTCTTCAACTCAAGGAAGAAAAAAATGCAGTGATTCTGGCGCATTATTACCAGCCGGGAGAAATTCAGGATATCGCCGATTTCCTGGGAGATTCCCTTCAGTTGGCAAGACAGGCAAAAGATACCGATGCAGACATGATTGTATTCTGCGGCGTTCATTTTATGGCAGAAGCGGCTAAAATCTTAAATCCTACAAAAAAAGTAGTGCTTCCCGATACGATGGCCGGATGCTCTTTAGCAGACGGATGTTCAGGAGAAGGATTACGTAAAATGCGCGAACAGTACCCCGATGCTTTAATCGCGACCTACATTAACTGCAATGCGGAAACTAAAGCTGAAAGTGATATTATTGTTACCAGTTCGAATGCTGAAACAGTCATTGAAGCCCTGCCGAAAGACAGGCCGATTATTTTTGCCCCTGATAAAAATTTGGGACGTTATTTATCTCAAAAAACAGGTCGCGATATGATTCTTTGGGATGGGAGCTGCATTGTACATGAAGCTTTTTCAATGGAGAGAATTGCAAAACAGCTGGCAGACAATCCGGATGCAAAATTAATTGCCCATCCTGAAAGTGAAGAATCTGTTTTAAAACTGGCTCATTACATTGGTTCTACCTCAGCTCTTCTGAATTTCGTAGAGCAGGATGACTGCCAGAGATTCATCATTGCAACAGAAGAAGGAATTCTTCACGAAATGAAAAAACGTGCGCCTCATAAAGAACTGATCCCTGCTTTGGTTTTCGACGAAAGCTGTAACTGCTCAGAATGTTTCTATATGAAACGAAATACCATGCAGAAATTATACTTATGCATGAAATATGAGCTCCCGGAAATCTTGATTGATGAAGAACTCCGGTTAAGAGCATTAAAACCTATTGAAGCGATGCTTGACTTATCGAAAAGTATAAAATAATAAAAGCACTGTGAAAACAGTGCTTTTATTATTTGAAATAAGGGTATAGAAATTTTTATTCTCAGTCAGCGGCTGCTTTTTAGCCTTTAATTTTTAAAAATGTTTGTTTATAAATCAACCGGAGTAGGAACATAACATTCCGTATTGATAAGAACACAGTTTCTGCAGACCGCTGACAGAGCCCAATATTCATCACAGGTATAGGTATCATTTGGACTTGGGCATTTGCTGCAGGCTGAATCTGAAAGAGTTCCTGCTCCATTAATCTGTTCTAAATTTCTTCTGCTTAATTTTTTAAATTTTTTCATAATAATTTGATTTAGTTTCTTTTATAAATGTACTATTATTTTTCATAAGTCATATGTACTGAAAGAAATATTTGTTCACTTGAATATAAGATTAAAAAATTATTTGTACATTTGAATAAGTAACAATGAATTTTCTAAGAAGCATATCTGATATTTCCACTCCGAAGTTTTCTATTTCGGAAATGTCATTCGTTTCCATTATTATTACTACAACTACTACCACGACCCCATAACGGGGTATATTTTCACATATTATTTCCGGCACCTGTGCCCTTTTTTAAAGGGTAAAAAATTCTATTATTCCTTAATTTAAAAATCATAAATGATGAAAGTCCTGAAATTCGGCGGTACCTCAGTCGCCAACGCAGAAAATATTCTGAAAGTTGAAAATATTATAAAAAAAGAATCTTCAACTGATCAGCTGGTGGTAGTAGTGTCCGCTTTACACGGAGTGACAGACGCTTTAATAAAGTCAGCGGAAAATGCTTCCAAAAGCGATGAAAGTTATGCCGCACTTCTCAAAAATTTGGAAGAAAAACATTTAAATACAGTCAAAGAACTCATCCCTGTGACCGACCAGAGCTCATGGCTGAGTTTTGTTAAAAAACACTTTAATGATATTGAAGATATTTGCCATGGGATATTTGTTTTAGGCGAATTTACCGGGAAAATTAAAGACAGGCTGACTTCCTACGGAGAATTTCTGTCTTCGCATATCATTGCCGCCCGGCTACATTCGCAAGGATTGGATTGTCTGTGGATGGACACGGCAGATTATATTAAAACCAATGATCACTTTACAAACGCCAAAGTAAATTTTAAAATTACAGAAACAAACCTTTGTCAGTTTTTTAATGAAAACAAAAATCAGATTATCGTTGCGCCCGGATTTATCGGCAAAGACGAAAAAGGAAATACCACGACTTTAGGAAGAGGAGGATCAGATTATACGGCTTCTATTATTGCGGCTTCACTGCATGCTGAAGAACTCCAGATCTGGACCGATGTGAGCGGGATGATGACTGCAGATCCGAGGCTGGTTTCCGATGCAAAACCTATTTCGGAACTCTCTTACCAGGAAGCCATGGAACTTTCTCATTTTGGAGCAAAGGTTTTATACCCGCCAACGATACAGCCGGTCATGATCAACAATATCGATCTTCATATTAAAAATACTTTTGATCCGGAAGCGTACGGAACTCTGATTTCTCATGCTTTGGTAAAACCGGATACTGAACGGCAACAGATCGCTGTAGGTATTTCGAATATGTCAGAAATTGCACTGCTTACTCTTGAAGGAAGCGGAATGGTAGGTATTCCCGGAATCTCAGCAAAATTATTTCAATGCCTGAGTCATGAAAAAATTAATGTAATTCTGATTACCCAGAGCTCATCGGAGCATTCTATTACCATTGCCATCAATGAAAAAGATATTATAAATGCCGAAAATGCGATCAACATCTCATTTGAGGATGATTTACAATTAAAAAGAATCTCACCTGTAAAAATAGAATCGGGACTTTCTATTGTAGCCTTAGTAGGAGAAAACATGAAAAACAAAAGTGGCGTGAGTGCAAAAATGTTTGGGTGTTTGGGAAACAACGGCATCAACATCAGGGCTATTGCTCAGGGATCTTCAGAAAGGAACATCAGTATCGTCATATCAGATAAGGATATTAAAAAGGCTGTGAATGTCCTTCATGAAGAATTTTTTGAATCTGAGATCAAGCAGGTACATCTTTATATCTGCGGAACCGGAAATGTTGGTTCGAAACTGATCCGGCAGATCTTTGACCAGAATAAATACCTTAACGAACATCTTTTGATCAATCTAAGAATTGCCGGTTTATCCAACAGTCGCAGGATGATTTTTTCAGACAGAGGAATTTCCGAAACGGAGTATGATCAATGGACTGAGAATAGTCAGGAATCTTCTGTTGAGAAATTCGCTGAGGAAATTATTACCCGTAATCTGAGAAATTCCGTTTTTGTGGATATTACAGCAAGTTCGGATGTGGTGAAAATTTATGAAGACCTCCTTAAAAAGAGCATAAACATCATCGCCTGTAATAAAATTGCAGCATCTTCTGAATTTGAAAAATATAAAATTTTAAAAAATACTGCCCGGAATCACAGCTGCAAATTTTTCTTTGAAACCAACGTCGGGGCCGGACTTCCCGTTATCGGAACAATCAATGATCTGATAAGAAGCGGAGACGCGGTTACTTCTATAAAAGCAGTATTAAGCGGTACGTTAAATTTCGTGTTCAATACCTATGATGGAAATAAAACTTTTTCAGAAGTCGTTGCTCTTGCTCAGCAGGAAGGGTTTACAGAGCCGGATCCCCGATTAGATCTTGCCGGAACTGATGTGGCCCGAAAAATATTAATCCTGGCCAGAGAGTCCGGATATGATGTGGAATTTAGTGACATTGAAAACATAAGCTTTCTTCCTGAAGAATGTATGAAAGGAAGCGTTGAAGATTTTTATAAGGCACTTACCCGATATGAAGATCATTTTAAAAATTTATTTTTCAAGGCGAAGCGTGATCATAAAATCTTAAAATACGTTGCGGAATTTGAAAGCGGAAAAGCCCGAGTCGGATTACAGCATATTGCTCCCGAAAGTGACCTGTATCATCTTTACGGAAAAGATAATATTGTTATTCTGAAAACTTCAAGATATTCTGAGCAGCCTTTAGTCGTAAAAGGTGCCGGCGCAGGGGCTGAAGTAACCGCAAGCGGAGTTTTTGCTGATATCGTACGTTCAATTTAAAAAACACTTATGAAAAATATAAAAATTAAAGTTCCTGCAACGGTTGCCAATCTGGTTTGTGGTTTTGATATTCTGGGCATGGCCATTCATCAGCCTTATGATGAAATGGAGCTGAGGATAACCGATCAGTCCGGAATAACGATCCGGCATACCGACAATTTCAACCTCCCTGAGGAGCCATCAGAAAATGTGGCCGGTGTCGTTTTACAGAAAATGATTGAGGAACTTGATCTGAAAAACGGCTTTGAAGTCATTATCCATAAAAATATAAAACCCGGCAGTGGTCTTGGTTCCAGTGCTGCCAGTGCTGCAGGAGCTGCCTTTGGCGCCAATGCATTGTTAGGAAATCCGCTGTCGAAGGATCAGCTCATTCATTTTGCCATGTTTGGAGAGGAGCTGGCTTCCGGTGTACGCCATGCAGATAATATTGCACCTATTATTTATGGTGGGATTGCTTTAGTGAAATCCTCCTGTCCTGTTGATATTATTCCCCTGAAAAGTCCCGATTTATTTACGGTCGCAGTACATCCCCAGGTGGAGGTAAAGACCTCGGACGCAAGACAGATTTTGAAGAAAAGCATTTTGCTGAAAGATGCGGTGAAGCAATGGGGAAATATAGCAGGTCTTATCGCGGGGATCGAAAAAAATGATTTTAATCTGATCGGAAGGAGCTTACATGATATCATTATAGAACCTGTCCGAAGTATTCTGATTCCGCAATTTGATACCATAAAAAGAGAAAGTCTGAAACTGGGAGCTTTGGGAGGGGGAATTTCCGGTTCGGGACCGTCTGTTTTTATGCTGACCGAAAAAGAAGAGACGGCACATCAAATTGCGAGGATGATGAAAGAAAAATATGATGAAACCGGCATCGAAAGTTTTGTTTACGTATCCAAGATCAATCCGGCCGGAATTCAGATCATCGAAAATTAACTCTTAAAAAAACATAAATGAATTATTATAATTTAAAAGATAAAGAAGAAGTCATAGATTTTAAAATAGCTACGATAAAAGGACAGGGACGCGAAAAAGGCTTATTCTTTCCGTCAACTATTCCACAGCTTGACGAGGATTTCATCAGAAATTTGTCTTATTTAACAGATGAGGAAATTGCTTTTCAGTGTATGAAAGATTTTGTAGGCGGATCCATTCCTGCGGACGAGCTTAAAAAAATCATTTCGGAGACCATCAGTTTCGATATTCCGCTACATCAAATTAATGCTCAGATTTCTGTTCTGGAACTTTTTCATGGCCCTACCCTGGCGTTCAAAGATATCGGTGCCAAATTTATGAGTGGCTGTCTGTCTTATTTTCTGAAAGATGAAGACAGAAAAGTCACCGTTTTAGTAGCCACTTCCGGAGATACAGGAGGAGCCGTTGCCAATGGTTTTTACAAAGCTAAGAATATTGATGTTGTTATCCTGTATCCTAAAAACAGGGTCAGCTTGATACAGGAAAAGCAGCTGACAACCCTGGGTGAAAACATCCATGCTTTAGAGGTAAACGGCAGCTTTGACGACTGTCAGGATCTGGTTAAGCAGGCCTTTAGTGATGAGGAGATCAATACACAGCTGTTTTTGACTTCTGCCAATTCTATTAACGTAGCACGGTGGCTTCCCCAACAGATTTATTATCTGCTGGCATTAAAACAATGGCAAAAAACTGAATATGAAAAACCAGTTATCTGTGTTCCGAGCGGAAATTTCGGAAATATCTGCGCCGGTCTTCTGGCTCATTTTCGAGGGATGCCTGCAGAACATTTTATAGCGGCCTGTAATGAAAATGATGGCTTCCCGAAGTATTTAAAAACACAAAAGATGACTGTTCAAAAAACTGTGGCTACCCTATCCAATGCTATGGATGTAGGGAATCCGAGCAATTTTGTGAGAATTTCGGAACTTTTCGGAAATAAGTTTGGTGCCGTTAAACATAAAATTTCCGGGTATTCTGTGGATGATAAAAAAACAATGGAAACAATAAAGAACGTATATCTGAAATACAATTATATGCTTGATCCTCATACTGCTGTGGCCTTTGCTTCTTTGGAACAGTATCTTACTGAATATCCTGATAAAAAGGGCTTTGTATTAGGAACAGCTCATCCCGTTAAATTCCCTAATCCGGTAGAGAAAGCGACGAAAGCCAAAGTAGAAATTCCGGACTCCCTGCAGGATTTAATAAAAAGAGAGAAAAAAACTGTGGAAATAAATTCTGATTTTGAAGAATTAAGGCGATTTTTGCTTAATAAAAATTAAATAATGAGTACAATTTATCTTGAAGATCTTAAAATATATGCCTACCATGGGGTGCTGCCTGAAGAGAACCTGATCGGAACGTATTATATTCTTAATGTCGAGCTTCACACCGATCTCTGGAAAGCATCCGAATCAGATGATCTCAATGATACCATAAGCTATGCCGACATCAATGATATTATTCATAGCGAAATGAAAATTAAGTCTAAACTGCTGGAACATGTAGCCGGAAGGATTATATCAAAAATCCACGAAAATTTTTCTCAGATCGATTATATCAAACTTAGAATCACCAAAACGGCTCCCCCAATGAAAGGGGAAATGAAAGGGGCCAGTATTGAACTGGAAAAAAGCTTTAAACCACAAAATTAATTTTTCTTATCTACAACATCATACCATTGAAATTTCTAACCTTATTATTTTTATCAGCATTCCTCAATATTTTCGGACAGAATGTGGATAACCGATTGGAGACTTACAGTTTTCCGAAGATCAAATCCAGTCTTACAATGCCGGTGACGATTCCGCTTTCAGAAGTGAGTAATCTGATCAATGCCTCTGTAAAAGAACTGATTTATCAGGATGATTCTTATACCGATAACAACAATGATCAGTTTAAAGTTAAAGTCTGGAAAACCCGTCCGATCCGGCTGGTAGGTGGCACCCATCAAAACATCTTGATTGAAGTGCCTTTGAGAATCTGGGCTGAAAAAGGAATCGGTACCCTGGGAATTTATACTTACCAGAATACCACTTTTGAAACGGTGATGTCTTTTAATGCCTCTCTGAATTTTAAGAATAACTGGACGATTGTTACCAACACGCAGCCGAATGGTTTCAGATGGGTAACAAAACCGGTACTGGATTATGGGAAGATAAAGATCCCGATCACTTCACTGGTTGAAAAAAGCTTAAAGAAACAGCAGGAAAAATTTTCTAAGACGATAGATCAGCAGCTGTCTGCCCAATTAAATTTTCAGCAGTATGCCGTCATGGCGTGGAATGTCTTTTCACAGCCTTTCCATATTTCTGAAGAATACAATACGTGGCTTAAGATAACCCCTGTAACCATTAATTTTGCTCCGTTAAAATTTTATGGAAACCAGATTGATACCACCATCGGCATTGATGCCTATTCGGAAACGTTTACAGGAAGTAAACCCGCTGCATCTTCTCTGATTACTTCACCAGCCCATTTTAACTACAGCTCCAATCTCGGAGACACTTTTTCACTTCAGACAACAGCCAATATTCCCTACACAGAAGCCAGTGCGATTGCAAGAAACATGTTTCTGAATAAAGAATATGAGATTCAGGGTTCAAAGGTGAAAATTAAAGATATCCGGGTATATGGGGTGGATAACCGGATTATGATTGAAGCCAATACGGAAGGGTACGTAAAAGGCACTGTTTTTATTTCCGGAATTCCTGTGTATGATGATGCAAAGAAGAAGATCGTTTTATCCGATACCAAATTTAAACTGAAGACAGCCAATATTTTACAAAAGACCGCAACACTGCTGTTCAGAGGGAAAATTGTAAAAATGATTGAAGAGGAATACGGCATCCCGACCCAGGATTTCGTAAACGCATCCAAGAAGAGCATTGAAGAAGCATTTAACAAAGAATATTATAAGGGGTTAAAGATGAACGGTACGGTCTACAGTCTTAAACCGTCCAATATTCTGTTAAATAATACCGGAATCACAGCTGTCATCAGTACCAGTGCAAGTTTAAAATTATCCGTAAGCGGAATCTAAAATAAAACAATATACGATACCATGAAAATATATCTGCGAATTATTGAAAGACACAAAGTTTCCCTGTGGGCACGGTTTGCTCACCTTCTCATCGATAGAGCTGTCATTGTTTTGCTTTTCCTGTTCTATGGGATTTTTTCGTCTTTTGCCTATCAGTTTTTAAATACGACCATTTTCATGGAGAGCATAAATAAAATGTCCCAGATGAACAGGCTTGAAGATATTCTTATTACCTCTTTTGTATATTTTCTGTATACCCTCCTGATGGAATATTTCACCAAAGGAAAAACGATAGGGAAATATATTACAGGATCGAGAGTTGTCTCAACCGACGGTACGGATCCTTCTTTTAATCAGTATCTGATCAGGAATGTCGCAAGACTTGTTCCTTTTGAGCCTTTTTCTTTTTTCACAGAAGACGGATGGCATGACCGCTGGAGTGATACCCGGGTCATTAATATGAAAAATTATCTCGCTGAAAAACAGGCAAAAGACGATATAAACAGCATCGGCAGTAAATAAATTTGTCTGAAAAATTTTTTTGACTCATATATTTTGCTATATTTGCACACCTCAAAAATGGTAAACCATGGTACTTTGGCCGAGTGGCTAGGCAGTGGTCTGCAACACCATCTACAGCGGTTCGAATCCGCTAGGTACCTCTAGCCTCTTTATATGAAACTGAAATGCAGTAGATTATAAGGAGGTTTTTTAATTGTGTCTACTTTTGTTTCAATATTTCAGGATCATGGGGGATCATAGATCAGTTTCAAAAGTTGGGAAGAAAAATTAATAATTGTAATTTTACAAGATGTCATGGATCATGAACAAAGTTTTTATGGCTGCGCTTATTGGGTTAATCTGAATTTTTTAAGACGAATATGATTTCGTTTGCAAATCCATATCGATAAGATAGGCAAGATGATCATGCATTTTTTCTACGAAATGAAGTTCTGCGTTAATTATCTTACCCGTTGATTTTTCAAAATTATATTTTGCTTTGATATCGAATTCCAATTGATCAATAGAAAATCCTTTTTCATTTTTATAAAGCTTTTTAATATGACTTTTAATAAGTTCATCCAGATTATTAGGTACACTATGAAACTCTACAAAAAGATTATTATTTTCTTCTTCAAGCCTTACCAGCTTTAGCTGATAACTGTACTCTACCTCATGCATCAATCTGGAACGGATACTAAACGGGCCGGATAAAAAACTGTAATATGTATTGGGTGGAAATATAAGACCGTAAACTTCCGGTAACAGCAAAGTATACTGTAAGTTTTTCTTTAGTTCTTCCTCAAAGCTTTTCAATCCTTTTTCATAATTGGAAACGAATTTAATCTGATGTTTTTCTTCTGGGAAAACAGATGCAAGCTTAGTTTTTTTCCATTCTTGCCAGTTTTCCCACAGGTCGCCCTTATTTAAAACTGAAAGTATCTTTCCGTACGTACTTCGTTTAATCTGAATATTTTGTGAAATATCGGCAAAGGCAAGGCTCTGCATTAAAAAAGGTCTAATAGCATGATCTTCTGTATCGCCTTTTATTTTCAGAAGCCTTATGGCATTGTAAATAAAATCTGCTTCTTTCTTCTGATCCAGAAGAAACTCAGATGAGGTTTTTAAAGAAATGGGAGGGTTTTCCTTACCCATCAGAAAAGTATTCTCTACATTCAGGATATACTCCTGTGAGAATTCTTCAAGCCGAAGAAGAGGAATATTTTCCCCAAATACGAAATTTGAAATACTCATTGCTTTATTTTTGGCTACAGTACAATTTACAAGCATCTTTTCTAGATAAACCCAAATAGAAAATCAATGGGAACAATGTTGTTATAATTTATTTATTTTCTTTATACTCTGCTATTATTTGATTAAAAAGATCAAACTTATTCTTTGGGTTGATATCCATATAACTAAGTGTGAAAGTGCTTTTCAGATAACATTGCATCAAATCATCACCCAACCACTCTTCACGTTATATTTTTAAAGTAATACCATCATGAATATTGTATTTATTTTCTATACCACAAAAGTTTAATTTTACTACTCTTTATTTACTATAATCTATAAGATTCTAGTTATCTAGCTTATCCAATTATTCATTCCAAAAATCAATATCCTGATTGTATTTGTTCCCTACCTCAAATTCTAAATCTTCATCGTAGTCTAAAAAACCATCTTCATCAAGAAAGTATACATGCTCTTCATAATTTTTTTTTAGTGTTAATAAAAAATCAGCAGGTGTTTTATGAATTAAATCTATTTCGTCGTCATCGTGAAATATCAAAAAAACTTCATTGGTATTTACATTTAACGCATAAAAATCTGAGGAATAGTTTCTCAAAATGGGTAAGAACTTTTCCTTTATATTTTTGCTATTTAAAATACTTTCTAAATCTTCAAAGTTCTTTTTAAATTCTAATATATGAATCAATAGGTATCCTGGAACAAAATCCATTAATCTTTGATTTTTGATCTCATAATATGTTCCTGAATATTTTGAATAAATAACTTCAAATAACACCGGAATTTCTTCTACTATTTCTTTCAATATTAAAGACCAGCCAATTGTAATAGGTAGCAGGCTTCCTTTGTAACCTTTTCTTAAACTGTCAGATAACTCAATATACTCTCCAAACTCCTTTTCCATTTTAATAATTTTAATCTATTATTTCTATATCAAACGTATCTCCAGGTTTGATATCATTTTCTCTGTAAAATTGTCCTAAGTCTCTACCTGCCGCTTGATTTTCACTACTGGGAACTTCTTCTACATGAGCTCTTCTTCCTCCTTGTTCTGTAGATGCGTAAGGAAACTCATCATAATCATGGTCTTTTTTGGGGCCACCTTGCTTTTTCCTAATTTCTTTTTGTGCTTCATTCCTATTCTTTTTAGCTGCTTTTTTACCTTTACCTCTTTTTAAATTTTTTGTTGAATGTCCATTTTTTACAGCATTTTCAATCATATTGGTATGATTACGATATTGTGATCTTGAAATCTGATGTACCTTCTTCTTAACTACATCTACTATTTCATCCGTTTTCTTTACCGCTTCTTCAGCTATTTCACTTAAACATCTGTCAGTATTATGAACCAGCCACGCAAGCATGCCTACGAAATACGTATGAAAGTGAGCTATCGTAAAGTTATAAACTTTTTTAGGTTCATAGCTATATTCTATTTTTTCAACAGTAACTTTAGTATGGTCTTTCGTTAATATTCGGTCGCCCTGTTCCAATTCTGAAGCATCTTTCCAGCCTTCTTCTGTATAAAAAGGATGTATTGCTGTTGTTTCAATTACTTCAGCTTCCGTATAAATACTGATGGTATGATCACTTTCATTGACAATAAGATCAGTCACGGGCTGAAGGGCTACTGCATCTGTATCTTCATTATAGGACCATACCAGATCTCCTAGGTGGATGTCTTCAATATTTTTGATGCCCTGTTTGGTATGCACAGGTGTCCCCGCAGAAAAGCAGGAAAAAACACAGGTTTTAAACAGCTTTTTAGCGACATCATCGACACTTTTCTTTAAAGCTTCCTTGCCCAGTTTTTTAAATCCTACTTTTCCCATCTGTTGCAGTGCTTTTTTAGATATAGCTTTAGCACTGGCTTTTATAGCACCTTTTACGCCTGCTTTGGCTCCCTGCATTGCTACAGTTCCGGTCCCAAAAGAAATTACTCCTACGGCAATAGAAGCTACATCCCAGATTAAAAATCCGGCATTCAGAAGGCTTCCGCCTACATCTCCGGTCTGTATGTCATTAATAAGGTCACGACCACTTCCCCAAACGGGAATCATTCCTTCTACCAAACCGGCTTCCCCAACACTGTCTCCCTGTCCGCTGTCGTCAAGTTCACGTTGGGCCTGATCCTGCATATCTTTTACTTCCTGTGCTGCATCTTCCGGAAGAGGAACCTGTCCGCTGGTCATAAACTCGATCTTTCCCCCAATAGAACATGAGCAGGTGCTTTTTCCGATCAGAGAATTGATTCCGTTGATCTTTACCTGCCAGGTATTTTTCCAGGTCATAGGAGCAGTTACAGGTGTACAGGGGCCGCCATTGATTTTACAGACCTTAAAAGATGGAATATTAATCAAAGGGGTGGCATCCTTATTAGTGGCAACAAGACAGCCGTGGATCTTTACCTTAGTATTAAACGTAGGTTTGAAGAAATCCGGGGCCGCTCCCTGGTCACACATCACCAGGGCGTTGAGGGTTATATATTCTAACTCATCCATGATTTCTGTTTAGAATTACATAATATTTGTATCTCCAGAAGACATAACGGCGCTTGTCCCTCCTGTAATTGTAAGTGCCGAGTCAGTACTAATATCCATTGTTCCCCCTGTACTCGAGAGGGTTAATGCCCCTGCTAGCGCTATAATATCAATGATTCCTTTCCCTGCTGATGCAATAATTCCTGCTTCGGATATAATAATAGAATTATCTCCTACCTGCAGTGTAATGCTTGTTTTGCCGTCAAGGGTAATATTTCCGCCCGCATCCATCTGTAACAGTGATTGTGGTGGCGAGCCTTCCTTTCCTCCTACACTGGTAGTATGAGAACTACCTGCGCTAATGCTGTGGTCAACATTAGCTGCTGTAGTCGCATTTCCTGCTCCATCAAAGAACATACTAGCCCCGCCCTGATCCTTAAGATTCACAGATCCGGCACCATTGTCATATTTCAGTTCAGCACCGCTTCTGCCACTGAAACTCATAATATTATTTCCGGAACCCCCACCGGATGCAATCCTGCCATGATACATTCCGCCCATAACAAAGGGTCGGTCAGGATGAAGGTGTACAAAGTTGACAATCACCTGGTCTCCCACTTCGGGAATAGACATAAATCCCCGGTTCTTACCAACTTTTTCACTGCTTCCGGCATCAGGAGACATCACACGGATAAATTCGGTGGTATCCTGACCACTTTGCCAGTCAAGCTGAACCTGCACGCGTCCCTGATTATCAGGATCAGTATTGGAAACTACCTTTCCGAACTGTGGCTCTGCCACCGGAATGGTAAATTCTGGTCTTGGAATAAAGCCGGTATCAGAGGCTATTGCCTGGAAAGATCCGTCGTAATATCCTCGTGCATCCACCTGATGGGTAACTTCTGTAAGCATGACTTTGGTAAAATATGCGGCGTCATTGGAATCTGTCTTACGCATTTCTATATCCGCAATACATCCCGGATAAAGAAATGGCACAGTTGTATTCCCGGAGGTGATAAAAACTTCTGCTGCCTTACTTCCGGCAGTCCCTTTCTGTGATGATTCTATATCCAGAAAGGAAGTCGCCTTGATAGGTGCAATGCGTAAAGACGGCGTTTGGAAAGTCTTTTCAGAGATTTCATATGCCCGTTGTGCGATATCTGACGTATGTTTAATTTTTGAAATCCCAGTCTCTAGCTTTTCATTTTTACTGCTGTTATACCCGTAAAATGACGGCTTAACATGCTGGGCTTTCATTTTAATGATCACATCGGTGAGATTACTGCCATAAGTTAGTACGACAGGTTTCTCCTGTGGAGGCAGTTGTCCGAAATGCAGAACTTCTCCATCATAAAAAAATTGTTCTCCGTAAGCTTCTGCTATTCTTGCCAGATAATTATAATGGGTTTCTTCGTATTGACAGCTGTAAGAGATATTTCCCTGGCGGGCATCTACTCTGAAATCATATTTCCCCTGTCCCAATCCTTCTTTAATGACTTCATTCGCAATACTGTTCAGGCTTATGGGCTGAGTTCCTCCGAAACTTTGAATATGAGGAGCAGCATCCAGCAAAATAGTTGGACTGAAACCTGACAGTAACAGATTTCCTAAGCTTCCTTTTTCCTGACTGAACCCGACTTCTGTAATGACCCCTACAAAATTTCGTTCGGCCCCATCCTCCACATCTTTGTATTTGAATACAACCGTAATCCTTTTTCCCAGGAAATTCTGTGCTTCTGCAAGGTTATGATTTTCTCCACTTCCTAACGTATCATGGGCCAGAATCAGTTCAAATTCATGGTGTTTAGTTACACCTTGGATCAGTTTAAAATGTTTGAAATACTTTATAGGTTTGCCTTCAATATGAATATCGAGCTTTACCACTCGTTTAATTCCTGCAACAGCACTTTCAGGAATACTTGCGGCGTTAAATATTCTGGAAGTGGGTTGTTTTTCCCAGAGCTTTTCGTCTGTAACAGCCGGTTTGTTGGGTAATAAGGGCAGATTCAGGAATTGATTCCCGGTATCAATTATATTCTTACCCTGTGAAATCGCTTTTTCTACTTCTTTCCGTACATTACCTTCTTCTTGAATTGTGTTTACAGTGTCTGTCTTATTTAAATCGATTCCAGACTCGGAAAGATCTTTATGTTTTTGAAACATGACATCATTTTTTTCATTTGTGTGATTTTAGTTGGATAATTTAACCTTTGCAGGTGAGACCCTCTCATTCAGGATAATAAATACCAGCCCGGTCTCCTTGGCTAGATCTTTTTGTAATTATCCAAATAGTGATGCGAGTTGGAAGGTAGAGGGAATATTCCACTTTAAATAAGTAATAATACTTCTATGGATAGTCGGTTTTTATTTTTTTCATAATTTTCATTTGTGATTTTGTTTATGCAATATATAACCTTAATTATTCACGAACAAATGAATTAGCTATTATTTCAAAAATTGTCGTTAAACTACGATCGAGATTTAAATGATTAAGCAATCAAATTAGGGATGACATTATTTCTGAAAATGAATAATTTTCTTTTGATATTAGAAGCTAGACTTAATATTTCCGATAAAATCCCAGACAGGACAATTTCAATATTTCACAACTCTACTAAAAACAGGCTGACTCTGACAGAACTGTGCAACTGAATAATATCCGAACATTAATTTTCCGACGATCGTTCAGGTTTTTCCCGGTTCATTGTTCATAATCTCTCTAATTAGACGTTCTGACTATTTTCCATGCCACAATGGAATTAAAATATTTAGTATCCCCTTGTGGAGATACCCATTCTCTCCCAAGAATATTAATTCCGACCAATGCCCTGTCACCTTCCCTGAAAGGATCGAGGATGTCTATTCTTGACGAATGCAATTCTATACTTACTGATTGCGGATATTGTTCCTCTGTTACAAGAACGAACTCCCTTTTTTGAAAGCCCGAGCCAAATGTCTGAACTTTACCTATTTTCTTTATGGTTCCTGTTATTTCCATTGCTGCAAAATTAATATAATTATAAAGGTTATTAGATCTCGATATGCAAAATCTTTAAACCAATATTTTATTGCATCCGCAACTCTTTTATTCACCTATTCCGAAATTAACAATTATTTTTTTATGTTAAATTATTTATTCAGGTATTGTTGTTATCTTTCCGGTGAAATTAAAAAATTATAACCATGAAAAAATTAAAAAGAGAACAGTTAAAAGCGATTATCGCAGGAGGCGGTATTGGTGTTGACACAGGTATTGAACCAACAGAGCCGACAGGACCGGCTTGCGGAGGATCACAATGCCCTAACAATGATTACATCTGCTGTTACCATCCTACAGGAAATTACTGCGTGACCACGCACTGTGATTATAAGCCGCTTTAAAAGGGACTTACATTTCCCACATTATAAATTATTTCTCAGCATCTGAGATAAAAAATCCTCAGTTTACACTGAGGATTAAATGAAAAAATTAATATTTTGTGGTGTGGTTTCGATTTAAAATATTCCCGGACTCACCCGGGAATATTTGATTTTCCTTTGTGTTTATTTTTAATAGTCGAATATCTATATTCAAGTAATATGCCACAAATAGGGAAATTTTATTTATTTAAATAAAAATAAAATTACAATATTATTTAAAATCATAAAAACTCATTCATTTTTTACATTTTAATTTGTTATTTCCGAAAAATAATATTAATATTATAAATCACACTATTTTATAGATATTAAAAAATTACTATAATCTATTTATTTAAATTAAAATATTTATACAAAATAATATATTTTGATTTATTTTATTATGTTAATTAAAAATAAGCTTATAAATATTATATTTGTACTGTTTTAAACAATAATAATATCATGAAAAAATTAAAAAGAGATCAGCTGAAAAAGACTTTCGCCGGGAAAATACTTCCCGATCCGATAGGACCAGCATGTGGAGGATCCCAGTGTCCTGATGATAACTACAGATGTTGTTACCATCCTGTCGGAAATTACTGCAGTACTACAGCTTGTACCTAATAAAATTAACCCTCTCTCCAGAGGGTTTTTTCTTATCAAGTCTATATCGACAATATATTATTTGGAAAAAATAAAAAATCCCCGGACTACTCCGAGGATAAAAACTAATAACCATGAAAACTCAAATTAAACATGAGTTACTTTCTTATATTGAAATATTGTGCCAAGAATCGGATTAATTTCATTTTAACTATATTTTAATATTCAAAACAGTACAGCATCAACCTGGAATGAAATTATAAATAACTGCATATTAGCTCAAAGAAGAATGCATATCTCAGAAAATAATAAAAACGATCAATATAACATTAAGAAAAATTAAGAAGTAATTCTTATACAGAAGCTCATCTGCAACGATGGAGACTCAGTTTGTATATTAGCAATTCGTCTTCGATAGAAAGTCACCACACTCCCGATAACTCAATTACAAAGTGAATAGGCAGTGATCATTTTTATTCAAAAGATATTTAATGGAAACTGAAGCGAGACGGCAATTTTACTTTATGTGATAAAACGGTCACTTTCAAGATGAATATTTATTATACATAGACCTCAGCCCCATAAAATAACACCTCTATCTAATTAATATTCACCATACGGAGAAATAATAAAACTGTGTAATTTATTAAAAACAGATTTTCAACATATTATCTATTTTCCACCTTTATATATTAGTTAAAATTGAATAATTAACAAAAATATATCGTTAATTTAATCAAAACACTATTATTTTTTTATACCTTTAAATCATAATTCTGTTTAAAGTGAATAAAATATCAATCCTCATTGCCAATTATAACAACGGCAGATACTTCAAAGAATGTTATGATTCTATTATCAGCCAGACCTGGCACAGCTGGGAAGTGATCATTGTGGATGATGCTTCAACAGATAATTCCATAGAGATTATTAATGAAATCATTAAAAAAGATACAAGGTTTAAACTATACCAAAATTCTTCAAATAAGGGGTGTGGGTATACAAAAAGAAAATGTGCCGAACTTGCCACAGGAGAATATTACGCTTATTTAGATCCTGACGATGCTCTCTTCCCACACGCTTTGGAATGGTCTGTGGAGGAACTGGAAGATAATGACAAAATAATAGCCACTTATTCGCAGCTGATATTTTGTGATGAAAATCTGAATCCGAAAAATATCTTCAACAAAATAAAACAGGTTCATAACAATAAGTACTTCTTTAACTGCCCAATTCAGATTTCTGCTTTTTTTGTATTTAAAAGAAGTGCATATTTAAAAACGGAAGGAATTAATCCTGAGCTGACAACTGCTGTAGACCAGGATCTGTATCTTAAACTTCTGGAGGTGGGTGATGCTTTATTTATTAAGGAGCCCTTATACAAATACCGACTTCACGCTAACGGAATCTCCCAATCCACCTCTAAACAGAAAGCAAAGGATTCATTCTCCAGTGTTATTCACGAAGCCATGAAGAGAAGGGGAATTCAGGAAATAAACAAAAAACCTGTCCCTCACACCTATACTGATGCCGATGAGATTTATAAGCTTCTGGAATACCAGACAGGAATATTGTACCGATTAAAAACTAAAGCAACGCTGTTTCTAACCATGTAAGGTGTCCAGTTTAATTTGTATTGTGAACTTTATCATAAAAAAATAGCTCTCATTTCTGAGAGCTATTTTTTATGGATAACGTACTGTTTATTCTTTGATAAATTTTTTCTGTGCAGTACCTTCCGCATCTTCAATGTCTATAACATAGACACCATTCGTCAGTGCATGTACATCAATTTTATTATTTAAGATAATTCCGTTAGAGACCAATTGACCTGCAGCATTGTAGATCTTATAATTAGCTCTCTTACTGATATTCTTAACATTCAGAATTGTTTTAACCGGATTCGGATAAATCGTTATCTCATCCTGGTTAACTGTGTTGGACAGTGGCTGTTTAGAAATTCTTACCGTATAATCTTCAACTTCTCCGTTGTCAAAACTTGTACAGTTTACAGGTATACCGTCTCTCTGCATGGCTACTCTCATTACAACATATTTATAATCTGTCATACTGATGAATGCATCGGTAGGCACGCTGAATGTTCCTGTAACCGGAGTTGTGGTATTAGGCGAAGAAACCATAACTCTTTCATCAATATCAAAGCTTCCGTTTCTATTAAAATCAATCCATACCGCAATTCCTTCTTTATTGTTTGTGCCCACCCATGATTTTTCAATCGTAATTTCATTACCTGTGGAACCTTGGACTAATTCAATGAACTTAGACGGAACTCCAGTATAATCGGTATAGGTGGAAGCACCTGATGTATTAGTCATTTCCGGTTTACCATTTGGCTTCACAGAAACTTTCGAAATGAACTCGTCTCCCGAATTATTTGAAGACATCTGGCAGTACATCACTGTCGGGGTAGTAAATACATAAGGTAAGGTATACGTTCCCGGTGTACCACTACAAACATTCGCGACCATCATTTCATATTGGGTAAGCTCCTGTAAACCTGTAATTGTATAGGTATTGGTATTAACAGCTACCGTTGTCCAGCTTGGAATCCCCACTTTTCTGTATCTGATCAGGTAAGTAGCTCCCGGGAACGGATCCCAGACCACAACAGCAGTTGTCGTTGTAAGGTTGGTAATCGTTAATCCCGGAGGAGGAAGATCACACGTTCTTTCGGTGGTAAATACTTTTGGATTAGACCATGGGTTCAGCGTAGTAGATCCGTCACACTTGTTAGCAATTTGCACTTCATAGGAAGTATAAACGCTTAAACCGCTAAGAAGATAGGTATTGGCCGGAGCAGCCGGTAAGTTGATATCTGCACTCCATCCTGCATTGCCGCTTCCTACGACTCTGTATCTCATCACATATGATGAACTTGCCGCAAGAGGAGTCCAGGATATTAATGCAGACGTTGTGGTAATATTAGTTGCATTAACATTTGGAGGTGTAGGGTCACATTTCGTTGTAAACTCATTATGAGAGTACAAACCTGGAGTTGTATTACAAACTGCAGCTACCTCAACTTCATATAGCGTTGCCGGCAGAAGGTTTGCCAGAGTGGTTGTATTCGTTGCCGTAGGATAAGGAGCAGTAGCTACATTTACAGTCTGCCATGCTGCACCGCTGCCCACGGGTCTGTACCTTACAATATAAGAGGCGCCACCCAGATCCTGTCCCCAGGTAACCGTAGCCGAATTATGCGTCACAGCGCTCACAGTAACGGTAGGAGTCGCATTGTTACAGATTAGTATTTTTACGTTATCAATAGCGGCCGGCGGCTGAGTTCCTCCGGATCCGTCATTTCTCCATTCAAATACAAGACGCATGATCTGTCCTGCAAAACTGCTGATATTTAAGTTCGGGTTAAGATAAGTTTGCCAGGTACCCTGTTGATTATAAGTAGTTCCTAACTGGATTCTACCTGTTCCTGCGGTAATCAATGTTCCGGAAGTCGGGGTAAAAGAAACCGGTACCAACCATACTTTTAAATAATCAAAGCTGGATTCACCATCTGCCTTCCAGTCGAAAGATAGAGTGGCAATCGTAGTTCCTGCGGGAACTATTACATCTCTGTAAGCATGTACCGTACTGGCTGCCGAAGAGATGGTATAAGCATTGGAGGTTCCGTTATCATTGGAAATATAGATTGATTTACCGGTATTTCCGGTGGCTGCGCCATAGAACCATTTATTAACCTGAGTTCCGTTTGTAAAACCAAAATCATTGATTGTGGTAAAATCCTGAACATAAGGAATCGTTGCCGGAATCTGTCCGGTTGTAAAGCTAGGGCCTGCCACCCAGAAACTCCTGTCTGTACCTACACACACGGAACGTACCCACCAGAAATAGTTGGTGTTCGGCGCTAAGGTAGAGACCACAACAGATGTCCCGGTTGGAACCGCTGTTCCTACCGTGGCAGCAGTTGGCGGTGTGTTAGTGGTAGTAAGATAATATTGATACCCACTTGCAGGGGCAGGAGTAGGTCCTGTCCAGGCTAAAGTAGCAGTATTCGTCCCGATCGCAGAAACAGCCAGAGCAGAAGGTACCTTACAGGTTGGTATTGTCAGACTGATATTATCAATGGCTCCAGGAGGCTGTGTACCACCCGACCCGTCATTTTTCCATTCGAAAACAAGACGCATGGTCTGTCCTGCGAAACTGCTTAGGTTTAAAGTTGTATTTAAATAATTCTGCCACGCAGTCTGCTGATTAAAGTTTCCTCCGACCTGAATTCTACCGGTACCAGCCGTAATCTGAGTTCCTGCTGTAGGCAAATAACTTGTTGGAACCAACCATACTCTGATAAAGTCGAATGAACTTTCACCATCACCCTTCCAGTCAAAAGATAATGCTGCTTCAGTAGTCCCTGCAGGAATTATAATATCTCTGAATGCATGAACACTACTGGTCGAATTTATGGTATAAGCATTCGCTACTCCATTATTATTCGAAATATAAAGTGCCTGAGCAGGATTTCCTGTTACCGTTCCTCTGAACCATTTGTTGGTCTGAGTTCCATTGGCAAGCTCGAGATCATTCCCTACCGTAAAATTCTGAGTGTAAGGTACCGTGGCCGGAACCTGAGTCGTGGTAAAGCTTGGCCCTGCCAACCAGACACTCTTATCTGTTGCTCCGCAAGAAGAACGTACCCACCAGTAATAAGTGGTAAGAGGTGCTAAACCTCCGGGTGTTACTGATGTTCCTGCTACCGGTGTACCTGTGGTAGCAGCCGTAGGTGCTGTATTGGTTGTGCTTAAATAATATTCATACCCATTTCCTGGTGCTGGTGCTGGTGCTGTCCAGCTTAATGTAGCCGAGTTAGCTCCAGCGGCAGACGCTGCCATCGCAGAAGGAGGAATACAGGAAGGAACCGTTACGTTGATATTATCAATGGCCGCAGCAGGCTGTGTCCCTCCTGAACTATCATTTCTCCACTCAAATACCAAACGCATAGTGGTGCCTGCAAAGCTGCTGACATTTAACGTAGGGTTGACATAATTCTGCCATGCATTTTGCAAATTAAAGTTACCGCCTACCTGAATTCTCCCGGCACCGGCTGTAATCAAAGTACCGGCAGTGGGTGTAAATGTGGAAGGCACCAACCACACTTTAAAATAATCCCAAAAGGTAGTAGTCCCCTCTCCCCCAGATTTCCAATCGAATGAGAAATTCACGATGGTAACCCCGGCGGGAATGGCAATATCTCTATATGCCTGAACCGTGCTTGTCGTAGTAATACTATAGTCATTGTTTACCCCATTACTATTAGAGACATAAATAGAACCTGCAGGATTTCCGGTAAAGGTACCGTAAGCCCATTTGTTGGTCTGCGTACCATTTACAAACGTAAAATCATTCGCTGCCGAAAAATCTTGCGTATAAGGCATGGTTGCAGGTGCCTGACCGTAAACCACGGGTATGACCCCGAAGTTAATCAAACACAGAAGAAGTACTAAAAACGTAGAAATTTTCTTCATAAGTTATTATTATTTATATTAATCGTGCAAATCTAAACCGTTTTTTACTAATATATGGTATACCTAACCATGTTTTTTATAGAATTTTGAATGCTTCATAGTTTCCATATTCCATATGATTAGCCCATTGTTTTTATCTTTACTATCAGTGAATAATGGTAGGAATGTCAAAATTATAACTCCTATTTTTAAATTTTATTATTCAGAAAACAGGAATTAACACTTACCATCAGTTTAGATTAATGATTACTAATCACTTAAAGCTTTCTGTGAGAAATAAAGTAGTTATTGGTACATATAATGACCGCATACTTTATAATTGATTGCTCTGCCACAAAATAGATCAACCGGTTCCAATCGCAAAGTCACCTGTGAAGATCATGGTCATATCGTTTCTGATTTAAGAGCTGACCATTTTAGGAATCAAGAAATAGATCAGACCAGGATAGAATTAATAAGACGGATCATCATTCTGTTCTGATAAAAAAAGACCTCCCGAAAAAGGAGGTCAAAAAAAACACAAATGATGAAAAAAAATGTTCTTATATAAAAATTATATTCTATGTTATATGCAAAAATAAGATAACAGATTATTGGATTTTATGCTCCCAGTCATAAAAGATAATTCTGATTCCTTATTCTAAATGTCTTCAATAAAAATGGCCTCAAATGAATGAGGCCGTAAAAACACAAATGATGAAAAAAAATCTATTCAGATTGAACTGAACAGAATATCTTAAATAGCAGAGCTATTGTTATACTCTTCTTCGTAAGAATTCTATTTTAAAATACTAAAATTCTACGATTAAATAAATACACGACTAATATAGTAAGCATTTACCAATAAAATGAAAAAAAATTTAAATAAATTTATATTATGATAGTTTTTCATTTTTGAAAGGTAAATTTAATGTTTATTTCTAAATATTATGAATATATCTTAGTTATTTGGACCTTTCTAAAAAAATTAATTAAATAAATTAAAGTTATGGAACAACGGTTTATATGTGTAATGTAGGCAACAATAACCAGACCACGATATAGTAAGCATGGTAAAACTATTTTCAATTAGCTATAAGTTTCTTCATCAATCATAGTATTCCGAAATTAATCCTTTTACATTAACTCAATAAAAATGCACCATTAAATTTATAATAACTTCTGTAGCACCAAAAATGACCAAAAGTCAGTAATTTTGATATTACCAATTAATAAAATATTACTTTTTAAGGTTTTTTTCATATAATTAACATTATTTAACTCATATTTGGCTCCATAATTGGAAATACATAAATTGTTAAAGTCAGTTTGATGATAACAGTATTATTAAAATTTGAGTTATGAAAAATATTGTGTTAACAGGTCTTTTGTCAGTTTTTTTAATGACAGCCTGTAAAAAAGATGATCAGGTAGCAGAAAAATCACTGGAACAGCAAAAAATGGAATTCCAGATGAGACAACTCGATATTGAGAAGCAGAAATTAGCCATTGAAAAGGAGAAAATGGCCTATGAAGCTCAGAAAAAAGCAGATAGCATCGTAGAAGTTAAAAAGTCAAAAAGTGAAGCTACTGCGAATGCCAAACCTCAGGTAATAAGAGAAACACATACAGTTTATAGAGACAGACCGGCCTCAAGTTCTAACGGAAGTTATGCAAACAACGGAAGCAATGCTTCCCAGGGAACCACGCAGAAAAAAGGGATGAGTAAAGCGGCCAAAGGTACCATTATCGGTACAGTGGGTGGTGCTGCAGCAGGAGCCATTATTGCTAAGAAAAACAGAGGTCTGGGTGCTGTTATCGGTGGTGTTGTAGGTGGGGCTACAGGGTATACCATCGGTAGATCCGGAGACCGAAAAGACGGAAGAGTGCAGCCCAGATAATTAAATAAATATCAAAAAAGAATAAAAGATTGCTTATTTTTAGGCAATCTTTTATTATGTTTTTAATTCTTGTTTCTGCTATTTTCCTTATTCCAGCACTCATGGGCTTTGGAAAAATAACGGAGTATATGTCCGGTTCACTATTTAATGGAATTTCCGCAAAAATAATTTCCGGAATTTTAGGGATCAGTATCATCTGGACCCTGCTTTCTTTTTTTATCCCTCTCAATATATATGTGGAAATGCTGACCCTTCTGGCAGGATTTTTATTTTTTTTCAGGAAAAAATTATATTCGCCCTTTTACTTATTTTCAAAAAATGACGCTTTATTAATCCTGATTCCTTCGATAGTCATTCTCTTTGCCGGATCATTTTATCCTTATTTGTTAGATCATTTCGGTTACTATGTGCCCACACTAAAATGGCTGACGGAATTTGGACTGGTTAAGGGAATTTCAAATCTGGACCTCACGCTCGGACAGATGTCGGTCTGGCATATTTTTCAGGCTGGATTTTCAAACTTTTCCGATCCTTTTTTAAGAATAAACAGTATTTTACTAATCGTTTATATTATTTATATTATTGAAAGAAAAAGCTGGATACAACTATGTTTTATTCCTGTCCTGCTGCTGTTCTCGCAGTCTCCGAGTCCTGATTTACCCGTTATTGTTTTCTCCCTGATGATTTTAAATGAAATGGTCTACCGGAATAAAAACACCACGCTTCTGTTCTTACTTTCAATGTTTGTATGGACGATAAAACCTACCATGATCTGGCTGCCTGGGTTAAGTTTCTTCTATTCTGTCTTTATAATAAAATCAGATGTCAAATGTTTTATTCCGGGAGTGTTCATTATTGTATTATTTTTCATTAAAAATTTGTGGACCTTCGGGTACCCTGTCTTCCCTGTAGCCATTGGAGATTTCGGACTCTACTGGAAACCCAGCCCTGAAGTACTGAAGATATCCTCACAATACGCCATTCAGAAGACCTATGATATGCAGTATTCATATGCTGAGATTCAGAAATTTTCTGCTTGGGATTATATGAGGAACTGGTTTTCTCTGGATGGCATCAAATCGGAAATCAATATATTATTAATCATAAGCCTGCTGGCATTCACAGTTTTTACCTTTATCAGAAAAGACAGAATGACGACTTTTGTCTGGATCGCCTTATTCATAAAAACAGTTTCCGTACTTGCATTTTCAGCCCAGTACCGATTTTTTATCGATGTTTTTTTTGTCATCTTTTTTGTGATGTTTATGCATTACTTTAATCGAAAGAAATCAGTGATTGTATTTTCAGGCCTAAGTTTCTCTTTCATACTGCTTCTCTCCTTTCCCCGGCTCGTTCAAACTTATTTACCAAGCTTCAACCCGGGAAATTTCATGGGAACGTTTAAAAAAAGTCAGCTTTATCGGCCTTCCGTGTATCAGTCCACTCATTTTACTTCTTTCAGGGTCGGAAATCTGCAGTTTAATGTTTCTCAAAAATATCCTTACAATTACAAAACCCCGACACCTGCTATTTCAGCAAGTTATATTTTTGATTACGAAAGAGCCGGTACTTTTCCACAGCTCATTAACAAATACGATATCAAAGAAGGCTTTATCTGGAAAAAATTAAATATCAAAGAGAAAAAAGAAGTCCGGAGCGTTACTCATTCTATCAACCATTCGTATCAATAGAACAGATTATCCGGCATTATAATCTGAATAAAAAGCTGTAAATTTGTGTCATGTTAAATACTCTAGGTAATCTACTCAGTCTTACAACATTTGGGGAAAGCCACGGTCTGGCTTACGGCGGAATCATCAATAATTTCCCAGCAGGTTTAGCGCTTGATTTTGATAAAGTTCAATATGAGCTGGATCGGAGAAGGCCAGGTCAGTCGGCCATCGTTACCCAAAGAAAAGAAAGTGATACGGTACAGTTTCTTTCAGGAATTTTTGAAGGAAAAACAACCGGAACTCCCATTGGTTTTATGATCGAAAATGAGAATCAGAAATCAAAGGATTATGATCACATCGCCAATTCTTATCGTCCGAGTCACGCAGATTTTACGTACGATCAAAAATATGGTCTGAGAGATTATCGCGGGGGAGGAAAATCGTCTGCCAGGGAAACCATGAACTGGGTGGTAGCCGGAGCGTTAGCCAAACAGCTGTTGTCTGATATCGAAATCAATGCTTACGTTTCATCTGTAGGTGACATCTTCTGTGAAAAACCTTACCAGGCTCTGGATTTCTCGAAGACGGAAAGCAATGAAGTCCGCTGTCCTGATGCGGAAACGGCTGAAAAAATGATCGAAAGGATTAAGGAAATCAAAAAAGAAGGCAACACCATTGGCGGAACGATCACCTGTGTGATTAAAAATGTTCCTGTGGGAATTGGAGAACCTGTTTTTTCAAAACTTCAGGCGGAATTAGGTAAGGCCATGCTGAACATCAATGCGGCAAAAGGCTTTGAATACGGGAGTGGATTCTGCGGAGCCAAAATGACCGGGAAGGAGCACAATGATCTTTTTAATGAAGATTTTACGACAAAATCGAATCTGTCAGGAGGAATTCAGGGAGGAATTTCCAATGGAATGGATATTTATTTCCGTGTGGCATTTAAACCTGTAGCGACTATTCTGCGACCTCAGGAAAGCATTGATAAGGATGGGAATCCTGCAATTGTAGAGGGAAAGGGACGTCACGATCCATGTGTTCTTCCGAGAGCAGTGCCGGTAGTGGAAGGTTTGGCTGCTTTTGTTTTAGCCGACTTGTTTCTGATCAACAAAACAAGAAATATCGATAATTTTTAATATAAATTTTTAGTAATGAAAAATTACTGGGATCAGGGGATTTCTTTCGAAGAATACATCCGGATAGGATCAGAAAGACTGCAGAACCCTTCCAACCAACAGGAAATCGACTACAGACCCTATTACCAATTGGGTCTTCAAAGAATGGAGAGAACTCTTAAGAAATACATTCCGGATGAAGAGCAGTTAGCAGAACTAGTCTCGAAGAATTTTGATGGAAAAATTTTAATGATCTCTGAAGTATGGTGTGGTGATGCAAGTGCTACGGTACCTGCTGTGGTTAAATTTTTCGAAGGGAGAAATGAAGTGAAAATTTTCCTGAGAGACAGCGATAAAATTTTAATCAGTCAGTTCCTGACCAACGGGACAGAATCTATTCCTAAAGTCATTATTCTGGATAAAGATCTCCATGTCAAAAATTCCTGGGGTCCACGTCCGAAATTTGGAAGAGAATTGTTATTAAGATATAAAGCTGATCCTGAAAAGTACACAAAAGATCAATTCTACAACGATCTGCAATTGTACTATGCTAAAAACAGAGGAAAAGATGCTGTTCAGGAAATATTGGAATTGCTGTAATAATATATTTGAGAACTACAGTCAGTTTATCATTTTACAGGAATAGGGACTGAACTTATCCTTAACCTTTAAGATTAAATTAATTTATCAGAGTAAAAAATGAAAAAAAATATAGTTTATTTTGTACTGATCATCATCATTGGAGTGATCGCCTTCGTTCCCGGAGTGAAGGATAAGCTGAAGGATATGTTTTTTCCGATTGCTACAATTGAAAATGCAGTTCATATCAGTGATGAAGACTACGATGTCGAGCTAAAAGGGATTAATGCGCCGAATACCAATCTTAAAAATTACAGGGATAAAGCGATCTTTCTTAACTTCTGGGGAACCTGGTGTCCTCCATGCAGAAAAGAATGGCCATCCATCCAGAAATTATATGATACCCGAAAAGATCATGTGGATTTTGTACTGATCGCCATGAACGACCAGGAAGATGCGGTGAGAAAGTTTTTAAAAGAAAATAACTACTCCGTTCCGGTCTATATTGCGCAGAGCCCGATCTCCGAAAAGATCCTTCCAAAGGTCTTCCCCACTACGTTTCTGCTGGATAAAAACGGAAGAATTCTGATTAAGGAAGATGCCTCAAGAGACTGGAATACAGAATCTACCCATCAGTTCATCGATAATATTATTAAGTAAAGTTTAACTAAATTTTATAATTACTTGGTACAGAATTTGCGAAATTTGTATAGTTGAAAAATTATATAAACCGAACACAAAATGAAATATTCAAAACTAAATTTAGCTAAGCAGGCGATCAACCATAAAGGTTTTGTGAGAAAGATTCCTGATATCTTCAGAATGGTAAAAATGTGGCGAAAGGGAGACTACCCTATGAGGTCAATTGATATTATTCTGCCAATGTTAGGACTTTTGTATGTGATCTCCCCGATCGATTTACTTCCTGAGGTCGCTGTACCGGTACTGGGCGTTCTGGATGACCTTGCCGTTTTATCATTGATCATCCCGAAACTTATTAAAGAAGTTGATAAATTTTTGCTTTGGGAAGCGGAACGCAAATACAGTTCCGGAGATTCTAAAGTCATTGATGCGCGCATCATAAAATAGTAAAAAAACATTCCTTCCCGGAATGTTTTTTTAGTTTGAGATGGAATAAGGCTTTGCTATAATAAATCCATCGTATTCTTGTGTTTACAATTCATCACTTTCTTATACATTAAAGGATAGTATTAGCAACTGAATTTAACAGCAATTTCTTAAATTTGCAACATCTAATAAAAAATAATGGAAAGTAAAAAAGAATTCTTTTTAGAGTGTTATAAACTCGGCATCATTAAATTCGGGAGATTTACATTAAAAAGCGGGATTGAAAGTCCTTTTTATGTAGACTTACGACCTCTTGCTTCAGATCCTAAAATTTTAAAAAATCTGGCTAATTATTTACTGGAAATGCTTCCTCTTGATAATTTTGACCTGATCTGCGGAGTTCCTTATGCTGCCCTTCCGATGGCTACTGCCATGTCGTTGGAAAGTTACATTCCATTAATTATTAAAAGAAAAGAAGCTAAAAACTACGGAACCAAAAAGCTGATCGAAGGGATTTATCAGAAGGGACAAAACTGTCTATTGGTGGAAGATGTGATCACTTCGGGAAAATCTTTAATAGAGACCATTGCGGAAGTAGAGCAGGAAGATCTTAAAGTAGCAGATATCGTAGTCGTTTTAGACAGGGAACAGGGCGGTAAAGAGCTTCTGGAAAGCAAAGGATACAGAGTTCACACCCTTTTTAATATTTCTGAAGTATGCACAATTCTTCAGGAGACAGGCGAATTATCTGATGAGGAAGTAAAAAGAATTCAGGACTTCCTACAGGGAAATCATATTCAGTTTGAAGAAAAAGTACGGTCTTCTTATGAGAAAAAACTGGAGAGCGCCCAACATTCCGTTTCAAAAAAATTATTAGAGACTGCTTTAGCAAAAAAATCAAACCTTATTGCTTCAGCTGATGTTACGACCACTCATGAGTTATTGGCTCTGGCTGAAAAAGTAGGTCCTCATGTGATTGCATTAAAAACTCATATCGACATTATTTCTGATTTCGATTATGAAAAGACAATTAAACCATTAAAAGCTCTGGCTGAGAAACATCAGTTTCTGCTGATGGAGGACAGGAAATTTGCGGATATCGGAAATACACAGGAGCTTCAGTTCACCAGTGGCGTTTTTAAAATTACGGATTGGGCAGATTTTGTAACCTCACAGGTAATCGGAGGTTTTGAGTCTTTAGACTGTTTCAGTAATGTAGGGGTCGTGGCTATTATAGGAATGTCTTCCAAAGGAACATTAACTACCAACAGCTACAGAGAAGAAGCACTTAAAATTGCCCTATCTCATCCTAATGTTATCGGAGGAGTTTCACAAAATGCAATTCCTGAAGATCTTTTATTATTCACTCCGGGTGTAAATTTAGCAGATTCAGGAGACGGAAAAGGTCAGCAGTATAATACGCCGGAACATGTATTTAAGACTCTTCATACCGATTTTATTATTGTAGGAAGAGGAATTTATAAGTCGGACAATCCGGAGCAGGCAGCTACAACTTATAAAAATGAAGGCTGGAATGCTTATTTGAATTCTTTAGATAAAAAGTAATTCAGAATTAACTTTTTCTTTCTTGAATTATATACAAAATAAGTTATATTTGGTACTTTATCAGGAAAGTTGAAAAGAATCAGTATTTGTCTTATTTTGTTTTTGGGCGTTGCAGAAGTTTCTGCACAGAAAGACAGCATCTATATCGGAGCACAGTTGTCTTCCGATAAAAAATTGCTGGATGTAAACCAGGAGCTTGTTTATTACAACAATTCCGGAAAAGACATCAGCTCCATCAAACTTTTAAACTGGGTCTCGGCCTATCACAAGAGAGGGAAGTCATTAGTCTACAGAAAACTGGAAGACAGAAACACAGACCTGCATTTTGCAAAGTCAGAAGAGTTGGGAAAGCTCATGAGTTTAAGTATTAAAGATTCTGCACATCAGGAGATTCCGGTCAGCAATATTTCTGATGAAAATCTTTTTCTTCCTTTACAGCAGCCTTTAAAGCCGGGAGAAAAGATACAATTACAGTTGCAGTATCAGATTCACCTGCCTGACAAAAAATTTACAGGATACGGGACTTCTGATAACACGATCGCCTTAAAATATTTCTTTATTGTTCCGGATCATTTTGATCCGGACAATATTTCCACCAGGAATTATCATGATATTGAAGAGTCTGTCAACTTCAATACCTATTGGACCGTTAATTTTGATCTCCCGGTAAATTATTTTATAGAAAGTAACCTGAAACAGGTTCAGATGAACTCTTTTAAAGGTTATCTGGATTCTGATCCTGAATTTCTGATCTCACCCAATGAATACCCCTCCATCAATATCGATACAGAAGGCATTCGGACGGAGATCAAATTTGGATATAATTTAAAACCCGAAGAAAGGCAAAACTTAGAATTTTACCTTCCTTTACAGTTAAAATTTATAAAAGAAAAAATCGGCTTTCTTCCGGAACGTCTTTTTATTTCTGAAAAATTCCGGGGAAAAGAAGATTTTTTCGGGAATAATGACATTACCTTCTGGAAATTCAGGTTTCAGCTGTTTACAGATGCGGAGAAAACTGACCTGGATTATTTTGGGATTATTGCCAAAAAGATCTTAGATGAAAGTATTATCACAGATAAGCAGGACCATCACTGGTTTAAAAACGGCTTGAAATCTTATCTTGAAATTCAATACCTGAAAACGTTTTATTCAGATGCCAAGATTTTGGGACATCTGCCGGAGACTAAAATTTTCGGAATAAAACCTCTGAAATTTTTTCATGCCTCGAAAGTCAACCTGATTGACCGCTATGGCCTGACCTATCAATACATCGTTGCGCAAAACCTTGATCAGAAAATTGATGAAAAGTATGCTGTTTTAAGCAATTTTAACGATATGGCCATCAGCAGTTTTGAGACCGGAAGTCTATTTAACTACTCTGCTGATAAGATGGGCTATAAAAAATTTGACACCCTTGTTGAAAATTTTATTAAAAGAAATACTGATCAAGAAGTAGATCCAAAAGATTTTCTGAAAGAACTCGCAGAGGAGGATAAAAGAACGGCCTATCTTACCGATTTCATCTCTAAAAAAAACAGAGTCAACTTTAAGCTTAAAAAGATTAAAAAAGAAAATGATTCTTTAAGTATAAAAATTTATAAAAATACACCGGCAGCCATTCCTGTAAAGCTGGAAACGCAGACTAAAGAAGGAGAAATAAAAAACTATTGGGTAGAAACCGAAGAAAATGAAAAAATAAAAAGCTTTTCTGTCCCGGCTCTGGATGTTTATAAAATTACGCTTAATGATGATTATATTTTCCCGGAGTCCAAATACAGGGATAATTTTTTATATGCCAAGGGACTTTTTTCCAATATGAAGAAGATAAAATTCAAGCTGATCAAGGATATTCCGAATCCTGAGTTTAATGAAATTTATGTGACCCCGAGAATACGTTTCAGCAATACCTATGATAAATTTCTTATTGGATTTAATTTTAAAAATCAATCTTTTTTTGATCAGAAATTTTTATATTCGGTAACTCCCACTTACAGCACAGGAACGGGTAAGCTTACAGGTTCTGCAGGAGTTTCCTATTCATTTTTACCCGCGGAAAGCATTATCAGAAGTTTAACTTTTGGGGTTTCAGGTTCTTATTTTCATTATGATTATGACCTTGCCTATCGAAAGGCATCCGTGTTTTCAAATATTAATTTCAGAAAGAATCCGAGAAGTACGGTGAGCCGGGGCGTTGGTATCTCATATAATTATCTTGAAAGAGATCTCAATCCGCTGATGATCGCCAGAAATGATTACGATAAATACGGCCTCTGGAGCGTTGGTTATGGATATAGCGACAACCAGAGCATTCATGAAAAAAGTCTCAGCGTAAGTACACAGTGGATGGAAGATTTCCAAAAAGTGGCTGCAGAAGCATTTTACCGATGGGAATTTTCTCCCAAACAAAAGCTGAGCGTACGCTTGTTCGCAGGATATTTTATAAAGAATAATACCCGGAATAGTACTTTTAATTATGGTATTTCCAGAGTTTCGGATTATTCTTTTTCCTATAACCTCTTAGGTCAGAGTGCAACGAGCGGTATTTTATCGCAGCAATATATTTTGGCTGATGGCGGTTTTAAATCTTTCCTTCCCGGCACTGTAAACCACTGGATCGGTTCTGTAAATGTAGATTCCAGTGTGTGGAAAATTTTTCACGTGTATGCCGATGCGGGAGTTTATCAGAATAAAAACCAGCCGACAAAATTCATCTGGGACAGCGGAATCAAAGTTAGGGTTATTCCTGATTTCCTTGAAATTTATTTCCCGATTCAGTCTTCACTGGGATTTGAGCCGGCTTTTAAAGATTATGCAAAACGAATCAGATATACGCTGGTTTTAAACCTGGGATCTATTATAAACGCAGCAAGAAGAGGCTGGTACTAAAAACGATGCAGTCGGACATCATTTCAAAGTAAGCTGTTCCTTTTACCTGTCTTTAAAATCTCTTGAAAAATTAAATACCAGTCTTCGATAGTGGAGGCTGAATTTACAGCATTATCACAGGATCAAAGATTCTCCAATGAACCATTATTAAACTTAAGCTATAAAAAATCCGGCGTTTCTGAGAAACGCCGGATTATATTTATAAAATTTTATAAGATAACTAGTCTTTTAAAATTTTCTGAGAAACCAATTCGTTATTAACAGTACCTGTTACGATATAATTTCCTTTCTGCAATTCAGCAACATTTAAAGTTTCGTTTTGCTTAACAGCAGCAGATTTTACAACCTGTCCGGACATGTTATACACTTTTACATCTTTAACATTAGCACCAAAAGAAATTTCTTCTGTGGTAACGAAAGTATTTTTAACGAAATTCGCTTTATTGTTCTTTACATCAGCAACAGCTAAAGATCCTGCAGCAGTCCAGGAAACATCATCAATGGTTATCTGCTTATTTCCTGTTGCTGTTCCTGCAGGATAAGAAATTCTTACCGTTACCGCTCCGGAAGCATTAATGGTCGTGTTAGAAGTATATACGGTTGCATCACTACCCGCTGCACCGAATGCAGGAATCAAAGTAGTCTGAACTCCGTTTACAAATACCGCTAGAACTCTGTTATTTGTTCCTCCTGTAAATGCTTTTCTGTATTTAAATGTAAAAGTACCAACACCGTTAGGAATAACAAATTCAACAGAACTTGGCTCATCTGATCTTCTTAACATGATCCCTTTACCTGCAATTGAATAATCATCAGGAGTTGCTAATCCTTCGTTTCTCGAATGCACATAATTTACCGTTACACCCGGTGTCTGACCAGCGAAAGTACCATCCGCATAAGTAGCAGTCAAAGCGGATTGCGCTTCGAAATTTTCGCTACCTTGTCCAAATGCTGTTGCTGAAAAAATAACAGCAGCAACTAAAGAATAAATCTTCTTCATAGTTTAAAAATTTAATTATTAATAATTTACATTACAAAATTACATCATTTTTTTTTTCAAATACAATAATTGGGTTAATTTTTTGTTAATAATGCTAAAACCTTAATCATTAACATTTTTTAGCTATTTTTACCAACTATTTGTACTGAAACTTGCGGAATTATATCCTGATATTCGTGTTGTTTTTTATGGGCTTATTTTCCGGTAACGCTCAGGTTTTTTCCTGGACTAATCCCAATATCCCTCAGGACAGTATAAAAAGAGACAGTATACTTGCTGCCAGGCTTGAACAGGACATTTTTGCAAAAGATACCCTGGATTTTGTAAAAACAAGCAACCGCATCATTGTAGATGAAGCTGTACTTGCGAAGAACGATAAAAAAAGATTTCTTGGTGAACTGAATTCCAAAGGTTCTATTATCCGGGGAATCACGTTTGGTAATAATCAGGGACAATCGGTGCAGAGTTCGATGGATCTGCAGATTTCGGGGAGACTTTCGAAAGATGTTACCATTCTGGCGAGTATTTCGGATCACAATTTACCTATTCAGGCTGACGGATATACCCAAACCTTAGAGGAGTTTGATAAGATCTACATGCAGCTTAATATTAAGGATAAATCTATCTTAAGGGCAGGACATCTTGATCTGGTGGAATCTAAAAATTATTTTGCCAAATTTCAGAGAAGAAGCATGGGTCTTGAATTTCAGACCGAATTTGGAAAAGAAAATAAAACATTCGTGGATGTCTCAATGGGGGTTGCGCGAAGTGAATTCCACAGGGTCCGTTTTCAGGGAGTTGAAGGAAACCAGGGACCTTACCGCCTAACCGGTAAAAACGGTGAACAGTTCATTACCCTTATTTCAGGTTCGGAACAGGTTTTTATTGATGGGATTTTAATGAAACGGGGCGAAAACCAGGATTATATTATTAATTATAATACCGGGGAAGTTACGTTTACCAGTTTCCGCCCTATTTTCCAGCAAAACTTCATTACCATTTCGTATAACTATACCAACAGAAATTATTCCAGATATCTGTTTACCGGAAAAGTAGAGCATAAAAGAGAAAAGCTTAAGCTCGGACTGAACTGGTTTATGGAAAATGATAATAAAAATGCACCGCTTTCCTTAAATCTTTCTCCAGAAGATGAGCAGATTTTAGCGGATGCGGGAAATAATCCTGATCTGATGTATGCTCCGTCAGGAGTCGTTACAGAATATGATGTCAATAAAATACTGTATCGGCTGGTCCAGAACCCAAGTGGCAACTATTATCAGTTTTCCACGGATCCCAATGAAACGCTTTATACCGTTTCCTATACCTATTTCGGATCTAACCTCGGAGACTATAAAATCACGCAGACTACCAATAACGGCCGTGTTTTTGAATATGCAGGTCCTAACCTCGGAGATTACAGGGCGGTACGGAAATTACCCTCTCCCCAAAAATCCCAGGTGTATTCTTTAAATTCTGAATATCTGTTAAAAGATGGAAAAATAGGTGCCGATTTCTCGTTAAGCAATTATGATGTGAATCTCTTTTCTTCAAAAGATGCGGATCAGAATGTGGGATACGCATGGCGCATTTTTGGAAATAAAAAGTTCACAAAAAATAACTGGAACGGTACTCCAAGTTTTGAATACCAGTATATCGACAGGCAATTCCATATCCTGGACCGTATTAATGATGTGGAATTCTCCAGAGATTTTAACCTGACTCAGGAATTCAGCGGAAGAACTCAAAACCGGTTTATTTTCAGCTTCCTGAATAAATGGAATAATAAATCGACTTTAAACTACAGAGTGAACTATCTTGACGAACAGGATTCTTATAAAGGGATTAAAAATGATCTGGATTTCGGATGGATCAAAAACAAATTCTTCACCAAGGGAAGCCTCTCTTATCTGAGTACCAATGCTACGCTGCAGGATACCAAATTCATCAGAGGAGGAGTCTCCACCGAGTATACGGGCAAAAAAGGAAGCTGGGCAATCGGTGGAAGCATGGAACACAACGAAAAGAAATACAATGACACTCAGTTGATGGATGTCACAAGTTTCAGCTGGAAAGAAATTTTCGTCCAAAAGAAGATCGGTGACAGCACAAGAACGAAACTCTTGGCTAAAGTGTATATGAGAGACAATGATTCCGTACGTGATAACAGGCTTCAGAATATGAATAATATTTTAGGATTCATGGCAGAAAGTCAACTGATTAAAACAGAGAAAACTACGCTGAATGCTTTAATTCATTACAGAAAGTTCTTTTACCAGAACCAGGATGCCAATATATCCAGAAATAATGATTTTGTCGTTGGAAATATTTTATATAATCAGCAGCTTTTCCGGAACGGTATGCGTCTGCAGGCATTTTATGAATTAGGAAACGGACAGGAAGCACAAAGAGAGTTCCAGTATATTAAAGTAACGGACGGACAAGGTATCTATAAGTGGACCGATTATAATGGGGACGGAATTCAGCAGCTTGATGAATTCGAGATTGCCGAATACTCGGATCTGGCACAATATATCAGGGTGTATACCAATTCTGTACGGTATCTGCCTTCTAATAAAAACAAATTGCAGCTTGCTTTATTTGTAAACCCCTCTGTTGTTTTCAACTCTGAAAATGCATTCTTAAAACGCTGGAATTTTAATGTTTCTTTAAATTCTCAAAACTCCTTTTATAAAAAAGACAAAGTGCTGGTGCTTAATCCTTTCGAAAAAAGTGAAGATCAGATTCTCAAAAATCAGAATATTTTAACCTCCGTGCAGTTCAGCCCGACGGAAAAGTCAGGATGGAACGGAAACTATCGTTTTATTTCTAATGACAACCTGATTAATGCTAACTTCAGTAATGAAGAGCGTGAACAGACTTCTCATTTCCTTAATATCGGATATTGGTTCAATAAAGAATTCAGGGTAGACTGGGAGAATTCCGTGCACGACATTAAAAACTCTTCACAGCTTTTCGCAACCCGGGATTACCGGCTGAATAATTTTGAGACCAAGCCTAAAGCCACTTATAAATTTACCGATGCTATCCAGGCCGAGCTTTCCTCTGCTTACCGTGAGAAGCAGAGGATAGATGGTGAAGAACTCTTGAAAGCCTTTGATATCACAGGAACTGTACAATGGGAGCGTAAAAAAACATCGATCCGGGGAAATTTCTCTTTTATTAATAACGATTTTAACGGAAATAATTTCAGCATTGTAGGAAACCAGATGCTGGATGGTCTGAAACCCGGAAAAAACCAGGTATGGAGTGTATTTATTCAACAAGCTATTAACTCATTCCTACAATTGAATCTTAATTATGAAGGAAGAAATTCCGGAGACAGAACAATACATATTGGCAGCATGCAGGTAAAAGCAAGCTTCTAAGTATGTTTTCAGCTGTTAAAAGCTAATCAAAACATTTGAACGATCATTCTTTTCAAGGAAAAATACTTTATAAATATAACTTTTGATGTAAATAATGCTGATAAAATCCTTCAATCAATTTAAAGGAGGTTATTTTTTCAGAATTTCGTAAGTTTGCGGCATGGTAAAAATAGGCAATATAGAACTGCCGGAATTTCCGCTTTTGCTGGCTCCGATGGAAGACGTGAGTGACCCTCCGTTCAGAAGATTATGTAAAATGCATGGTGCAGACTTAATGTATTCAGAATTTATTTCTTCTGAAGGCTTAATCCGGGATGCTATGAAAAGCAGAAAAAAACTCGACATTTTTGATTATGAAAGACCGGTAGGAATCCAGATCTTCGGTGGTGATGAAGAAGCCATGGCTTTATCTGCAAAAATTGTGGAGACGGTAAATCCCGATCTGGTGGATATTAATTTTGGATGCCCGGTAAAAAAGGTAGTTTGTAAAGGTGCCGGTGCCGGGGTGTTAAAAGATATTGATCTGATGGTTCGTCTTACAAAAGCTGTAGTAAGCTCCACCCACCTTCCTGTAACAGTAAAGACCCGTCTGGGATGGGACAGCACTTCAATTAATATTGATGAGGTGGCAGAACGTCTTCAGGAAACCGGAATCAAAGCACTGACGATTCATGCGAGAACCCGTGCTCAGATGTACAAGGGAGAGGCAGATTGGGAACATATTTCAAGAATTAAACAAAATCCAAATATTGAAATTCCTATTTTTGGGAACGGTGATATCGATTCTCCGGAGAAAGCCCTGGAATACAAGCGGAAATATGCCTGCGACGGAATTATGATCGGCCGCGCAGCCATTGGATATCCCTGGATTTTTAATGAGATTAAACATTTCTTTAAAACCGGTGAGCATTTACCCGCTCCTGATATTTCAGACCGATTACTGGCAGTACGTCAGCACGCTGAATGGAGCGTCGAATGGAAGGGGGAAAAACTGGGACTGGTTGAAATGAGACAGCACTACAGTAACTACTTCCGCGGGGTGCCTCACTTCAAAGAATTCAGGAAAAAATTCCTTGAGGTTTTTACCTTAGAGGAGATGGATGCTCTCATCAATGAAACACAGGCCTTTTACACAGAATATCAGGCACAGGTATAAAAAAAATAAACCATCAAAAATTTTTGATGGTTTATTGTTACGTATGTACTGGATTTATTAATATCCTTCTGAGGCGGACTGATCTTTTATCAGAGCTAATGCTGAAGAGGTTCCTATTCTTTTGACTCCCATCCTGATCATCTTTTCTGCGTCATCCGGTGTTCTTACTCCGCCTGCTGCTTTCACAGGCAGTCTTCCGGCATTATCAATCATGATCTTTATTCCTTCAAATGTTGCTCCGTTTGGTTTTCCACCGGTGGTCTCATAAAAACCTGTTGATGATTTTACAAAGATTTTCGATAAGTCGTTATCGGAAAAATTTTCCTCTGCCCAATCAGAAATATTTTTGGTAAGATCAGCAATCTGTGCATCTGTCAAGGCTGCAATTTCAATAATCCATTTTGCTGTTTTATGATGCTGTAAGCACAATTGTGTACATCTTACAAATTCATCTTTTACCAGGTCTGTATTTCCTTTGAGATATGCCGTATAATTGATCACAAAATCCAATTCGTCTGCCCCGTCCTGTATTGCCCGCGTTGCTTCTGCAATTTTTTCATCTACGGAATACGTTCCTTCATGAAAACCTATAACCGTGCCTACCACAACATTTACATTTCTGTCGTTAATATACTTTTTAATTTCAGATACATAATCCGGACGGATCATTACGGCGAAGATACCATTATCGATAGCTTCCTGTGTAAGTTCTATATCTTTTTTTAAAGTTTCCTCGTCTGACATTCCTGACTGAGCGGGCGTTTTCAGATAGGTCGAATCCAAATATTGTGCAATGTTCATAATCTGTTATACTTTCAGTTGTCGGTAGATTCCTTGCTCCAAAGATATGAAAGTTTCTGTTCTTGTCACCCCTTTCAGCTTTTGAAGTTTGCTGAGAATTTGCATCAGGTGATCATTATCTTTACATAAAACTTTCAGGAAAGTGGTATAATTACCGGTGGTGTAGTGTGCTTCCACTACTTCATTAATATCATTCAGTGACTTTACCACTTCCGGATAATGGCTTGGCTGATCCAGAAATACCCCGATATATGATATTACTTTATATCCTATTTTCTTAGGATTCAGGAAAGAGATGGAGTTTTCGATCACCCCGGCGTATTCAAGTTTTTTTATTCTCTGGTGAACCGCTGTGGTAGAGATCCCGACATTTTTTGAAATGTGAGCGAGAGAGGTCTTGGCATTATCCATCAACATGTAGATGATTTCTTTGTCGATTGAATCTAAATGATAGTTTGCGTTGCTTGAATTTTTCATTTTCTACTTTTTTTATTATTTATGTTTTTACGTAGTATTTTATAAACTTTTGAATCTAATAAAAACCGGAAAATGATCACTGTAACCTCCTAAATATCTCGTACCTGCGTACGTTCGGAAGGGTCTGCCATCAAAATTCCTGTTCCGGCTGCTAATTTCGTCAGCGTTAAACACTTCAGCATTCTGAAATGAGAAACGACCATTATCAAAAAGTGATTTTGACAAGATAATCTGATCAAACAGCAATCCCGACTTATAATGAAAAGTAGAATAATTTCTTGTGGAAAACAGCTCGTGAAAAGGATTTTCAAGAATCTTTTCGCACGCGTTGTCGTAGAGAATTTTTACTAAATTTTCATCATCTGGGTTTTCATTAAAATCACCACACAGAATAACGTGTTCCTTTTCTTCATTTACAATATTCAATATCCGTCCCCGGATTTCGTTCATTATAAAGTCTCTTTTGGGTTTATTAACATCTTTTTCTCGCTTAGAGGGAAGGTGGGCGATAAAAATATTAATAATTTCTCCTTTATATTTTACTCTTGAATAAAGTACATCTCTTGTTGTATCGTAATTTCCTATGGTTTTATGTATAATTTCAAAGAAGAAAGTAATAGGTTCTGAATCTATAACTTCCACTTTACTTTTATCGTATATCATGGCTACATCTACCTTTCTTTCGTCCATAGAATTGTAATGTACAATCCCATACCCCGAATTAAAGGGATGCATCTGCACAAGATCTTCCAAAACTTTCCTACCGGAAACTTCGGATAATCCGATCATGAATGGCAGTACGCCATTCCTCTCCTTCATCAACTGAAATACATGTGCAATTTTAAAAATTTTGTTTCTGTATCTTTTTTCATCCCAGTTTCTCAGTCCTGATCTGGTTGGATCTAATTGATGTACTGGTTTCGGATCCGGTAGAAATAAATTTTCTACATTATAAAAAGAGAACAACTCCATCTACAATCTTCATTCTTTAAAATTTACATTTCTTTCAGAATGTAAATTTATTATTTTTTTTTAAATATGATTAATTTATTTATACGATATTCATATTAATTTTATATCATAATAATAGTAATAATCTAAAATATATATTATAAAATCGTATATAATATTTAAAATTTCAACAATGAGAAAATAGCATTCCAATCCCGTAGAATAAAATCTTTATATGAAAGAAAAAAAAATTAGGATAAAATACTTACGTAAACTGCATTTAACAACAATATTTGAATCCCAATCCCTATGTTAGCAAATTATTTTTCCGTTTAAGACGTACGATCGTAAAAATGTAAAAAAAAAGTTGAGGTTAATGAATTTCTGTAACTTTTTTCAGAGTAAATCGGGACGTTTTTCTCTAGTTATTCTTACGGCTTCATCATGGCGCCATTCTTCAATTTTACCGGAATTACCACTTAATAGAATTTTCGGAACCTCTAACCCTTTATAAATTTCGGGCCTCGTATAAATAGGCGGCGAAAGAAGGTTATCCTGAAAACTATCTGTAAGAGCACTTTGCTCATCATTCAGAACTCCGGGAAGCAGACGGATGATAGAATCCGCAAGGACACATGCGGCCAGTTCTCCACCGGTAAGAACATAATCTCCGATTGAAATTTCTTTAGTAATATGTAGATCTCTTACCCGCTGATCTATTCCTTTGTAATGTCCGCACAGGAAGATGAGATTATTTTTAATAGAAAGCGTATTGGCTATCTTCTGATTTAAAGTTACACCATCCGGCGTCAGATAGATCACCTCATCATAGGTTCTCTGAGATTTTAGTTCAGAAATACATTTATCCAGCGGCTCGATCATCATGACCATCCCCGCTCCTCCTCCGTAAGGTTCATCGTCGATTTGTCTGTGTTTGTTGACTGACCAGTCTCTCAACTGGTGAAAATGCACTTCTGCCAATCCCTTATCCATGGCTCTTCTTAAAATAGAAGTCTGAAACGGACTTTCCATCAGTTCTGGAAGTACGCTTATAATATCAATTCTCATTGTACTGTTTCATTTTTCTTGTTTGGCAAAATTATTAATCTTAAAGAAGAATCCTTATTAAAATAACTCCACATCCAGTTGAAGAATACTGCGAGCTTATTTCTGACACTCAAAATCAGCATAAGGTGTAAAAACATCCAGAAATACCAGGCAAAAAGCCCCTGGAATTTAATAAACGGTAAATCCACTACCGCTCTGTGCTTTCCGATGGTTGCTAAAGATCCCTTGTCATCATATTCGTATTCTACCCAGTCAGCAGTACTCTTCTTTAAGAGGTTTTTTCCTAAATTTTTTGCCTGGTTGATAGCCACATTAGCCACTTGGGGATGACCCTGTGGATATTTCGGTGTTTCCATATAGGCGATATCACCGATTGCATATATATTGTCGTAGCCCTTTATTCTGCTATACCGGTCTACGATATATCTGTTTTTTATTAATCGATCTTCAGGAAAGCCATTCACAATATTTCCCGTCACGCCGGCAGCCCAGATTACATTATTGGAAGGAATGGTTTTGCCACTTTTCATGAAAACCTTGTCGCCGTCATAATCCGTTACATATTCCTTACTTAAAAAGCTTACTCCGAGATCTTTTAAATATTGTTCAGATTTATCCTGAGCTTCCGCACTCATAACCGCTAGAGGCTTTTCTGTGGAGCTTACCAAAATGATATTGAGATGATCAAAATTCATATAAGGATAATCTCTCGGGAGAATTTCTTTTTTCATCTCGGCGAAAGCTCCAGCCAGCTCTACTCCGGTCGGTCCGCTTCCTACAATGACGATATTCCAGTTTCCGTCGTCGCTGCGGCTTTTTTCGATAATCAGCTTTTCGAATGTCATTAAAACATGATTTCTGATGCCGATGGCCTCCTGGGTATTTTTCATCCCGAAGGCTCTACTTTCCATAGCTTTATTCCCGAAAAAATTGGTTTTACAGCCTGTTGCGATGATTAATTTATCGTAGGTAAATTCTGCTTCGTCCGTAATGACTCTGTTGTTCAGCGCATCAATTTCTTTCACTTCCGTCAGACGAAACTGTGTATTTCTGGAACGCTGAAAAATTTTTCTGAATGGAAAAGAAATATTGGAAGGCTCAATCCTTCCACACGCGACCTGATAGAAAAGAGGTTGAAACATGTGGTGGTTTACCCTGTCCAGAACAATTACTTTTTTATTTTTATTGTTCAGTTTTTTTGCAAGTTGCAGCCCCGCAAAACCTCCTCCTATGATGATGATTTTTTCGCGTGTTTCCATAGTAGACAAATTTACTGATTTTATTTAGTATTTGGCAGTGAAAAAAAGTTAGTTTTGTAAAACTTTATGCCGTCAAGAAAGTACACCAAAAAAACTGCCAAAAGACTTCATAAAACACGGAAGAAGAACTATGTTTTCCGCAGGAAAGTGGTATTGGCCATACTCTTCATCGCTTTAATAGGGACCGGATTATATTTAAAACAGTCGGTCAGTTATTACTATGCTCTCTATTTTAACAGATTCACCCATAAAAAACTTCATAACTCCGAAAAGGAAACCCTCAGAATTCAGAGGATTATCAGCAGCAATCTTGATAAAACCTATGGTTTTGATATTTCTCATTATCAGAACAGAGAAGATATAAAATGGGACAGCCTCAGCATTGGAAACAAGACCATCCCGCTGGAATTTGTGGTCATGAGAGCTACGATGGGCAACCGGAATGCGGACAAACATTTTGATGATTTTTGGGGACAGGCAAAAAAAAATAACCTGATCCGCGGAGCCTATCATTTTTACAGGGCCGATGAAGATCCGGTTATTCAGGCAAATAATTTTCTGGATAATGTAAAACTGGAAAGTGGTGATCTCCCTCCGATTCTGGATATCGAAAAAATACCGAAAAGGAAAACCAATAAGAAGCTGATTGAGGACCTGAAGGTATGGTGTAAAATCATTGAGGAAACGTATGGTAAAAAACCTATTATCTATACGTATTATCATTATTATAAAGACTTTTTAAAAGGAGAATTTGATGACTATCCCCTTTGGCTGGCTAATTATAATGACGTTCCTGCTACATCTCCAGATGCGGAATGGAATCTCTGGCAGTTTACCGAAAACGGAATTGTTCATGGAATCAATACCAAAGTAGACCTGGATATTTACAATGGCAGCGTATGGTCTCTAAAGAGGCTCACAATCGATTAGTTTTTCAGAAAACTTATCACCTCCCTGTTCAGCTCGTCAGCAATTTCGAAAGGAAGATAGTGCGAAACTCCGGGATAAATTTTAAGCTTTGAGCCCGGAATTTCTTTGGCAATCATTTCGGTATGCTCCTTTTTGATGACATCATGTTCCCCTGCAATGACAAGAACCTTATTTTCTATGCGGTTTAGAGATTTCCTGCTGATATTGGGTTCATTAAGCATCAGATTCAGCAGCCTTTTTTCAGCATCATGCTCCCGTAAATTGGCTTGTTCCATGAATCTTACCTTACTTTCAAAGTTCATCAGTAATTCACCATCTACGCCTTGCGGAAAAATATTGGCCCCGATGATAATGAGTTTATTTACATTTTCAGGGTATTTTAAAGCAAATTCCAGCCCCGTATTTCCGCCATCGCTCCATCCCAGGATATGAACTTTCTGCAGATTTAAATCATCAATCAGTTTTTTAAGATCATCAGCAAAAATTTTATAGCTTAAACTACCTTCAGTAAAATCTTCGCTTTTCCCTTGTGATCTGGTATCTATAGCAATGACTTCAAATTGTTTGGATAATTCAGGAATTTGTTTGTAAAAATCCTTGATGCTCCCTCCGTTTCCGTGAAGCAAAATAAGCGGTTCCCCTTCACCATACGTCTCATAGTACAATTCTGCATCGTGTAGTTTGATGACCTTTCCGGCAGCATCGTTTTTACCGTAAACAGAATTTTCAGATTCAGTAGTATACCGGCTTATATCTGGAACCAATCTAGAATTCAGTTCATTCTCTTTTATTTCATCGTTGATATTTTTACCATTTTTATCGACTTTCACATCAATATTGATGGCCGGTGCGGCAATAGACATCTTTTGCCAGTTTCCATAAAATTCCCTGATAAAACCCGTTCTGAATAGAGCGGCACTGATGCCTACCTTTCCTTCAAATCTTTTCAGAAACTGAATTCCAATGAAAAACTTCCCTTGCACCCATATATTCTGATCATCAACATTTAAGGTAAACGTCCCGTCATTTATTTTATCTTCCGTCAGTTCAACGGTGATCTCTTCATCCAGTATATTTTTATCCGGTGCTCCATTTTTTTCACTGTAGATGCTGTAACGTATTAAAACAGGCTGATCCGATGTATAACTGGCAATATTTAAATTGATGTTTTTGATTTTAGATCTCTTATTGGTGCTGAATTCCAGAGCCGTTTCTCCCAGAAAATTTTCATTATTAACTGAAGGATTTACCGAATAAATGACATGTTTTGTTTTTGTATTAACGCCCCAGTTTTTATCCACCAGCTTCTTGGGCCTGATCTTTATTTCCTGAATATTTTTCACCTTTTCACTTAAGACAATTCTTTGTGGATTTGATGTAATGAATTCTGTGATATTCTGCGCGAAAATTTCATATCCCGGTACTTCAATTTTTATTTTATGAGAAGGATCTGCTTTCGAAAGATCAATAGAAAAATTTCCTTTTTCATCTGATATGATTCCATTTGTTTCTTTTTCAACGCCTATTTTCACATAGGGAATAGGTTTATTTCCCTCCTTCGAGAGAACCGTTCCCGAGATAACCTGTGCATTTAAATAAAAAGCTGAGCAAAATAAAAACAGCACGTTGATTTTTTTCATGGTAAAAGTTTGCAGCAAAAATCAATAATTAGCAGAACAATTACTCATAAAAGGATATTAAATTTAATTCTGTTTGTGTTAAAGTTTTTTAAATCCATCAATAATAAACGGATATTATATACCTGACGCCTTCTGTTTAAAGGGTCGTCTCTGAATCCACTCGACTTTTGTAGAGGGTAAGGAGAAAATAGATTTCATGAAAACATTGATCATAAAATTATTATGTTTGATCAATCCGAAAATTGCCAATGGTTCCGCCCCTACAGTAGATTTAATTTCCAGCGTTGTTGTCTCGAAAATAATTCTTTGGTATCGGTTGCTGATCGCAAATTCAACCATCGAGCAACGTGGTCACATAAAGCTGTTTCTCTTTCTGCAGTTCTTTATGGTATCATAACGATATCTTCCCCGTTTATAATTAAAGTATAAAAACCGGTGAGCCCTCCTTCCGAAAAATAACCGAACATTAAAATCCTGACCCAGATTTTCTTTGATCCTTCGGAAATGATCCTTTGAGAGAAAAAGTATTGAAAGTGGCATTTCCAGCGACATTCTGATACAGTATATAAAGTAGTAATGGTTTATTTAAAAGGTTTCTGGTTACATTTTCGTACTTTTGCGGCTCAATTGAAATTATAAATTAAACTACTCTATTCTAATGAATTACGTTTCTGTCGAAAATCTTACCAAATCTTACGGGATCAAAGTATTGTTCGAAAATGTCTCTTTTCACGTTAACGAAGGTGACAAAATAGCCATTGTTGCCAAAAACGGAAGCGGAAAGTCTACCCTCTTAAAAATATTAATGGGGAAGGAAATTGCAGACAGCGGAAATGTGATGATCAATAAAGATATCCAGGTTGTCCTGTTTGATCAGGAAATAGATTTTGATCCTGGTCTTACAATTGATGAATTTATGATGACTCTGGATTCCGCACCGATCCTGGCTCTGAAAAGCTATCACAAGTCACTGCATTCGACAGACCATGATTTTATTGAAAAGGCATTGTCTGAAATGGAAGCTCATAAAGCCTGGGATCTAGAAAATGAAATGAAACAAATTCTTTCCCAGCTTAAAATAACGGACCTTGAGGCCAGAATGGGAACGCTTTCCGGAGGTCAGATCAAACGGGTCGCTTTAGCAAAGCTGCTGACAGAGACAAGAGCCGAGCACCGCCATACTTTATTAATTATGGATGAGCCTACCAACCACCTTGATGTGGAAATGGTGGAATGGCTGGAAAGCTATCTGAGCAAAGCAAAAATTACCTTACTCCTGGTAACACACGACCGTTATTTTCTGGATGCAGTCTGTGGGATCATTTGGGAAATGGAAGATAAAAACCTATATGTTCATAACGGTTCATATGCTACCTATCTCGAAAATAAAATGATCCGGGAGGATAATATGAATGCCACCATTGATAAGGCCAACAATCTCTACAGAAAAGAACTGGAATGGATGCGCAGACAGCCTAAGGCAAGAACGACAAAATCTAAATCGAGAATCGATGATTTTTACGAAACTGAAAAGGTCGCTAAAACCGATACCCGGAAAGAATCATTGGAGCTTGATTTCGAAATGAAAAGGCTCGGGAACAAAATTTTAGAACTCAGGAACATTTCCAAAAGTTATGGAGACAAATTACTGTTGAAAGATTTCAGCTATCAGTTTCAGCGTGGCGAAAAAGTAGGGATTGTAGGAAAAAACGGTGCCGGAAAATCTACGCTGTTAAATATTATCCAGGGCCTGGAGCCAAAAGATTCAGGGGAAATAGAAACGGGAGAAACCATTAAATTCGGATATTTTTCACAAAAAGGTCTTCAATACAAAGAAGACGAAAGGGTAATCGACTTCATTAAAGAAATTTCTGAAAATTTTCCTTTAGCAAACGGCAGAACGATTTCGGCCTCGCAGTTTCTGAGATTGTTTTTATTTGATGACCAGACCCAATATTCTCCGATTTCAAAACTTTCGGGTGGTGAAAAGAGAAGACTTCATCTCATGTATATTCTGTATCAGAATCCTAACTTTCTGATATTTGATGAACCTACCAATGATCTGGACCTTCCGACGCTTACCGTACTGGAAAATTTCCTGCTTAATTTCCAGGGAAGCTTAATTATTGTTTCTCACGACAGGTATTTCATGGACCGAATTGTCGATCATATTTTAGCATTCGAAGGAGACGGGAAGATTAAAGATTTTATCGGTAATTTCTCCGAGTACCGCGAAGCAAAGAGCAAAGAAGAGGCACTGGGAAAGACAACCGCCTCAAAACCTGAACCGGTAAAGGAAAATATTACTCCTGTGCCACCTGCAGCAAAAAAGAAAAAACTTTCTTTTAAGGAACAGCGCGAACTGGAGATGATCGAAAAAGAAATGCCTGAGCTTGAAGAAAAACGTGCGAAAATTCTGGATCAACTCAATAATGAAAGTGATTATGAAAAAATTGCCACCCTTTCAGCACAGTTAGAAAATATCTCTGAAAACCTTGAAAGCCATGAAATGAGATGGCTTGAACTTCAGGAAGCTTTGGGAGAAGGATAAAAAAGTGATGAGTGATGAGTGATATTTTTATTGTAAAACAATTCATCACTCATCACTTATCACTCATCACTAGCCCAAGCTTATCACCTTCTGAGCATTAGAACTTTCCACAGCAGCTTCTATAATTTTCATATTCTGAATAATTTCTTCCGCAGGTGAAGGCAGATAATATCCGAATACCATATGCTCGTAGATATTCTGGTAATAATTCATGTAATTACCTGGTTCACTGGAGGTTAGCAGTCTTTCCGTTTCTAAATGATCGTTGATATAATTCAGGATTCCGTCTGATTCATTCAATGGCTTCATCCAGTCCTGTCCATATAAGGGGACGGCTCCTGCCACCAGTTCATTTTCCTGGTTATCGCTTCTTTCCTGTAAAAAACTTCCTTTGTCGCCATGAATAATATAGGCATAATGGGCTTCTTTACTGAAGACTGAAGATTTTAATCTTACCCGTAGGCCATTTTCATAATACAGGATAATCTCAAAATAATCATTGGCAAATTCTTCTCCTTTCATGGAGAAAACATCTGCAAATAACTTTTCAGGGAATCCGAAATACTGAACAGCCTGGTCTACCAGATGTGCTCCCAGATCGTGGAGAGCTCCTGAACCTGTAGCTTCCGGGTCTTCTTTATGAGCCTTCCCGCTGGCCGTTGTACGGAACCGGTCGAAACGGATCTCAGCTTCTTTGATATGACCGAGTTTATTTTCATTAATCATTTTCTGGACCTGCAGAAAGTCCCGGTCAAACCTTCTGTTCTGATAAACACTTAAAAAAAGTCCTTTCTCTTCGGCTAACCGTACAAGCTCCTCTGCTTCGGAAACATTTACGGTAAAAGGCTTTTCAACAATTACATTTTTACCGGCTTCCAGAGCCATTTTTACATATTCAAAATGAGTCTGAACCGGCGTATTTACAATCACTAACTCGATATCTGCGCTCTGAAGCATATCTTCTACGGAACGGTAGATATCGGCATCGGGATATTTCTCTTTTGAATCTTCCCTGCTTCTCTCTACAACTGCAGATATAAAAAATCCGGGATGTTCTTTTAAAAAAGGAGCATGAAAAATTTTTCCGCTCATTCCGAAAGCACATAAACCAACTTTTACTAATTGCATAATTTTATTTTTAACAAATATATTTATAAAAAAATTTTAAACGACAGTCTATAGTATCAATAGACTTAAATGGCTGCGATCCCAAATAGATGATAAATATCAGAATTTTATTTTGAATAATTCTAAATTACATCTTATCTTAGCACCTTATTTAAACACATTCTAAATAAAACATAAAATGAAAAAAAATCTAATGACTGTAGGGTTATTGCTTTCGGCAATATGCTTTACTGCACAAATGAAAAAAACGGAGACCGATACCATCAGAATTCAGACGATCGAGGATGTGAATCTTCACAAAACCGGAAATCCTAACAAAGCCAAACCATTATCCACAAAGTCCAATCTCACGGTGATGGAAACACCACAGCCGATTGCCATTGTCACGCACGAGATCATAGAGCAGCAACAGGCCAGACAATTGAGTGATGTTATTAAAAATGTAAACGGAATCTATATTACCTCTTCCAGAGGAGGCTCACAGGACAGTTTCGGAGGACGTGGTTTTATATTTGGAAATGATAATATATTCAAGAACGGTTCGCGGGTGAGCAGCGGCGTCTTTCCTGAAGTGATGGGTCTGGAAAGAGTGGAAGTCCTAAAAGGTGCCAACGCCATGCTTTATGGAAACGTAGGTCCCGGCGGCATTGTCAATCTGATCACCAAAAAACCGAAATTCGAATTTGGAGGTACCTTGGGTTTTAGTGCAGGAAGCTGGAATTCATACAAACCTACGGTTGACATTTACAGCCCATTGTCTAAAAATGTTGCGGTACGGGTAAATGGAGCCTACGAATATGCGGAGAGCTTCAGAGATCTTGTAAAATCTAAAAAAAATTACTTAAATCCATCATTTCTTTTCAATCTGAGTGAAAATACGCAGCTGATTGTAGAAGGAGATTATCTTTATCATAATTTTACGCCCGATTTCGGGATTGGAAGCGTTGTAGATGATGCAACAGGGATCTCGAGACTGGCAACGGAAATCAGCCGAAATCAGTTTTTGGGAACAGACTGGCAATACCAGACCACCCAACAGGCCACCACGGACGTTATCTTAAATCATAAGTTTAATAAAAACTGGGCACTGAATGCGGTAGCTTCCTATCAGAATTACACGAAAGATTATTTTTCGACAGAACGGATCCGCTGGATTTATAATTCAAAAGACAATAATTTCAATCCGGTATGGGCAAGACCTGTCGGCAAGACTTATAACGAGCAAAATTATACTTCGTTACAGATTAATTTAAACGGTGAATTCAAAACCGGAAATCTTGGTCATAAACTATTGGTGGGTACCGACGGAGATTATAGTCAGGCTGATACTCAAAATTTCAAATTAAGCACGACCACATTAGACAAGTTCTTTCTGAACGATCCCTCGACATGGGTAAATGAGGCTCCAATGCCTGATTCGGAAAAGACATTCCGAAGAAGAATATCTACCCGCAGATTCGGATTTTATGCACAGGATCTTGTAGAATTAACGAAATCTTTAAAGGTACTGGCAGGGGTGCGGTACTCTTATCTGACGAACGGGGAATCCTCTGACAATATCTTTATGCCCGGCTTCACTCCTCCTAAAGCCAGTCCAAAGACAGAAGACCATGCTTTCTCTCCAAAAGCCGGTCTTATTTATAACCCCGATGATAATATCTCCGTTTTTGCCACATACACCAATTCATTTGTCCCTAACACAGGAACGACAGTACATTTTGAAGCTTTGAAGCCTTCTACGGTCGATCAGTATGAAATAGGCCTTAAAAAAAATATCTTCAGTAATACTGTTTCCTTCAATGTAACCGCGTACCAGATTATCAATAATAATACCTACACTACAGCTAGATTCAATGCAGACGGTAAAGAAAATTCCAATACCAGTTTAAAAGAGTATGCAGGTAGGGTTAGAAGCAGAGGGGCAGAACTGGATATTACAGGAAATCCACTAAGTAATTTATCATTAATCGGGGGAATCTCTTATAACCATGCCGTTTACACAGAAACTCCTGATGACGTAGGTTATGTGGAAAATCAAAGACTAGTCAGAACACCGTCTATAACAGCAAATGCCTCGGTATTTTATACTTTCAGACGTTTTGCCAGAGGACTCAAAATCGGAACAACAGCCTTCTACACCGGTGACAGAAAAGCGGGCTGGAACGATCTTAAAAACCAAAAACAGATTACCCGGATGATCGACGTCGGCGGCTTCACCACCATAGATGTCAGCCTGGGTTATGAATGGAAAAAATTAGTAATTCAGGGAAAGATCGGTAACCTGTTCGATGTAGTGAATTACAACGTCCATGAAAATTACTCTGTGAATCCTATCAGTCCAAGAAACTATTATTTCACATTAACCTATAAATTGTAGCATTTTTATTTAAGTTATCATTTCCTTATGTAAAGTGGAAGTTGCAAATTTGCAGCTTCTGCTTTTTTATATTTAAAGAATAAACATTTCAGATATGGACAAGATTAAAGATACAAGAACTTTCATGAGAATTACGCATCGTTACCTGGGATATTTTCTTGCAGGAATAATGGCGGTCTATGCCTTCAGCGGTGTACTGTTGATTTACAGAGATACGGATTTTCTTAAAAAAGAAAAAAAATATGATAAGGTGATTGCCAAGGATCTTGCTGAGAAACAACTGGGAAAAGAGCTTAAAATAAAAAATCTTGAAGTCGAAAAAACCGAAGGTACCGTGCTGACCTTTAAACAGGGAACCTACAACCAAGCAACCGGTGAAGCGAAATACAGCAAAATGGAGCTTCCGTCTTTTATTGATAAAATGACAAAACTGCATAAAGCACAATCTAAAGACAGGCTGTCACCTTTTAATGCTTTTTTCGGAATTTCGCTTCTCTTCTTTGTGATCTCAAGTTTCTGGATGTTTAACCCGAAATCAAAGGCTTTTAAAAGAGGGATGATTTTTACGGTTGCAGGGCTTGTTGTATCAATCATTTTACTGCTAATTTAAATATAAAATTACTTCCTTAAAGTGTTAAAAAAATAAAATATTTTAATTAATAATTACTGGTACAAATTTCAAAAAAGACCTGAAATTGAGCATCGTGGCACATTTGTTGTTTCTCCTATGCTTTAAGAATAATAAACATTAATTATTAAAAATTATAAATTATGAAAAAACTACTTTTATCAGGGATATTAGCTGCAGCTGGATTAACATCTACTATGAATGCACAGATTCAGGAAGGAAACTGGATGGTTGGTAGTAGTTTGGTAACAAGTAACTTTGGCCTTAACACAGGGGCAGGGTATGATTTTGCCATTCAGCCGAAAGCCGCTTATTTTATTAAAGATAATGTTGCAGTCGGTGGATATGTAAACTTAGGATTTATGAAACCTGGAAAAGGAGAAGCCACGCAATTTAATTATGCTGTTGGTGCCTTAGGACGTTATTATATTTCACCAGGTGAAAAAGGAGTTGACAATTTATTAAACCACGGACGTTGGTTCTTTGAAGGTAATGTAGGTGTAGGTGGTACTTCTGTAGAAAACGGAATCTCTACTACCGGTCTTGATTTCGGTGTAGGACCTGGTTACTCTTATTTTATCACTCCAAACATCGGGGTTGAAGGTCTACTAAAATATAATGGTGTTACTGGTTTCGGAAACGAAGGATTGACCTCTAAATTGAGCTTTAACGTTGGGTTCAGCATCTATTTACCCACTTCAAAAGGAAGAGATATTGTAAATGACGTTAAATAAACGGCAATCACTTTAACCCATACTTATCGTATAAAAATGAAATCGCCCCGGAAATTTTTCGGGGCGATTTTCTTACAAATTAAAACTAAACTATAAAAAATCAAATAAATCATGTATTAGGTTGAGGTGTATATCTCAGATAAGGCTTTATTTCAGTAACACCTTTTGGAAATATCTTTCTGGCATCTTCTGTAGAAATCGTTGGGGGAATGATGACGTCATCTCCATCCTTCCAGTTGACAGGCGTTGCTATTTTATGAGAATCCACTAGCTGCAGAGAATCGAGTACTCTTAAAATTTCATCGAAATTTCTTCCTGTAGATGCGGGATATGTTATGATTAACCTCACTTTCTTTTCCGGATCTATAATGAGTAAAGACCGTACAGTGGCTGTCGCTGAGGCATTCGGATGAATAAAATCATACAGTTCCGAAACCTTTCTTCCTTTGTCTGCAATAATGGGAAACTGTACTTCTGTATTTTGGGTTTCATTAATATCTTTAATCCAGTTCTGATGGTCTTCTACGCCATCCACACTTAAGGCTATCACTTTCGTTCCTCTTTTCTCAAATTCTGATTTTAACTTTGAGGTATAACCAAGTTCTGTAGTACAAACCGGTGTATAGTCTGCCGGATGTGAGAAAAGAATTCCCCATGAATTTCCTAAATAATGATAAAAATCAATATCACCCAAAGATGATTCAGCTTGAAAGTTCGGTGCGGTGTCTCCCAGTTTAATTGACATAATATTCTGCTTTGTTAGTCTACAAATTTAGTAGACTTTTTAATACTGGCAAAATTTTTGTTTAAAATTTTTTATATTTAATTAAAATAATTCTTGAGTTCATGCAAAAAAATGGTTTAAGCTACATCGATGTCGTCTATAGAGTCCTGGAAAACTGGTATATTAAATTTGCAGAACTTACTCCCAAATTAATCGTAGGGATTTTAGTATTCTCTTTTTTTCTGATCACGAGTAAATATTTAAGTTTATTCTCTGTTAAAATTTTCCACAAACTATTTCCCAAGAGCAAAAAAGAAAGCTCACTGGTCACTTTAATCAGTATTTTCAGGTTTGTCATTATGCTGATGGGCACATTCATAGCCTTGGAAATCATGGGATTCAGCGGTTTTCTATGGAAATTTATAGGAAGTTTAGGAGTCGCAGGGGTTATTGCCGGTGTTGCTTTAAAAGATTTGGTATCCAGTATATTCTCCGGCATGCTGATTGGTATTGATAAAGCATTTAAAGTCGGGGATTATATTACCATCGGTACCCATTCAGGAACCGTACAGGAAATTGGTTTTTTAACAACCAAGATCATTACTGATGACGGGAAGAAAGCCTACATCCCCAATCAGGTTATTTTCAATGCTCCCTTCTATAATATAACAGCTTCACCTCAACGGAAGATTATTTTAAATTTTGAAATTCCGGCTGATGAGGATATTTACAAAGCTCAACGGGGTGTTTCAGAGGTTATTAAAAATCTTGAAGATGTAGACCGATTAGATACTGCTGAGGTTATTTTCACAGATTTAAAACAAGGAACATTCAATCTGCAGGTAAAATTCTGGATGAAGGTTGGGGCTAATATGGTTCACTTAAAAAGTGATGCCTTGATGAAGATCAAAGCACGTCTCGACAGCGATGATATTCAGCTGGTAACACCTACCAGTATCAATATTACAAATGGAGAAGGTTTCATTAACGAAAATCACGATTAAAATAAAGACTGCCTAAGCAGGCGGTTTTTTTATGAGTTATACAGATCTATCCTTAATTTTCAAAAAAATAAACCGTTCCAAAAAATGAAACGGTTTTTATTTTATATAAGAATTTCAGTTTTATGCTAAAACTTCTTTTACTTTGTTGGCAGCTTCTTCTAAAGTAATTGCAGAATGTACAGGAAGACCTGAATCATCGATTAATTGCTTCGCTTCAACAGCATTTGTTCCCTGTAATCTTACGATTAACGGAACCGGAAGGCTTCCCATCGCTTTATAAGCGTCAACTACACCTTGGGCTACTCTGTCACATCTTACGATACCCCCAAAGATATTGATCAGGATCGCCTTTACGTTTGGATCTCTAAGGATAATTCCGAAAGCAGTCTGTACTCTTTGAGCATCAGCAGTTCCACCCACGTCCAGGAAGTTGGCAGGGTTACCACCGGATAATTTAATGATATCCATGGTTGCCATGGCAAGACCTGCACCATTTACCATACAGGCAACGTTACCGTCTAGTTTTACGAAGTTAAGACCGGCTTCACCCGCTTCCACATCGATAGGATCTTCTTCTCTAGTATCTCTAAGCGCCTCAAGATCTTTGTGACGGAATAATGAGTTTCCATCCAAAGTTACTTTAGCATCTACAGCGATAATTTTATTATCAGAAGTTTTCAGAACAGGGTTGATTTCGAAAAGAGAGGCATCAATTCCTGTATATGCATTGTATAAAGAAGAGATAAATTTTACAAATTCTTTAAATGCATTTCCTTCAAGACCTAAATTGAAAGCAATTTTTCTGGCCTGGAAACCCTGAAGACCCAAAGCAGGATCGATCAGTTCATTGTGAATCAAATGAGGAGTTACCTCAGCAACGTGCTCGATATCCATTCCACCTTCAGTAGAATATACGATCGTATTTTTACCTTCAGCTCTGTCTAAAAGGATAGAAACATAAAATTCTTTAGTTTCTGTTTCTCCCGGATAATATACATCCTCTGCAACCAATACAGAATTTACCAATTTGCCTTCAGCAGAAGTCTGCGGAGTAATCAACTGCATTCCGATGATGTTTTGAGCGTTTTCTTTAAGTTTATCCATATTCGGAGAGAACTTAACACCGCCTCCTTTACCACGTCCGCCTGCGTGAATCTGTGCTTTTACAACCCATCCCTGAGCGCCGGTTTCAGCAGTTAGTTTTTCAGCAGCCGCTACCGCTTCGTCTACGTTGTTGGCTACGTAACCACGTTGGATAGCTACTCCGTACTTTGATAAAATCTCTTTTGATTGATACTCGTGAAGATTCATATTATTTTTATTATTTTATTTTAAAATTTAAAGGTTGACAAATTTACTAAAAAGACACGGAAGTTCAAGTTTATTGACTCAAAATTTAAAGTACAGAGAACTTGATTTTTAACATATCCTGCAAATTTGCTTTATTCCCCGGCTAATCTTTCAGATTGAGAACCGATAAACGGAATTTTGGGAGCCAGAAAATACCCTGTTAAGCTGGCAAAAAGTATCGGTACAAAGTAGGTAAACCCTGTTAATGTTCCCAAAATAATTGTGGTACTCATCGGGGTTCTGGTAACACATGCATTGATGGCAGCCATACAGCTTACGATTGCCAGAGTCGTATCAACTGCCGGAAATAGGTTGTGAATGATTAATCCCAAAGTAGTTCCTACAAAAAAAAGCGGAATGATAAAACCGCCTCTCCAGCCCGAAGTAACCGTAATGGCTATGGTTATCATTTTGAAAACCAGGATGAGAACAAGAAAGTTCAGTGCGAAATTTCCGTTAAGTAAATGATTAACTTCATTATGCCCAAAGTATCTTGTCAGTGGGAAGTAGAAAGCGATTATTCCTAAAATAATTCCGCCGGCTGATGTTTTAATGTAAATAGGGAATTTTCTGTATTCAAATATTCTTTTGAAAAATTTTACAACAAAAATAAAAATCCATCCAAATAAAGTTCCCACAATTCCGAAAGCCGTAGCATAGGCAAAATCGTAAACTCCTGTATAATGATAAGCTTTCAGATCCCAGGTGGCTCCTATTCCCAAATGAATGATCAGCGCAAACATCAGATAACTGAAGCAACTTGCCACCAGGGCAGGGATAATTGCTTTGTAATATTCCACCGCATGTTTGTGATGAAGTATTTCAAGTGAAAAAAGACTTCCTCCCAACGGAGCTCCGAAAAGTGCGGTAAAACCGGATGCCATTCCTGCAATGCTCAAGGAGCGTAATTCTTCACCTTTGAGCCTGAAAATTTTTCCCAGCCACGTTCCTGTAGAACCCGTCACCTGAACTAAAGGTGCTTCCGGTCCCAGACTTCCTCCTGATGCTACACAGAAAAGAGATGACAGAATCATGGAAGGATTATTTTTCGGTTCCAGTTTTCCTTTATTAAACCTGATGTTATTGACAATTAGGTGAATTTCTCCGGGATCACCGATAAAATGAATCACCAGTCCCGCCAGAAGACCTGATACAGCCATGGTAGGAATGACCATCCAGCCTTGAAACTGCGCTAGAAACTCAGTAAAGTGTTCAAGGACGATCCAGTACAGTCCAGCTATAATTCCACCGACCAGACCCGTGACAGCCCACATGAAAAAAGTCCGGCTGAATACAAACGGGTTAAATCTGATGGGCTGAACCAAAAGATTAAATGTTTTGATTAAACGTCTTCTTCTATTGATTTTCATTTTAATACATCTTTAAAATTACGATCATCATTCTGTATTAATTTCTGTTCCTGTTTAGTAATAGTCTTGCAGAGAAACTATTCTTGTAAACGAAGGATTCCCAATCCGAATTGTACTTGTAACCCATCTGAATCAGGTTATGGCCACATCATGTTTTTTTATCAGACCGTTTTTTGACGCTCGCTTCGCTCGCGCTTCTTTTACATCCTGTTTTTAGCAAAATAAAAAATCAGCATTCCCCAGCTCAGGATCATCAGTAAACCTCCCAGTGGAGTAATGGGACCCAAAAACTTGAGATTGGCCCCTAAATAATCCTGAAGACTCAGAAAATAAATGCTTACGGAGAACATAAAAGTTCCGATGATCATTAAAAGGGAAGTCCACTTTTCCGAAGGAGTTTCAAACTTCAGGATGTAGCCGACGATCAATAGAAAGAAGGCAGCATACATCTGATATCGCACTCCGGTTTCAAAGCTTTCCAGCCTTTCAACGGATAAAATTTTCTTTAAAGCGTGTGCGCCGAACGCTCCTAAAATTACGGACAGCATTCCGTAAACGGCACCAAAAATTAATGTAATTGTTTTCATTTTATAACTCTTCTAATTCTAGGGTTAAATATTTTTTTGTTTTATAATCCTGCCAGGTTCCAATGATTTTGCTTCCTTTCAAATCCGCTTCTATTAAGGCTCTTGGAACCCATTCTTTAAGTTCTTCGCTATGATAATCATCTTCGGTGACAGAAAAATGATTGTGAATAAACTCTCCTCTCCAGTTAATCGGTTTTTTATTCTTATCATACCAATAAGTGGCGGAAAAAGAATCGTCCTCATTAATTTCGTTAAACAAAACCGTAACAGGATATTTTCCGTCAATCTTTCCTTTGAACAGTTTATTCCCGGGTCCAGTCTGCTCTACCTTTTCCGAACCTGAAATCAGATTTTTACTATAAATACTCAGGTATTTTTCAAGTTCTTTATAGGTAAATTCAAGTTCATGACTTCCCAGATCGTCCAATGCCCTCATCGCATGGTTAGAACATCTGCCTGCCACAAAAGTAATTTTATCCTTACCAAAAAAATACCGGATACCATTCAAAGTATGTTCTATGAAACAATCTTCATACATTGCAATTTGATCCTGAACCTCCTCTGATGGATTTTTTTCAGATTTTAATTTCAAAAGAAAGTCATTCACTCTTTTTTTTACTCTACTTTGAATCAAACCATTTACTGTTTTCCTGCTCTCTGCCTGAAATAAATCTTCAGCATTGATAAAATTTCCCGTCCTTAGATCAAAATTCTTCCAATCTTCAAATTCTTCAGGATAAGCTCCAGAAGCTTCACCATGAATACCCATTGTTAAGATATTTTTAGGCGTTTCCAGTTTCTCCCAATCATAGAAGTAAACATAGTTGGAATAAGAATTGGTTGCGGTAGAGGCTAGTTTAAAAGGATTTCCGCCAGAATTCGGAATATATTCCAGTTCTTTCACCTGCAGAAATGTATTGATCTTATCGGCAACTGCTGGATTTCCTGCATAAGTAACCACAGGAAATACAAAGTTTTCAGATTTTGGCGGCAGGTTATTGATTTTCACTTCTTTCTGCTGCGAAAAGCCTAAACCTGAAATCAGTAAGAAAAATACAATACTTTTTTTCACTATTTTGATTTTAAGTACATTAAAATGAACTTAGCAACCAACGTAGAGATCCCCAAAATGATAAACAGGTTGGAAAATCTTTTGGAACTCCTGAATCCGGGATGCTCAGTTTTTTTTAAAAAGAATCCGAAAATCAGAAATACGATGGGGATAATAATCTGCAGCATCAGTTTCCTCTCAAACGGTTAAATTCATTGATCACTTCGTGGTGGGTCACCGTTTTATCTTTAAAATAAGTGACAAAATGCTGTTTTTCCTCTTCTGTTGCACCCATTTGGTTCAGGATATTCAGCAAATGCATTTTCATATGTCCTTTCTGGATTCCCGTGGTTATCAGAGAGCGTAGTGCTCCGAAATTCTGAGCCAGTCCTGAAACCGCCAGAATACTCATTAATTCCTGGGCAGACGGTTTTCCCAGCAGTGCCAGTGAAAATTTCACTAATGGATGGAGATTCGTCAGCCCTCCTACCACTCCCACTGATATCGGAAGATCGATCCAGAATCTGAATATTCCGTTGTCTGTGGTACAGTGCGTCAGTGAAGAATATTTCCCGTCTCTGGCCGCATAGGCGTGGGCACAGGCTTCTGTGGCCCTGAAATCGTTTCCGGTTGCAATTACCACAGCGTCTACCCCATTCATGATGCCTTTATTATGAGTAGTAGCGCGGAAAGGCTCGATCTCTGCAATCGTTACTGCCTGTTTGAATTTTCTTGCAAATTCTTCGTTGGAAATGCCACTGTCATCTTTCAGATCTTCTATGTTACATGAAACCTCAGCCCTTACAATACAGTCCGGAGTGAAATTGGAAAGAATATTCATAACGATCTGCAGAGAATTCTTTTCATCCTGCGTGAAATTTTCATCGATTGCCACTTCCTGTTTTAACGTTTTCCCAAACTGTTCCAGGCAGGAATTAATAAAATTGGCGCCCATGGAGTCTACCGTATCAAAGCTTGCCTTTAGCTGGTAGTAATTAGGCATTTCGGAAGTTTTATCCACTAATTTGATATCTAAAATCCCGCCGCCGCGATTTCTCATATTCGCCGTAATATCGTTGGTAGCCTTGATTAATTTTTTCTTTAAATTAAAATTAAAGAAATGAAGCAGTTTATGAGATTCGACATTGAAGATAAAATGGGTATGTCCCAATTTCTCATTATTGATGATGGTTGTTTTAAAACCGCCTTTATCAATCCAGAATTTTGCTGCTTTTGAAGCCGCTGCCACTACAGAACTCTCCTCCACCGCCATCGGAAGCGCAAATAGCTTTCCGTCAATCAGGAAATTCGGAGCAATTCCGTAAGGCATATAGAAATTGGAAATTGTATTTTCAGAAAATTCATCATGAAGCTTCTGCAAATCAGCGTTTTCGTTCCAGTATTGATTTAAAATATTCTGATATTCAGAGTTACCTTCGAGGTATTCGTTTACGAGCCAATCGATTTTCCCCTGCTTTGTCAATTTGGAAAAACCTTCAACGGGTTTATGATTCATAGGATTTATTATTTCTATTGCGCTGATTGCATTTTTTTAGGACTTAACGCATAAATTAATGACCGTAAATATACTAATTTTGTGTCTTTCATCTGTGGATAACTTTAATGAAAAGATATTGACATTTATCAATTTTAGAACTAGATTTGAAGAGAAAATTAGAATTAAAAACCGTAAAATGATGTTTTTTTAAACATCTATTACGTTGTTAAAAAAACTACATTAAAACATTGTTGGTTGAAAATTTCCGGTTTTGTTTTTGTATATTCTTACTTTGTTTTGACGATGCTGAATCCGACGACAGATGTTTGTACCTCTGAATTTTTATAAAAAATAAATAATGTATGAATTTTGACCGCCTGAAAGAAAAACTTGAAATTCTTGCTGATGCTGCGAAATATGATGTTTCCTGCTCATCGAGCGGGGGTTCCAGAAAGAATAAAAAAGGCGCTTTGGGAGACAGCTCTGCGAGTGGGATCTGTCATACCTATACAGAGGACGGACGATGTGTTTCGCTTCTGAAAATTCTATTGACCAATCATTGTATTTACGACTGCGCATACTGTGTTTCCCGAAGTTCAAATGATATCAAAAGAGCAGCATTCACTGTGGAAGAAGTTGTAGATTTAACCATCAATTTTTACCGCAGAAATTATATTGAAGGTTTATTTTTAAGTTCCGGGATATTCAAAAATGCAGATACCACCATGGAACGTCTGGTCCGTGTAGCGAAAAAACTCCGTCTTGAAGAAAATTTCAACGGATACATCCATTTAAAATCGATTCCCGGAGCAAGCGATGAGCTGATGCAGGAAGCGGCTTTATATGCAGACAGGTTATCCATTAATCTTGAAATCCCTACCGAAAGCGGACTTAAATTGTTGGCGCCTGAAAAAAACAGACAGGACATGCTCAATCCGATGAAATATATTCAGAATGGAATTGCACAGTATAAAGATGAAAAGAAAATTTTCAGAAAAACACCAAAATTTGCTCCGGCAGGGCAATCGACCCAGATGATTGTGGGAGCGACTAATGAAAATGATTTACAGATCATAAAAGTGGCAGATCATTTTTATAAAAATTTTAATCTGAAGAGGGTATATTATTCCGGCTATGTTCCGGTTTTAGAGGACAAAAGATTACCGTCTCTTACCACTGAAGTCCCGATGCTTCGTGAAAACAGGCTGTATCAGTCTGACTGGCTGATGCGTTTTTACGGCTTTAAAGCGGAAGAAATTCTGGATCCTACGATGCCTTTCCTGGATCTGGAAGTTGATCCGAAACTGAGCTGGGCATTGCGAAACCTCGACCAGTTTCCTGTAAACCTTCAGACTGCCGAGTACCAGATGATTTTAAGAATTCCGGGCATTGGGGTGAAAACGGCAAAAAAAATTGTCAGTGCAAGACGTTTCCAGGTTTTGAACATCGACCATTTAAAAAAATTGGGTGCCGCAGTAAACCGGGCCAGATATTTTATAGATTTTAATGCCGGCAATGCCTACCTTAAGTTTTTAACGGATCAGAATCTGAAGAAGTTATTGATCGGCGGAAGCTCTTCAAAGTTTCATAATCAGTTTTCACAGCAGTTAACTTTATTTTAAAGGATGAGAACTAAAAAAGCCCAGAGGCATGATGACCAAAAAATAAAAGATATTGAAAAAGCTGCTTCAAAATTTTCCCAATCATTCATGTCCAATTCCAAATGGATCAGATTGATCGAAACAATAGTCGACCATGCTGATGAATTCAAAAAAATTCAGGATGACCGGATCGGAGAACTTTATCTCACCCATCAAAGTACTTTTGAATTTGATTATTGGCAGACCGGTTTTGAAGGAAACAATTCTTTCGGGGCATGGCTGGAATATAGATAAATAGAATATCTTACTTTTCCAAAAATTATTGATTCCGATCTCGTTCAGGATCTGGAAAGCATCAAATTAATGATCGAAAAAACAGGTCTGTTTGATCTGGAAACTGATACCAGCGAAATAAGACTGATCTGCTACAAAGAATAACTTTTATGATTATCATAAAACAAACGGTTACCACTGAAAATCCAAATAACAGATTTTCTTATTAATAACATCCACGGCACATCATTAAATACAAAAACGTATAAATAAATACTTCTCAAATTATTACATTATTACATTATTACATTATTACATTATTACATTATTACATTGTTATATTGTTATATTGTTATATTGTTAAATTATCAGATTATTAAAATCATCAACCCTCTATATTAAAAAATCATGACCACCCTACTCTACGACGGCAGTTTCGACGGACTTTTCACTGCCATATTTGAAGTTTTCGAATACCGATATCAGGAGGTGGAAATTGCAAGCCGGGAGAGATTCCATCAGGAAAATATTTTTGCTGAAATTCATGAGGTGATCACGCAGAATGATAAATCCGAAAGAGTTCTGAATAAATTGGAGAAGAATATCGGGAAGCCCGGAATTCATGACCTGCTTAAAGTTTTTTTATCGGAAGATCCCGAACTGGAACAGCTCATTCTGTCAGCTGTACGGCAGTCTGTAAAATATCCTGAAGAAAATATTCTGCAAAATTACGCTGACAGTGATATTTTGAAAATCGCAAAATTATGTAAATCCGTCAGTCGTGAACGTCACCGGATGACGGCCTTCGTTCGTTTTGAAAAAATGCAGGATGAGGTATTTTTTGCTAAAATTGACCCTGATTTCAATGTTCTTCCATTAATCCGGAAACATTTTAAAGACCGTTATCAGGATCAGAAGTGGATGATTTATGATCTGAAAAGAAATTACGGACTCTTTTATAATCTGGAAGATTGTGACTTCTTTTATCCTGATGAAAAATTAGACCTCAACAAGTATCAGCAGAAATTCCACGATCAGGAAACACAATACCAGACGCTTTGGCAGCGGTATTTCACGAAGACCAATATTGTAGAAAGAAAGAATATGAAACTGCACATCCAGCATGTCCCGAGGAGATACTGGAAATATCTCACAGAAAAACATTAGCTTTCTGATCGATCTGGCTGAGTGCCTTTTTTCTTATTCAACAATTCCATCCCAATGAATATCTTAAATCCCGGAGGAATATGTATTATTGTAAGAACATCTGACATCATGAAAAAAATAATATTTCTATCCGTTTTAGCAATAATTACAGGCTGCAGCAAAGAAAAATCCGGAAACACGTATCTATCAGAACCTGCTGAGCAAAAAGATTTGAATCATGAAAATTCTGTAAAAATTCATCAGGGCAAAAATACAGTCAGAGAAAGGTTTTCGCCACCAAAAGGGTATCGCTGGGTTGAAGAGCAGCCCGGTTCCTTCGGATATTTTATTGAACATTTCAAGCTGAAACCTTATGGAAGTCCGATTCTGAAATATGACGGAAATCCCATTGCTACCCAAAATCTTCATGAAGCCGTTTTTGATATTGATACAGGAAATAAAGACCTTCAGCAATGCGCTGACGCCGTGATCCGTCTGCGGGCAGAATATTTATTTAGAGCTCAAAAACCTGATGCCATAAAGTTTCATTTCACCAGCGGGCACCTCGTTTCATGGAATGATTATAAAAGCGGAATACGGGCTTTTGTCAACGGAAATTCTGTAAGTTTCAGAAAGACCGCTGCTGCTGACGGCTCGTACGAAAATTTCAGGAAGTATCTGGATCTGATTTTCAATTACGCGGGTACGATTTCATTATATTCAGAAACAGCCCGTGTTACGAAAAATTCATATTTGAAAACCGGTGATATTTTAATCACTCCCGGAAGTCCCGGCCATGTGGTTTTTATTGCCGGAGTCTGCGAAAATAAAGAAGGCAAAAGACTGTTTCTGCTGAGCGAGGGCTTCACCCCTGCTCAATCGATTCACCTGTTATCCAATCCTTTTGAAAAAAACATCTCGCCATGGTATGATCTGGACGTAAATTCTCAGGAAACCAAAACAGCGAGGTACATTTTTAAACCGACAAATTTTAGACATTTTTAATCATTTATATTCAAAACTCTTATCATGTTACTGCGATTATCTGAACTTGTTTTTGTAGATTTGTGTTCGAAATTTTTTACTAGATGAAAGAGAGTGCGGTAAAGAAAATTGCAGTTCTTACCTCCGGAGGCGATTCTCCGGGTATGAATGCAGCATTAAGAGCGGTAGTGCGAACTGCAAATTATTATAATATCGAATGTTACGGAGTAAGAGAAGGCTACAATGGGCTTATCAACAATGATTTCCTGAAAATGGGGCCTCGTTCCGTAAAAAATATAATCAATCAGGGCGGAACCATTCTGAAATCTGCCAGATCCATGGAATTTAAAACTAAAGAAGGTCGCCAGAAGGCTTACGACAACTGCGTAAAGCTTGGCATAGACGGTTTGGTTTGTATCGGTGGAGATGGAACTTTCACAGGGGCTAAGATCTTTAATGAAGAATTCGGAATCAGAGTTATCGGAGTACCCGGAACCATTGATAATGATATTTTCGGAACAGATAATACCATCGGATACGATACTGCTTTGAATACGGCCATGGAAGCTATCGACAAAATCCGTGACACGGCAACTTCTCACAACAGAGTTTTCTTTGTAGAGGTTATGGGTCGTGATGCCGGTTTTATTGCTTTAAACAGCGGACTGGCAACGGGAGCTCTGGACATTTTAATTCCTGAACGTAAAGACAGCATTGATGAACTTTTTGCCAATTTCAGAAATGCTGAAAAAACCGGAAAAGCATCAAGTATCGTCGTGGTGGCGGAAGGAGAAAAGCTGGCCAATATTTATGAGCTGGCCGAAAAAACGAAAAAGGAGTTTCCCGATTATGACATTCGTGTTGCCATTTTAGGCCATATCCAGAGAGGAGGTTCTCCGAGCTGTGCCGACAGAGTCTTAGCCAGCAGACTGGGTTATGGAGCAGTAACAGGATTGATGGAAGGACAGACTAACGTGATGGCTGGTATGCGTTCCAATGATATGGTGTATACGCCTATTGAAGAAGCCATTAAAAAACATAATGAAATCAATAAGGATCTTTTATTGATCTCAGAAATCTTAGCAATCTAATATTTTTAATATAATTTAAAACAAACTATTATGTCAACAATTAAAGTAGGTATCAACGGGTTTGGTAGAATTGGACGTCTTGTTTTCAGAGCAATGACTGAAAGAGATAACATCGAAGTAGTAGGAATTAATGACCTTATCGATGCTACATACATGGCTTACATGTTAAAATATGACTCTGTACACGGAATTTTCCCGGGTGAAGTTTCTGTAGAAGGAAATGACCTTGTGGTAAACGGAAAAAGAATCAGAGTGACGGCAGAAAGAGACCCGAACAACCTTAAATGGAACGAGATCGGAGCTGATTATATCGTAGAATCTACAGGTCTTTTCTTATCTAAAGACTCTGCTCAGGCTCATATCAATGCAGGTGCCAAGAAAGTGATCCTTTCTGCTCCTTCTAAAGATGACACACCAATGTTTGTAATGGGGGTAAACCATACCGAACTTACTGACGATGTAAAAATCTTATCCAATGCTTCTTGTACGACCAACTGTCTAGCTCCATTAGCTAAAGTGATTCACGATAACTTCGGAATCGTAGAAGGTCTGATGACTACGGTACACGCTACAACAGCCACTCAGAAGACAGTGGACGGTCCTTCCATGAAAGACTGGAGAGGCGGAAGAGCTGCTCTGAACAACATCATCCCTTCTTCTACAGGTGCTGCGAAAGCGGTAGGAAAAGTAATCCCTTCATTAAACGGAAAGTTAACAGGTATGTCTTTCAGAGTACCAACCGTTGACGTTTCTGTAGTGGATTTAACCGTGAGATTAGAAAAAGCAACTTCTTACGAGGAGATCTGTGCTGCTATTAAAGCTGCTTCTGAAGGTGAATTGAAAGGGATCCTTGGATATACTGAAGATGCGGTAGTTTCTCAGGATTTCATCGGAGATAAGAGAACTTCAATCTTTGATAAAGATGCAGGTATTATGCTTTCTCCTAACTTTGTAAAACTGGTTTCTTGGTATGACAACGAAATGGGTTATTCGAACAAGTTAGTAGATATGCTGATCCATTCTGCTTCTTTATCTAACTAATATTAAAGTATTTCGCTTTACATAAAAAAACCTTCCGTCCGGAAGGTTTTTTTATTTTCAATATAATGAAATAATTTATAAAAAGGCTTTTTCATAGCTGCTGATAATATCTGTCCAGATTTTCTGATCACTTTTTTCGATATACTGCAGGGCATTATGAGAGGCAAGTCCTTCTCTGAACTCTACCCTTTCGTTACTGAAGTTATCAGCATTTAACCTAATCATGCTTCCGGCAAAAACCCGGTCATAGGGATTATTAAAATTATACCATCTTTTAAGATTAAGTCTTTGAACAGGTATAAAATCCGGAAGCCTCTGAACACCAAGCTGACTGCCCGCTGTAATTAAAGTAATATCTTTATAAATTGTCCGTTATTTTCCGAAAGAAAAAGATCATAACATATCAATGAGCCCAAACTGTGAGCATAAATGACATGGCAACCTGTATTCTGAATTTCTTTTTTCAGAAATTCCCTTAAATTCATTCTTAATTCCGGGTATCGGAAAAACTCCACTACCATATCCAGATAATCATCCTTAAAACTTTCTACTCCTTTCATCCGGTTGCTTTCATAAAGAAAAACGTTTTTCAGAAATTTCCAGTAATCTGTTATTGTAGCTTCCTGTTTTTCAAAATAGTGATCGAAAACAGGAAAAAACATATTGATATCGTCAGTTTACGTTCTATTGCTGCTTTCCATTCCTGTTTCCAGTCTTTTCCAGACTCGGGATTGTCTTTACCTCCGATACCATGGAGACATAATACATTTAGTTTATTCATGGTTATATTTTATTAATCAGTTAAATTCCTGACTGCACTTTGTGTTATAAACATCGTACAGTTACAGAAATTTTGTTAACTGATGATCACTTTTCAGACAAAGTTGAAAAATTTCAGGATACGAAAACATAACCCTTTTGTGTAATTTTCGGATGAGAACAGGCGATCGGAATCTGCAGCCAAAAAAGCCTCCCGATCACGAGAGGCTATAGTTTATCATTTTCAAACAACTAAAAAGAAAAAGGTAAACTATTATTGTTTATGTAAAATTATTACGAAGAAGTACATACCATCTCCTTTTATAATTATTTAATATACCTATAGTTAAAAATTTATTGATTTAAAAACAGAAGATAAGGCGATATCGGCTACAAAAATTAAACAGCTGATGAAAGTTAAGTTTTCACGGTTATCAGATGTGCAAAGTTTCAAATTTTATCAAAGCAAAAAAATCCCCCTTTTGTGGTATTTTCTCTGGTTAATTTCGCTACTTTTAACATCAAAACAAGTTTAATGAAAGATGTAGAGAAGAAACATCCTTTGATAGAAGTCTGGGACACCTATCCCGGCGTCCGGCAAAACGGAAAAAAAGATCTTAGTATCCCTCCTATTGAACGTATCATCGGTGAAATGTTCGCGATTGGTGAATATTACTATTATGTTCTCAATCTTACCAACAGTACCCTGTCTTATCATCATGAAAATATTTTAAAACTGCATGGTTTAAAAAAATATCCTGAAAACCTGAAAGAAGTGATTGATCTTACCCACCCGGATGATATTGAATTTGTCATGAAAGCCGAACAGACCGTTATCCAAAAAATGATGGAAATAGGCTTACAGCATCAGCTGTATACAAAATCAAGTTACTGTTTCCGGATGAAAACGGCCGGTGGAAAATATGAATTATTTCATCATCAGGCTATTCCGACCATGGAAGATGAAAACGGACAACTGATACAGTCTATAAATATTCATACCAATATTAACCATATCACCAAGGAAAATCCCCGTACCGTTCTGATATCAGGGATAGGGCACAGAAAAGATTTTCACCAGATTAAGCTGGACCGTACCCTTGATGATGAACTGATGGAAAACCTTTCCAACCGGGAAACTGAAATTCTATCATTGATTGCCAAAGGATATTCAGGACCTGAAATAGCGAAAATGCTTATTTTATCAGAACATACGGTACGTACACACCGGAAAAACATTCTGAGAAAGACCAGGTCCAGAAACAGCAAAGAGCTTCTTAAAAAGGCTTTTGAAAATGGGCTGATATAATCATCATCCTAACTTTGATACAGTAAATATTTTATTAAAATCGGGATGACATCGTAATGGTGATCCTGGACTACAGTTAAAATTAAACTGATAAATCTCACAGCGGAATTTCGGCTCAAAACTTGTATTTTTATCTATAATGGAAAGAGCCAGTTTACAGCCACGTTTTAAGGATTCACAGCATTTTAAAGATTTCTGGACAAAAGGCAACGGAAGACATCTGATTGAGTTTTCGGGTGCACAGGTGAATTTTAATGACTTTGAAAAATTCTCACCCTATTTTTATCACATCGATCAGGTGGGTGATGAGGTTGTGAAAGAAGTATATTTTAACAAAAAATATGCGGAAGCTTCAAGAGAAATCGAAAATTATATCCGAAATGGTGTCCGGGAAGACGGTGAGGTCAGGGACAGTGTAAAAAATCTCTTTTTACAGACTCAGCATGTTCCCGACTGGCTGGATTATGGTCTTTTAAAAAGTGGGGCAGAATTATGCATGAGGAGTAACCTTGACTCTTTAATTTCGCTCCGGGATTACTGCCTGATGGGAGGTTATGATTACGCCTACCTCAACAAACCTCTTATTGTCACCGAAGCACTGAAGAAAGGAGCCGTGAAAAGGCTTTCCGAAACGCTGGACTTTTGGGTTAACGTGACAAGGTACGATGCCCTGGAAATCCATAAAAAAGGTTATGAATTCGCCATAAAGACCCGTCTGATCCATTCCTATGCAAGACTTTCCATCAAGAAACATTATAAAGACTGGGATACCGAAAACTGGGGCGAACCTATCAATTCATGGGATATGATGGCTACTTATATAGGCTTCAGTCTGGTTTTTCTTCACAGTCTGAAAAAACTGGGAAATACTTTTTCCATAGAAGAAGAAAAAGGGCTTTTCCATCTCTGGAAGTATGTAGGATATCTTTTGGGAATTCCTCAAAATTTACTGCCTAATGATAAAAAACAGGCTACAGAATATTTTTATTTGTGGACTTCTGTACAGCCTTCGTCAGATAAAGATTCTGTTTTACTTGCACATTCTCTCCTGAATGAATCTTTGGAAAACCCTATTTTAAAATATTCTTTTCAGAGAAAAAATTTAAGGTACCTGCATCTGTGCTGTACATGGTATCTGCTGGACGATGAAGTCTGCCGGAGACTGCAGATCCCGGATGTGAAAAACAAAAAGCTTTTTCCGAAAACAAAGTGGCTCATTAATAAAGTGTACGATCGTCTGGTGAGCCGTGAAGCCAGAATCCGCAAGGGAAATAAAGACCAGATGAAAGTTTTGGGAGATTATCTCAGCATCACAAAGAATTCAAATTTTCATTAGTTTTCCAAACCCGAAAAAGGATAACTTCCCCATCCCCGGGCAAAAGAACTCTATTCTAGAACACATCCTAAAACAGATATATAATTAAGCGAAGCCGCATGGAAAGGGCATTACCTTGATCGTCATTCACAGCTATAATAAATGGCATTTAAGTACATCTGTCACAGCTTTGTCCGCTAATGCGATCTGACCGAAAATTTTATCATTTTTTAACTATAAAATCAGCTCTTAAAAGCAAATAATATTAGTTTTTAAGTGTAAATTTTTGTAAATTTGATTAATTATTTAAAAGACAGATGAGTAATACTGATGATAAGAAAAAAGCACTGGCACTAGTGCTTGACAAGCTAGATAAAACATACGGAAAAGGAACAGTAATGACTTTAGGGGATGACGCTGTAGACAATACCATTGAAGTTATTCCTTCCGGATCTTTAGGATTGGACATCGCTCTTGGAGTGGGTGGATATCCCAGAGGCAGAATTATCGAAATCTACGGCCCTGAATCTTCAGGGAAAACCACTTTAACACTTCACGCAATCGCAGAAGCTCAAAAAGCGGGAGGTATCGCTGCATTTATTGATGCCGAACACGCTTTCGACAGAGGCTATGCAGGGAAACTGGGAATCGATTTGGAAAACCTTATTATTTCTCAGCCGGATAACGGTGAACAGGCACTGGAAATTGCCGATAACCTGATCCGCTCAGGGGCCATCGACATTGTTGTTATTGACTCTGTAGCTGCCCTTACCCCAAAAGCGGAGATTGAAGGCGAAATGGGAGACTCTAAGATGGGTCTTCACGCAAGACTGATGTCACAGGCATTGAGAAAACTGACGGCTACGATTTCCAGAACCAAATGTACGGTTATCTTCATCAACCAGTTGAGAGAGAAAATCGGAGTTATGTTTGGAAACCCTGAAACGACAACCGGAGGTAATGCGCTGAAGTTCTACGCTTCTGTAAGAGTAGACATCAGAAAAGCAAGTGCTCCTATTAAAAACGGAGATGAAGCTGTAGGAAGCCGTGTAAAAGTGAAAATTGTAAAAAACAAAGTAGCTCCACCTTTCAAACAGGCAGAATTCGACATTATGTACGGAGAAGGCGTGTCTAAGACAGGAGAAATTCTTGATCAGGCTGTAGAGCAGGCAATTGTTAAGAAAAGCGGCTCATGGTTCAGCTATGAAGAGACAAAGCTAGGACAGGGACGTGATGCGGTAAAAGATGTGTTAAAAGACAATCCTGAACTTTCTGAAGAATTGGAAAACAAAATCAAGGATGCCATTGCTAATAAAAAGCAATAATATTTGAAACATATTAACAGAATCGGCGAAGCTTAGCTTCGCCGATTTTTGTTTTCCGTTAAGGTTGGTCATCCGTTAGCTCAAAACCCCAGTCTATTCCCTTCTGTGTGGCAGGAACCCCTCTGGTCATCCAGGCCGGAGCTTTAGCACCTTTAAGATAATAATCAAAGAACTGCTGTTCCCGGATCTGTATATCTTTTCTGTTCTGGCGCTTCATCAGGTTGTGATCATCCCCGTTATAATTCAGAAGCCAGGCCGGTTTCCCGAGACGTCGCAGTGCGGTAAACATTTCAATACCCTGATACCAGGGCACTGCCCCATCCTTATCATTACTCATAATAACAACCGGAGTTTTCACTTTATCGATCATAAATAGCGGTGAATTCTTAATATACAGATCCGGTGCTTCCCACAGGTTTTTCCCTAACCTGCTCTGCGACTTTTCATACTGAAACTGCCGGTTCATCCCCGAAGTCCATCTGATTCCTCCGTATGCAGAAGTCATATTTACGACCGGAGCTCCACTCCAGGCAGCAGCATACATATCGGTATGAGCAATAAGATAGGCTACCTGATAACCACCCCAGCTTTGTCCCTGAATTCCTATTTTGGCACCATCTACCCATGTATTCTGTTTCAGCTTTTCTACACCTGAATTAATATACTCCATTGCCGATTCCCCGGGCAGGCCATCGGTATAGGAAATATCCGGTGTGAAAACCAGGTATCCGTTACTCACAAAGTAAGAAATATTTAATCGTGAGGGCGTGGGGGCCGGAGCTACATACCTGTTCAGATTATCAGAAAGTTTTTCGTAGAAATAAACGATCATCGGATATTTTTTGTCAGGATTAAAATTTTCCGGCTTGTATAAAACTCCTGTGGACGAATTTCCTTTTGGCGTTGTCCAGTTTACCAACTCATTGGTTCCCCAATTATAATGACTTTGTTGCGGATTGGTATTGCTTAGCTTATCCTGACGGGAGAAATCTGATGTTGTAAAAATATTCGGAGAAGCAGTATAGGATTCTTTAACCAAAATATATTCTTCCGCATTTTTTGCTTTCTGAAGACTCCGGTATCCCCAGACATTTTCCATCTGAATTTTTTTGGGATCCTCTTTCGAATGAACTGAGGTTTTAAAAATTCCGTTTGCTTTGGTCGTATTATCAAAGGCTGACAGATAAAGAGAAGTTTTCCGGTTTATACTTTTAACATCTTTATCCAGATCGTAGGTATCAAATGTTATTTTATTTTTACGTCCAAATCCGTTCGTTATATTTCTTGGTTTTTTTGAGCCGTTCAGGAAAAACTCCCAAAGGTCAAACCGGTCTTTAATAATGACAGATTCATCGTTGTCCGTCCAGGATGCGATTCCATAAGGATCCGGAAAGTCGGGCATATCAAATTCCTCATCCACGAAAGAAAACGGTACTTCTGTATTAAGAGGAAGGGTCTGTTGTGTTTTCACGTTATAACTGAACCATTTTCCTTTTTCCCTGTCAAAAATCACCGCAAATTTACCTAACGGGGAGACCGTTACCGAACCATTCAGATTCCGTATGATCTCTGTCCTTTCTCCTGTTTTATGATCAATAAGGTAATAGGTTTTCTTCACAGAGCCTTCCCACTGCGAGGAGATCCGGTTATGTAAACTGGTAATCCCCAGTGTAAATTCAGCATTTCCATCGTTTATCAATCGTAAAGTATCCAGATCTTCGCCCTCAATATTTCTGAAGAAATCCGGCTTTTCTGTCTGCATTACTGCTGCATAGGATTTTTTCAGATCATTTTTCAGTTCTTTCAACTGTACGGTCTGCAGATAATCATCTTTATAATTCCAGATATCTACAACGGCATGATCGTTTGCAATCATCGCCGTATCTTTTGCAACAGATTTGGGAGCCACACCAAAATACAGCTGTTTCCCGTTCTTGCTGAATACAGGTAAACGGTTTTCAGAAATGACCCAATTTTTTTTCATTGCCACATGGTCACCGGCTACCGTTTGCTTTTTATCAGTTTTAAAATTAAAATAATACAACTGATACTGTTTCACCAGATCATTCTGCGCAGAAGAAGTTCCTACAAATGCAAGCTGATTACCTTCTTCATCAAAAGACAGCTGTAAAAAATCACCCTCCATTTCCGAAATTTTATTAACGGCACCTGTCTGCAGGTTGACTACCTGTACGGATTCAAGCGGATATTTTTTTGGCTTTGATGGGTCAACAGCCTTTTTATCCGCAGTTTTATCATCTGCTGAATCCTTCTTTTCTTTTGTATCTTTATTTTTCTCTTCAGGCTTCTTAGTGACAAAAACGAGTTGCTTCCCGTTCTTACTGAATTCATAGCGAGATACATTTTCCCAAACCGTACTCTTCCCAGTGGTCAGATTCCGTATTACCAACTGTAAGGGTTTGGCATTTTTATCATCTTCTGCCTTTCCGTCTCCATCTTTATCAGAAGAATCAGCCGAAGATTTATCTTTTAGATTTTCCATAAGATAGGCAACATAGGAACCTCCTTTCTCAGGAATTTTAAAACCTTTGACATTAGGAATTTTTTCTGTCCTGCCACTCGAAAAATCCACGATCGCCAGGCTGTCTTTTGTGAGTTTATTCTGTTTCAGTTTTTTATCCTTTACCGCTTTTATATCTTTGTATAATGGGCGGATCTGAAAAATGCCAAACCTGGAATCGTGGGTAAATTCCATTTTCGCCGCTCTTGGAAACTTTCTGGAGTTTTTACTCTTTACCGAATATAAAAAAAGATCGGAATTTCCCTCCTGAACATCCACTGCGTAAGCAATCCATTTTCCGTCATTTGAGATTTTCCTGGTCCCTATATTTTGCCAGCTGTCGTAAACAGAATGGTCTAAAGGCTTTTTCTGTGCATCCATAAAACACGTCATGATGAGCAGAATAAATACTGTACATTTCAACTTCATTATTAAATAATTTAGGGCTTAAAAATAAGGCATTTCATTGACTAATTTGTAATGCAGTCGTGTTATTTTGCCTAAAGACGAGACTGAAAAATCAATATTAAATGGTACACTGGGGGAACAACTTTCTCCATTCAGGTACTACTTCAAACAAAACCAATGCTGAATTTCCTGCTTGAATTTCCTGTGTCCACCAAAAAATGTCAAAATGTCACTTTTCGTCAAACGGTATTTTTTTTGAGTTAATGGTAGAAAATTAAAAACAAAAATTATTATGACTAAAGGAAATATTAATGTATCGGTGGAAAATATTTTCCCGCTTATCAAAAAATTTCTTTACAGTGACCATGAAATATTCCTGAGAGAACTGATATCCAATGCAACGGATGCTACCTTAAAACTAAAGCACTTAACAAGTATCGGAGAGGCTAAGGTAGATTACGGAAATCCAAAGCTTGAAGTAAAAATTGATAAAGAGAACAAAACCCTTCACATTATTGATCAGGGAATCGGAATGACGGCTGAAGAGGTTGAAAAATATATCAACCAGGTCGCTTTTTCAGGGGCTGAAGAATTTCTGGAAAAATACAAGGATTCTGCTAAAGATTCGGGAATCATAGGCCACTTCGGTCTAGGATTTTATTCGGCATTCATGGTGGCTGAAAAAGTTGAGATCGTAACAAAATCGTACAAAGATGAGCCGGCAGTCCGCTGGATCTGCGACGGAAGCCCTGAGTTTACACTGGAAGAAACATCGGATAAGACCGAAAGGGGAACTGAAATTATCCTTCACATTGCAGAAGATTCTACTGAGTTCTTAGAAGAAGGAAGGATCCGTGAGTTATTGCTGAAATATAATAAATTCATGCCTGTTCCTATTAAATTCGGAACAAAAACCCATACGCTTCCTTTACCTGAAGATGCTCCCGAAGATGCTGTCGCAGAGACAGAGGAAGTTGATAACATCATCAACAACCCTACTCCGGCATGGACAATTGCTCCCAGCGAACTGACCAGTGAGGATTATATGAAATTCTACCACGAACTGTATCCTATGCAGTTTGAAGAGCCTTTATTCAATATTCACCTTAATGTAGATTATCCGTTCAATTTAACCGGAGTTCTATTCTTCCCGAAACTGAACAACAGCTTAAATATTGAAAAAGATAAAATTCAGTTATACCAGAATCAGGTTTTTGTAACTGATGAAGTGAAGGGAATCGTTCCTGACTTCTTAATGCTGCTTCGCGGTGTCATTGACTCTCCGGATATTCCTTTGAATGTATCCCGTTCTTATTTGCAGGCTGATGGTGCGGTGAAGAAAATTTCTTCCTATATCACTAAAAAAGTAGCCGACAAAATGTCTTCATTAATCAATGAAAACCGTGAAGATTACGAGAAAAAATGGAATGACATCAAAGTTGTAATTGAATATGGAATCGTAACTGAAGAAAAATTTGCTGAAAAATCAGACAAATTTACACTTTACCCGACGACTGACGGAAAATACTTCCTATGGAGCGAACTGGAAGAAAAAATTAAGCCTAACCAGACCGATAAAGACGGAAATACGATCGTTCTGTATGCATCAAATGCTGATGAGCAACACAGCTATATCCAATCGGCGAAAGATAAAGGGTATGAAGTTCTGCTTTTAGATTCTCCGATCATTTCTCACGTTATTCAGAAACTGGAAACATCGAAAGATAAAATTTCTTTTGTAAGAGTAGATGCGGATCATGTGAATAATCTGATCAAAAAGGATGAACCTGTCATTTCAAAATTAAATGACACTGAAAAAGAGTCGCTGAAAAAAAATGTTGAAGAAGCGATCAGTGATTCCAAATTCACCGTTCAGCTGGAAGATCTGGACAGTTCTGATGCTCCTTTTACGATCACCCAGCCTGAATTCATGAGAAGAATGAAAGAAATGCAGGCTACAGGCGGCGGCGGAATGTTCGGAATGGGCGGTTTTCCTGAAATGTACAACCTGGTAGTGAACTCCAACAGCGAATTGGCCAATCAGATTCTGAAAACTGAGGACACTGAAGAAAAGCAGGGTTTAATAAAATATGCTTTGGATCTTGCCAAACTCTCACAGAATTTATTGAAAGGAAAAGAGCTTACGGACTTCATTCAGAGAAGTTATAAACAGTTAGAAAAATAATCCGACTATTTTATATTGCTTTATCGGGACTGCTTTTGCAGTCCCGATTTTTTTGGTATAAATTTTCGGTAAAGACGATATGAAAAACGAAACGGCCGGCTATTCTTTATTTCGGGACAAACAGATCAGACAGACTCCTTATTTGAACAGCACTGGATGTACGCTTATGATAAATGATCATTCGGTAAAACTTACTTAGATATCAGACGGCTGCCTGATCAGAAACAGTAATGAGATTCAAGGACAACAAAGTCAGTCGGGAAATGTACATTATCTTTTCCTGCTCTGTGGCTGTTCATTTTTTCTCCATCCCGTAATGGTAACAATAAGAAGAAATGTAGCTAAGAGTATATTCGGTAAAAAAAAATATTCACCTTCAGTATCAAATGCATGTATCAGGGTTAGGATGATAAAAAAAACAAAAGATATGATTTCATCTTTTTTATTTGTCTTATCATCCAAAAGACCAAAGATAATGAGCACCGTAAAAAGAACAATCTGGAATATTATTTTTGATATGATATAGTTTCTGATCAATAACGGGATAAGAAATAATATTCCAAACATTGTCATATACGCGTATCCATACTTCATAAGATATTTTTAAATAATTGTTCTTCAGTTTATGTATAAGTAAATATACGAACCCCATATATCACCCCACTTAGAATTTTGTTGTATCTTTTTTGCATTTTTCGTGTACACAGGTTGTAGACCTGTTTCTTTTTTATATTTTTGTAAAAAACGATGATATGCAAAAAGAAAAATTACGTATTGCCAGAAAAAGAAAAGGATATACGCAGCAGCAGATCGCCGATGTGATCGCTACGGACGTTTCCAATTACAGCAGAAAAGAAAGTGGTGATGTCAAGATCATCAGAGATGAATGGGAGAAAATAGCCCACTTTTTAAACCTCCCCCTGGAGGAAATTTACGAGGAAGAAGACGCTAAAGTTATTGTTAATAATGACCATCCGGTATATAATGATAATGCCTCTTCATCATCAGGGATCACAACGCAATTTAACAATATTTCAACGTCTGTCATTCAGAGTCTTCAGGAGTATATTTCCCTGTTAAAACAGGAAATCGACAGGCTGAATGAAGAGTTAAAAACATTAAAAAGCAAAAAATAATAACAGATCGGGGTGAATGTATCGTCCCGGTTTTTTTCACATCTTATCTTCATTTCAATTTGTGAGAATTTCAATATACACTCATCAGGACAATCGAATCATGTTATCTGCAATTAATCAATTGCACGTGTTTTATTCCGATGGGTACTGTCTGTATTATTTTGGATCTAACACTTAAGTTAAATTAGTTATACACTTACTTTATAAAAGATCGCCTAAGTTTTTAGAATTAAAGTGATCTTAATTTCTGACACCAACTGAATACGAGGCGTTAATCGTGTAGTTATTCTGCCGGGAATGATTTTTTAGGCATCAAATTTCCTGACAGATATAAAATCCAGAAATAAACAGTCATCTGACCTGAATCATTGGAATTTTACAGCTGTGAAAACAGGAATCTGAATCTACAACTCATTCAGAGGGTCCCAAAATATTTTTTTAAAGTTTTTAATTCTGAGATTTTCCACCACAATACCTTCACCTTCCAGTTTTTTCCGGAACTCGGGAACAGATAACGTTCCTGAACCTGAAATGACACGGTGGGCAGGAACATCTTCCGGGCAGCCTCCCATCGCTTTTCCGACATGACGGGCATGATTCGGGTATCCTACAGCTTTTGCAATAGCTCCGTAACTCGTTACTTTACCTCTAGGAATTAATCTTGTAATTTCCCAAACCTGCTGTTTAAAAATCTCATCCATTTCTAAAAATTAATACCATTTAAAAGTAAGAAATAAATGGGTCTGGTAAAATATTTCAGATGAAGATTCATCTGGATGATCTCATTTTTTACATTCCTTACCATACATCAAGACAGGTCCCATTTATATGTTTTAACTTTATAATACTAAATTAACAAACTATGGCGAATTTAAAAGGAAAAGTAATTATCGTAACCGGAGCGGCCATGGGGTTGGGACTGGCAGCAGCAGAAGTTCTGGCCTCCAAAGGTGCCGATCTCAGCCTGGTAGATTATAATGATGAGGCTTTACACAAAACCAAAGAGGAGTTACAGAAAAAATTTCCGGAAACTAAATTTGTGACTGTTGCAGCGGATGTTTCCGTGGAAGAACATGTAAAAAAGTATGTGGATGAAACGGTAAAAGCGTTCGGAAAAGTTGACGGTCTTTACAACAATGCAGGAATTGAAGGCAAGCAGGCCCCAATGATTGACTACGACATTGATATTTTCAAAAAAGTAATTGATATTAATCTTCTCGGGGTGTATTACGGAATGAAATACGTAATTCCCGAGTTACAGAAAAACGGAGGCGGAAGAATTGTAAATGTAGCTTCTGTAGGAGGCATCCGCGGAGTTATCAACCAGACTGCCTATGTGGCTACAAAGCATGCTGTAGCCGGAATGACAAAAAACGCAGCCCTGGAATACGGGAAGGATAATATTCTCACCAATGCCATCGCTCCCGGTGCCATTCTGACCCCAATGGTTGCAGAAGCTTTCAGACAGGTAAATCCTGAAGATCCTAAGGCTGCTGAAAACGAATATGCATCCAGAAACCCAACGAGAAAATTAGGTAATCCTACCGATGTGGGAAATCTGGTTGCTTATCTGCTGAGTGACGAAAACGGATATGTTTCCGGACAGATCATCGCAATTGACGGCGGGGAATCCAATATGTACGGAAACCCATAGATCAGAAAATAATAGAATTTAATTTTTGTTAGTGCTGAGATTGCCTGTCTTCTGACGGGCAATTTCGTTTCAGCATATTGGTCAGTCTGCCGAAAAACTTATTTCTATCTCGGTTCAGCACGTACTGTGCTAACTTGCACAATTTTTGGACTTCACCATCATGCATAAACCATTTATTATGAAAAAGTCATTTTTCAGCTTTTTGAACAGGCTCAACAAAGCGGTACTTCCAAAATTAAGTGATAAAGATCCTCATACACTGACCAAATTTCAGAAAGGAATTCTGGCCTACCGGTATTTCGTGCTGGTGAATTCCTTGGACTGATCTCTGCGTGAGGGATCCGGAGGGTGTGGGCGAAGCCTGCAGTCTTGATGTCAGACAGCAGGACCGTAACGAAGTGGAGTCCGGAGGAGCCCGACCTCAGGAGAGGATCAGCATTGGAGAGGGCACGCCCTGATCTTATTCTTTACGATAACCGATATCAGCTCCTTTACAACATAAAAGATCTTTAGGAAGCATGGTTAAACATCTAAATCCGGAGTAAAAAAAACGCCCCATACATGGAGCGTTTCTAAGCATCTAAGCTTCTGACTTCCGTCTTGGGCTATACTAATTTTCTAAAATATAAGAGAACATCAGCGGTGCACAGATGGTGGCATCACTTTCAACGATAAATTTCGGTGTCGTGATATCCAGTTTACCCCATGTAATTTTTTCATTCGGAACCGCTCCGGAATATGAACCGTAAGAAGTCGTTGAATCTGAAATCTGACAGAAATATGACCAGAACGGAATGTCATGCATTTCCATATCCTGGTACAACATCGGAACCACGCAGATCGGAAAATCTCCTGCGATTCCCCCGCCAATCTGGAAGAATCCTACTCCTTTTCCACCGGAATTTTTCGTATACCAATCGGCAAGATACGTCATATACTCTATTCCCGATTTCATAGTAGTCGCCTTCAATTCACCTTTGATACAGTAAGACGCGAAGATATTACCCATGGTAGAATCTTCCCATCCCGGAACTACGATCGGCAGATTTTTTTCTGCGGCTGCGATCATCCATGAATTTTCTCTCGGAATTTCGTAATACTGCTCCAAAACTCCTGAAAGAATCATTTTATACATAAATTCGTGAGGAAAATACCTTTCTCCTTTGGCTTCCGCATCTTTCCAGATCTCTACGATATGCTTCTGTAATCTTCTGAAAGCCTCTTCTTCAGGGATACAGGTATCGGTAACCCTGTTCAGCCCTCTTTCCAGGAGATCCCACTCATCCTGAGCAGTCAGATCTCTGTAATGAGGAACCCTTTCGTAATGAGAATGGGCCACCAAGTTCATTAAGTCTTCTTCAAGGTTGGCTCCTGTACAGGAAATGAAATCCACTTTATCCTGACGGATCATCTCGGCAAGAATCTTCCCCAGCTCTGCAGTAGACATTGCCCCTGCCAGTGTAATCATCATTTTTCCGCCTTCCTTAAGATGGGCCACATATCCTTTGGAAGCATCTACCAATGCTGCTGCATTGAAGTGCAGGTAATATTTTTCTATGAATTCAGTAATAGGCTTGTTCATATTTTTTTAATTTTTGCAAAGATAAAACTTAAAAACGGAATGAAGCAGCTGCACTTAAAGAAACTCTTTGTAAACCTTCTTTTTGATCATCGTTGAAGTGAATCGTCTGGTTATTGAATGTCATTTTTGATAATGTTCCTCCGGTTAATCCAAGTTTTGGACCGATAAGAATATTTTTAGTAACCGCATACTGATAGGCAACATTAACTTCCGCCCCTAAATTATTTCCTTTCCCGGTTACAGGACCGGTCACTGTTTTATAAGAAATGATTCCTATTCCGAAATCCATCAACAGCTTATGTCTTGTTTCTTCGTTATAGTTGGAATACATTAAAGCCGGACCCCAGAATGTAATCTGATCCTCGGTACTCACATTCGCTGAAACCCTGTTTCCATTCTGATCAGTGACACTCAGTCTTCCGTCACTGGAAGCATGATAACTGGAATATTTTAAACCGATTCCAACATTTTTAACATTGTAATAGGCGGAAACATCGAAATTGAGACCGCTTTTCAGCCCTTTGATATAATTCCGTTCGTCATTGCTGATCCCTGCGGGCATTGCTGCAGTTCTCCAGGCATATCCTACGGAAGGAATAATTGAAAATTTTTGCTGGGCAGATGCTACTGCCGATACCGAAAATAATCCTAATACTATTAGTTTTTTAATCATGTGTAAATTTTCGGCAAAAGTAAGATTTTATTGCAGAAGTCATTCTGTTTTTCAGATAAAAGAAGCTCTTACTAAACAGGATCTGTTGAAATCTACTTAGCATTCATTGTTTCTTAATACCGGAACTTCCTGTTTTCTTTTTTATCGGAAAGCTTCTTTTTGGTATCGAGCCTTTTCTGCTTCTGAGCCTTTGACGGTTTTGTAGCGTATCTTTTTTTAGGAACAATCAGGGACTGAGCTACGATATCCTGAATTTTTTCAATAGCTTTATTTTTGTTCATTAACTGGGTTCTGCTTTCTGAAACCGTCATGAATAAATAGCCGTCGGCATTGATCCTGTTCTTGAGTTTACTGGTGATTAAAGATTTCTGGTCATCATTAAAAAACTCAGACTTTTCCACATTCCACAGAACGGTAACAGCAGTTTCCACTTTATTTACGTTCTGCCCTCCTGCTCCACTGCTGCGGGAGGTTTTAAAAGTAAGCTCTTTTGAAAAATCTTCCATTTTTTTGTTACATAATAAGTTTCAGAACAAAGATAAGCGACTTACACTAAATTTCTTAATGCCATTCGGTTTACTTTGCCGTTCGGTGTTCTGGGGATTTCTTCTACAAAAATAATTTCTTTCGGCTTATGATAACTTTTATCAAACGGTATGGATCCTACTTTGTTTACGAGAGCTTCTGATTTTTTTCCTTCGATAACCAATATAAGTTTCTGTCCTAAACTTTCATCAGGTTTCCCTAAGAAAACAGCTTCATTAGGAATTTCTTTTTTTACAAGCGCCTCCAGCTGCTCAGGAAATATTTTAGCTCCTCCGGAATTAATCACATGATCGATCCGTCCTAAAAACCTGAACTGATTTTCATTTTTAATTTCGACCAGATCATTCGACTGAAGTATTTCAGCATTCAGATCAGGCGCAGAAATTCTGAGGCATCCTCTCTCATCGGTTGAAATAGAAATATTCTCAAAAACGGTAAAGTAATCTTCCGGAGCAGGAAAAACCTGTTTTAATCCGATGTGGGATAAGGTTTCCGACATTCCATAGGTTTCGAATATTTTCATTGCCGGCAGTGGGTTGATGGTGGTTAACCTGCTGTAAATTTTGGTTTTTAAATTTTCAGAGACTGCCGCGCCACCGATAATCAAATTTCGGACAAGATGAAGCTGATCTAATGAGTTTTCCACCTGCAAAGGCGTCATGGCACAGAAATCTACAGGCTCCGTAAGGTTTTCAAGAGGCTTCAGAGAAGGTTCTGTAACCATTAATTTTAATTTTCTTTCCACGGATCGTACGATCATCATTTTTCCGGAAATATACTCTACCGGAAGACAGATCAAAGCGGTATCGCCACTTTTAAGCCCTAAAAAATGGCAGGTCATCACTGCAGAACTGATCATTTTCTTTTTTTCGATTTCAAAGACTTTGGGTGTTCCCGTAGATCCGGAGGTCTGCACCCATACCTTTCCGGAATCTGAAAACCATTCTTCAAGAAAAGTTCTGATTTTTTTTTCAAATTCTGTCCGGAATGATAATTTATTAATATTGAGATTATTGAAATCTATCTGCATAATTTCTGTGAATAAAATAAAATGTAAATTTAAAAAAAAGTTTAAAAAGTTCTTGCAGATCATGAAAAAAGCTGTAAATTTGCATCACCAAAATAAAACAGACCTATAGTGTAACGGTAACACTCCGGTTTTTGGTACCGTCATTCGGGGTTCGAATCCCTGTGGGTCTACAAACCATCCTTTTTGAGGATGGTTTTTTTATGCTGTCTTAAAGCAGCCGGATCAAATTTTTTTTACACTTTTTTTAAACAAAGTATTTGTAAATAATAAAAAAAACTGTAAATTCGTATCACCAAAATTAACAGACCTATAGTGTAACGGTAGCACTCCGGTTTTTGGTACCGTCAGTCGGGGTTCGAATCCCTGTGGGTCTACAAACCATCCTTTTTGAGGGTGGTTTTTGTTTTTTTAAGGCGTGCGAGTTTTTAGATCAGTTTTAAAAGTCCGGAACAATTCAAAAAGTTAATCGAGTCTGAGCAGGAAAAGCGTTTTGTTTTTTACACTTCAAAGCTGTGATCTGAAGTTTTTGATATCAGCATTAAAGATTCCAGGATCCTGCCCTTTTATTCTGTCAGAAAAGTTTAAGATGTGACTATATTAATCAGCGCTGTTCCCATTGATAGAATGATCTCAAAACCGTTCAGTAGTTGACCTCCGATCACTGTTCCTTTCAGTTCGTTCATCAGCTGTTTCATAATTTCAAACGGATTTTTTGTAATCAATCGTAGTTTTACGACACTTTTTGAATTTGTCAAAGATTTGCACATGTGGTATGATGAATTTGTCTATATTCGGTGATATAAACACAAATACCACACTATTAATGAGAAAGAATATTTCCAATTCTGAAAAGATTGCAGGGAACCATATAGCTGGCATTAACCGAGTGGTTAAACTTGAAATTGTGGTTGAAGGGAAATCTATCAGTCATTTTAAACACTTTCGTCTACAGCAAAGTGCCAGAGGACATCATAATTTTCAACTGATTTTAGCTCATGATTCTCTGATTGAAGTACAGAACCATAATCTCGAAGAAGCCAGAGAGTTTTTAGGAAAACGAATTACAGCAACTTTCAAATATAAAGACTATCAGGATGAAAGCCCTGAAAGAACATTCGTAGGAGTCATCACAAAAGTTGCATTTAGCCAGGAACAAATGAGCTTGGGTAATATTGTTCTGAAAGGACATAGCCCGACAATTTTGATGGATTCAGCTCCTCATAATCAGAGTTTTGGAGGAAATCAATCGGTAAATACGGCTATCATTGCAGATCGTATTATTAAAGAGGTATTAGGAATGAGTAAATTTGACTTCAGAGTAGAAACTCAAAATAAAACTTATATCAATTACAGTTCGCAATATTGCGAAACACATTACAATTATCTTGCAAGACTGGCAGAAGCTTATGGAGAGCAGTTTTATTATGATGGGTATATTTTACATTTTGGTAAACTCCCCTCACCCGAAAAACCCATCCAACTTGTCTACGGAAGTAATGTTACAGATATACAGGTAGAGTTAAAAGCTATTCATACCAGGCCCGAATACTTCGGATATAATAGCAGTAGCAACACTAAAATATATGGCTCGGATAACGGGATTAAACATTTCGGAGCTTTATCTCAGAAAGCATACGAATTAAATGATCATATTTTCAGGACACGGTCACTTACTCCCAGCCCTGTCAATGCAAATATGTTTCTGGATGTGGATGATTCTCAGAAAAGTGCAAGAGGAAGTAAAGCGGTAGAGGTTTTTACTGTTTCCGGAAGGACAACTGTTCCTTTTCTTTATATAGGCTGCGTAGCAGATATAGACATGAGAAACCAGAGCAGTAGCCAAACTTCCCACTTCACTACATTAATGATGACGGAAATAACTCACGAAGTAGATGCAAGAGGACATTATACCGGAAGCTTTGAAGCCATAGCCGAAGGAACGGGTTTCATGCCTAAACCAGCCTTTATAATGCCAAAAGCAGAACCACAGGTGGCAACGGTTATCTCCAATGTTGACCCATTGAATCAAGGCAGAATACGAGTACAGTTTGACTGGCAATTAAATGATACTACCCATTTTATCCGAATGATGAGCCCTGACGCAGGTGGAACAGATGCTGTAAGTCAGAATAGAGGTTTTGTGGCTGTTCCGGAAATCGGAGACCAGGTAATGGTAGGCTTTGAATATCATCATCCAGATTTCCCTTTTGCAATGGGTGGAATGTTTCACGGAGGGGTAGGTTTGGGAGGAGGGGTGGATAATCATCTTAAATCCATACAAACAAGAAGCGGAATCAAGGTTTTAATGAATGATTCAGAAAGAAGTGTAACCATTGAAGACCCAAGCGGAAATGTTTATTTTATGGACGGACAGGGAAATATTAATGTTACTGCTCCCAATAAAATAATCATGAACGCTACGGATATACAAATGAATGCTTACAATAATCTGGAAATGAATGTTTCCCAGAATGTAATCATAAATGCAATGTCAAAGTTCTTTGTGTTTACCCCCTACATGAAAAATGTCGTTAGTGGTTTCATGAGTTTCTTTAGTGGCAAAGCATTGTTCAGCAGTCAAAACACACTGGATATCGAAGCCAAAGAAGCTAAATTACACGGTACTGAAAAAACCCTTGTGCATTCAGATAAACAGGCTGTTATTAACAGCAAAGGAACTGCGGAAATGTATGGCGAAAGCGGAAACCAGCTTGGGAATACTGCTAAACAGGCAACAATAGCCCCACCTGAACAAATTGCAATTGCAATGGTATACTTCCGACCTAATACTGCTTGGAATGGAGAATTTGGGTTTGATTGGATACGGGAAAAAGATAATGGGCTGGCTCCTGCCAACGACCCTGCTTATGCAGATATTATTGAAGGGGGCTATAAAGATGGTATAACAGATTTGACAGGAGGAGCAACGGGTACAGCCTTTGCGCAGCTCAAAACCCAATATTCAATTATTCCGATTTCGAGAAAACCGCTACCAGCTGGGACTCCTGCTCCTGCAACACCACCATCAATTGAGTATATTGTACCTTATCTTACCTTATTTTCAAAAGATTTTATTGATGCTATGCCTGCATCAATAATCAATAATCCTAAATATGAAGCAGAGTTAAAAGTTTTAGTGGAAATAGAAGAAGACATTGATAAATTAGAATTTGATTTGACTTCAATTAATACATCTACAGATACATTTATAACCATTGACAAAATAACTCTACAAGATAAAACTAAAACAGCAGGATTAGTTAATTCAGCAGATTCCACAATAAAAATAACTTGCCTGAAAGATTTAACGGCTGATAAAGAAATAAAAATCTATGCTTATCCCAAAGATAGTAGTGTAAAAACACCTGCCGAACAACTCACGCTAAGAAAACTGGCAGGAAAAATCAAAATCTTGAAAAATGATGCCACTGCAAGAAAGAATCAAAAATTCGTATTAGTTTCAGTAAAAACTAACATCGCTGGAACACAAAATATAGGAGCTTTTACATTCTCTGAGAAAAAATGTTTACAAGAAGGATTGTACCAATGTCTCATTACTAGTGAACTGGAAACTGGCCCAATATTAGATTTGAGTGGAGACCCAAAATTCCAGATTATAACCGATGCACATGGTAATAAAACGTATGGGGATTATATTTTCAGAAATACTTCAGGTAGTCTAAGACATACGGACGGTAATATTCATGAAGATGAAAAAGGAGCTTCTGGTAAAACTCCTATTTTTGATTATGTAAAAAACGTATATATCAGCCAAAATCCTCAATACACTGGTTATTATACTATGTTTAGCTTTAATGAAAACACTTATGATAGTTTTTATGACCCTTCAACAGGTTCAGCAGGAGCAGTTCCAGGGCAGGTTCAGGATATAAAAATAAAAAATGTATTTTTATTTAACGGTATACAAGGTGCGGTAAGGGGTAGTGATACTATTTCTCACGAAGGATTACATGGATTAGGCTTGCACCACACGCATAGAGACGGAACTCCAATAAAAGAAGTTGACAGAAAATTTGTGTATGCCAATGGAAATCGTAACCCCACAAACTCTACAGATAATATTATGAGTTATGGACAGAAAGTGAAAAAGTCTACGTGGAAATGGCAATGGGATATTGTAAGAATCAACGTGTAAAGAAAATCATATGAAATATATATTATTAGCAGTATTATTAGGTACATTCATCTGCAAAGGCCAAAAAAGCAATACATTTAATCCAAAAGAAATGAAAACATTTAATATACAAAATTTTGAGAAAAATAAAGGGAGAGGAACTATTTATGACCATCCTGATATGTTTGATTATAAAGATAGAGAAGGCTATTTAGTAGTACAATATGGAACATCATTCACATCTGTTGGTAAAGAAAAAGAATATATTCAATCTGTTACTAAAGAAACTAGTCCTATAAAGTATCAGTACACTTATTTTAATAATGGACACTTGCACAAGGAAGTAAAAGAATTTAATAATTCTTTGCTATTGGCAAAAGAATACGACAAAAATGGCAAACTTATCAAAGAAACAGATTTTGACAAAAACTTCAAACATACCTTTGAGCAGATACATGATATGGTTTTGAAAGAAAAAAAGGTTGATATATATGATACAAGACAAGCAGTAGCTTTGAGACATGACACTCCCGATGCTAATATTAAAAAGTATTATCAAATTCACGTTCTCAATAGTAAATTGGTTGGCAATGAATGGTATTCACAGCCTGATTATAGTTTTATTATTGATGATGCTACAGGTAAAATTATCCAGTCAGCTGAAAACTCACAAAAATGATACTAATAAAATTATAGGTAAGAATTCTGACCGTCTTAACATTATTGGTATTACTGATTTATGGACAACTCCTATATAAAAGACTTTCGATATTCCCCTCTAATTATGGGTAAAAAAGAATTAATATATAATAATATTATTTTCAAATTGGAAAAATAATTCCCATGCCACAAAAAATCACAGATACTGCCCAACTATCCTGTAGTCAAGGAACAACAGCCAGTAATTTAAGCGTGACGAGCCAGAAGTTCTCCATGGCTGAAGGAAAGTATATTGCAACAGAGCATGATAAACAGGCAAATACAAACATAAAGCCATTTGGTTAATGCAAGTTATATATCAGCCAAAATCCTCAATACACTGGTTATTATACTATGTTTAGCTTTAATGAAAACACTTATGATAGTTTTTATGACCCTTCAACAGGTTCAGCAGGAGCAGTTCCCGGGCAGGTTCAGGATATAAAAATAAAAAATGTATTTTTATTTAACGGTATACAAGGTGCGGTAAGGGTAGTGATACTATTTCTCACGAAGGATTACATGGATTAGGCTTGCACCACACCCATAGAGACGGAAATCCAATAAAAGAAGCTGACAGAAAGTTTGTGTATGCCAATGGAAATCGTAACCCCACAAACTCCACAGATAATATTATGAGTTATGGTCAGAAAGTGAAAAAGTCTACGTGGAAATGGCAATGGGATATTGTAAGAATCAACGTGTAAAGAAAATCATATGAAATATATATTATTAGCAGTATTATTAATAAGTACATTCAGCTGCAAAGGCCAAAAAATCAAGACATTTAATCCAAAAGAAATGAAAACATTTAATATACAGAATTTTGAGAAGAATAAAGGGAAGCAAGGTTATGTTAATGAGTATCAATATAAATTATCAGACAATTCTGATGTAAGAGAGTTTTCCTCCAAAGCAGCTTCGGATAATTTTGAATTACGCTATCAGAAAGAAGTTACAAAAGAATTTAACCCAATTAAGTACTATTTTTATTATTATCCAAATGGTGTACTGAATAAAGAAGTTCTTGATTTTAATAATTCTGTGGTAGAGATTAGAGAGTATGACAAAAATGGCAAACTTATCAAAGAGACAGATTTTGACAAAAACTTCAGACATACCTTTGAGCAGATACATGATATGATTTTGAAAGAGAAAAAGGTTGATATATATGATACAAGACAAGCAGTAGCTTTGAGACATGACACTCCCGATGCTAACATTAAAAAGTATTATCAAATTCACGTTCTCAATAGTAAATTGGTTGGCAATGAATGGTATTCACAGCCTGATTATAGTTTTATTATTGATGATGCTACAGGTAAAATTATCCAATCAGCTGAAAACTCACAAAAATGATACTCATGAAATTATAGGTAGAATTCTGACCGTCTTAACATTATTGGTATTACTGATTTATGTGGACAACTCCTATATAAAAGACTTTCGATATTCCCCTCTAATTATGGGTAAAAAAGAATTAATATATAATAATATTATTTTCAAATTGGAAAAATAATTCCCATGCCACAAAAAATCACAGATACTGCCCAACTATCCTGTAGTCAAGGAACAACAGCCAGTAATTTAAGCGTGACGAGCCAGAAGTTCTCCATGGCTGAAGGAAAGTATATTGCAACAGAGCATGATAAACAGGCAAATACAAACATAAAGCCATTTGGTCAGTGCAAGCTAAGGCCTACATCAGGCGGATATTTGCCATGCACTCCCATCCCTACTATGTGGCAGAAGACTGCAGAAAAAGACACTATCAACAATTACAAGATTCTTACAGAAGATTCATTTTGTATGTGTGAAATTGGTGGGAAAATTTCTGTGGATAATAAAGGGCATAGCGAAAAACATGAGATAAAAAATTAGCTTATTTAACATAAAATGATTGGTTCTACTGTAATATTAAAATGGTAAAACCGATCATTTAATTTTTAATGATAGATAAATTAAGATAATCCTGTAATAAGTATGCGATACAGTCAACTTGATATTCCTATTTGATAGCTTGTCAATATTAACGGATAAGAAATTTTGAAATTTCTATTTTCACTAACCCATCGCCAGCTTTTATGATTGCTAATCTATGTAATAGGAGAGGCTGTTTCGGATATAAGAACAAACCTTTGATCTCGTAACTACCAGCTTTTTAGTATGATGTGGCAGAAATAACGTTAAAAGCTTTGGTCATGTCAAATATTGGTATTAAATTTGATTTTAATGATATTTATCAGTATTTTTAATTTTGATTGAAAGCATTTTATTATAAGTCCTATAAATTTATCCGATCATGAAAAAACAAATTGTTATCGCTGCGCTCACTATGGGAGCCATCGCTTTGGGAACCCACTGGGTACCGGCACAGAATTCTGAGCAGGTAAGTACATCCGTAAATATTATTTTAGCAGATGTGATTGCAATGGATACGGGCTCTGCTGCTTTAGCAGGCACTGTAGATTTTAATTATGGGAATACGAAGGATTATAATTCAGAAAAAAGTGTGACTGTTCCCAACAGCTTAGTCATCATTTCCTCCAAAAATTTCGATGTAAAAGTAAAATCAGAAGGCGCAAACTTTGTAAGCGGCGCGAACTTAATTCCAGTTGATATATTGAAGGTAAAAGCAACACCGGGCGGGAATTTAACGGGAACCCTGAATGAGGTCACTTTATCGACCAACGATCAGGTGCTGGTAGGTAATGCAAGCTTAGGTGCCAAACAATCTTTAAATATTGCCTATTCTATTTCAGCAGAAAAAGCATCGACGGTACTGCTCGGGAAACCTCAGGGAACCTATACGCAAACCGTAACGTATACCGCGACTGCTTTATAATAAAAACAAACAGTAATTTTATATTCGCCCTCAGCACGCAAAGTGTTGGGGGCTTTTTATGTAAAAACATAAATGAATAATCCGTGTAGTTATTTTACTACATGAACTTCCATTTTCCACTACAGAGAAAATTTTATCGCCGCCGTAGATTTGTCATGTTCAAAGGAGAACAATTAAATAAAAATAAAAATTAAATACTACTGTCATGATAAAACAAATCGCCATCGCAGCCTTAACTATCGGAGCATTCATACTGGGAACTAACAATGTTCAGGCTCAGAATACTACCGCAACCACAACGGTAAGCATCACTCTAAATGATGTCATTTCTATCGATGCGGGAAGTACTGCCATCACCGGTGCTGTTGCTTTCAACTATGCTACTGCTGCGGATTATAATTCGGAGAAAACAGTAGCTCAGGCCAACGCCCTGAAAGTGACTTCAACCAAGAACTTTAATGTAAAGGTAAAAGCAGGCGGTGCGAGCTTCGTGAACGGAACCAACCTGATCCCGGTAGATGTTTTGACCATCAAAGCTTCAGCAGCTTCCGGAACCATGGGCGGAACAAAAAGCGCAGTAGTTTTATCGGCAACAGATCAGACTTTAGTGGCTAATGCTCCGCTTGGAAGCGCCTTGACTTTGAACCTGGACTATACCATTCCAGCGGCGAAATCATCCTCTTCTGATATTTTAGGAAAACCGGCCGGAACGTACACGCAAACCGTAACGTATACTGCGACTGCTTTATAATAAAAATAAATAAAATTATAAGCTCTCAATATTAAAAAGTGTTGAGGCTTCTATTAACTAATACGTGTAATTATTTTGATCCGATTAAATTTAAATAATCCTTCTCTGTAACCTGACTTTATGGGTCAAAGAAGGATTAAAAAAAACAATAAAAGTAAAATTTTTTATATATTAATATTTTGTGATTTGGTGTTTCAAAGGCTTCCGTAAGGGGGCCTTTGATTTTTAAATAAATTTTACCGAAACCTGGAAAATTTTAAATCAACTAAAGCATTTTACGAGATCAAACTCACGTTGTTTAGTTTGATATACTTTCTTTTCTATGTGAACCCGATGAACGAATAATCCGTGTAGTTATTTTACTACATGAACTTCCATTTTCCACTACAGAGAAAATTTTATCGCCGCCGTAGATTTGTCATGTTCAAGAGAGAACAATTAAACAAAAATAAAAATTAAATACTACTGTCATGATAAAACAAATCGCCATCGCAGCCTTAACTTTTGGAGCATTCATACTGGGAACTAACAATGTTCAGGCTCAGAATACTACCGCAACCACAACTGTAAGCATTACCCTAAATGATGTCATTTCTATCGATGCGGGAAGTACTGCCAT
>Ga0308157_10000375_pt1 | contig 156850 bp, 143 predicted proteins | sample PhyBR1_FD_201035 | JGI IMG/M metagenome (GOLD analysis project Ga0308157, IMG submission 201035) | Phyllosphere microbial communities from UC Gill Tract Community Farm, Albany, California, United States - DLSLB.R1 | ecosystem: Host-associated > Plants > Phyllosphere > Unclassified | place... | reverse complement strand
ATCGACGGGGGAGACCTGGCTCGGATCGTCGATCGACGGGGGAGACCTGGCTCGGATCGTCGATCGACGGGGGAGACCTGGCTCGGATCGTCGATCGACGGGGGAGACCTGGCTCGGATCGTCGAACGACGGGGGAGCGCTGGCTCGGATCGTCGATCGACGGGGGAGCGCTGGCTCGGATCGTCGATCGACGGGGGAGCGCTGGCTCGGATCGTCGACGAACCCACATGGCCATCGTCGTGGCGCGACGGGGGCCGCTCAGTCCGTGGCGGTGGAGGTGCCGTCCTTCGGCACGCTGCCCTCGTGCGGCTCGTCCTCGCGGAGGTCCTCCTCGGTGAGGATCGGCATCTCGCCGGTGAGCGTCGCGTGGGTGGGCGTGGGCAGGTCCCAGCCCGGGACCTCGTCCACCGGCTGCGGCTCCTCCTGCGGGCGGGAGCGGGCCGTGAGGGTCACCCCGGCGCTCGCGACGACCACCAGCACCGCCGCGGTCACGCGCAGGGGCGTGATGCCCTGGCCGAGCAGGATCACGCCGGCCAGCAGCGCGACCACCGGCTCGAGGCTCAGCATGATGCCGAAGACGTGACGGGGCAGGCGCCGCAGGGCCGAGAGCTCGAGCGTGTACGGCAGCACCGAAGCGAGCAGGGCCGTGCCCAGCGCGAGCAGCAGCAGCCGGGGCTCCGCGATCCCGGCGACCGCGCCGGGCGCCCCGAGCGGGAGCACCGCCAGGGCACCGATCGCCATCGCGACCGCGAGCCCTTCCTGCCCGGGGACGAGCCGCCCCACCCGGGCGCTGGTGAGCACGTAGAGACCCCAGAACACCGCGGCCACCAGGGCGAAGACCACGCCCAGCAGATCCAGGGAGTCGGCACCGGTGAAGGACTCGAACCCGAACAGGCTCACCCCCGCGAGTGCCAGCACCACCCACAGCAGATCGGTGCGCCGCGTGGACAGCAGCGCCGCGACCGCGAGCGGGCCGAGGAACTCGATCGCCACCGCGGTGCCCAGCGGGATGCGGTCGATCGACGCGTAGAAGGCGCCGTTCATCCCGCCGACGACCACCCCGAAGGCGGCGACCGCGATCCACTGCTGCCGGGTGAAGCGGTGCAGCTTCGGGCGCACGATCACCAGCAGCACGATCGCGGCCAGTCCCAGGCGCAGCGCGGTGGTGCCCCAGGAGCCGATCGTGGGGAACAGATGGGTGGCCAGCGCAGCCCCGAACTGGAGCGAGAAGCAGGAGCCGAGGATGAACAGGATCGGCGTCATCGGCATGCCGCCGGAGGGGGTGCCGCCGCCGGGGGCGAGGACCGGGGAGGTCGCGGTCGAGGAGGGGGAGGAGCTGGTCACGGCTCCACTCTGCCCCCGAGCTCAGTTCGGGTCCAGCGAATGTTTCTGACGTGTACCGTGAAGCAGGCACGGACGATCTGGAGGGGTGCGCATGCTGAACCTGCATCGGCTGTTCCTGCTGCGGGAACTGCGCAGGCTGGAGACCATGTCGGCGATCGCCCGCGAGCACTCGATGTCCCCGTCGGCCGTCTCCCAGCAGCTCTCCCACCTGGAGAGGGAGGTCAAGGTCACCCTCTTCGAGCAGTCGGGACGGCGCGTCGTGCTCACCGATGCGGGGGCTCGGCTGGCCCGTCGGGCGGAGGAGATGCTCGGGCTCATGGAGAGCGCCGAGGCTGAGCTCGTCACCGCGCAGGGCGAGGCCGGGGGAGTGCTCCGCGTCGCGTCCTTCCAGACCCCGCTGATCGCGCTCGCCCCGGTGGCCGTCAGCGTCCTCGAGCAGCGCCAACCCGACCTGCGCATCGAGATCGCCCAGCGGGAGGTCGAGGCGGCTTACGAGGGTCTGCTCGCGCACCGCTTCGAGGTCATCCTCGGCGAGGACTATCCCGGCGGCCAGCAGGTGGTGCGGCGGGGCACCGACCGGGAGGAGCTGCTGCGGGACCCGCTCCTGCTGGTGCTGCCCGACCACGGCCCCGCTTCCGAGGCACGGCGGCTGCAGGACCTCGCTGAGCTGCCCTGGGCGCTCGATCCCGAGGGCACCCGCACCGGGGCCTGGGAGCGCACCTACCTCCGTGCTAGCGGGATCGAGCCGTGGGTCCGCTTCGACACTCCGGATCCGCTGCTGCAGGTGCACCTGGTGCGCTCCGGGCACGCAGTCGCCTTCGTGCCCGGCCTGATCGCGGCCGAGCACCTCGGCGGCACCCGTGTGCTGCGCCTGCCCGGCGACCCCCACCGCGGGCTCTACACCGCGGCCCGGGCGGGTGCTCGCGAGCACCCCTCCCTCCTCGCCTTCCGGGCGGCGCTGCTCGAGGCGGCCGAGGCGCTCGGCGATCTCCCCGGACTCGACCTGCTCGACGGGTGACCGTGGCGCCCGCTCATCGGGCGAGAACGGTGGCGAGATCGACCTCGTGCACGGGCAGGACCGCCGAGGCCGCGACAGCCCGCGGCACGGGACCTGGCAGGTCGCGCACTCGCAGACCCTGCACCTCCGCGGGCGCGTCGCGGGTGATCGACCACCAGGTGGTGTCCGGTGGGGAACGGTGCACCAGCGGGATGAGCGAGGGATCGACCCGAAGGCCGACGCCCGCCGCCTTGAGCAGCGCCTCCTTGCGGGTCCACAGGCGAATGGCCGCTCGTGGGTCGCCGGGCTTGGCGGGACGGCCGTCACCCGGACGCTCACGGGTATGGAGGACGGCGTCGTCGAAGCCGCGCCACAGCGAATCGGGGACGGTCTGGACGTCGACCCCGACCTGCGCCTCGTGCGGGGCGACCGCCACGAGCACATGTTGCTCCGAGGTGGCGCCCGACAGCGAGGCCCCGATGGCACGAGGGCGCCCGTGCGGGTCCCCGCACTGCTCGCACCTGCGCTCCACGGTCAGCTGCCGGGCACGGGCGGGCGACTCGCCGTGCACATGTGCCAGAAGCAGGCGCAGCGCCGCCCGGCCGGCCAGGGTGCGGTCCGCGTGGCGGCCGCGCCGTGCACGGGCGGCGACCACATCCTCCGAGGCCACGAAGGCCTCCGCGCCGCCCCGCCCCCGAGTCCCCTCGAGCACCGCCTCCACCGTGGTCGACAGGACCTGGATCATCGTCGGCTGATGCGCCGGTACTGGAGGACGGCCGCAGGGGCGAACACCGCGATGATGACCACGCAGCTGAGGACGGAGTACAGCACCGGGTTCTCGCCCGGCCACCCGCCCGGGCTCATGAAACCGGGCGGGACCTCGTTGCCGAAGCCTTGCCGGGCGGCCGAGGCGACGGCGGTGATCGGGTTCCACCGGGCGATGGCCTGGAGACCTGTGGGGAGCGAGTCGGCGGAGACGAAGGCGCCGGAGATGAAGCACACCGGGAACAGCCACAGCAGCCCGAGACTCTGCGCCACCTCCACCGAGCGGGCGGTCAGGGCGATCAGGGCCCCCACCCATGAGACGGCGAAGGCGAACAGCAGCAGGAGGGCGCAGGCGAGCAGGACGGACCCTGGGCCGGTCGAGGCCCTCCAGCCGATCGCGAGCCCGCAGCCGAGGATGACCAGCACCGATATCGCGCTCATGACGAGATCCGAGACCGTGCGCCCGAGGATCACTCCCACCCGGGACATCGGCAGCGCACGGAACCGATCGATGAGGCCGGACTGCAGATCCTTGGCGAGATACACCGCGGTGAAGGAGGAGTTGAAGGTGAGGGTCTGCGCGAGGATCCCGCCGACGAGGTACTCGCGGTAGGCGCCCCCACCCAGCGTGCCGCCGAACACGTAGGCCAGGATGATCACGAACAGGATCGGCTGCGCGATGCCGGTGACCAGGGCTCCCGGGGTGCGGCGCAGGCCGATGAGGTTGCGGCGGGCGATGACGACGCCGTCGCGCACGGCGCGCACCGGCCTCATCGTGCGGCCTCCGCAGGCAGCGCCTCGTCGGTCTCCTCGGCCCCGGGACGTCCTGCCCCGGCGGAGTCCGTCTCCGCGGACGGCTCGAGGGACGATCCGGCGGTGAGTCCGAGGAACACCTCGTCGAGGGTGGGGCGCCGCAGCGCCGCCTCCGCGACGTCGATCCCGGCGCGCTCGAGGACGGCCAGCGCCCGCGAGAGCCCCGGTCCGCCCTCGTCCGCGGCGAGCGTGAGGCGTCGGCCGCGGTCTCCCGCCTCGGTGTCGTGTCCGTCCCTCTGGAGAGCGGACCGCGCCGCGGCACCGTCGTCGGCGTCGGCCAGGACGATGTCCACGCGAGAGCCCCCGACTCGCTGCTTGAGCGCGGCCGCGGTGCCGTCGGCGACGATGCGGCCACGGTCGATCACGGCGATGGAGTCGGCGAGCTGATCCGCCTCTTCCAGGTACTGCGTGGTCAGCAGCACGGTGACTCCTTCATCGGTCAGGGAGGTGACGGCGTCCCAGGTGTCGCGCCGGCCCCGCGGATCGAGGCCGGTGGTGGGCTCGTCGAGGATCACCACCGGCGGGCGGGCGATGACCGCGCCCGCCAGGTCGAGGCGCCGACGCATTCCGCCGGAGTACTGCCCGGCCAGGAGGGTGTCGGCGACGTCGTCCAGACGGAAGTCGCGCAGGAGCTGACGGGCGCGCTCCGCGGCGGCGCGCCGCCGCATGCCGTAGAGCTGGGCGACCATGCGCAGGTTCTCGTACCCGGTGAGCTTCTCGTCGACAGCCGCGTACTGGCCGGAGACTCCCAGGCTGCGGCGCACGCCGTCGGGGTCGCTGCGCACCGAATGCCCCGCGACCAGGGCGTCTCCTCGATCGGGTGTCAGGAGCGTGGTGAGCACCCGCACGATCGTGGTCTTCCCCGCGCCGTTGGGGCCCAGAAGGCCCTGGACGGTGCCGCTGGGCACCTCGAGGTCGATCCCGTCGAGCGCGGTCCGGTCGCCGAACTGCTTGACGATGCCGTGCAGGGCGATCACGAGGCGGCTCGAGCTCCGTCGTCCTGGCGCCGTGGCGTGATGTCGAGCCAGGCGGCGTCGACGTACTCGAGGCACTCGGGATGGGACCCCGGTCCGAAGACGGCGACCCATCCTCGCGGCAGGTCTGCGGCCTCGGGCCACAGCGAGTGCTGTCCGAGCTCGTTCACGAGGACGCGGAAGGTGGCGTCGGTGTCGTCGAAGGGGTTCGTCATGAGCGGATCCCGTTTCCGTCGGTGGTGCTGTGTCGGAAGGGGTTCGGAGCGGAGGTGGCTGCGGTTTGGACCGATCCGGGGCTGGACGTCGAGGCCCCCGCAGCCGCGGCCTCCAGAGCCGCGGCGACGGCCTCCGCAGCAGGCTCCTTCAGCAGATCGGTGTGCCGGGCATCGATCCGGCGCACGGCGACCTCGCCGGTGACGTGCGGGATCCACGCCTCCGGAGCCGGACGGTCCGCGGGGACGTCCCGGGTGGCCTCGAGGACGGTGAGATCACCGTCGAGGACCGGGGTCGCGGCGGCATCCAGCAGCGCCCCGAGCCCGGTGAAGCGCGAGGCCATGCGTTCTGCCGTGCTGACGGGCAGCTGCCCGAGCGCGTTGCCGGCCGCGCGCAGGGCCTCCACGGTCGCGGCGGCGTCCAGCTCGCCCTCGGGAACCGGGACGTCCTGGGCCTCCAGCAGCCCTCGCCACCGTGACTGCTCGTCCTCGACGCCCTGCAGGGATCCGTCGCCGCGCGGGTAGGCGTCGAGCACGACGAGCAGCGCGATCTGCTCGCCGCGCGCCTGCAGGCGCGCGGCGAGATGCTGGGCGATCCTGCCGCCGAGAGAGTATCCGAGCAGGTGGTAGGGGCCGTCGGGCTGGACCGTGCGCATCGCCTCGACATACTGGTCCAGCAGCTCCTCGAGCGACTTCTCGTCGCCGAGGGGCGGCGCGTCCGCGGCGAGCCCGGGCATCTGCAGACCGATCACGGGGCGGTCCGTGCGCAGATGGGGGAGCAGGCCCGCGAAGGCCCAGGCCAGGCCGCTCGCCGGGTGGACGGCGAACAGGGGGCTGCCCTGGCCGCCCGGGCGCAGCGGCAGCAGCGTCGACAGCGATGCCTCGAGCTCCGAGCCCGCGTGCCGCACCTCGTCGCCGGGATCGTCGGACGAGCGCGAGGGGGCACCCTCGGCCTCGATCGCGAGCTCCGCCACGGTCGGGGCGCGGAACACGGCATGGACGGGGACGTCGCGGCCCAGGGCGTCGCCGATCGCGGCCACCACCGGCCGCGCCACGAAGGAGTGGCCGCCGAGGGCGAAGAACGAGTCGTCGGCGCGGACGTCCTCGACCCCGAGCACCGCGGCGAAGGCGGCGGCCACCGCGCTCTCGGCACCGTCCCGCGGTGCGCGTCCGGCGCCGCCACCGAAGGCGGGCCCGGGCAGCGCCTGGACGTCGACCTTCCCGTTGGCGGTCAGCGGGACGGCATCGACGACCGTGATCGCCGCGGGCCGCATGTAGTCGGGAAGTCGGGCGGCGGAGACCTGCTCCAGCAGCTCCGGCAGTCCTGAGCCGCCCTCCGTCCTGGCCGGCACCACCCATGCGGCCAGCACCGTTCCGCGTGGACTCGGGACCGGCCGGACCACGGCCCGGGCGACCTCGGGTCGGGCCTCGATCACCGCGGCGACCTCGCCCGGTTCGATGCGGTGTCCGCGGATCTTGACCTGCTCGTCGCTGCGACCGAGGGCGACCACGCCGAGGGGTCGACCGGCAGGGGCGTCGCGCACCGCCACCAGGTCGCCGGTGCGGTACATGCGCGAGCCCGGGGACCCGAAGGGGTCGGCGACGAAGCGTGCGGCGCCGGCAGCGGCATCACCGAGATATCCGTCGGCCAGCTGGTCCCCGCCGAGCCACAGCTCCCCGACGCTCCCCACCGGGACCGGCTGCAGCCGGTCGTCCAGCACGCGCGCGACGGTGCCGGAGGTGGGCGCTCCGAGGACGGGGGAGGGGCTCTCCTGGAGCGGGGCGACCAGGGTGTCCACCCCGGCTTCGGTGGGGCCGTAGAGGTTCCAGCCCTGGACGGCTCGACGCTGCTGCACCCAGGTCCACAGGGCGGGGTCGACGGGCTCGCCCCCGAGGAGGAGCACGAACGGGTCCTCGGGATCCCGGGCATCGAGGAGCTCGGCGAGGCCGGTCTGCCCGCGCAGGGCGTCGACGTAGCCGGGCGTGGTCTCCCAGGCGTCGATGCGGTGCCGCGTGAAAGCACTGATCAGCGCGTCGGGGTCTCGACGCACGTCGTCGCCGAGCACGTGCACCTCGTGCCCGGCCGCCAGCCACAGCACCGGATCCAGGGAGGCGTCGAAGCCGACCCCCGTGGTGTGGGCGAGGCGCAGCCGGCGTCGAGCGGGGTCGGGCAGCAGCGTCGAGCGGTGGCTCCTGAGGAGCTGGGTGAGCGCTCGATGAGGAACCTGCACCCCCTTCGGCATGCCGCTGGTGCCGGAGGTGAAGATGACGTACGCCGGATCATCCTGCGCGGGCGGATCGGGCGGTGCGGAGGCGGTGGGCAGGTCGGCGACGCGCAGGACATGCTCGGCAGGGAGGCCGGCGGCCAGCGCGGCCTGGGCCGCACCGTCCTCGGAGGCGTCTGCGGTGCGGAGCATCCAGGCCGGACGGGCGGTGCGCAGCATGGCCGTGATCCGTTCCTCCGGGAGGGTGATGTCCACGGGGACGGCGACCGCGCCGGCCCGCCAGATCGCCAGCATGCCCGCGACCGAGAGGGTGCCGCGACGCACGGCGAGCGCGATCGGATCACCGGGGACGACGCCCGCTGCGCGCATCCCGCCCGCCAGGTCATCGATCTGCGCGGCGAGCGCGCCCGTGGTGAGGGAGCGGTCCTCCCCGACCAGCGCGATGGTCTCGGGCCGCTCCGCCGCGGAGGCGGACAGGGCCTCGAGCACGCTCTGAGCGCCGGTGGTGGCCCGCCACGGCTCCAGCGGGGCCGCGGCGGGACCGGCAGGGATGTCCTGCAGGCTGCGACCGGGATCCGCGACGATGCCTTCGAGGAATCCGACCCAGCGGTCGACGAAGCCGCGTGCGGCCGGCTCGCTGAACAGATCCGCGTCGTACTCGAGCACGCCGTCCACGCCCCCCTCATCCCGGGGGCGGAGGGTGAGGGACAGATCGACCTTCGCCGCACCGGTCGAGCCGGGCTCCACCGGGGTGACGCTCACCCCCGGCAGCTCGAGCGCCGAGCCGCCCGCCTCGTCCACGGAGAGCATGGTCTGGAACAGCGGGTGGCGGCCCAGCTGCCGCTCGGGCGCCACGGCTTCGACGATGCGCTCGAAGGGCACCGAATCGTGCTCCATGGCGTGCAGGACCGCTTCCCGGGACCGCCCCACGGCATGTCGGAACGGCTGGTCGCCGTCGACCTGCAGACGCAGCGGCCAGGTGGTGACGAAGAAGCCGATCAGGTCGCTGAGATCGGGGTCGGTGCGGCCCGCCGAGGGCGTGCCGATGACCAGGTCGTCCCCGGCACCGATGCGGTGCAGGTAGCTCGCAAGTGCGGCGAACCAGGTGTGGAACCCGCTCGCGCCGCTCGCGGCACCGGCCTCCAGAAGGGGGCGCGCGACAGAGTCCTGGAGCGTGAAGCGCAGGGTGCGGGCCGGGCGCGTGGCGGCCTCGGCACGTCGTCCGTCGGCGGGGAGGCTCAGCTCCTCGGGCGCGCCGCGCAGCCTCTCGGTCCAGGCCTCGAGGTGCCGGTCGTGCTCGCCGCGCTCGCCGCGCAGGGCCTGCTGATGGCGGGCATGATCGGCGAACTGCACATCGAGCGGGCGCCGCGCCGAGCGCATCCCGCCGGTGCGGGCGCCGTAGGCCGACGCCAGATCGCGCACCATCGGGGCCAGGGAGGCGCCGTCCGTGGCGATGTGGTGCACGGCGAGCGTGAGCCGCCAGCGCTCCGGGCCGTTCTGGACCAGACCGGCGCGCAGAGGTATCTCCGTCTCCAGCGGGAACCCTGCGGAGACGTCGAGGGGGCGCTGGACCAGGATCCCCGTGGGCGGGTCCTGGATGCGCTGGACGGGGCGCCCGTCGACCTCGGGGAAGGTGGTGCGCAGGATCTCGTGGCGCGCCGCGAGGTCGTCGACCGCCGTCCCGAGCGCGTCGACGTCGAGGTCGCCCTCGAGATCGGCCTCGAGCACCACGGTGTAGTCCGCGGAGTCGGGATCCAGCTGATGGAGGAACCACAGGCGCGCCTGATCGGGGGACAGGGGCAGCTCGTCGCCGGAGGGGCGCGGGTTCCGCGCGACCCATTCCCGTAGGCGCGGCGGGGCTGAGGGAGCACGGCGTCCGGGAGCCGAGGGTCCCTGGTCGAGCGGGTGATCCTCCGCCCGGACCGCGGCGAGCAGCGCCGCCGGTGTGGGGGAGTCGAAGACGGTGCGCACCGGCAGCGCGACACCGAACTCGGTGCGGAGGCGCCCCACCAGCTCGATAGCCAGCAGCGAGTGGCCCCCGAGTGCGAAGAAGTCGTCGTCGGGCGCCGCCTCGGGGATCGCGAGCACGTCGGCCAGCAGCCGGCACATCCGCTCCTCCGACTCGTCCTGCGGAGCACGCTCAGGCCCGGGGCCGTGGTCGCGCCGGGGCAGAGGCAGCGCCGCCGTGTCGACCTTCCCGTTCGGGGTCAGGGGGAGCTGCGGGACGACGGTGATCGTGGTGGGGACCATGTACGCCGGCAGCTCCTGGCGCGCCGTCTCGCCCACCGTCTCCGCCTCCACCTCGCCCGCGACCCAGGCGGCGATCCGCTCGGTGCCCGGTCCGCCGGGCGCGGTGACGAGGGCGACCGCGGCGCGGACCCCGGGCGAGCGCTCGAGCGCGCTCTCGATGTCGCCGATCTCGATGCGGTAGCCGCGCAGCTTGACCTGGTCATCGGCGCGACGCAGGAAGTGCAGATCGCCCCCGGGCGAGCGGCGCACGATGTCGCCGGTGCGGTACATCCGGGCACCGTCCGCGGAGGGGTCGGCCACGAAGCGCGCGGCGGTCTCGGCCGCACGGCCGCGGTAGCCGTCGGCGAGGGTCGCGCCGGAGAGGTACAGCTCGCCCTCGACCCCGGGCGGGACCGGGCGCAGCAGGGCGTCCAGCACCCTCGCGCGCACGCCGGCGACGGGCTCGCCGATCGTCACCGGGCCGGGCACGATCGGGGCGACCAGCGCGTCGATCGTGGACTCGCTGGGGCCGTAGAGGTTCCAGCCGTCCAGCGTCCGGGAGGCCGCGACGCCGTCCCACAGGGAGGGGGGCACCGCCTCTCCGCCGAGGGCGAGCAGCAGCCGGCCCGATCCGCCGGCGACGGCGTCCTCGAGTCCGACGGTCATCAGCTGCGCGGCATAGGAGGGGGTCGTCTCGACCACGTCGATGCGCTCCTCCCGCACCGTGTCAGCGACGGCCTCGGCGTCGCCCTGGACGGCATCGTCGGCGATGAGCAGGGTGCTGCCGGCGACGAGCCACAGCACGGGGTCCCAGGCGGCGTCGAAGGCGAGGCCCGAGAGGTGGAGCATGCGCGGCGCCCGCTCGAGGCGCTCGCGCAGCGGGCCGATGAGACTCTCCTCGTGCTGCGCCATCACCGTGCCCAGGGCGCGGTGGGAGACCTGCACGCCCTTGGGGGCACCGGTGGTCCCGGAGGTGTGTACGAGATAGGCGGTGTCCGCGGGCTCCGGCGGCGCCGGGGCGTCGCCCTCCGCGGGAAGCTCGTCCACGGTGAGCACCCGGGCCTGCGGGACCTCCTCGTCCGCTGCGAGCAGAGCCTCGAAGCGGTCCGGATCGGCGGTCACGATCGCGCTCGGCGCGGCCGAGGCCAGCACCTGCGCGAGGCGGGCGTCGGGATGCGCGGTGTCGACGGGGACCGCGACGGCGCCCGCGCGCAGCACGCCGAGCAGGACGGTGACCGCGTCGGCACTCCGCGGCAGGGCGGTGACCACCCGGTCGCCGCGGCGCACCCCGGATCGGGCCAGCCCGGCGGCGAGGGCCCGGACCCGGTCGAGCAGCTCGACGGCGGTGAGCGCCCCTTGGGCATCGAGGAGCGCAGGGGAGTCCGGCTGGTCGCGCGCCGTGCGGGCGAGCCGGTCCAGGACCGTCGTGGGGGCGGGGGTCGCCGCACCGCGGCCCTGCTCCTCGAGGCGCTGCAGCTCCTCCGGTCCCGTGGTGGGCAGATCGCTCAGCCGTGCGTCGGCGTCGGTGACGAGCTGTGCGAGGGCGCGGTCGAAGGAGTCCCGCAGCCGCTCCACGGTGGAGCGGTCGAACAGGGCGCGGTCGTACCCCAGCGCCACCCGGAGCGCGCCGCCGTCGCCGGCCTCGGGCGTCACGTCGATCAGCAGGTCGGCCTTCACCCCGGCGCTGCTGGTGGGGGTGGGGACCTGCACCTCCAGGCCTGGGAGCTCGAGGTGGGCGGCGGGCGCGTTCTGCAGCGTGAGCAGCACCTGGATCACCGGGGGGAGGTCCACCTGCCGGGGCGGTCGGACGGCGTCGACGACGGCGTCGAAGGGGAGCTCCTGGTGCGCGTACGCCTCGGTGTTGGCCGTGCGCACGCGCTCGATGAGCTCCGCGAGGGTCGGATCGCCGTGCAGCGAGGTGCGCAGGGCGACCGTGTTCACGAAGAACCCGACGACGTCGTCCAGCCGGGGGTCGCCGCGACCGGCCACCGCGGTGCCGATGACCACGTTGTCGCCGGTGCCGTGCTGGTGCAGGGCCGAGGCGAGCGCCGTGTGCAGCAGGATGAACAGGCTGGTGCGATGCTCGGCGGCGAGGGAGCGGAGGGCCGCGTGGCGCTCCGGCCCCAGGTCGAGCCGGACCTCGGCCACGCCGCGCCGCTCGGCGTCGGCGGGGTCCGCCGCGCCGCGGGCACGGTCGCGGGGCAGGGCGATCTCCGGCGGGGCGTCCGCGAGGGTGCGCCGCCAGAAGGTCCGCTGGCGCGTCAGCTCGCTGTCGGGGTCGTCCGCGGAGCCCAGGCGGTCGCGCTGCCAGGTCGCCGCGTCCGCGTAGTCCACGGGCAGCGGCTCGGGGAAGGCCTCGCGTCCGGTGATGCGAGCCGTGTACGCCTCCCCGAGGTCGCGGGCGAGCGGGCCCAGGGACCAGCCGTCGGTGGCGATGTGATGCATCGTGATCACGAGCACCGCGCGCCGTGCGGAGGTGCGCAGCAGCACGGCGCGCAGCGGGATCTCCCGCGTGATGTCGAACGGTCGTCGGCTCTCCGCGGCGATGACGTCCTCGAGCCGGTCGGCGGGGACGTCCACGGCCACGAGCGGGGAGCGGACCTCGTCGGCGGGGAGGATGCGCTGGATCGGCTCGCCGTCCAGGGCCGGCAGCACGGTGCGCAGCGGCTCGTGGCGCGTCAGGACGTCGTCCAGCGCGCCGCGCAGCGCGGCGACGTCGATCGCGCCCTCGAGATCGAGCACGACGGGGACCGCGTAGGCCGCGGAGCCGGGATCGAGACGGTGGAGGAACCAGAGGCGGCGCTGGTTCAGCGAGGCGGGGACGGGGTCGGGGCGCTCACCCCGCTCGGGCCGTGCGGTGCTGCGGCCGTCGGGGCTCCGGTCCAGTACGCGGGCGAGGCTCGCGACGCGGGGATGCTCGAAGACGTCGCGCACGGTGACAGTGCGCTCGAGGTCCTCGGTGAGCCGCGCGGCCAGGCGAGTGGCCAGCAGCGAATGGCCGCCCGCCGCGAAGAAGTCCTCCTCGGCCCCGACGGATTCCCGATCGAGCACGAGGGAGAACGCCTGCGCCACCCGCTGCTCCGTGCCGGCGCGGGGGAGCCGGGCGTCGCGCCCTGCGGCGGTGGCCGGCTCGGGCAGCGCCGCCCGGTCGACCTTGCCGTTCGCGGTGGCGGGGAGCGCCTCCAGCGCGAGCACCGCCGAGGGCACCATGTACTCCGGGAGATGCTCGCGCAGCCCCTCGCGGACCTCGGCGGCGAAGTCCTCGTCGGTCCGCCCGGAGTCCGAGGTGACGTAGCCGACCAGCCGGGCGGACGCGCCGTCGCCCCGCACGACCGCGGCGGCGGCGGCGACGCCGCGCTGGCGGCGCAGCGCGGCCTCGACCTCGTCGATCTCGACACGGTACCCGCGGATCTTCACCTGGTCGTCCAGCCGCCCGAGGAACCGCAGGGTCCCGTCGGCGCGGCGGCGCACGCGGTCGCCCGTGCGATACATGCGCGACCCGTCGGCCGCGAAGGGATCGGCGACGAAGCGCTGTGCGTTCAGCGCCGACCTCCCGAGGTATCCGCGCGCGACGCCATGGCCTGCGAGGTACAGCTCGCCGATGCCGCGGGCGGGGACCGGGGAGAGACCGGCGTCGAGGACGTAGTGGCGGCTGCCGTCCACGGACCGTCCGAGATGGGGCAGACGGCCTTCCTCGATGGGGGCGACGAGGCTGTCCACCGTGGACTCGGTGGGGCCGTAGAGGTTCACCGCGTGGATGTCGTCCCGCTCGGCGAGGGTCGCCCACAGGGCGTCTCCCACGGCCTCGCCGCCGAGGGCGATCTCCGTCGGATGATGCTCCCTCTCGAGCATGCCGGTCGCGAGCAGGGCCTCCGCGAAGGAGGGCGTGGTCTCGACGGCGTCGATGCGCTGGTCGGCGAGATGGGCGGCGAGGCGTTCGGGGTCACGGCGCACGTCGTCCTCGATGATGTGCAGCTCGTGGCCGGAGACCAGCCACAGCAGGGGGTCCCACGACGCGTCGAAGGAGAGCCCGGCGGTGTGGGCGGCGCGCAGCGGCCGACCGAGGCGGGCTTCGGCGGGATCGTGGAGCGTCCTGCGGTGCTGGGCGAGCAGGGCGCCCAGGGAGCCGTGCTCGACGGCGACGCCCTTGGGCCGTCCGGTGCTGCCGGAGGTGAAGATCACGTAGGCGAGGTCCTCGGGCGCGAGCGGCGGCAGCTGCGTCGTCGCAGGGGCGGGGTGTCGCCACGGCGCGGTCTCGGAATCGACGAGCAGCGTCGGCACCGTCCACGCGGCACCGTCGCGGCGGTCGAGCGCCTCCTGGTCCGCGGTGGTGAGCAGGGCGGTGGGGGCGGCGTCCTCGAGCATGTGCAGGACGCGGCCGACGGGATAGGCGGGGTCGAGGGGCATGTAGGCGCCGCCAGCCCGGAGGATCCCGAGCACGATCTCGGGAAGGCGGACCGTGCGGCCCAGGCGCACGGCCACTCGGTCCCCGGGCACGACGCCCTGCTGGACGAGGCAGCGGGCCAGGCGCGCGGACTCGGCCTCGACCTCGACGAAGCTGCGCTCGCCGTCGTCGGCCACCACGGCCCGCTCCTCGCCGCGTCGGAGCACGGACTCGCGCAGGGCGTCGAGGACGGTGCTCGGCGCCTCGGCCGACGGGGCCCCATGCCCCAGGGAGAGCAGCGCCTCGCGCTCCGCGTCCTCCACCAGCGGGGTGGTCAGGGCCGCGGAGCCCGCGGGGTCCTCGTGCATCGCGTCGAGCAGGCGGAGCACGCGCTCACCGTGCTCGCGGAGGGATTCCGCGCTGTGCAGCGCCGCATCGCCCTCGAGACGGAGCACGGGATCCGCGGCCTCGCTGCGCAGGTCGCTGAGCACGATCGAGAGGTCGCGCACCGGGCCGGTCGACAGGATGTGCACGGTGCCGCGGGCGGCGCCGAGCCGGAGATCGTCGATGACCGGCAGGAGGTTCACCGAGGGGCCGGGAGGGACCGGTGCGGCGACGACGTCCTCGATCCGGAACCGCTGGTGGCCGACGGCGCCGCGGACCGCGTCACCGGCGCCGGCCACCACGTCGGCGAGGGTGTCCGAGGGCCGCACCGGCACCCGCAGCGGAAGGATGCTCGAGAGCATGGACGGGGTGGTCTTCGCGACCTCGCCGCGACGGGCGGTGACCGGGAGCCCGAGCGGGACGTCCTGGGTGCCCGTCATCCGGGCGAGGTAGATCGCGGTCGCGGCGATCACCGTCTTGGGCAGTGCGCGGCCGAGCGCGGCGAGGCGCCGGGCTCGATCCGGAGAGAGGGGGATCCCGACGCGGACCACCGACGCCGCGATGCCCTGGGCCCGTCCCTCGAGACCCTCGGGGATCTCCGCCCCCTCGAGGGCCTCGGTCCAGTACGCGGCGTCGGCGGCGTGCTGGGGCGAGTTCTCGTAGTCCTCGAGGTCGCTCAGCAGGGAGGCGAGGGACGGCAGCGGGGAGGGCACCCGGGACAGGACGTGCGCGAGGCCGGCGGCGAGGGGACGCGGAACCGTGGTGCGGGGCAGGAACCGTGTCATGCCGGAGATGCGGGTGTAGGCCTCGGCCACGTAGCGCAGGGCGATGACCGCCGAGTACCCGTCGAGCAGGATGTGGTGGATGCGGAGGAAGAAGAGCGCGCGGTCCTCGGCGACCTGGAAGAGCGTCGCCCCGAAGAGCTCCTCGCCGTGCAGCGGCCGAGGGGTCGACAGCTCCTCGTCCATCGCCGCGAGGGCCTCGTGCTCCGCGCGCTCCGTGCCCAGGCCCCGCAGGTCCCGCACCCGCAGCAGGTCCGCCGTCGGGCGCGGGCGGCGGAGGCGGCCGAAGGGCCCCTCGGCGTCCTCGTGGATCTGCAGGCTCAGCGCATCGATGTCGGCGACCATCTTCGTCACCGCGACCCGCAGCAGGGGGATGTCCACGTGCCCGTCCAGGTCGAGGTACTGGCCGATCTGGAACGTCGGATTGTCCGGGTCCAGGTGCTGGGCGTACCAGATGCCGCGCTGGGCGGCGGTGAGCGGGGTGCGGTCGCAGGTCGATGCTGCGTCGGGGGACGCGGGCCGAGTCACGGAGAGGATCCTCTTTCGCGGGGGACGAGTGGCGTGTCGACGGGCGAGAGGAGCTACTGCTGGAACTGGCCGAGCTGGAGGGTCTCCAGCAGACCGTCGATGCTGACGAGCGGGCCGTCGACGAGCGGCCCCTGGATCAGCGATCCCCCGGAGCTGCTCGTGGCCGAGGCGTCGTCGGCGGGAGGAGCGGCGGCCGCGGGGGCGACGAGGGCGATTCCCGCCAGGGAGAGGGCGGCCGTGGTGGCGGCGAGGCGTCGGGTGCGCAGGTACATGATCGGTGACTCCTGATCGATGGCGATCGCGCCGGCCCGTTCGAGGGCGGCGCTGCGATGACAGGGGTGGTTCGCAGCGGAGGAGGAAGCGGATTGGAGGATCCTCGTGGAGTCCTCACGATCGGCACGGGAGGCGGGGCGGCTTCACAGCGACTCGTCGCCCGACCGCCGACTTGCCGTGCTGAGGCACCTCAAGTATCTTGACGTCAAGATAAATGTCGCGAGGGAGGCCCCCATGGCACACACCTGGAACCCTGAGCAGTACCTGCGCTACGGGGACGAGCGGGCTCGTCCTTTCCTCGACCTCACCGCCCGCATCGCGGCCGAGGACCCGCGACGCGTGGCCGATCTCGGCGCCGGGCCGGGCTCGCTCACCCGCCTTCTCGCCGAGCGCTGGCCGGGCGCCGAGGTCCTGGCCGTGGACTCCAGCCCCGAGATGATCGAGCGCGCCTCCGCTCTCGAGGGCATCACCGCCGTGCGGGGAGATCTGCGCACCTGGGAGCCGCCCGGCGAGGTCGACGTCCTCGTCAGCAACGCGGCCCTGCAGTGGGTCGACGGCCATCTCGACCTGCTGCCGCGCCTGGTCCGGATGCTCGCCCCCGGCGGATGGTTCGCGATGCAGGTGCCCGGGAACTTCGACGAGCCCAGCCACACGCTGCGCCGCGAGCTCGCCGCCGAGCCGCCCTACGCGCCGCACGTGCAGGGGATCGCCTCGCCCGCCTCGCACGACGCCGCGACCTATCTGCGCGCCCTGCAGGGCGCCGGGCTCGAGGTCGATGCCTGGGAGACCACCTATCTCCACGTGCTGCACGGGCCCGACCCGGTCTTCGAATGGGTCGCGGGCACGGGCGCCCGCCCCACGCTGCAGGCTCTGCCCGCGGAGCTCGGGCCCCGCTTCGAGGAGGAGTTCCGCGCGCGCCTGCGCCGCGCCTATCCCGACAGCGGGCACGGCGTCGTGCTGCCCTTCCGGCGGGTCTTCGCCGTCGGCCGGAGGCCCTGAGCGCGGAGGCGTCTCAGGCCACCTGCGGGAATCCCTTCTTCGCGGCCTCCGCGATCCGGTTCAGCTGCTTGCGGTCCGAGAGCGCGCCGAGCACGCCGCCCAGCCCCGGGATCGCCTTGCCGAACAGACGCGCCGAGCGCAGCCCGAAGCGTCGGATGAGCCGACCGCCGACCGCGGAGACCACGGCCGTGTGCGGGGACTCGGGGAGCCGGCCGGCCACGCCCCGTGCGGCGGCGCCGGCGACCGGGCCGAGGCCGATGCTGCCCAGCACGTCCCCGGACTCCTCGCCCAGCAGCGCCGCGAGCACGCGCACGCGAATCTCCTCGTCGTCCAGGTCGTAGCCGCGCACCACCGCGATCGCCCCCACCATGCGGGTGGCCTGGATGTAGAACTCCATCACGTTCGTGGGCAGCAGCACCGGCAGCGTGACCACGCCGCCCAGACCGGTCAGGAAGCCGCCCGCGGTCACGCCCCGACGGTGGGAGCGGACGATGCGGCTCACCGCCTTCTCGGGCCGCTTCCGCGCGCGGCCGCGGCGCGCCCTCTTCGCGACCTCGGCCGCGGAGGAGTAGGTCAGCTTCCCGTCCAGGCCGACGTCCCGGACCGTGTCGATCATGCGCTGCACGGCCCCGTTCGCGCCGGCCCCCGCCTTCTCGGTGCGGGCTTCCCGCATCGCCTCGCGGGCGGTGCTCTTGGCGGTGTCGTCGCGGCGCAGCATCCCGAAGATCCCCATGGGGCCTCCTCCTGGTCGTCGATCGCGCGCCCTCGGTGCGGGCGCGGTGCAGTGCCCATCATGCCGTGCCGGGCCCGCCGGCCGTCGCAGCCGGACCGAGCGGTGGGGAGCGAGGCAGGGTGAGCGAGGTCCCGATGGTGCCCGCCCCGCCTCCGACGGCGCGTCGTGCCCGCGGCGTACGCTCGGAGCACCATGTCCAGCAAGCTCTACCGTGACGACGCGATCGTCCTGCGCACGCATCCCCTCGGCGAGGCCGACCGGATCATCACGCTGCTCACGCGCCGGCACGGCAAGGTGCGGGCCGTCGCCAAGGGCGTGCGCCGCACCGGCAGCCGCTTCGGCGCGCGTCTCGAGCCGTTCACCCTCGTGGACGTGCAGCTGCACGCCGGGCGGAACCTGCACACCGTCACCCAGGTCGTCACGATCGAGGCCTTCGCCGTCGGCATCACCGCCGACTACGCCCGCTTCACCGCGGCCAGCGCCATGCTCGAGACCACCGACCGGCTCACCGACGAGATGGTCGATCCCTCCCAGCGGGGCTTCCTCATGCTCGTCGGGGCGCTGCGCGCCATGGCCGAGGGGCGGCACGCCCCGCCGCTCGTGCTGGACTCCTTCCTGCTGCGCACCCTCGCCGTCTCCGGCTGGGCGCCCGAGCTGCGCGTCTGCGCCTCCTGCGGGGCCGACGGGCCCCACCACGCCTTCGACGTCCGCGCCGGCGGGCTCGTCTGCACGCCCTGCCGACGACCCGGCGCGATCGCGGTGCGCCAGTCCACGATCGAGCACCTGATCTTCCTGCTGGCCGGGGACTGGGAGAATGCGACCGACGCGGAGGAGACGGTGCAGCACGAGGGGGGACGACTCATCTCCGACACCGTGACCTGGCATCTCGAGCGCTCGGTCCGCTCCCTGCACTACGTCGAACGCTGAGCACCACCCCGGGCCCGTGCGCGGCCCGCACGACCCAGGAGGATCCCATGCCCGGAACGCCCCGTCACGGGTACCAGGAGCCGTTCGCCCATCCCAGCGGCACCCGGCCCCCGCAGCTGCCCGCCCCCACGGTCCCGCGGCACGTCGCCGTGGTGATGGACGGCAACGGCCGCTGGGCGAACCGTCAGGGACTGCCCCGCACCGCCGGTCACGAGGCCGGGGAGGCGGCGCTGCTGGACGTGGTCGCCGGCGCCCTCCAGATCGGGGTCACGCACCTGAGCGCCTACGCCTTCTCGACCGAGAACTGGAAGCGCTCCCCGGACGAGGTGCGCTTCCTGATGGGCTTCTCCCGCTCCGTCCTGCGCCGCCAGCGCGACACCCTGCACTCCTGGGGCGTGCGGATCGTGTGGATCGGGCGGGAGCAGCGGCTGTGGGGCTCCGTGATCCGGGAGCTGAAGGAGGCCGAGGAGCTCACCCGCGACAACACGCGGATGACGCTGTACATGTGCGTGAACTACGGCGGGCGCGCCGAGCTGGTGGACGCGGTGCGCGAGATCGCGGAGGAGGCGCGAGCGGGCCGGCTCAAGGGCTCCGGGGTGAGCGAGAAGACGATCCAGCGTCATCTGATCGACCCGCGGATGCCGGACGTCGACCTGTTCCTGCGCACCAGCGGGGAGCAGCGCACCTCGAACTTCCTGCTGTGGCAGGCGGCCTACGCGGAGCTCGTGTTCGTGCCCGAGCTGTGGCCCGACGTGGACCGGCTCGTGCTGTGGCGGGCGATCACCGAGTACGCGCGACGGGACCGTCGCTACGGGGGAGCCGTCGACGCCCCCGGGGCGGAGGCGGCGGGAGCGGCCGAGGCTCAGTCCGCGGAGGTCTGACCCGCGCGCCCGGTCCCGGTGCTCGACGCGGGCTCCGTGCCCGCGGCCCGGCCGCCGCCGGCCGGGCCTGGCTCGGCGGCGCCGTCGCCGGTGGGGGCGTCGCCGGTGTGGCCGCCCTCCTCGCCCGTGCTCGCGGCGAGGGCGTCGACCAGAGCGGCGCGGGCACCGGTGCGGCGTCGGTGGCGCAGCACGAGCGCCACGAGCAGCACCACGAGAGCGAGCACCGCGACCGCGCCGGCGGGGGAGACGAGGAAGAGCTCGATCCAGCCCGCCACCGCCACCAGGCCCACGGTCGCGTAGATGACGGCCCAGGCGAGCCCCCCGACGGCCAGGGCGGGGAGATAGCGCCTGGCCGGCATGCCGGTCAGCCCCGCCGCCGCGTTCGCCGCGGTCTGGAAGCCGACGGTGAGGAAGCTCAGCGCCACCACCCACGCCCCCCAGCGATTGACCAGCGTGGTCGCCCGCTGCACGGCAGGGGACTCCAGGAACCTCGCGACCCGGCCCCGGTTCGCGGCCCTGCGCGCGCCCCGGCCGAGGAGGTACGTGGCACCGGCGCGGGCCCAGATCACGACATACAGGAAGGCGATCGCGGGCAGGAGGGGGAGGCTCTGGACCCAGTCCATCAACGGCCTGGCTCCTCGTCGCCGTCCTCCGACTCCTCGCCGTCCTCGGGCTCGTCGTCAGCGACGTCCTCGGCGCCGGTGCGCGAGTGGTCCTCGCACAGCCCGAACACCTCGAGAGTGTGGTCGACCTCGGTGAATCCGTGCTCCCGGGCGATCGCCGTCATCGAGGCCTCCAGCCGCGGAGCAAGGAACTCGACCGTGCGACCGCACTCACGGCACACCAGGTGATGGTGGTGCCCGGTGTCCTCGCACTGGCGGTAGAGGGACTCCCCGTCCCCGGCGACGAGCACGTCGAGGCGGCCGGCGCGGGAGAGCGCCTGCAGATTGCGGTACACGGTCGCGAGGCCCACGGTCTCGCCGTCGGCCCGCATCTGCTCGTGGATCTGCTGGGCGCTGCGGAAGTCGACCTGCCGGGAGAGCGTCTCGAGGATCGCTGAGCGCTGGCGGGTGTTCCTCTGCATGGCGACATTGTCCCCCACGGCACGGCGGACCTCCATCACGGGTGGGACGCACCACGCGCCGGCAGCGGCGCGGAGCCCGCGGCGGCCGGTCCCGGACCGCCGACGGGCGTGGTGCGTCGAGCCCCGCGCACCGAGCGGACGATCAGCCCCGCGACGTACACGCCGATCGTCAGCAGCACGATCACGCCGCCCGGCGGCAGGTCCACGTACACCGTGATCAGCAGGCCGCCGACGGCGCAGAGGACGGCGATGACCATCGCGGTGCGCATGGTGCGGGTGAAGCCGACCACCAGATGCTGGGCCGCGGCCACCGGGACGATCATCAGCGCCGAGACCATCAGGGCGCCGACGATCCGCATCGACAGGGTGACCGTCAGCGCCGCCATCACGGCGATCAGCACGTTGACCAGGCGCACCGGGAGTCCGGAGGCGCGTGCGAACTCCTCGTCGGCCGTCACCGCGGCGAGCAGCCCCGACAGGCCCACCCCGATCGCGAGCACCACCACGGCGAGCACCAGCGCGATCACCGTGTCCAGACGCGTCACCGTCGAGAGCGAGCCGAAGAGGTAGCCCATGAGGTTCTGGGAGGTGCCGCCGGCGAGCTGGATGATCACCACGCCGCCCGCGATGCCGCCGTAGAAGAGGATGGCGAGCGCCACGTCGCGGCTGGTGTGGCTGATCTCGCGCACGTACTCGATGAGCACCGCGCCGATCACCGAGGCGGCGAGCGCCCCCGGGATCGCGAGCAGGTCGGCGGGGGTGGCCGCGAGCCACGCCCCGACCAGCCAGCCGACGGCCACGCCCGTGAGCGCGACGTGTCCGAGCCCGTCGCCGAGCAGGGAGAGCCGCTTCTGCACGAGATAGGTGCCGACCACGGGGGCGGTGAGGCCGATGAGCACCGCGATGATCAGCGGGTAGCGCAGCAGGTCGGACGTGAGGATGTCGAGCATCGAGATCATGCGGGGTGGATCTCCTGTCCCAGGCATTCGTCGAGCGGGGCGGCATCCTCCGGATGGCCGTGCCCGGGATCGAGGCGGGGCCGGTCGCTCTCGGCGCCGTCGTGGATCACGCGGCCGTGGTCCAGGACGACCGCCCGACGGATGTCGCCGGTGAGCGGCCCGGTCTCGTGGAGCACCACGAGCAGCGTGGTGCCGCGGGCCGAGAGGTCGCGGAACAGCCCGGCGATGAGATCCTGGGTGGGCAGGTCCACGCCGGAGAAGGGCTCGTCGAGCACCAGCAGCTCCGGATCGCGCACGAGCGCGCGGGCGATCATCACCCGGCGACGCTGCCCGCCGGACATCCGGGTCACGGGCCGGCCGGCGAGGTCCGCCATCCCGACCGCCTCGAGCGCCGCATCGACCCGGGGGTCGCGCGCGCTCGGCCACCAGCGGCGCGCGCCGAGCAGGCCGCTGGCGACGGTCTCCCGCGCCGTGGCGGGGATCGAGCCCGCCTCGGCGGAGTCCTGGGGGACGTAGCCGAGCCGGTCGTGGGCCGGGCCCTGGGAGACGGGCCTTCCCAGCAGGCGGGTGGTGCCGGTCTCGAGCGGCAGCACCCCGACCACGGCGCGCAGCAGCGTGGACTTGCCCGAGCCGTTGGCGCCGAGCAGCGCGACCAGCTCACCGGGCTCGATCCGCAGGTCGACGTCGTGCAGGACCCGCTGTCCGCCGCGGGAGACGCTCGCTCCGGCGACCTCGACGACGGGTCCGGCGACGGCGCTCACGCCCAGCTCTCCACGAGGGCGGTGCAGTTGCTTCGCATGACGGCAGGGTAGTCCGCGTCGGCGGACTGCTGGGTCTCGAGGTTGTCGAGCTCGGCGCTGTCGATGCCCAGGTTGTCGGCGAGGGTCTGGGCGACCTTCGGCGAGGCGGTCGCCTCGAAGAAGATCGTGGTGACCTCCTCCTCGCGCACGACGGTCTCGAGCGCGAGCAGACGCTGCGGCGAGGGCTCGGTCTCGGGATCGATCCCGGAGATCCCGACCTGGTGGAGGTGGTAGCGCTCGGCGAGATAGCCGTAGGCGGCGTGGCTGGTGATGAAGGTGCGACGCTCGTCGGCGACCTGCTCGAAGGAGGTGGTCAGCTCGGCGTCGAGCTCCTCGAGCTCGGTCCGCACCGTGGCCGCGGCGGCGGTGAACTCCTCGGCGTGGTCGGGGGAGAGCTCGCCCAGCCTCGCGGCGATCGCGTCGCCGAGGTCCGCCATCCGCACCGGGTCCTGCCAGAAGTGGGGGTCGTCCGGGCCATGGTCGTGGCCCTCATGGGAGTCGCCCTCGCCCTCGTCCGCGTGCTCGGCGTGCTCCTCGGCGCTCTCGCCGGCATGCTCCTCGTCGGCGTGCCCGGCATCGGCGGGCAGCAGCGTGATCACGGAGGAGACATCGAGCACGTTGTCCGCCTCCTGGGAGGCGAGCGCGTCGTCGAGCGCGGTCTGGAAGCCGGGGATCTGCAGCACGAGATCCGCCTCCTCGAGCGCGAGGGTCTGCTTGACCGACAGCTCGAGGCCGTGGGCGTCGGCCCCGGGCGTCGCGAGATCGGTCAGCGCGATGTGCTCGCCGCCGATCCGCGTGACGAGGAAGCTCAGCGGGTACGCCGAGGTCACGACGGTCAGCCCGTCGGAGTCGGCGGCCCCGCCCTCCCCGCAGGCGGCGAGCAGAGCGGCACCCGCTCCCAGGCCGAGGGCGGAGAACAGGGTGCGGCGGCGGAGCGGGGAGGCGAAGGACATGACAATCATTCTCACGAGTGCCTCGTCCGGACGCAAGTCGAGGAGATCCCGCAGGGCCCGCTCGTGGGGACGCTCACACCCGCGCGGTGACTATGCTGGAGAGGTTCTGACCGCACCGTCACCAGGAGTCTCCCCGTGGCCAAGGCCCCCGCCAGCACGCTGGACAACGTCATCGCACTCGCCAAGAAGCGCGGCTTCGTGTTCCAGGCCGGTGAGATCTACGGAGGCTCCCGCTCGGCCTGGGACTACGGCCCCCTCGGCGTGGAGCTCAAGGAGAACATCAAGCGCCAGTGGTGGCGCACCTTCGTGCAGTCCCGCGGGGACATGGTGGGCCTGGACTCCGCGATCATCCTCCCCAAGCGCGTCTGGGAGGCCTCGGGCCACGTCGCGACCTTCACCGACCCGCTCGTGGAGTGCCGCAGCTGCCACAACCGCTTCCGCGAGGACCACCTGATCGAGGCCTTCGAGACCAAGAAGGGCCGCGCCCCCGAGGGCGGCCTGGCCGAGGTCGCCTGCCCCAACTGCGGCACCCGCGGCGAGTTCACCGAGCCCCAGCAGTTCTCCGGCCTGGTGAAGACCTACCTCGGCCCCGTCGACTCCGAGTCGGGCCTGCACTTCCTGCGCCCCGAGACCGCGCAGGGCATCTTCGTCAACTTCCTCAACGTCGTCACCGCCACCCGGCAGAAGCCCCCCTTCGGCATCGGCCAGGTCGGCAAGGCGTTCCGCAACGAGATCACCCCCGGCAACTTCATCTTCCGCACCCGCGAGTTCGAGCAGATGGAGATCGAGTACTTCACCCCGCCCGCCGAGGCGCAGGAGCACTTCGAGAAGTGGGTCGAGGCGTGCTGGGACTGGTTCGTGGACCTCGGCCTCAAGGAGGAGAACATGCGCCGCTTCGACGTGCCCGAGGACGAGCGCGCCCACTACAGCGCCGGCACCATCGACTTCGAGTACCGCTTCGGCTTCCAGGGCAGCGAGTGGGGCGAGCTGATGGGCGTGGCCAACCGCACCGACTTCGACCTCTCGAGCCACACCGATGCCTCGGGCACGAAGATGCAGTACTTCGATCAGGCCGCGAACGAGCGCTACACGCCCTACGTCATCGAGCCGAGCTTCGGCCTGACCCGCTCGATGATGGCGTTCCTGGTCGACGCCTACACCGAGGACGAGGCGCCCAACGCCAAGGGCGGGGTCGACACGCGCACCGTGCTGAAGCTCGATCCGCGCCTCGCCCCGATCAAGGTCGCGGTGCTTCCCCTGTCCAAGAGCGAGGACCTCGTGCCCCGTGCGAACGAGCTCGCGGACCGGCTGCGCAGGCACTGGAACGTCGAGGTGGACGTCACGCAGGCGATCGGTCGTCGCTACCGCCGCCAGGACGAGATCGGCACTCCGTTCTGCGTCACCGTCGACTTCGACACGATCGACGACCAGGCCGTCACGATCCGCGAGCGGGACACCATGGCCCAGGAGCGGGTGGCGCTGGACCAGGTCGAGTCCTATCTCGCCGCGCGCCTCATCGGCGCCTGATCCGCGCCGCGCCCGGCGAGGCGCCGTGCGTCGGCGCCGGGCGCATGGCGGCACGAGGTGACGACATGACCACCTCGTGCCGCCATCGGCCCGTCCGCGACACGTCGCGGACCGCGGGGTGGCACAGTGCTCCCCATGACCCGTGCCCCCGGCCTCGAGCTCTCCGCCGCCTACCACCGGGAGGTCGTGGCGCCGCTGCTGGCCCGCGCGCTGCCCGGTCTCCCGCACGCCGCGGCGCGGCTGGGCTCGGGATCGGACGTGCTCGGTCTCGATGACGAGCAGTCGCGCGACCACGACTGGGGGCTGCGGCTCACCCTGCTCGTCGAGGACGGCGCCGCGCCGGAGGTCGACGCCCTGCTCGAGAGGGAGCTGCCCGCGCAGTGGCGGGAGCTGCCCACCCGCTTCGCGACCACCTGGGACCCGGTGGTCCGCCAGCGCGTCGAGGTCGCCGACGCCGGGGGCTTCGCCGCCTCCCGGGTCGGCATCGCGCCGCAGCGCCTCATCGGGACCGAGCCCTTCGCGGTGGCGGACTGGCTCCAGCTCACCGGCCAGGCCGCGCTCGAGGTGACCGCGGGAGAGGTGTTCCACGACGGCGCCGGCGTGATCACCGCGATCCGGGAGCGGCTGCACGCGTACCCGGAGGACGTGAGGCGCTACGCGATCGGCGCGGACTGGACCCGCATCGTCCAGGAGCTGCCCGATGCGGGTCGCGCCGGGCTGCGCGGGGACGAGGACGGCTCGGCGGTGATCGCCGCCCGCCACGTGCGCACCCTGCTGCACCTCGCCCACCTCCTGCACCGGCGGTGGGCGCCCTACGGCAAATGGCTCGCGCGCTCCGCGGCGGCCCTGCCGGGAGGAGAGGCCCTGCGCGCGGCCGCGCTCGAGGTGCTCGGGGCACGGGACTGGCGCACCCGGCAGCGGGTCCTCGCGGACGCGATCGAGGTGGTCGCCGAGCTCCAGGGCCGGGTGGGCCTGCCCACCCTCGACCCCGCCACCCAGCCGTTCTTCGATCGCCCCCACATCGGGCTCCGCGAGCTCCCGGAGCTGCTGGCGAAGGACATCTCCGACCCGGCCGTCCGGGCGCTCCCGCCCGGGATCGGCACCGCCGAGCAGATCAGCGACCACGTGAGCGTGCTGGTGGACCCGGTGCTGCGCCGACGGCTCGTGGGCGGCTGAGCCGGGGCCGGGTGTACGTCCCGTCGCCCCCTCCTGCCGCCCCCCATGTCGAGCGCCCGCCCGATCCTCCGCCCTGCGCTGATCAGTCCCGCGCTGATCAGCGCGGGGCGGAGACCGTGTCGCAGGCCCCGGCGGCGGCGCACGCTGGAGCCATGACAGCTCGCACCGCCCCACCGCCCGGACTCCACGCCGACGCCGACGCCCCGCAGGGCGCCTCGCTCGCCGCGCTCACCTCCGCCCGCCTCCTGCACCAGCGCGTGCTGCTGCTGGACCGCGAGCTTGAGCAGGTGGGCGGCGCGGCCCTGGCCGCCCAGCTCCTCCTGCTCGCCGCCGAGGACCCCGGCGCCGACATCACGCTCCTGATCAGCTCGCCCGGCGGTCTCGTGCCCGCGATGCTCGCCATCGGCGACCTCATGGACCTCGTGCCCTGCGATGTGCGCACGGTCGCCCTCGGCATGGCCTACAGCGCCGGGCAGTACCTCCTCACCCAGGGCACGCCCGGGAAGCGGTACGTGCTGCCTCGCTCCCAGGTGCTCATGCACCAGGGCTCGGCTGGCTTCGGCGGCAGCGCCGCCGACATCGAGCTGCAGGCCGAGGACCTGCGCCGCAACCGCGACCTGCTGATCCGCCTGACCGCCGAGCGGACCGGGCAGAGCGAGGAGACGATCGCCCGGGACTCCGAGCGGGACCGGATCTGGGACGCCGAGGGCGCGGTCTCCTACGGCTTCGCCGACCACGTCGCCGCCGACCTCGGCGAGATCCTGCCGCTCGGGCCGACCGGCTCCCGCGCGCGCGCCGCGGGGATCGGGGACGGACGATGAGCAGCTACACGATCCCGTCGGTCATCGAGCGCACCACCACCGGCGTCGAGCGCAGCGCCGACATCTTCTCCCGTCTGCTCAGCGACCGGATCGTCTACCTCGGCACCCCGATCGACGACGGCGTCGCGAACACCGTGATCGCCCAGATCCTGCACCTGGAGAACGACTCGGCCGACGCGCCGATCCACCTGTACCTCAACTCCTCCGGCGGTGACGTGCAGGCGGTCCTCGCCATCCACGACACCCTCTCCTACGTGCGCAGCCGGGTCGCGGTCACCTGCATCGGGCAGGCGGTCGCCGCACCGGTGCTGCTCCTGGCCGCCGGGACGCCCGGGATGCGCTGGGTGCTGCCGCACACCCGGGTGGTGCTCCACCCGCTCGAGGCGCAGGGGCGGGGCGCCGTGCCGGACCTGATCCTGGCGACCGAGGAGGTGGAGCGGCTTCGCGGCGGCTTCGAGGCGCTGCTGGCCGAGCACGCCGGGCAGGAGCGCGAGAAGGTGCGAGGGGATCTCGAGCGCGAGCGGGTGCTGGACGCGCCCGCGACTGTCGCCTACGGCCTGGCCGACGAGGTGCTGCTCAGGCGGCCGCGAGCAGGGTGACCCCCGGCTCGCCGGAGGGTCGGGCCGCGGCCGCGCCGGCCATCGCACGGGAGGCGACGTGGGGCGTCGCCCCGACGTGGGTGTCGGGGGCGTCCGCGGCAGCTCCGGCGGGGGAGGAGCGCAGCTCGAGCACGGGAGCGCCTCGCTGTCCGGACGGGGTCCGTGCGACGGCTCCGTCGGCGGCGCGCAGCAGGAGCAGGGGGAGATCGACCCCGAGCGCGCCGAGGATCGCCGCGAGCAGCTCCGAGGAGGGATCCTTGCGGCCGCGCTCGACATCGGAGAGGTGCTGCATCGAGACCCCCGCCGCGGTGGCGACCTCTGCGAGGGTGCGGCGCTGACGGTGCCTCTCGGCCCGCAGCTCCGCCCCCATCAGCTCCCGCAGCAGCGGCTCGAGGTAGGACTTCATGGGGTGAGACTACGGTCACTGCGGCCGGGGCGGCGCGGGCTCCGCTCTGGGCGGAAGGGCTCGCTCGGGGTGGGGCGAGCGGGAGGGAGGGGCGAGCGGGAAGGAGGGGCAGGACGAGCCCGGCGGGCGGGGTCGGCGGCCCGGATCGTCCCTCCCCAGCACAGGTCGATGCACATCACCTCGCAGATCCGCCCGAACGTCCGCCCAGGATGGGACAATCCAGGGACGATGACGCTTCTGATCGACACCTCGCCCGCCGCTCCCGCCCCCGCCGACGACGCCTCGGCCACCGGTCCGGAGCCCAGTCGGCGACCCCTCACGATCGGGAAGCTCACCGTGGACACCCCCGTGATGCTCGCCCCCATGGCGGGCGTGACCAACATGGCCTTCCGGGTGCTGTGCCGCGAGTTCGGGGCGCTGCACAGCCAGGACGACGGCGGCTTGTTCCCCACCGAGATGGTCACCACCCGGGCGCTGATCGAGGACCACGGGGAGTCCTGGCGCCTGCTGCGCATGGCCGATCGCGAGCGGCCCCGCTCGGTCCAGCTCTACGGCGTCGATCCCGCGGTCGTCGCGCGCTCGGTCGAGATGATCCTCGAGCGCGACGGCGCCGACCACATCGACCTCAACTTCGGCTGCCCCGTCCCCAAGGTCACGCGGCGAGGAGGCGGCGGCGTGCTGCCCTGGAAGGACGAGCTGTTCACCCGCATCCTGCGCGCAGCGGTCCGGGCCGCCGGGGACGTGCCGGTGACGCTGAAGACCCGCAAGGGCGTCGACGACGACCACCTCACCTATCGCGACGCCGGGCTCATCGCGCAGGAGGTCGGCGCCGCGGCGATCACCCTCCACGGCCGCACCGTGAAGGAGCAGTACTCCGGCACCGCGGACTGGACCTCGATCGCGGACCTCAAGCGGACCGTCACCGACATCCCCGTGCTCGGCAACGGTGATGTGTGGTCCGCCGAGGACGCCCTGCGGATGATGGACGAGACCGGTGCCGACGGCGTCGTCGTCGGGCGCGGCTGCCAGGGCCGCCCCTGGCTCTTCGCCGACCTCGCCGCCGGTTTCTCGGGCAGTGCCGAGCGGGTCCGCCCCGGCCTCGGGGACGTCGCCCGGATCCTGCGCCGCCACGCCGAGCTGCTCACCGAGTTCTACGAGAGCGAGGACCGTGGCGTGAAGGACCTGCGCAAGCACGTGGCCTGGTACTTCAAGGGCTATCCCGTCGGCGGCGACATGCGCCGACGCCTGGCGACCATGGAGTCCCTCGAGGACCTGGACGCGAAGCTCGCCGAGCTCGACCTCGACGCCCCCTACCCGGGAGCCGACGTCGAGGGCCCCCGCGGCCGCACCGGCCATCCGCGCAACGCCACCGTCCCCGCCGGCTGGATGGACACCCGCGCGCTGTCCGACGAGCACCGCGTCCGCCTCCACGAGGCCGAGCTCGACATCTCGGGCGGCTGAGCCATGCACCCCCAGGCCCCGACGCCCGCCGTCCCGCCCGCCGGATACACCGCCCACGACCTCGAGCGCTGGGTGCCCGAACCGCCGAAGTCCCAGTCACGCACCCCGTTCCAGCGCGACCGCGCCCGGGTGCTCCACTCCTCCGCCCTGCGCCGACTCGGCGCGAAGACCCAGGTGCTCGGCGCCGGCGCGAACGACTTCGTGCGCACCCGCCTCACCCACTCCCTCGAGGTCGCCCAGGTGGGACGCGACATCGGGGCCGAGCTCGGCTGCGACCCCGATGTCGTCGACGCCGCCTGCCTCTCGCACGACCTGGGCCACCCGCCCTTCGGCCACAACGGCGAGAAGGTCCTCGACGACCTCGCCAGGGACTTCGGCGGCTTCGAGGGCAATGCCCAGACCCTGCGACTGCTCACGCGACTCGAGCCCAAGGTGGTCGGTCCGGAGCGTCCCCACGGGCTGAACCTCACCCGTGCCTGCGTGGACGCGGCGATCAAGTACCCCTGGGCGCGCGGCGGGGGCCCCGTCCCCGCCTCCCCGAAGTTCGGCACCTATGCCGACGACCACGACGTCTACTCCTGGGCGCGCGAGGGCGCCGTCCCGGGCCGGAAGTGCTTCGAGGCGCAGGTCATGGACCTCGCCGACGACATCGCCTACTCCGTCCACGACATCGAGGACGCGATCACCGGGCGCACCCTGGACCTGGGCCGGCTGCGGGACCCGATGGAGCGGGCCGCCGCGCTCTACGTCGTCCAGGACTGGTACATGCCCGACGAGAGCATCGACGCGCTGGATGCGGCGCTGACCCGGCTCGAAGCCGAGCCCTCGTGGAGAGGCGGCTTCGACGGATCGATGCGCTCCGCCGCCGCGCTGAAGGACATGGCCAGCCAGCTGATCGGGCGCTTCACCCGCTCCGCGATCTCCGCGACCCGCGCCGAGCACGGGCCCGCGCCTCTTTCCCGCTACGCCGGGGACGTGATCGTGCCGGAGGCCACCCACCTCGAGATCGCGGTGCTCAAGGGCCTGGCCGCCGCATACGTCATGTCCTCCGCCTCCCAGCGGCCCGTCTACGAGGCGCAGGAGGAGATCATCCGCGATCTCTACTCGCGGCTGTGGCACACCGGCACCCAGCACCTCAGCCCCCTCTTCGCGGAGCTGTGGCAGCAGGCCGCCGACGACGACGCCCGCCGCCGCGTGATCGTGGACCAGATCGCCTCCTACACGGATGTCACCGCCCGGCGCCTCCACGAGGTCCTCTACGACCGCGCCCTGAGCCATGTCACCGCCGCGGACACGCCGCTCCCCGGACTCGGATCGGAGCTCTGAGGCGGTGGCACAGGGACTGATCCGGCGCGCCGACGTGGACCTCGTGCGCGAGCGCTCCCGCCTGGACGAGGTGGTCTCCGAGCACGTCACCCTGCGCACCGCGGGCATCGGTTCGATGAAGGGCCTGTGCCCCTTCCACGACGAGAAGACCCCCTCGTTCAACATCCGCCCCCAGCTCGGCCACTGGCACTGCTTCGGCTGCGGCGAGGGCGGTGACGTGATCTCCTTCGTCCAGAAGATCAACCACCTCAGCTTCGTCGAGGCCGTCGAGATGCTCGCCGGTCGCTACGGCGTGCAGCTGCACTACGAGGAGGGCGACGGCAAGGGCGGGGACCGGCCCGACTTCGGCACCAGGCGACGCCTCCTGGACGCCCATGCGATCGCCGAGGAGTTCTACCGCGAGCAGCTGGCCGCCCCGATCGCTGAGGTGGGACGGCGCTTCCTCACCGAGCGCGGCTTCGACCAGGCCTCCGCCGAGCACTTCGGCGTCGGCTTCGCCCCCGAGGGCTGGGACTCCCTCACCTCGGTGCTGCGCGGGCGCGGCTTCACCGAGGAGGAGCTCACCGCCAGCGGACTCGTCTCCCAGGGGCAGCGCGGGGTCTACGACCGCTTCCGCGGCCGACTCGTCTGGCCGATCCGCGACATCACCGGCAAGACCATCGGGTTCGGAGCACGACGCCTGCTCGAGTCCGACCAGGGGCCGAAGTACCTCAACACCCCTGAGACCGCGATCTACCACAAGTCCTCGGTGCTCTACGGACTGGACCTGGCCCGCAAGGAGATCGCCTCCCAGCACCGGGTGGTCGTGGTCGAGGGCTACACGGACGTGATGGCCGCTCACCTGGCCGGCGTCACCACCGCCGTCGCCTCCTGCGGCACCGCCTTCGGTGCGGAGCACGTGAAGATCGTGCGCCGCGTGATGGGGGACTCGAACCCCTCGGCCGGGCTGCGGCTGAACACGGACGGGAAGGGGCTGTCCGGCGAGGTGGTCTTCACCTTCGACGGCGACGCCGCCGGGCAGAAGGCTGCGCTGCGCGCCTTCGAGGAGGACCAGCGCTTCGTCGCCCAGACCTACGTCGCCGTCGAGCCGAACGGCATGGACCCCTGCGACCTGAGGATCCAGCGCGGGGACGAGGCGGTGAGGGAGCTGATCGAGACTCGTCGGCCGCTGTTCGAGTTCGCGATCCGCACGGCGATCTCCCAGGTCGATCTCGACACCGTCGAGGGCCAGGTGACCGCGCTGCGCATGGCAGCCCCCGTGGTCGCGAGGATCCGGGACCGCGCGATGCGGCCCGAGTACGCGCGGCGACTCGCCGGCTGGCTGGGTATGGAGGAGCGCACGGTGCTGCGCGCCGTGCACGACGCCTCCCGCGCCGAGGGCCGCGGCGGTCACCGCGCCGAGGAGGCGGGGCCCGAGCGGGCGGGGGAGCGACCCGGCCCCGCGGGCGCCGAGGACGCCGATCCGGTCGTGCCGATGCCGCGCCTGGCCGACGTGGTCAGCCCGCGCGACCCGGTGGGCCAGGTGGAGACCCAGTCCCTCGCGGTGATGCTGCAGGCCCCCCACCTCCTCGAGGCGGAGAAGGTCGCGGCGCTGCCGGACGACTCCTTCCACGTCCCCGCCCTGCAGGGGGTGTGGGACGTGATGCTGGCCGCGGGCACGCTCCTGGACGCCGTGGCCGGGGACCTCCATGCCGCCCGCTATCTCGAGCAGGTCCTCGAGATCGCGGGGGAGACCGTGCGGCCCCTGATCGTGGAGATCGCGAATCTCGACCTCCCGGCCCGGAGCGAGGAGGCGCTGCGACGGCTCGGCGGGTCCCTGCTGGACCGGCTCAGCGAGCTGTCGATCACGCGCGAGTACTCGGTGCTCAAGCAGCGCCTGCAGCGCACCGACCCCTCCGACGCCGAGCGCTACCAGGACATCATGACGCGTCTCGCGCAGGTGCAGGGCAGGCGGCGGGCACTGCGCGGCCCGACCGACTGACCGGGCCGGGTCCGGCCTGCGCCGACCGTCGGGCCCTGAGCCTGCGCACCAGCTCGATCCCGCCCCCGAGCAGCAGTGCCAGCCCGATCCCGACCGCGACGCCCAGCAGCGGGTTCTCCGCGAAGGCGAGCCCGCCCAGCATCCCGATGCCGACGTAGTACACCGACCAGGCCAGCGCGGCGAGGGAGGAGTACAGCACGAAGGCCGGACGGGGGAAGCGGATCGCCCCCGAGGTGATGTTCACGGCCGTGCGGGCGCCGGGCACGAAACGGGCCCCGAGGATGATCACCCCGCCGCGGGCCCTGAGCGCCGATTCCGCGGCGTCGACCACGGCGCCCGCGTACCGGCGTCGACGCAGCCACCGCGTCAGGGGGCCGGCTCCGCGACCGACGTGATGGGCGAGGACGTCTCCGAGCAGCGCCCCCGCCCACGCGGCCACGATCAGGAGCGCCGCGGAGGGGCTCCCGGTGACGGCGAAGGTGCCCGCGGTGAGCACGACGGTCTCCGCCGGCACCATCGGGACCAGCGAGTCCCCCACGGCGAGGGCGATCACGAGCAGCAGCAGCCACGGTGAGGCCATGAGGTTCTCGGCGAGGTGCAGGATGCTGTCCATGCGCGGGGCTCCGGAAGGTGTCGGGGGCGGTCTGACGATGCCCTCGACGCTAGGCGCAGGCGCACCCCGGGCACCGCCCGGCTGTCCCTGCGGATCACTGCGGACGACCGCAGGCGCACCCTGCAGGAAACCCCCTGGGGCGGCGCCCGGCCGCTTGGTACCTTCGGAGCCCTGTCCCGCCCTGACCCCGCTCCCGTCCGCGCGTCGCCGCCCGTCCCGCCCCCGGAGGCCCCGATGCCCCTGCCCGCCCTCCCCGGGGCCGTCGTGCCGCGGGGACCCGTGCGCCTGCTGGGTCGGGCATGCCGTCAGGTCCTGGGAACCCTCCTCGGCCTGGTCCTCGGACCGCTGCTGCTCCTGTCCTGGCTCGCCGCCCTGCTGCGCTGGGGCGCGCCGCTGCGCCACGTGAGGTCCTGGGAGCTGCGGCGCGTGCGGCGCACCTATCGACTGCGCCTCGAGGAGCCCGGGGAGGAGGTCCTGCGCGGCGGGCGCGCCCTGCTGTGGGCGCTCGTGACGGGCGCGGCGGGCTGGGTGATGCTCGAGATCCTGATGCTCGCGATCGCGGTGGTGATCGGCAGCCTCGCCCAGTCGCTGTACGGCTCCTTCGTCACGCTCACCTTCGACCTGTGGGTGCTCAGCCGCCCCGCCCCGCTGGTGATGCTGGTGCTGGGGCCGGGCAGCCTCCTGGTCACCGCGCTGTACGCCGAGGGCGTCGCCTGGCTGCTCACCGCGCTCCTGGGTCGCTGGACGGCGGTGGTGAGGGAGGACGCCCTCGAGCCCCGGCTGCACCAGCTGCTCACCACCCGGCGGGGCGTGCTCCTGGCGATCGACGACGAGCGCCGACGGATCGAGCGGGACCTCCACGACGGCGTGCAGCAGAACGTCGTCTCCCTCTCCGTCGTCCTCGCGCGAGCCCGCCGGAGCGAGGACCCGGAGCGCTCCGCCGCACTGCTCGCCCAGGCGCACGGCCAGTCGCAGGCGCTGATCGAGGAGGTGCGTCAGGTCGCGTGGCGGATCTACCCCACCGCGCTCGACGAGCACGGCCTCGCCTCCGCGCTCGAGGGGATGGCCGCCACCAGCCCGCTGCCCGTGCACCTCGAGACCGTGCTGGAGGAGGAGCTGCCGCCCGCGGTCGAGTCCGCCGCCTACTTCGTGATCCGGGAGGCGGTGACGAACGTGGTCAAGCATGCAGCGGCCTCCGAGATCGTGGTCGAGGTGGGGACCGCCGCGGCACGGGGGAGGCGCTTCGTCCGCCTGGCCGTCCGCGACGACGGGAGCGGCGGCGCGGACCCCGAGGGCGGCGGGCTGCAGGGCCTGGCCCGGAGGGTCGCGGCCCTCGACGGTACGCTCGATGTGCACAGCCCGCCCGGCGGGCCCACCATCATCTCTGCGGAGCTGCCCTGTGACTGAGCCGATCCAGCCGGACACCTCCTCGCTGGGGATCGTCCTGGCCGACGACGCGGTGCTGCTGCGCGAGGGCGTGCGCAGCCTGCTCGAGGACGAGGGGATGACGGTCCTCGCGGCCGTCGGCGACGGCGAGCACCTGCTCGAGGAGGTGCGCCGGCACCGGCCCGGGATCGCGATCGTGGACGTGCGGATGCCGCCCACCCACACCGACGAGGGGCTCGTCGCGGCCCTCGCGATCAAGCGCGAGCTGCCCGAGGTGGGAGTGCTGATGCTCTCCCAGCACGTCGCGCGCGAGTACGCGACCGAGCTGCTCGGCGCCGAGACCACCGGGATCGGCTATCTGCTCAAGGACCGCATCACCGAGATCGACAGCTTCCTGGACGCGGTGCGAAGGGTCGCGGACGGCGGCACCGTCATCGATCCCGCGGTCGTGCGCGCACTGCTGCGCTCGCCCGATCAGCGACGCGCCGTCGGTCGGCTGAGCCCGCGGGAGCTGGAGGTGCTCGAGGCGATGGCCGAGGGACTCTCGAACCGCGGCATCGCCGAGCGGCTCCACCTCTCCGTCAGCACCGTCGAGAAGGCCGGCAGCGCGATCTTCGACAAGCTCGACCTCGCCGGGGAGGAGCAGAGCAGCCGCAGGGTGCTCGCGGTGCTGCGCTTCCTCGAGTCGGAGCGCTCCTCGCCCGGGCCCGCCCCTGCCGAGCTCAGGTCGCGTCGTCCACGAGGGCGATGACCGCCTGCTGGCGCCGTGACAGGAGCGCGCGCAGCGCCTCGAGCCCGGCCCGCGCCACGGTCCCTGGGACGGGGCCCGAGAGCAGCTCCGCGAGCAGGGTCCCGGCGATCTCGAGGTCCTGCACCTGGCCCAGCAGCTCCTGCATCTGCTCGGCCCGTTCCAGGCTCTCCGCCGCGCCGGGTGCGGCCGCGAGGAGCTCGGCGGCATAGCGCCATCGCTTGGAGGCCTTGCGCGCCGCATGGAGTCCGCCGGGCTCCCGACGGGCGGCGCGGATCCGGCGCCTGACCTCCTCCTCGGCGGGACCCAGGACCGCGGCGGCGTCGGGGATCCCCAGGGCGGGCGGGGTGCGGCACCAGGTGCGCAGCAGCTCCGCGCCCGTCCGCCATGCGGGGGTGCCCGCAGCGACCTCGAGGGCCAGCAGCGCGCTGCGACGCCGGGACCCCAGCTCCTGCGCGAGCAGCCTCCGCGCCTCCTCCTGCCCCTCGCCGGCCTCGGTCGCGGCCAGCGCCGTAGGGAGCAGCGCGGCGAGCACGTCGAGGTCCCTCACCTCCCCGAGGGGCAGGGCCATGGCCTGCAGCGCCGCATCGACCGCGGCGGGCTCCGCGACCATGCTTGGGAAGGTGCGCACGGTGGCGCGGAGCCGGCGCAGCGAGGTGCGCGTGGCGTGCACGAGCTCCTCCTGCGGGTCGGCACCGACCTGCGCGATCCCCTCGAGGGCGCGGCAGGAGTGCTGCTCGACGTAGTCGGCGAGAGCCCTGTCCTCGAGGCTCACTCCGGAGCGAGGACGTACTCGCGCAGAGCGAACCCGTCGGCGGAGCCGTCGGTGGCGGCGGACAGCAGCATCACGGTGTCCTCCACGGCGACGACCGCGCGTCGCCGGTCCGGCAGCTCGTGCAGCTCGCCCTGCCCGATCACGAACGGCTCGGGGGCCTCGACCCGGATCGCGCCGTGCAGCAGGTAGAGGGAGGCGGGCACCTCGGCCTCGTGCTCGGTGAGCCGTGTGCCCTCGGTGAGCGCGAGGACCGTCTGCTGCAGCGCACCTCGGCGCACCAGGGGCTCGGCATGGAAGCCGGCGCCCGTGCTCCGGGCCAGATCGATGGAACGGGTGATGACAGGTGTGAGAGCGACCATGACGGCCTCCTACTCGTCGACGGATCCGTCCCGACAGTATCCGCCGCGGGCGGCAGGACGTCACCCCTCTGGCGCGCGACCTGCGCAGGAGCGGGGCGGCGGCCAGGAACGCCCCGCCCGATGAGCACGTACCATCCAGGGATGGACGAGGCGGGCGAGACGCGGGACCGGGGCGGGCGCGGGACCGACTGGTACGAGGAGGACGGGTCCGCGCTCGAGCTCCTCACCGCGCTGCGCACCTATCAGGCCGCGCACGGCGATCTGCGCCGGCGGATGAGCGCGGAGATGGACATGAACACCACCGACCTCGCGGCGCTGCGCCACGTGATCGCCCATGAGCGCCGCGAGGAGCCGCTGACCCCGCTGGGCCTGGCCCGGCTGCTGCGCATCTCCGGCGCCTCCACCTCGAAGCTGCTCGACCGGCTCAGCACCTCCGGTCACCTCGAGCGGGTGCCGAACCCGCACGACGGCCGCTCGAGCGTCGTCGTCGCGACCGCCCACGGGCACGAGCAGGTCCGGGCCCGGCTCGCCGGCATGCACGAGCGGATGCTCGAGACGGCGCAGGAGATGCCCGAGGAGGTGCGCCGCGAGGCGGCCGCGTTCCTGCGCGGCATCGCGGGCGTCCTGGACGCCGAGAGCAGCTCGGCCTCCCCGCTCACCCCGGCGACCGAGCGGCCCGAGGAGCGTCGGCCGTCTCGGACCCGCCGCCCGCAGGGCGACTGACCGCCGCGGCGCGGGGCGGGCTCATCCGCGCCGCATCGACGCGGACCGGTGACGCTGCGCAGCACGGCGCCCCTCGGGTGTGCACAGCGACCCGGATGCCACTCACACCTCGTTAGCCTGGCGATGTAGTGTGCGAGGGACCCGACGCACCCGGACCGCCCCGCCGCGGCCCGCCCGCTCCCGAGCAGAGGAGTCCCCGTGAGGATCGAGACCCGCCGCCGCCTCGAGCATCCCCGAGACGAGGTGAGCGCCTGGCTCGATCGGCCCGGTGCGCTCACCCGGCTCACCCCGCCGGGCCTGGCCTCGGCCGAGGAGCCCGCCGAGGGCGGCACCCGGGAGGGCCGACTCGTCGGCGTGCGTCTGGGGCCCGGCGTGCTCCCGGACCCGCTGCGCCCGCGCTGGCTGCTGCGCCACGCCGACCAGGATCCGCCCGCTCGTTTCGTCGATCAGCAGGTCCGCGGCCCCTGGCGCACCTGGCGGCACGAGCACGGCCTCGAGGAGGAGGGGTCGGGGACCGTCGTGCACGACCGCCTCGAGATCGAGCTGCCCCGGATGCTGGAGCGGTGGGAGCCCTGTGCCGAGCACCTCGTGCGCGGAGCCCTCGACTTCCGCGCCCGCCAGCTGCGGGACGATCTCGCCTTCCACGCCGCCCGTGCGCACCAGGGGCGTCTCACCGTCGCGATCGCCGGTGCCTCGGGACTGATCGGCACCCAGCTCGCCGCGCTGCTCCGCACCGGCGGGCACACGGTCCTGCCCCTCGTGCGTCGTCCCGCGGCGAGCCCGGAGGAGATCTCCTGGGACCCGGGGGCCGGGCGCCTCGACCCCGCGGACCTCGAGGGCGTCGACGTCGTGGTGAACCTCGGCGGTCGCTCGATCGCGACCCGCTGGACCTCTGCGGCCCGCCAGGAGATCCGCGCCTCCCGCCTCGAGGGCACCGCGCTCCTGTCTCGCACCCTCGCCGACCTGCACGACGGTCCCCGGGCCCTCGTCCAGGCGTCCGCGATCGGGTACTACGGGCCGCGCCGGCCCGGGGAGGAGCTCACCGAGCACTCCGACCCGGGGCAGGGCTTCCTCGCCGAGGTGGTGCGCGACTGGGAGCGAGCGACGGCCCCCGCTCAGGAGGCGGGGCTGCGGGTGGCGCTGCTGCGCACCGGTCTGGTGCTCAGCGACGGCGGCGGCTCCCTCCTGCCCCAGCTCCCGCTGTTCCTGGCGGGCCTCGGGGGCCGGCTCGCCGCACGCGAGGCGATGCTTTCCTGGATCACCCTGGACGACATGGTGCGCGCCTACGCCCATGCGGTGCTCTCGACCACGACGGAGGGGCCGATGAACGCGGTCGCACCTGGGGCCGTCACGGCGGGGGAGTTCGCTCGCACGCTCGGGACCGTGCTGCACCGTCCCGCCCTGCTGCCGGTCCCCGCCGCCGGGCCCGCGCTCGTGCTGGGCCGGGCCGGGGCCGATGAGCTGATCCGCACCGACCAGGACGTCTCGGGGGCACGGCTGCAGGGGAGCGGGTTCGACCCCGCTCATCCCGAGCTCGAGCAGGCGCTGCGGCACGTGCTGCGGCGGATGCCCGCGGCGAGGCAGGAGTAGCCCAGGCGGGGCTTGAACCCGCGACCGACGGATTATGAGTCCGCTGCTCTGACCGGCTGAGCTACTGGGCCGTGGCCCGCGTGAGGGCCGGGGCGAATCTACCATGTCAGTCCGTGTGACCTGGCATGATGCGGGGCCGCGCCACACCGCTCCCGGAGAGGGGCGGCCAGGGGACGATGGTACGGGCCGGCCGCTGGGCGGCGGCGCTCAGGCAGGCAGCCGTGTCGCGGCCGCGCCGCCCGTGCGGGTGTCCCCGGTGCGCAGCTCCCCGCTCTCGCGCACCACGCGGACCGTCGGCCGCTCGCCTGCCTTCGACGCCTCCATCCAGTCCTCGAAGACGGCGCCGCCGGGGGCGGCCGCGCTGCGCTCCAGCAGCGGATCGGGGCCGACGGGCAGGTCGATCGCCCCGCCCCGAGGTGCCGGTGCGGGCCGCTCCTTCGCCGCGGAGATCGCATCGCGGAAGGCGGCGCCGGCGCTCTTGAGCCGCCCGTGCTCGTCGAACAGCCCCAGGGTGTGCTCGAGCGGCGGGAAGTCGGCCAGGTCGCTCGAGACGTCGTGCGAGCACCACCAGGTCACGCCCCACAGGCCGGGGCAGTCCAGGGCGTTCTCGACCGTGCTCGAGACGAACCAGGGGACGTCGGACTCCTCGAGGAGGCTGCGGGGCGCACCGACCTCCTGCAGCCACAGCGGTCGCTCGGGCGCGGGGGAGTAGCCGCGGGCGAGCTCGAGGTAGTACTCGGCCCGGTGGGCGACCTCATGGGAGCGGGCCCCGTAGCGCTGCCCGGTGCCATCGAAGATCCAGGAGTGCACCACGGTCGCGTCGCCCAGGCGGGCCGACTGGTCCGGGGTGAAGGCGTGGTCATCCATGAACCAGGCCGCGTCGTAGTTCGCGACCGTGTGCATGCCCCGCGGCGCGCCCTCGCGGGCGGCGTCGAGAAGGGTGGCCGTCCAGGTCTCGGCCTGGCCGACCTCGAGCGGGTCCGGATCAGGATGGTTCGAGGCCGAGAACTGGTTGACCTCGTTGCCGAGGGTCAGGCCCAGCAGGTTGGGGGCGTCCGCGACGCTGTGCGCGAGCTCGCGCACCAGTCGCGCGGTCGCGGCGACCACCTCGGGGTCGGTGAACATGTTCCGCCGGTGCCAGCTGGTCAGCCAGCTGGGCACGAAGTCGAAGCTCGACAGATGCCCCTGCACCGCGTCGACCACCGCGTCGAGACCCGCCTCAGCGGCGACGTCGACCACGGCGTGCACGTCCGCGAGGGCGCGAGGACGGATGAGGGTGCGGTTGGGCTGCAGCAGCGGCCACAGCGGGAAGAGGCGCACATGGTCCGCGCCCAGCGACGCGATCGCCGAGAGGTCCTCCCCGACCGCGTCGAGGTCGAGGTCGAGCCAGGAGTGGAACCAGCCCTGGCGCGGCGTGTAGTTCACACCGAAGCGGACCGGACCGGCGGCCGTCGGCGACTGTGGGAGCGGGGACATCGTGTCCTTCTGTCGAACGGGGCTGGGCGGCGCGGGGCGCAGCATGCATGCTGGGAGCGAACGGTCCGAAGGGTCGGCGACCGCTCTGTCACCGTCCGTTACTATAACGCTTTAGTCGATAGTCGGGGACGACGCCCCGGCGCCGAGGGGGAGGAGGGGCGGCCCATGGCATCCGTGCACGGCACGCCGCCGCGGGGGAGCGGGCGCGGACAGCGCGTGACCATCGCGGACATCGCCCGTCGCGCCGGTGTCACCTCCGCCGCCGTGTCCCTCGCCGTCAACGGGCGACCCGGCGTCTCGGACGCCACGCGGGAGCGCATCATCGACATCGCCCGCGAGCTGCAGTGGGAGCCGTCGCCGGCGGCGCGCGCCCTTGCCGGCGCACCCGTGCTCACCATCGGCATGGTGCTCGCCCGTCCCGCCGAGATCCTCGGCGCCGAGGCATTCTTCGGCGCTTTCGTCGCGGGCCTGCAGGAGGTGCTCAGCAGGGAGGACTACTCGCTGCAGATGAAGATCGTCGAGACCCCCGAGGCGGAGATCGACACCTTCCGCCGCTGGTTCTCGCAGCGCCGCGTCGACGGGGTGGTCGTCGTGGACCTCCGCCCCGAGGACCCGCGCATCCCGGCGCTCGAGGAGCTCGGCCTCCCCGCCCTCGTCGTCGGCGGTCCCGGGCATCACGGCTCCCTGCCCTCGGTGTACGTCGACGACGCCCACGCCACCCGGCTCCTGGTCGACCACCTCGGCGAGCTCGGCCACCGCCGCATCGCCCGCGTCGCCGGGGACGAGGCCTTCCTCCACACCCTGCTGCGCGACCGCGCCTTCTCCGCTCGCTGCGAGGAGCTCGGGATCGAGGGCGTGCTCCAGACCGCCGGCTTCGGCGCCCGCGGCGCGGAGAGCGCCACGGCCGAGCTCCTCGCCCGCGATCAGCCCCCGACCGCGATCGTGTTCGACAGCGACGAGATGGCCCTCGCGGGCTCCCATGTGCTCGAGGAGGCCGGGCTCGCCCTGCCCGGCGACGTGGCGGTGGCGAGCTACGAGGACTCGCCCTTGGCCCGCGGACACCGACCGCCGCTCACCGCGATCGGCCGCTCGGCCACCGAGTACGGCAGGGTCGCCGCGACCCGTCTGCTCGAGGTGATCGCCGACCGGCGCGGCGGCGGGACGGGGGCCTCCCCGGAGATGCGCGCGATCGTGCCCGAGCTGCTCGTGCGCGGCTCGACGGCGACCGAGTGGACCACCCCGAGGAACCCGTCGACGGACCCTCCGTCGACCGCCCTCCCGGGCACCGGCACCCAGGGGTAACCTTCGTCATAGTGGCCGGTCGTACGGGGGTTCCGGGATGCATGGCCCGCCCGTACCCTGCTACAGTCGTCCAGGTCGATCCCGCATAGCTCAACGGCAGAGCATTCGACTGTTAATCGAAGGGTTGTTGGTTCGAATCCAACTGCGGGAGCCCAGCACATGGCACAGCCCCGGATCCGTCCGGGGCTGTCGCATGTCTCCCTCCGGTCCCACGAAGGAGCCCGTCGATGCCCTCCCTGCCCGATGACCGCTTCCCGCTCCCGGAGGACTTCGGCCCCGGCAGCGTGTGGGCCGACCGCACCGGCCATCGCACACTCGTCGGCCGCACGCAGCGCGGCGTCGAGATCCCGATCGGGCACGGCGAGGGCGAGGCGAGCCCGGGCGAGCTGCTGAAGCTCGCGCTGATCGGCTGCGCCGGCATGAGCAGCGACGTGAACCTCTCCCGCCGTCTCGGCGAGGACTTCGCGGCGAGGCTGTGGGCGCACGGCACCTCCGACGAGACCCAGAACCGCTATCTCGCGATCGCCGAGGAGGTGCAGCTCCCGCTCGAGGGACTCACCGCCGAGGAGATCGCCACGGTCGTGAAGGTGTTCGGTCGCGCGGTCGCCGCAGGTTGCACCGTCGAGCGCAGCGTCGTCCCCGGCGTCGAAGTCACCCACCGGGTGCTCGGGGCCGAGACGGCCGAGGCGGGGGAGCAGGCATGACCGTCCGGCCCATCCGCGTCGTCGGCGACCCGGTGCTGCGCACTCCCTGCGACCCGGTGCGCACCGTCACCGAGGGCACCCGCTCCCTCGTGCGCGATCTGCTGGACACCGTCGACGACGATGCCCGCGCCGGCGTCGCCGCCAACCAGATCGGCGTCAGCCTGCGTGCCTTCTCCTGGCACCTGGTGGAGACCGGTGAGCTCGGCTACATCCTCAACCCCGTCATCGTCGAGCTCTCCGAGGAGCTCCAGCACGACGATGAGGGCTGCCTCTCGGTGCCGGGGCTGTTCTTCCCGCGCACCCGCTCCGCGTACGCGCGCTGCGTCGGCACGAACCTCGAGGGGGAGGAGATCGAGCTCGCCGGCGAGGGCCTCATCGCCCGGCTCATCCAGCACGAGGTCGGCCATCTCGACGGCGAGCTCTACATCGACGGCCTCGAGCGCTCCGTGAAGAAGAGAGCATTGCGCCAGATCAGGGAGACCCTCTAAGCTCGTCACGGACCAGCACGCGCTGTCATCAGATCCGTCCGCGGTTTCGATTCGTTGGGGAAGACGCATCGGACACCGGAAGGAACGAGATGACCCAGGGCGTTCTGTACATCCACTCGGCCCCGCGCGCCCTCACGCCCCACATCGACTGGGCGGCAAGCGGGGTCCTCGGCATGCCCGCTCGCATCCGGTGGGAGGACCAGCCCGTCGGGCGGGGGCTGCAGCGGGCGGAGATGACCTGGCGCGGCCGTGAGGACACCGGCGCGCGGCTGGTCAGCGCCCTGCGCGGGATGCACGAGGTGCGATTCGAGGTCACCCAGGAGGCGACCGCCGCCGTCGACGGCGCCCGCTGGAGCTGCACCCCCGAGCTCGGCATCCACCATGCCGCGACGGACCATGCCGGGAACATCGTGCTCACCGAGGACCACGTGCGCGGCTGCATGGAGCGCGCGGACGCGGATCCCCTCGCCCTGACCCGCGAGCTCGGCATCGCGCTCGGTGAGCCGTGGGACGAGGAGCTGGAGATCTACCGCCACGCCGGCGAGGGCGTGCCGATGCGCTGGCTGCACCGCGTGAGCTGAGCAGAGCGGGCGACTGCGAGGCGCACGGTACCGATCCTCGATCCATGGTCCTCGATCCTCGGTCCACGGCCGGGCTCGTCCTTCTCGCTCCTCGCCGTCGGGGTTCCCGGGTCTCCGATGATCCGCCGAGTGCTGCGTCTGGGCCGCTATGAGGTGCTCATAGCGGTCCAGACGCAGCACTCGGCGAGGTCGGGAGGTCGGCGGCGCCGCGGTGAGGGATGTGGTCGCGACGAGCGGGGCAGGGAGGCGTGCGAAGGGCGCCCGTCCCCGAGGGGAACGGGCGCCCTTCACGTGAGCCGGCTCCAGGCGGCCGGGACCGGGCTCAGGCGGAGGTGACCACCACGGCGATGTCGTGGCCGCCGAAGCCGAAGGCATTGTTCAGCACGGCGATGTCGCCCTCGGGCAGCTGCGCGGTGGCGCCGTTCGCGATCTGCATCGGGGCCTCGGGGTCGAGGTTCTCGATGTTGATCGTCGGCGGGACGGTGCGGTGGTGCGCGGCGAGGACCGAGAACAGGGTCTCGAGGGCGCCGGCCCCGCCGAGGAGGTGCCCGGTCATCGACTTCGTGGAGGTGACGACGATCTGGTCGGTCACGCCGTCCAGGGCGTCGGCGACGGCGCGCAGCTCGCCGATGTCGCCCAGCGGCGTCGAGGTGCCGTGCGCGTTGAGGTGCTTGATGTCCTGCGCGGCGATGCCGGCGTCCTGGACCGCCTCGCGCACCGCGGCCGCCTGCCCCTCGGGATTGGGGGCCGAGATGTGGTGCGCGTCGGAGGCCATGCCGCGGCCCGAGGCGTAGGCGTAGACGCGGGCACCGCGCGCGGCAGCATGCTCCTCGCTCTCGAGGACCAGGATCGCCGCGCCCTCGCCGAGGACGAAGCCGTCGCGGTCCACGTCGTAGGGGCGGGAGGCGTGCTCGGGGTCGTCGACCCGCGTCGACAGCGCCCGGATGTTCGCGAAGGCGGCGATCGTCATCGGGTGGATCGACGCCTCGGTGCCGCCCACCACCACCACATCGGCGCGGCCGTCGCGGATCATGCCCATGCCGAGGGCCACCGCCTCCGAGCCGGAGGCGCAGGCGGAGACCGGGGTGTGCGCGCCGGCACGGGCGCCGAGCTCCATCGAGATGTTGGCGGCCGACGAGTTCGCCATCAGCATCGGGACGGTGAACGGGTTGACCCGTCGAGCGCCGCGCTCGCGCACCACGTCCCACTGGTCCAGGGTCGTCCAGATCCCGCCGATGCCGGAGCCGACGACCACTCCGAGACGGGTGGGGTCGACCTCGGGGCTGCCCGCGTCGGCCCACGCCTCACGGGAGGCGACCATCGCGTACTGCCCGGAGGGGTCCAGCTTCTTCGCCTCGGGGCGGCTCAGGGAGTCCAGCGCCCCGGGGACCAGACGGCAGGCGAAGTCCACGGACAGGCCGTAGGACTCCTTCCAGTCGTTGTCGAGAGTATGGGCCGCGGAGGTCCCGGCCAGGGCCGCCTTCCAGGTCGAGGCGACATCCGCGCCCAATGGGTTGACGGTGCCGAGGCCGGTGACGGCGACTCGGGAGCGGGAAGCGGACATGCGGACCTCCGGGTCGGGGCAGACGGGAACGGCGACGCCCGGGACGAGACCCGTCCCGGGCGTCAGGCGGGGCTCAGTTCTGGGCGCCCGCGATGTACTTGACGGCGTCGCCGACGGTCGCGAGGTTCTTGACCTCTTCGTCGGGGATGCGCACGTCGAACTTCTCCTCCGCGTTCACGACGATGGTCATCATCGAGATGGAGTCGATGTCGAGGTCGTCGGTGAAGGACTTCTCGAGCTTGACGTCCTCGGTGGCGACACCGGTCTCCTCGTTGACGATCTCGGCGAGGCCCTCGAGGATCTCGTTCTCGGTGTGTGCCATGAGTGCTCCTTAGGATTCGGGATGTGGGGCGGGAACAGACTACCCGGGCCGGTGGACGGATCCGGGCAGCCCGAAGGATGTTACTTCCCGGTCGTGACACGGGCGACAGTCGGCGCCGGCCACCGGGGAGGCGAGGTCAGGGCAGGATCAGCACCTGACCGGCGTAGGCGAGGCCCGCGCCGAAGCCGAACTGGACGAGCACGTCGCCGCTCTTCGCGGCACCCTCCTCGAGCAGCCGGTGGGTGGCCAGGGGGATCGAGGCGGCCGAGGTGTTGCCGGTCTCGGCGATGTCGCGGCCGACGACGACGGACCCGGGCAGCTTCAGCTGCTTGACGAGCTCGTCGATGATGCGCATGTTCGCCTGGTGCGGCACGAACACGTCGACGTCCTCGATGCCGATGCCCGAGGCGGCGAGCATCTCGCGGATCTTCTCGGCGGTGTGCCACACGGCCCAGCGGAACACGGCGCGGCCGTCCTGCTCGAGGGTGGGCCACTCGGCCTTCCCGTCGCGGAAGTCGATCGAGGAGCCGGTCATGCGGATCGTGCTCCAGCTGTCGCCGTCGCTGCCCCAGACCGTCGGCCCGATCCGTGGCGTGTCGCTGGGGCCGACCACCGCGGCACCGGCCCCGTCCCCGAGCAGGAACGAGATCGAGCGATCGGTGGGGGAGACGAAGTCGGAGAGCTTCTCCGCGCCGATGACCAGCACGTGCCGGGCGGCGCCGGAGCGGATCAGGGAGTCGGCCTGGCCGATCCCGTAGGCGAAGCCGGCGCAGGCGGCGGAGATGTCATAGGCGATGACGTCGGGACGCCCCAGCTCCCCGGCCAGCAGCGTCGCGAGGGACGGGGTGGGGTAGGGGAAGGAGATCGTCGAGACGATGATCGCGTCGAGGGTCCCGAGATCGATGCCGGAGCGTTCGATCGCCTCCCTCGCCGCGGTGAGCGAGAGGTCCTTGACGCCCACGTCCGCGCTCGCGCGGGTGCGGGTGATGATGCCGGTGCGCTGGCGGATCCACTCGTCGGAGGAGTCGATGGGGCCGACGAGGTCGTCGTTGGGGACGACCAGGTCGCCGCGGGCCGCGCCGTAGGCGAGGACCTGCGAGCCGGGGACCGTGGGCGTGGCGGAGAGGGTGAGCGCCATGTCAGGCCTCCTGGTCCGAGGGAGCGGCTCCGGCGTGCTCGCGCACCAGGGCGCGGGCGGCCTCGAGGTCGTCGGGGGTGTTGAGGTTCGCCAGCGCGATCCCCTTGAGCTCCCGCTTCGCCAGGCCCGTGAGGGTCCCGGCGGGGGCGACCTCGATCATGGCGGTCACGCCGCGGTCGCGGAAGGTCGCCATGCAGGCCTCCCAGTCCACGGGCGAGGCGACCTGGGCGACGATGGACTCGAGGTAGCGGGTCCCGGAGGTCACGACCTCCCCGCCGGCGTTGGACACGAGCGGCAGAACGGGGTCGGCGGGGGCGAGCGTCGGTGCGAAGGCCGCGAGCTCCTCGCGGGCGGCGGCCATGTACGGGGTGTGGAAGGCCCCAGCGACCTGCAGCGGGATCACCCGCGCCTTCGCAGGGCCGTCCTCGCCGAGCGCGGCGATCGCCTCGGCGGAGCCGGCGGCGACGACCTGCGCGGCCGAGTTGATGTTCGCGGGATGCAGGCCGTGGCGCTCGATGGCGGCGAGCACGTCCTCGCGGGTGCCGCCGACGACCGCGGCCATCGAGGTGGGCTCCGCCGCGGCGGCGGTCGCCATGGCGCGCGAGCGCACCGAGACCAGACGCATCGCGTCCTCGTCGGTGAGGACGCCTCCGAGCGCCGCCGCGGTCAGCTCGCCGACGCTGTGCCCGGCCAGCACGTCGGCCGCGGGGAGGTCCCCCTCGGCGCGCAGCTGCGCGGCGGCGAGGATGCCCGCGGCGACCAGCAGCGGCTGGGCGATCGCGGTGTCGCGGATCGTGTCCGCGTCGGACTCCGTGCCGTGGCGGAGCAGGTCGACGCCGGCCGGCTCGGAGAGCGAGCCCAGCAGCTCGTCGACGCCCGGCAGCTCGCGCCAGGGGGTCAGGAAGCCGGGCTTCTGCGCCCCTTGGCCGGGGCAGACGATCGCGAGCACAGGAACCTCCAGGGGGAGAGAGGGGGCCGGCCCGCTCGGTGGACGAGACGGGCCGTGAAGGGGGAGAGCGGCCGTCGGGCCGCCCCTCGCGCGGAGGGGCGGCCCGACGGGGTGATCAGGACTCGCCGCCGAACGAGCCGGACTGGCCGGCGTTCACGTTCGTCAGGTCGTACTTGTCGAGGGCCTGGCGGACGACCGAGGGGTCGACCGCGCCGTCCTTGGCCAGCAGCTGCAGGGCCTTGACGACCATCGAGTGGGCGTCGATCTTCAGGTGGCGGCGGGCGGCCGGGCGGGTGTCCGAGAAGCCCCAGCCGTCGGCGCCGAGCACGCCGTAGCGGCCCGGGATCCACTCGCGGATCATGTCCGGGACCATGAAGTCGTAGTCCGAGGTGGCCACGAACGGCCCCTCGACGCCCTCGAGACGCTGGGAGATCCACGGGGTGCGCGGCTCCTCGGGGTGCAGGAGGTTGTGCTTCTCGGCCTCCTGGGCCTCCTTGCGCAGCTCCGTCCACGAGGTCACCGACCACACGTTCGCGCGCACGCCCCAGTCCTCCAGGAGCAGGTCACGGGCGTGCTTGGCCCACGGCAGGCCCACGCCCGAGGCGAGCAGCTGGGTGATCGGGCCGTCGCCCTCCGGCGCCCCCTCGAGCAGGTACATGCCCTTGAGCAGGCCCTCGACATCCAGGTCCTCGGGCTCGGCGGGCTGGACCATCGGCTCGTTGTAGACGGTGATGTAGTAGAAGACCTCCTGCAGGCGGTCGTCCTCGCCGTACATGCGCTGGAGGCCGTCCCGGATGATGTGCCCGAGCTCGTAGCCGTAGGCGGGGTCGTAGATGACCGCGCCGGGGTTGGTGGAGGCGAGGATCGGGGAGTGGCCGTCCATGTGCTGGAGGCCCTCGCCGGCCAGGGTCGTCTTGCCGGCGGTCGCGCCGATCACGAAGCCCTTGGCCATCTGGTCGCCGGCGGCCCAGAAGAAGTCACCGGTGCGCTGGAACCCGAACATCGAGTAGAAGATGTAGAACGGGATCATCGGGAAGTCGTGCGTGGCGTACGAGGTGCCCGCCGCGGTGAACGCCGCGGTCGAGGAGATCTCGTTGATGCCCATGTGCTTGATCTGGCCGGAGGTCGACTCCTTGTAGGCCAGCAGCAGGTCGCGGTCCACCGAGAGGTAGTTCTGACCGTCGGGGTTGTAGATCTTCGCGGTCGGGAACAGCGAATCCATGCCGAAGGTGCGGGCCTCGTCGGGCACGATCGGGACCCAGCGCTTGCCGGTCTCCTTGTCGCGCATGAGGTCCTTGAGCAGTCGCACGAGCGCCATCGTCGAGGCGATCTCCTGCTTGCCCGAGCCGCGCCGCACCACCTCGTAGGCCTTGTCACCGGGCAGCTCGAGGGGCTTGTGCTCGGTGCGTCGCGAGGGCACCGGGCCGCCGAGGGCGCTGCGGTGCTCCTTGAGGTACTGCATGACGGGGGAATCCGAGGGCGGGAGGTAGAACGGGGCGTCGTACACGCTGCCCGACTCGAGCTGCTCGTCGCTGATCGGGATGCGCAGGGTGTCGCGCAGCGCCTTGAGGTCCTCCAGGGTGAACTTCTTCATCTGGTGGGTGGCGTTGCGGCCGGCGAAGTTCGTGCCCAGGCGGTAGCCCTTGACCGTGTGGGCGAGGATGACCGTCGGCTTGCCGTTCTTCGCGGTCATGGCCTGCTGGAAGGCGGCGTAGATCTTCTTGGCGTCATGGCCGCCGCGGTTGAGCTTCCACCAGATGTCGTCGTCGGAGAGGTTCTCCACGAGCGCCTTGGTGCGCGGGTCGCGGCCGAAGAAGTTGTCGCGGATGAACGCGCCGTTCTCGGCCCGGTAGGTCTGGTAGTCGCCGTCAGGGGTCGCGTTCATCAGGTCGATGAGCGCGCCGTCGGTGGACTCCGCCAGCAGCGGGTCCCAGCCGGAGCCCCAGATCACCTTGATGACGTTCCAGCCCGCGCCGCGGAACTGGCTCTCGAGCTCCTGGATGATCTTGCCGTTGCCGCGGACGGGGCCGTCCAGGCGCTGCAGGTTGCAGTTGACGACGAAGGTGAGGTTGTCCAGGTGCTCCTTCGCGGCGATGTGGAGCGCGCCGCGGGACTCGACCTCGTCCATCTCGCCGTCGCCGAGGAACGCCCAGGTGTGCTGCTCGCCGGTGTCCTTCAGGCCGCGGTTCTGGAGGTAGCGGTCGAAGGACGCCTGCTCGATCGCGGCGACCGGGCCGATACCCATCGACACGGTCGGGAACTCCCAGAAGTCCTGCATCGCGCGGGGGTGCGGGTAGGACGGCATGCCGTGCTCGCTGGAGACCTCCTGGCGGAAGCCGTCGAGGTCCTCCTGCGAGAGGCGGCCCATCATGAAGGCGCGCGAGTAGATGCCGGGGGAGGCGTGGCCCTGGAAGAAGACGTGGTCGCCGCCGCCGGGGTGGTTGCGCCCGCGGAAGAAGTGGTTGAAGCCGACCTCGTACATCGTGGCGATCGAGGCGTAGGAGGAGAGGTGCCCGCCGACGGAGACGCCGGGGCGCTGGGCGCGATGGACGACCATCGCCGCGTTCCAGCGGTTGATGTTGCGCAGCTCCTTCTCGAGCTCCGTGTCACCGGGATACTCCGGCTGCTGGTCCTCGGGGATCGTGTTCACGTAGTCCGTGGTCAGCGAGTCCGGCAGATGCAGGTCCTCGTCGCGCGCGTGCTGGATGAGGCTCTGCACGATCTCGGAGGCCCGATCGGCCCCGCGGTGCTCGACGAGACCGTCGAACGAATCGAGCCACTCCCGAGTCTCCTCCGGGTCGGGATCCTGCGCATGGCTCGGCAGGTTGATGCCGATGGGACGAGGGGTCTCGTGCGAAGTCACACTGTCCTTCTCTCTACCGGAGTCGATGGACCGGCCGTGGGAGCTGAGGATCGCCGGTGGGCCCGGCTCCTGTCGGCCTCGGTTCGGTCCAGACTACCGTCGCGCGACGCGCCGAGGACCTTCACACTCCCTCCTCATCTGTGACACTCGGGACATCCCCGCACGCCGTGGGGGCCGAGGTCCAGCACCCGGAATGCGGCAGGGTGCGCCGTGGCATAGAATCGGCGCGCGCAGCACCTGCGCTCGGGTCCCGCGGACCCGACGACCGTGCCGCGCATGCACTGACACCACGTCTTGAGGAGTTCTTTCTTGTCACCGTCGGCCGACGCCCCCACGCCCAGCGCCATCGCCGAGGCGCTGAACCTCACCACGGGTCAGATCGTGCAGGAGATCGGCTACGACGACGACGTGGACCTCTCCCTCCGTGACGCGATCGAGGACCTCATCGGCGGGGACCTCGAGGACGAGGACACCCAGGAGATCGTCGACGCCGTGGTGCTGTGGTGGCGCGAGGAGGACGGCGACCTCACCGATGCGCTCGTGGACACGCTGCGCAACATCGAGGCGGGCGCCCCCGTGTGGCTCCTCACGCCCAAGGCCGGCCGTCCCGGGCACGTCGCCCCCGGCGAGGTGCAGGAGAGCGCCGGCATCGCGGGCCTGCGCGTGATGAGCTCGCTGTCCCTGGCCACCGACTGGACCGGCACCCGCCTGGCCAGCCGCACCAACTGACCGCCGCGGTCGCCACCGCGGCCGTCGTCGCCGGGGAGGCCCCGGTCCGGGTCGTTAGCTCAGCTGGTCAGAGCGTCTGGTTTACACCCAGAAGGTCGGGGGTTCGAGCCCCTCACGACCCACCCGATGACATCTCCCTGGCCCGCTCGAACAGTGCTCGGCCAGGGGCTCTCCCGCGGGGCTGAGCACCCCGAGGGCATCCCGACGCCCAGCCCCAGGCTCGGCCCTTGCCTAGCCCCCGCCCTGCCCCCTTACCCCAGCTCAGCCCTGCCCTGTCCTGCCCTGGCCCTGACTGAGCCACAGCCCTCGCGACGCGCTCCGTTGCGCGGCGAGTGCTGCATTTGAGATGTCACTCGGGCGCCGTGACGTCTCAGATGCAGTACTCGGATGGGGCGGCACAGCGGATCCCGCGGTGCAGCGGTTGGGGCGGCGCAGGCGAGGGTCGCGCAGCGGAGGGTGCGGTGCGGTGGGATCACGCCGCTCGGCGGCGTGACGCGGCGGGGCCGGGGGCAGGCAGTGCCGCCTGTGTCCTCATCGGCTCACCCAGTACACGAGGACGAGCACCACGGGCACGGCCACGATCAGGCAGCCCCAGGTGACGGCGGTGCGGCGGTCGCGCTCCTTCTGCTCCGCGGTCCGCTCGGGAGGCTCGGGCCGGCCGTCCCGCTCCCACTGCTCGCGCTCGACGCGACGCCGCACGAGCAGTCGGCCGATGATCACGACGAGGGAGACCGCGACGGCCACGGCCATCGCGGCGAGGATCAGCGTGTCCACGGGCACCTCCGGGGTCTGAGGGTCGGTCGGGCTGTGCCCAGGGTCTCACGGCCGGCCCGGAGATCCTGAGCGTTCCTATACTGGCGGGAACGCCATCGATCCCAGGAGGCCCCCGCAGGTGAGCGCAGCGACCAGACCCTTCGACGTCGACGCGATCCGCGCGGATTTCCCGATCCTCACGCGCATGCTGGATCCGGACACTCCGATGATCTATCTCGACGGCGGCGCCACCTCGCAGCGCCCGCGGCAGGTGCTCGACGCGGAGATCGCCTATCTCAGCCATGACCACGCCGCCGTCAAGCGCGGCGCGCACCGCATGGCCGGCGCCGCGACCGACGCCTACGAGGACTCCCGTGAGCGCCTCGCCGCCTTCCTCGGCGCCCCCTCCGCGCAGGAGATCGCGTTCACGAAGAACGCGACCGAGGCCCTCAACCTCGTCGCACGCTCCCTCGGCGACGGCGACGCCTCGACCCCCGAGCACCTGCGGGTGCGCGAGGGCGACGAGATCCTCGTGACGGAGATGGAGCACCACGCGAACCTGGTCCCGTGGCAGGAGCTGGCGCGCCGCACCGGCGCGCGCCTGCGCTGGATCCCCCTGGCCGACGACTTCACCCTCGACCTCACGGACCTGGGCTCGCTCCTCACCGAGCGCACGAAGGTCCTCGCCGTCACCCATCAGTCCAATGTGCTCGGCACGATCACCCCCGTCGACCGCCTGGTGGAGGCCGCCCGCGCCGTGGGCGCGCTGACCGTCCTGGACGCGGCGCAGTCCGCCCCGCACATGCCCTTCGACCTCGCGCGGCTCGGCGTCGACTTCGCGGCGCTCTCCGGGCACAAGATGCTCGGCCCCACCGGCATAGGCGCGCTCTGGGGTCGCTTCGAGCTGCTCGAGGCGATGCCGCCCTTCCTCACCGGCGGCTCGATGATCGAGACGGTGACGATGGAGGCCAGCACCTTCGCCGAGCCTCCCGCCCGCTTCGAGGCGGGCACCCCGCCGATCTCCCAGGCCGTCGGCCTCGCCGCCGCCTGCGACTATCTCGACGCCCTCGGCATGGAGCAGGTCGCCGCGCACGAGCAGTCCCTCACGCTGCGCGCGGTCGAGGGCCTCGCCGGCATCGACGGGGTCCGGGTGATCGGACCGGCCGCCTCCCCGCAGCGCACCGGCGCGGTCGCCTTCGACGTCGCCGGCCGGCATCCGCACGACGTCGGCCAGGTGCTCGACTCCCTCGGCATCGAGGTGCGGGTGGGCCATCACTGCGCCTGGCCGCTGCACCGCCGCTACGGGCTGCACGGCACGACCCGGGCGTCGTTCTCCGTCCACACCACCGCCGCCGAGGTCGACGCGCTCGTCGACGGCGTGGCCCGCACCGTCGAGTTCTTCGGAGCCCTCTCATGAGCAGTCATCTCTCCGCGCTCTACACCGAGCTGGTCATCGAGCACGACAAGCGCCCGCTCCACGCGGGACTGCGCGATCCGTTCGAGGCCGAGGTCCACCACGTCAACCCCACCTGCGGGGACGAGATCACCTTGCGGCTGCACCTGGCCGAGGACGGCTCCGAGCGCATCGAGGACGTCTCCTACGACGCGATCGGCTGCGCCATGAGCCGTGCCTCCGCCTCGATCATGGCGGACCTCCTGATCGGTCATGATGTGGCGGAGGTCGAACCGGCTCGGCTCCATTTCCAGGAGGCGATCGGCTCGCGCGGCCGTGTCGAGGGCGATGAGGAGCTGATCGGCGACGGCGTGGCGCTGCTCGGCGCCGCGAAGTTCCCCGCTCGCGTGAAGTGCGTGCTCATGCCGTGGAAGGCCTACGAGGCGGCGCTCGTCGAGGCGCGCGCCCTGCGCGGATGAGCGCGATGAGCGACGAGAGCGGGTCGAGGACCGGAGCGGTGATGACCTCCCACGGCGGGTCGGGCACCGGTGCGGGGACCACCGTCGGTGACGTGGTCGGCGTCCTCGAGGCCGCCTATCCGCTCGCCTGGGCCGAGGAGTGGGACCGGGCGGGGCTCGTGCTGGGGGAGCGGGACGCGCCGGTCGGCCGGGTGCTCCTGGCCGTGGATCCGACGCTCGCGGTCGCCCGCGAGGCGGTCGAGCGCGGCGGCGAGCTGCTGATCACCCACCATCCGCTGCTGCTGCGCGGGGCGAGCTTCCTGCCGGCCGACGACGGCAAGGGGGCGGTGGTCACCTCGCTGCTCCGTGCCGGGACCGCGCTGTGGTGCGGGCACACGAACGTGGACCGCTCCACACGCGGCACCGTCGGCGCCTGGCTGCGGGCCCTGGCACTGCAGGACGCCCGCCCGCTGCTCCCGGGCGACGAGGGGGAGCCGGCCGGTCACGGCTCGCACCGCTTCGGGCTCGGCGCGGTCGGCGAACTGACCGCGCCCACCAGCGTCGGCGACCTCGCGCAGCGGATCGCGGGCCTGGTCCCGGCGACCGCACGCGGCATCCTGCACACCGGCGAGGCGGAGCGGCGGGTGCGCACCGTCGCGGTGTGCCCCGGTGCGGGGGACTCCTTCCTCGAGGCCGCGACCCGCTCCGGCGCCGATGTGTACATCACCTCGGACCTGCGCCATCATCCTGCGCTCGAGCATCTCGAGGCCGCGGCCGACCCCGCTGCGGTGCCCGCGCTGATCGACGTGCCGCACGCCGCGAGCGAGGCGCTGTGGCTCCCGCTCGCCCGCGAGCTGCTCGCCGAGACGCTGCCGGGCCTCGAGGTGATGGTGACCGACCGGGTCACCGACCCGTGGGGCGGACGCGCGGGCTGAGACCGGGCGGGCCGTCCGCTGCGCGGGTCGTCTCCTCGGCCGCTCGGCACGGGCGCGGCCGACGAGGTCAGCCGACGACGTCGACGATCACCAGGCGGTCGCCGTCGAGCTCGACCTGCAGGCTCTCGCCGAGCCCGGTGCGGACCACGCGCGCGACCTCCTCGGCCGTGCCCGGCGTCGCCTCCGCGGCGAGCAGCGCCCGCACCACCAGTCCCCGGTAGCGCTTCGCGTCGTGCGAGATCACCTTGCGCACGCCTGCCCGCTCCTGGACCGGGGCGACCTCGAGCACGGCCACCCCGTCGCCGCTGCGCATCGGCATCATCGACCGGTAGGCCCCCGATCGGCAGTCGATCACCACGGGCGAGTCCCCGCCCGACTCCTCGGCCCGGAGCTCCGCGGCGACCGGCTTCAGGCGCGGCGCCCACCAGGGACCGGCCTTCCCCAGCCGCGACAGCTGCGAGGAGGCCGAGAGCCGATAGGCGGGGATCCGGTCGCGGGCGGCGTCGACGAGGCCCAGCAGCGCGGACTGGACGAGCACGCGACGGTCCTCGGGCAGCTCCGCAGCGGGATCCAGCTGGTCGTAGAGCACCCCGGAGTAGACGGTCAGCGGCGCCCCGGCCGGCTCCTGCTCGAGATGGAGCATGCGTCCCACCAGCTCGGGCGCCGAGGCGGGGACCCCGAGCCGGGAGGCGGCATCGGCCCCGGCGGCAGTGCGACGTGCGGCACGCAGCACGGTCTCCCGCGACTCGATCAGCGCCGGGAGCGCGAGCTCCTCGAGCGCGAGCGGACGGTGACCCACCTCCGCCGGGCGGGTCTTGGTCTCCGAGGGAGGCAGCAGGATCAGCATCCGACCATTCTCCGCAGAGGAGCTCCGCGCACCGGGCACCGCCGGCCGAGACGTTGCGCACGTCACCGCCCCGCGGGGACCTCCCGTGCGGCGCCGGCTCCCCGGGCACGTCGTAGACTCCGGGGTGGACCAGTCGGCCGGGCAGCCGCGTCCTCGGGGCTCGCCCCCGGGGCCGAGGAAAGTCCGGGCTCCATCCGGCACGGTGGTGGGTAACGCCCACCCGGAGTGATCCGCGGGACAGTGCCACAGAGAGCAGACCGCCGCCGCGCCCCTCGGGGCACGGCGGTAAGGGTGAAAGGGTGGTGTAAGAGACCACCGCGGCCTCGGTGACGAGGTCGGCACGGTAAACCCCACCGGGAGCAAGGTCAGACAGGGAACGCATGAGGGCGCCGGCCCGAGTTCCCGGGTGGACCGCTGGAGGTCGTCGGCGACGGCGATCCGAGAGGGATGGCTGCCGATCACAGAACCCGGCTTACAGGCCGGCTGGTCCGCCCCGCGCCTGCGCCGGCCGGCAGCTCAACCGGCGAGCCCCGTCCGGCTCACTTCCCGGCGCGATGCTTGTCGTCCGTCTTCTTGCCCTTCTTCAGCGCCTTCACCTCGCGGTGGGCGAGCACGGCCGCGCCGATGATCCCGGCTTCGTTGCGCAGCTCAGCGGGCACGATCTCCGCGCGGAGGTCCAGCAGCGGCAGGAACTTGCCGTGCTTCTTCGAGATCCCGCCGCCGACGATGATGCGGGTGGGGCTGAAGAGGAACTCGATGTGGGAGAAGTACTCCTGGAGGCGACCGGCCCAGGTCTGCCAGTCCAGGTCCTCCCGCTCCCGGATCGAGGAGGCCATGTACTTCTCGGCGGAGTCGCCGTGCAGCAGCACGTGGCCCAGCTCGGTGTTGGGCACCAGGCGGCCGTCGGCGAAGGTCGCGCTGCCCACGCCCGTGCCGAGCGTGAACACCTGGACCACGCCGGAGCTGTCCCGGCCCGCGCCGAACTTCATCTCCGCGATGCCGGCGGCGTCGGCGTCGTTGACCACGAACACGTCGTGACCGGTGCGCTCGGTGAGCAGGGCGTCCACGTCGGTGCCGATCCAGGACTTGTCCACGTTCGCGGCGGTCATCGCCACGCCGTCCTGGATCACGGCCGGGAAGGTCACGCCGACGGGCATGTCCTCGTCGATGTCGAAGCTCGACAGCAGCTCGGCGACCGTGTCCGCGACGGCATCCGGGGTCGAGGGCTGCGGGGTCGGGATCCGCACGCGATCGGCGGCGAGCTCGCCCTTGCCGAGGTGGACGGGCGCCCCCTTGATGCCGCTGCCGCCGATGTCGATCCCGAAGGCCCTCTTGCTCATCGTCTCTCCCTGGTCGTGCGGTGCGGGGAGTCCCCGCCCGGTCCCGGGGCGCCGCCGTCGGCGCCCTCACGGGCGCCCACGATACCTGCGCCGCACCGGCGAGGACCGGGGCGTCCGGGCGGGACGGGGGACACCGGGCCGGCGGGCCCGTCGGGCCTCGGTGCGATCAGACGACGGTGAGCAGCTCGGGGCCCTCGTCGGTGATGAGCATGGTGTGCTCGAACTGGGCGGAGTAGGAGCCGTCCTTCGTCACGACGGTCCAGCCGTCGTCCCACTGCTCCCACGCCTGCGAGCCGAGCGTCACCATCGGCTCGATCGTGAAGGTCATGTTCTCCTCGATCACGTCGTCGAACATCGGCGCGGAGTCGTAGTGGGGGATGACGAGCCCGTTGTGGAATCCCTCGGCGACGCCGTGGCCCGTGTAGTCGCGCACCGACTCCATCCCGTGGCGGGCCGTGAACTTCTCGATCACGCGACCGATCACGTTCACCTCGCGGCCGGGGCGGGCGACCTTGATCCCGCGCATCATCGCGGCATGGGCGGTCTCGACGAGCTCCTGCGCCCGGGGGGCGACGTCCCCGACCAGGAAGGTCGCGTTGCAGTCGCCGTGCACGCCGTGGACGTACGCGGTCACGTCGACGTTGAGGATGTCGCCGGACTCCATCACGGTCGAGTCGGGGATGCCGTGGCAGATCACCTCGTTCAGGCTCGTGCAGCAGGACTTCTCGAAGCCGAGATAGCCGAGCGTCGAGGGGTACGCGCCGTTCTCGAGGAGCACGTCGTGGACCACCTGGTCGATGCGGTCGGTGGTCACGCCGGGCCGGGCGGCCTCGCCCGCCGCCTGCAGCGCGAGCGCCGCGATGCGGGAGGCCTCGCGGACCCGCGCGATCACGTCAGCGCTCTGCACGAACGGTCCGGTGTCCGAGACCGCCTCGTCCTTGTCCACGTACTCGGGGCGCTCGATGTGCGCGGGCACGGGACGACGGGGCCCGATGGTGCCGGGCACCAGCAGCGCGCGGCCCTCGGGACGGATCCATTCCTGCTCTACAGTCATGGACACCAGTGTCTCACCGACCCGGAAGGAGGCCCGACATGAGCGAGGGCCCGCAGTTCTACTACAACCTGGCCACAGGCGGCGTCGAGGAGGGGCCGCAGTCGCCGTCCTCGGACCGCATGGGGCCCTATGCCACCCGCGGAGAGGCGGAGCAGGCACTGAGCACCGCCGCGAAGCGCAACGAGAAGTGGGACCAGGACGACGAGGAGTGGGAGGACTGAGCACGGCGACGCAGGCCTTGCGCCCCGCTCAGTCGAAGGAGTGCTCGGCGCCGGGATAGCTGCGCTGCTCGACCTCGGAGCGGTACTGCGAGGCGGCATCACGCAGCTCGCCGCGCAGGTTCGCGAAGGCCTTGACGAACTTCCCGTGGAAGCCGGACAGGCCGGCCATGTCCTGCCACACCAGCACCTGCCCGTCGCATTCCGGCCCCGCACCGATGCCGATCGTCGGCACCCGCAGCGCCGCGGTCACCTCCGCGGCCACAGGTGCGGACACGAGCTCCAGCACCATCGCGCTGACCCCGGCCTCCTGGATCTCCAGGGCGTCCTCGAGCAGCCGCTCCGCGTCCTGCTCGCTCCGGCCCTGCACGCGGTGCCCGGAGTGCGCGTTGACCGACTGGGGAGTGAACCCCAGGTGCCCGAAGACGGGGATGCCCGACTCGACGAGAGCGCGGATCTGCGGGGCCATCGCGGCCCCGCCCTCGAGCTTGACCGCCTCGGCGCCGGCGCGCACCAGCTCGACGCCGTGCAGCACGGCATCGCGAGGGCCGGTCTCGTAGGTGCCGAAGGCGAGATCCGCCACGACCAGCGGGCGGTGCACGCTCCGGGCGACCGCCGCCGTGAACAGGAGTATGTCGGCGTGCCGGGTGGCGGTCGTGGTGCTGTGGCCGAGCACCGTGGTGCCCACCGAGTCCCCGACGAGCAGCGTCTCGATCCCGGCCTCCTCGAAGGCCTGGGCGGAGAACTGGTCGTAGGCGGTCAGCATCGTGAAGGGCCGCCCCTGCTCCTTGGCCCGCTGCAGATGACGCAGGCGGATCTTCGCCGGAGAGGCGGGGGAGGGGGACTCGGTGCTCACAGCAGACTCCTGGACGGGGGAGGGGATCCGGCCTCCCAGCCTATCCCCGGCACGGGAGGGACGCCGTCGAGGGTCGGGCTCCGTCGCGTGCGGCGGGCTCCCGGCATGTGCCACCCTGGGACACGACGTCGATCGTGCCTCCCGAGAAGAGGACCCATGGAACTGCAGGCCCTGCGCGGACCCGTCCGGCGGATCGCCGTCGGCGCCTCGGCGCTCGCGCTCGCCCTCGGCGCCGCCGCCTGCACGGGCGATGACGAGGAGCGGCCGCCCCCGACCGCCGCCCCGACCGCGAGTCAGAGCGATCCGGCGGCGAGCGACGGCGGAGGGGACGGCACCGTCTCCGACGAGGACCTCGCCGCCGCGACCGACCGATTCCTGGGATTCCTCGCCGTCATGGACGACCAGGACTGGGACTCCGCCTGCACGTACGTGCTCGATCCGCGCACCGGCACCGCCCCCGAGGGCGAGCGGCTGCAGGAGTGCGCCGACGGCGCCCGCGAGGCGATGGCGGAGTACGAGGACCTGCTGCAGCCCGGAGTGTTCGACCAGGTCGACGCCTCCATGGTGACCGCCGAGCCCGAGGAGGACGGGACCATCGCGCTGAGCCTGCTCGGGCAGGGCATCGACGTGCCGATGATCCGCGGCGACGACGGGCAGTGGTACCTCTCCATCCCGTTCTGAGCGCCCCGCCGGCGCACTGCCGCAGGGCCGGCACCGCCCGCCCGAGGTCGGGACGTCCCCGGACGTCCATGGGGAGTTCTCCCCCACGACAGGGATGCGGTGCTCGTGGCACGCTGTGCACGGCCGGGGAACGCCTCCGGTGTTGAGGGAGGACACGACCATGAGTTCGATCATGCGCAGGACCGTCAGGGGAGCGGCCACCGGTCTGGGGGCGCTGGCGCTCATCGCCGGAGCATCCGCATGCGGTGCGATCGGTGATCTCGTCGGCGGCGGGGACGAGGGCGACGATCCGTCGGCCGAGCAGCCCGCGGAGGACGAGGGCAGCGAGTCGGAGGACGGCGCCTCGGAGGGCGCCGACGAGGAGTCCGCGGGCGGCGAGGACGCCGACGCCGAGGAGTCCGAGGGCGACGACGCCGCCGGCGGGGACGCCGAGGCCGGACCCCTCTCCGAGGAGGACCTCACCGCGTCCGGGGACCGTGCTCTGGAGTTCGTGAAGGCCGCCGCCGCCGGAGATGCGGCGACTGCATGCTCGCTGGCGCTCGACCCCACCACCGGCAGCGGGATGAGCGGCGGCAGCCTCGACGCCTGCGTCAGCGGATTCGAGGAGACGGCAGGGGAGGAGGGCACGGAGCTCGACCCCTCCATCGCCGATGCCATCGATCGCTCGATGATCGAGACCACGGACAACGGTGACGGCACCGCCGCTGTGTCCATGATGGGCTCGGAGGCCGGGATCTCGATGATCCAAGGCGACGACGGGCAGTGGTACGTCGATTCCGCCGGCCTGATCTGATCGGAGCGACGCAGAGCGCCCCGGCATCCGTGCGGATGCCGGGGCGCCGCGCTGTGCGCGGCCGCCCCGCGCCCACGCACCTGCCGGGTCCTGAGGCAGACTTGAGCCATGGGACATCTCCATGACGACGTCATCCGCACCGTCTCCGATCAGGACGTGCGGTTCATCCGGCTGTGGTTCTGCGACATCGTGGGGACGTTGAAGTCCATCGCGATCTCCCCCGCGGATCTCGAGATCGCCTTCTCCGAGGGCATCGGGATCGACGGCTCCACCATCGAGGGCCTCACCCGCAGCTACGAGTCCGACATGCTCCTGCGTCCCGACCCCGCGACCTTCGAGCTGCTGGCCTGGCGCGGCGAGACCAATGCGACCGGCCGCATGATGTGCGACGTCCTCACCCCCGACGGGGAGCCCGCGGCCTCCGACCCGCGCCGCGTGCTGAAGGACATGCTCGCCCGCGTCGAGGAGAAGGGGCTGGAGTTCTACACCCACCCCGAGATCGAGTTCTACCTCTTCGAGCATCCCTACGAGCAGGGCTCCGCTCTGCGCCCCGTCGACGGGGCCGGCTACTTCGACCACGTCCACCGCGGCCAGGGCCAGGACTTCCGTCGCTCCGCCATCCAGCACCTGGAGGCGATGAACATCCAGGTGGAGTATTCCCACCACGAGAACGGCCCGGGGCAGAACGAGATCGACCTGCGCTACGCCGACGCGCTGACCACCGCCGACAACATCGTCACCCTCCGCACCGTGGTCAAGGAGGTGGCGCTGTCCATGGGGCAGGTCGCCTCCTTCATGCCCAAGCCGATGATCGACCAGCCCGGCTCCGGCATGCACACCCACCTCTCCCTGTTCCAGGGCGGGAGGAACGCCTTCCACGAGCCGGGCGCCGAGTACGGGCTCTCCCGCACGGGCCGGCAGTTCATCGCCGGGCTCCTGCGCCACGCCCCCGAGTACGTGGCGGTGACGAACCAGTGGGTCAACTCCTACAAGCGCCTGTGGGGAGCGCAGGAGGCACCGAGCTACATCTGCTGGGGCCACAACAACCGCTCGGCGCTCGTGCGCGTCCCCTTCCACAAGCCCACCAAGACCACCTCCTCCCGCGTCGAGTTCCGCGGGCTGGACTCCTCCGCGAACCCGTACCTCGCCTTCGCCGTCCTGCTCGCGGCCGGGATGGCCGGCGTCGAGGGCGGCTACGAGCTGCCCGAGGGTGCGGAGGACGCCGTGTGGGACCTCACCGAGCGCGAACGTCGTGCGATGGGCATCGAGCCGCTGCCCACCGACCTCTTCCGGGCCCTGGAGGTCTTCGAGGGCTCCGAGCTGATGGCCGACACCCTGGGCGAGCAGGTCTTCGAGCACTTCCTGCGCGACAAGCAGCAGGAATGGCAGCGCTATCGCGAGCAGGTCACCGATCACGAGCTCCGCTCGACGTTCAGCCGGGTCTGACGGGGGACGCCGTGAGCAGCGTGAAGGGCTCCGCCGAGCCGCCGACCAGCACCGGGGTGCTCGCACGTCTGGGCTTCTCCCGCACCGACCGCGTCAGCCGCTTCCTGACCGAACCCGCTCTGAAGGGGCTGGGACCGGGGGCCGCCGAGGCGCTCGGCGCGACCGCCGACGGGGACGACGCCGTGCTCGGCCTGCTGCGCCTGGCCGAGGCGTCGCGCGAGGCCGGCGAGGACGCCCTGCTCGAGGAGTTCCTCGGCGGGATCGGCACCGACGGCACGCCGGGACACCGGCTGATCCGCCTCCTGGGGATCTCCGTCGCGCTCGGCGACGTGCTCGCCCGCCATCCCCACCGCCTCGACCTGCTGCGCGAGGGCGACGACGAGCTCGCCGTGCCTGCCTCCGCCGTCCGCGAGGCGCTGCTGCGGGCAGTCGGCGCCGACCCGTCGGCCGCGGTGCCCGTGGCGAGCTCCGGGGGGCGCGAGGAGCGGGACGCGCTGCGCGCCGAGTACCACCTGCGTCTCGCCCAGATCGCCGCGGCGGATGCCTGCGCGGCCGATCCCGCCGTCCTCCAGCCCCGGATCTCCGTCGCGATCAGCGACCTCGCCGACGCCGCCCTCGAGGCGGCCTCCGCGATCGCCCGCGCCTCCGTCGAGGGACATGAGGCGGTGCGCTGGGCCGTGATCGCGATGGGCAAGACCGGTGCGCGGGAGCTGAACTACATCTCCGACGTCGACGTCATGCACGTGGTCGCCGCCGCGCACGAGGGCTGCGAGGAGGAGGACCTGATCACGATCGGCGCCGCGCTCGCGCGCGAGCTCGCCCGCGCCTGCTCCGAGCGGACCGCCGAGGGCTCCCTGTGGCAGGTGGACGCGAACCTGCGCCCGGAGGGCAAGGACGGTCCGCTGGTGCGGACCCTGGACTCCTATCGCCGCTACTACACGGAGTGGGCGAAGTCCTGGGAGTTCCAGGCGCTGCTCAAGGCGCGCGCCGCCGCGGGCGACCGCGAGCTCGGCACCGCCTACGAGGAGATGGTCGCTCCCTGGGTCTGGCAGGCCTCGACCCGCGACGGCTTCGTCGAGGACACCCGCGCGATGCGCCGTCGGGTCGTCGCGCACATCCCCCGCGCGGAGGTGGACCGCAACATCAAGCTCGGACCCGGCGGACTGCGGGACGTCGAGTTCACCGTGCAGCTGCTGCAGATGGTGCACGGCCGCGCCGACGAGCGCCTCCAGGGCCGCTCCACGCTCGACTCCCTGGCCCGGCTCGGCGAGGGCGGGTACATCTCCCGCGACCACGTCGCCCAGATGGACGAGGCGTATCGGTTCCTGCGCTGTGTCGAGCACCGACTGCAGCTGCATCGGCTGCGCCGCACCCAGGTGCTGCCCACCGCCGCCTCCGACCTGCGCCGCCTCTCGCGCGGCCTGGGCCTGGGCACCGACGCGTTCACCCAGCGCTACCAGCGCACCCGGCGCCGGGTCCGCCAGCTCCACGAGGAGATCTTCTACCGGCCGCTGCTGCTGACCGCCTCGCGCCTGACCGACGGGGAGATCGCGCTGAGCGCCGAGGACGCGCAGGCTCGCCTGGCCGCAATCGGCTACGTCGACCCGGGTCGCGCGCTGACCCACATCTCCTCGCTCACCGAGGGGATCTCGCGGCGGGCGAAGATCCAGCGACAGCTGCTGCCGGCGATGCTCGAATGGTTCGCCGACGGGATCGACCCGGACATAGGTCTGCTCGCCTTCCGTCGGCTCTCCGACGCGATCGGCTCCGCGCACTGGTATCTGGGGCTGCTGCGCGACTCCGGTCTCGCCGCGAAGCGGCTGACCCGGGTGCTGTCGGCGAGCAGATACGTCGGCGAGCAGCTCGAGCAGATCCCGGAGGCCGTGCGCTGGCTCGCGCGCGACGAGCAGCTGCGCCCCCTGTCGCGGGATGCGCTGGGCAGGGAGTTCCTCGCGGTGATCACCCGCGTGGACACCGTCGAGGAAGCCCGCGACGTGCTGCGCCGCACCCGCAGTCGGGAGCTGCTGCGGATCGCGCTCGCGCACCTCAGCGCCGTCGCGACCGCCCCGGAGGTCGCCCGGGCGCTCACCGACCTCGCCGAGGCGGTGCTCGAGGCGGGACTGCTCGTCGCGTATCACGTGGTGGCGCGCGAGCGGAAGGTCGTCGGCGCGCAGGCGGAGCCGCTGGACGGCGTCGACGAGGTCGACGAGACCACCGCCCACCGGCTGCGAGAGCGCCGCTCGGATCCCGCGCGGGCGCTCGGCGTGGAGCTCGCGATCATCGCCCAGGGCAGCTTCGGAGCCCGCGAGATGGGCTACTCCTCCGACGCCGACGTGCAGTTCATCGCCGTGGACCGCGGCGCCGGGGACGCGACCGTCGAGATCACCAACGCCGTCGCGTCCCAGATCCAGAAGATCCTCAACGCCCCCACCGCCCGCTCCGACATGAAGGTCAGCGCGGACCTGCGACCCGAGGGGAAGGTCGGCCCGCTCACCCGCACCCTCGAGTCGTGGACCCACTACCTCCGCCGGGACGCCGAGACGTGGGAGAAGCAGGCCCTGCTGCGCGCCCGCGTGGTGGTCTCCTCGCAGGCCCTCGCCGAGTCGCTCGCCGAGGAGATGGACCGCCACCGCTATCCCGACGGCGGACTGGACGCCTCCGCCCGTCGCGAGATCACCCGCATGAAGGCGCGGATCGAGTCCGAGCGCCTGCCCCGCAACGCCGACCCCGCCCGCCACCTCAAGCTCGGCCGCGGCGGCATGACCGACGTCGAGTGGTGCGCCCAGCTGCTCGCCCTTGAGCACGGCCACGCGGTCGAGGGCCTGCGCACCACCTCCACCCTCGCCCAGCTCGAGGCCGCGGTCGACGCCGAGCTGCTCGAAGCGCGCGAGGCCGAGGAGCTGCGAGGAGCGTGGACGCTGGCCTGGCAGGTGCGGCGCGGACTGTTCCTGTGGAAGGGGCGGGAGGGGGAGGTGCTCCCCACGGACCGGCGCGACCTGCGGGCCCTGGCCCTGCTGATCGACGGCGAGGACGCGACCGCGGCGGAGCTCGAGGACCGCTGTCTCAAGGTCGCGCGGCGCTCCCGCGCGGTGGCCGAGCAGATCATCTTCGGCGAGGACGGCTGAGCGGCGGCGGCCGAACGCGTACCGTGGGTCCGTCCGACCCGGTGCCGCCCGCGCGACGCCCGCACCACCGCACCATCACCGAGGAACCATGACCACGCCTTCTCTCAGCGCCGACACCCCGCGCGGTCGCATGTACCGCCTCGAGCCCGAGGGCCCGCTGATGTACCCCTCGATCACCACGGTCGCGGGGATGCGGGCCAAGGACTTCCTGCAGGGCTGGTACGCGACCATGGCCTCGAAACGGGCGCTGGAGATGTACGCCTGGCTGGAGCGGAACCCTGATCGCGCCGCCTCGGAGATCTCCCGCGTGACCCGGGACCGCTGGGGCTCCCAGAAGCGGATCGCCGCGGCCGCCGCCGAGCACACCGCCGCGGCCGCGGACTTCGGCACCCTCGTCCACTCGGCCTGCGAGGACTGGGGGACCAGCGGCACCCGCCCCGACGCCGAGCACCTCGGCGGGATCCTCGAGCGGATGCGCACCGGGAGCGGAGCCTTCGCGACCGAGAAGGACCTCCGCGGTGTGGTCTCCCGTGCCGAGGTGCGCCTGGACGGCTACGGCCGCTTCCTCGACGACTTCCAGCCCGAGTTCGTCGAGGTCGAGCAGACGGTGGTGAACCACACCGTCGGCTACGCGGGCACCACCGACGCGATCGTGAGGATCGGCAACACCCTCCTCAGCGCCGACATCAAGACCTCGAAGAAGGTGCGCGGGGAGTACGCGCTGCAGGGGGTGGCGGTGTGCCGCGCGGAGCTCCTGCTCGACGAGGACGGCTCGACGCGCGAGATGCCGGAGCTCACCGGCGCGTTCATCATCCACCTGCCCGAGGCGGGCGGGTACCAGGCCGTGCCGCTGCGCACCGGCGACGAGGAGTTCGAGGTGTTCCGCTCGCTCCGCGCCGCCTGGTCCTTCGAGCCGGACGAGTGCGCGCTCGAACCGGCCGCGGATCCCAAGGGGCTCGTGCTCTCGCTGCTGCGCACCAAGGGCGGGCTGGACGCGCTGGGCTGAGAGCTCCTCCCCGCGTCCCGCCGTCGCGCGCCGGTCCTCTGGGTCCGGCGCGCTCGTGCATCCGGCCGGGATTCCCCTTGCCCTCGATTGAACAGGCGTATAGCGTGTTGAACGTCAGTTCAGCAGGGGCTCGAGGTGCCCCGCACCGGCCGCAGGAGGCTCGATGGAGCACACCGTCCCCGCAGACGAGCGGATCCTCCAGGCGGCGCTGCGTCGCTTCGCGGCCGACGGGCTCGGCGCCCCGCTGCGCGCGGTCGCACTGGACGCGGGGGTCAGCGCGGGCCTGATCATCCACCACTTCGGCTCGCGCGAGAAGCTGCTGGAGGCCTGCGACCGCCGGTCCCTCGAGGTCACGCGGGAGCAGAAGGAGGCCGCGATCGCGGGCGGCGCAGGGACGGTCCTCGCCCAGCTCGCCGCGGCGGAGCGGTACGCCCCCGTGGTCGGATTCGTGCTGCGACGACTCCAGGCGGGCGGTCCGCTCGCCGAGCGCCTCATCGAGGACTTCATCGCGAACGCGGAGGAGTACTACGAGGACGGAGTGCGCGCGGGGGTGCTCAGCCCCAGTCGCGACCCCCGAGCCCGAGTGCGCGTGCTGACCCACATGTCCCTCGGATCGCTCGTGCTCCAGCTGCCCGGACAGGACGCCCGGATGGACCTCGAGGAGCTCCCGCGATGGATGCGCGAGTACACCGATGCGCTGACCCTCCCGCTGATGGAGCTCTTCACCACGCCGCTGCTGACCGACGCGAGCCTGCTGGACTCCTACCTCGCCGCGAGCGGGGCGCCGGAGCCGGCGGCCCCGGACTCCGCGACCGACACCGCAGCCGACGCCGACCCAGCGACCGACAGGAGCACCTCATGACCTCGACCGAAGCGGCCATCGCGGTCCGCGACCTCACGAAGACCTTCGGCGCCGCCCGGGCCCTCGACGGCCTCGACCTCACCGTGCCCCGCGGCGAGGTCACCGGGTTCCTCGGCCCCAACGGCGCCGGGAAGTCCACCACCATCCGGGTCCTGCTGGGACTGCTCCGCGCGAGCTCCGGCGAGGCCCGCGTGCTCGGGCGGGACCCCTGGCGCGAGGCGGTCGCGATCCACCACCGCCTCGCCTACGTCCCCGGCGACACGAATCTCTGGCCGGGGCTGACCGGCGGGGAGGCGATCGACGTGCTCACCCGTGGGGAGACGGGGGAGCGGCACCGACGCCGCCGCGACGAGCTGATCGAGCGCTTCGAGCTCGACCCCGCCAAGCGGGCCCGCACCTACTCCAAGGGCAACCGACAGAAGGTCGCCCTTGTCGCCGCGCTCTCCCGCGACGTCGACCTGTACATCATGGACGAGCCGACCTCCGGCCTGGACCCGCTCATGGAGGCGATCTTCACCGACGAGGTCGCCCGCCTGCGCGCCGACGGCCGCACCGTGCTCCTCTCCAGCCACATCCTCGCCGAGGTCGAGAAGCTCTGCGACACTGTCACCATCATCCGCGCCGGCCGGGCCGTGGAGTCGGGGACCCTCGCCGAGCTGCGCCACCTCACCCGCTCCACGGTCGGTGCCACGACGCACGCGGACCCGACCCCGCTCACGGCGCTCGAGGGAGTGCACGACCTCGTCGCCGAGCACGGACGGCTCCGCTTCGACATCGACGACAGCGCCCTGCACGAGGTGCTCCCGCGTCTGACCGCCATGGGCGTGACGGGACTGACGATCACCCCGCCCTCGCTCGAGGATCTGTTCCTGCGTCATTACGGCGACGAGCTCGCCCCCGTGGGGGAGGAGGCGTGATGAGCGTCGTCGCCCCTTCTGCACGGGCCCCGCACACCCACCGCGCTCCGTCCCGTCCCGCGGGTGCGCTGACGGGCACGGCCTCGCTCGTGCGGCTCTACATGCGCCTCGCCCGGCGCGGAATCCTCGTCTGGACTCTCGCCGTGCTCGTCCTCGTGCCCGCCTCGATCTACGCGATGGAGGACGTCTACCCCGACCAGGCCGCGCTCGACGCCCGCGCGATGCTGCTGGACAACCCCTCGGCCGTGATGATGACCGGCCCGTACTTCGCCGCAGGTCACTACACCTTCTGGGCGATGGTCGCCAACGAGCTGCTGCTCTACCTGCTCGTGCCGACCTCGATCATGGCCGTCCTGCTCACCGCGCGGCTCACACGCGGCGAGGAGGAGTCGGGCCGGCTCGAGATGACCCGCTCGCTGCCGATGGGTCGCCTCGCCCCCTCGCTCGCGGCGCTGCTGGTTGTCGCGCTCGCGAACCTGGCTCTCGGCGCGGCCGTGAGCGCCGGGATGCTGATCGGCGGCGGGGCGGTCGCGGACTCGCTCGCGCTCGGCCTCGCGACCGCGCTGACGGGTCTCGTGTTCGCGGCGCTCACCGCCGTCCTCGCCCAGCTCAGCGAGCACGCCGGCACCGTCTCCGGCGCGGCGCTCGGCCTCCTCGCCCTCGCCTTCCTCGTTCGCGGCGTCGGCGACGTGCTCGATCGGCAGGGCTCCTGGCTGTCCTGGTTCTCGCCGCTGGCCTGGGCGCAGCAGATGCGCGCCTTCGTGGATCTGCGGTGGTGGCCGCTGCTGGCCTCCGTCGCCGCCGTCGTGGCGGCGCTGCTGCTCGCGGGTGCACTTTCGCATCGCCGCGATCTCGGGGCAGGGCTGCGTGCCGCGGCGGCCGGTCGCCGCCGTGCCTCGGCGGCGCTGCTCGGCCCCGGAGGCCTCACGCGTCGACTGCTGGCCGGGACTCTCCTGGCCTGGGGGATCGGGCTGTTCCTCTTCGCGATCGCCTTCGGCTCCCTGGCCAGCTCGCTCACGGACTTCGCGCAGCAGCTGCCCGAGCTGGACGGCCTCGCTCCGATCCGCCTCGACGATCTCACGGGCTCGTTCTCCGCGTTCGTGCTCATGATGCTCGCGATCGGCCCGGTCGCGCTCAGCGTCTCCGGCGTGCTGAGGATGCGCACCGAGGAGAGCGCGGGCCGGCTGGCGGGGGTGCTGGTCTCAGGCACCTCCCGGGTGCGTCTGGCCGTGCAGTGGGTGCTCGTCGTGCTGCTCGGGACGGCGTCGATGCAGGTGCTGCTCGGCCTCGGCGTCGGCATCGGGGTGTGGGCGGCGACCGAGGACACCGCCTGGATCGGGGACATGACCCTCGCCGCCCTCGCCTATCTCCCCGCCATCGCGCTGTACGCGGCGATCGCCCTGGCGCTGTACGGGCTCGGGATGCGCGCGGCCGGTCTCGCCTGGCTCCTCGTGGTCTACACCGCGCTGGTCACCTTTCTCGGGCAGATGCTCGGCCTGCCGGACTGGGCGATGGACCTCTCGCCGCTGCAGCATGTCGCGCTCGTGCCCTCCGAGGAGCTCGACGTCCTGCCGCTCGTGGTCATGGGGGTCGTCGCTGCGGTGCTGCTCGTGCTGGGCCTGCTCGCCCTGCGTCGCCGGGACCTCGCCGCCGGCTGAGAACGCGGCGACGGGGTGGCGGCGCGGCCCGAGGACGGGGAGACTGCGGAGCAGAGGCCGCGCGAGGGAGCGTCGGCCGACGAGAGGAGCCGACGATGGCCACGTACCTGATCTCCTTCCCCAGCAGCGCGATGAACCTCTCCGAGGAGGAGCTCGCCGCCGCCTCCGAGGACTCCCACGCAGTGGTCCGCGAGGCGAAGGCCGCCGGGGTGTGGGTGTTCGGCGGCGGCATCGACGAGTCGGTGGCGCCGGTCATGGTCACCGGCAGCGGCAGCGTGCTGGAGACGACCTACGAGCAGACTCGCCGCATCGACGGCGGCTACACCGTGCTCAGGGTCCCCACCCGCGAGGAGGCCCTGGAGTGGGCGCGCAGGATCGCGGTCGCGTGCCGCTGCGCCCAGGAGGTGCGGGAGTTCGGGGACGATCCGGAGAGCTGAGACAGGCGATCCTGCACCGCGCCGGGCCGAGGGGAGTGCGCCGACGGACGCGGAAGCGCCCGCCCCTCCCGGAGGTGCCAGGTGGGGCGGGCGCCCGGTGCGGACATCCCGCGGAGGTCAGGGAGCGGAGCTCGCCGTGGCCTCCTGGAGGTGCTCAGATGTCGTAGTACAGCTCGAACTCGTGGGGGTGCGGGCGGAAGCGGAACGGATCGATCTCCGTGGTGCGCTTGAGCTCGATCCAGGTCGAGATGAGGTCCTCGGGGAACACGTCGCCCTCGGTGAGGTAGTCGTGGTCGGCCTCGAGGGCGTCCAGCGCCGCACCCAGCGAGTCGGGCAGCTGCTGGATCTGCGCGTGCTCCTCCGGGGGGAGCTCGTAGAGGTCCTTGTCGATCGGCTCGGGCGGCTCGATCCGGTTGCGGATGCCGTCGATGCCGGCCATGAGCTGCGCGGCGAAGGACAGGTACGGGTTCGCCGAGGGGTCCGGGGCGCGGAACTCGACGCGCTTGGCCTTCGGGGAGGAGCCCGTGACGGGGATGCGGATGGCGGCGGAGCGGTTGCGGGCCGAGTAGACCATGTTCACCGGCGCCTCGAAGCCCGGCACCAGTCGCTTGAACGAGTTCACCGTGGGGTTGGTGAACGCGGTCAGCGAGGGCGAGTGGGCGATGATGCCGCCGATGTACCAGCGCGCGATGTCCGAGAGACCGCCGTAGCCGCGCTCGTCGAAGAACAGCGGCTCGCCGTCCTTCCACAGCGACTGGTGGGTGTGCATCCCCGAGCCGTTGTCGCCGAAGAGGGGCTTGGGCATGAAGGTCGCGGTCTTGCCCGCGTCCCACACGGTGTTCTTCACGACGTACTTGAACTTCATGACGTCGTCGGCCGCCTGCAGCAGCGTGTTGAAGCGGTAGTTGATCTCCTGCTGGCCCGCGGTGCCGACCTCGTGGTGGGCACGCTCGACCTGCAGGCCGGTGTCCTCGAGCACGGAGACGATCTCGTCGCGGAGATCCGCCATCTGGTCGTTCGGCGGGACGGGGAAGTACCCGCCCTTGAGGCGGGTCTTGTAGCCCTGGTTGCCGCCGAACTCGGACTCGTCGCGGTCGGTGTTCCACACCGCCTCGTCGGAGTCGATCGAGTAGAAGCCGGAGTTGACCGACGTCTTGAAGCGGACGTCGTCGAAGATGTAGAACTCGGCCTCGGCCGCGAAGAACGCGGTGTCCGCGATACCGGTGGACTTCAGGTACTCCTCGGCCTTCGAGGCGACGGTGCGCGGGTCGCGGGAGTAGGGCTCGTCGGTGAACGGATCCACGATCGAGAAGTTGACGATCAGGGTCTTCCGCTCGCGGAACGGATCCAGGTACGCGGTCTCCAGGTCCGGCACGAGCTTCATGTCCGACTCGTGGATGGCCTGGAACCCGCGGATCGAGGAGCCGTCGAAGAGCTGGCCGGTCGCGATGGCCTCCTCGTCGAAGGTGCTCGCCGGCACGTTGAAGTGCTGCATGACGCCGGGGAGATCGCAGAAGCGGATGTCGATGAACTCGACGCCCTCCTCCTCGATGTACTTCGTGACCTCGCTGGGATTGTTGAACACGTCTCCTCCATCCGCGCCGGGCGGCGCGTGTAGTGCTGTCTCACCCCGAGGGGCCGAACCTGTCGAGTGCCGAGGAACCGCGTCGGGCCCGGACTCGGGTGAGACCAAGCTTAGGGGCAGTGCCGCGGCCCGCCCTGAGGGGCCGCGGATTCCCAGCACCGCCGCGTAGGCTCGCTCCGTGATCGATCGCAAGGACATCGGCTCCTGGATGGAGGGCCCTCCCGGGGACGCCGGCTACGTCAAGGGCTCCGCCCTGGGGCTGCCCGCCGAGGGCAGCGGCGCCGTCGCCCCGTTCTGGCGCCGACCCCTCTCCCTGGTCGTCGACTGGGGGCTGTGCCTGGCCCTGTCCGCGCTGCTGCTGGGCGGGGACCCGCTGGCGAACCTGGTCCTGTTCGCCGTGCTGAACGTGCTGTTCCTGACGCTGTTCGGCGCGACTCCGGGCCAGTTCCTGCTCCGCGTGCGGGTACTGGCCGTCAGTGGCCGCAGCCCGATGCTGCTGCGTGCCGTGGTGCGCACCGTGCTGATGCTCCTGGTGCTCCCGGCGGTGGTCTGGAACCGCGACTCCCAGCCGCTGCACGACGTCGTCGCGGGCACTGCGGTCGTCACCTTCTGAGCCGGTCTCGAGCCCCCGGCAGTCCCGGCCGACGGGGCGGCGCGGCCCGTCGGCCGCCTCGCCGGATCTCCGTGACGCTCCCTCCGAGAGTGCTCTGACCTGCATCGATCCACTATGTTACGAAACGGTCACGCAGATCACGGAAAGGTCACGGCCCCTCGAGGTGTGGCAGGAGGGGCGGTCGGCCGATGCGGCCGGCCCCGATCACCCGCCCAGCGGGCGCGGACAGCACGACGCCCTCTCCCGTCGCGGGGGAGAGGGCGTCGAACGGGCCTGGGACCGGGCTCAGCGGCCGCGCATCGCCTTGCGGTTCGGACGGGCGCGCATCGGGTCGACGCCCTTGGGCACCTGCTGGCGCAGCGAGCGGTGCAGAGCGTTCAGGCGCTTGGTCACCTGCGCGGACTCCTGCTTCGTCAGCTGCTTCTTCATGCGCTGCATGTAGCTGGGCAGCTTGTGCAGCGGCACCTCGCCGTCGCCGTCGCCGACGACGATCTGGTGGACCGGCACGTTGTCGTGCTGGAGGACGCGGCGGATGCTGCGCCGCTCCTTCTCCAGCAGCTTCATGGAGATGCCCGAGGAGTCCTCGGCCACGATCGCGATGCCCGCCCGGCCCGAGGCGCGGAAGAGCATCTTCTGGCTCCGAGGATCGATCTGCACAGGCTCCTCCTCGACGTTCCAGCCGCGGCGGATCGACTGCATCGCCGCGAGGGCGGCGCCCGTCTGCCCCTTGATGCGGCCGAAGGCGGCGCGCTCCGCCTTGCGGGCCAGGATCATCATCGCGATGAGCACGCCGACGGCGAGGCCCATGAAGATGCCGTACCAGGGGCTGCCGAAGATCAGCACGGTCAGCAGCACGCCGACCGCGATCGCGCCGACGACCGCCACGATCATCAGCGGCAGGGTCGACCTGTCGACCTCCTGCGTGTACTTGAAGACCTCGTACATCTGCTTCAGACGGCCGGGCTTCTTCGTCCCGTCAGGGTTGCGCCTGCCGCGCTTCTTCTTCGTGGCGTCCTTCTCGGACGTGGTCTCGGACGTGCGAGCCATGGGGGATGTGTCCTCTCGGGGCCGGCGGAGCGTCAGCTCGCGGCGGCCTGCTGGGTGCGGGCGACGACGCTCGCAGCTTCCTGTCGGGCGGGCTGGTCGGAGTCGAGGTGGCGGAGGTTCTCCGGGATCTCGCGGCCGAGCTTGCGCATGGCCTGCGCCCAGAGCTTGCCGGCGCGGTACGAGGAGCGGACCATCGGCCCGGCCATCACCGCGAGGAAGCCCATCTCGGCGGCCGCCTCGGAGAGCTCGACGAACTGCTGGGGCTTGACCCAGCGGTCGATCGGGTGGTGCAGCTTGGAGGGCCGCATGTACTGGGTGATGGTGAGGATGTCGCAGCCCGCATCGTGCAGGCGCTGCATCGACTCGAGGATCTCCTCGTCCGTCTCTCCCATCCCCAGGATGAGGTTCGACTTCGTGATCATCCCGGCGTCCTTGCCCATCGAGATCACGTCCAGGGAGCGCTCGTAGCGGAAGGCGGGGCGGATCTGCTTGAAGATCCGCGGCACGGTCTCGAGGTTGTGGGCGAACACCTCCGGCTCCGCCTCGAACACCTGCTGGAGATGCTCGCCCCGGCCCTTGATGTCGTCGATCAGGAGCTCGACGCCGGTGCCGGGGTTCATCGCGTGGATCTGCTGGCAGGTGCGGGCGAACAGGCCCGCCGCGCCGTCCTCGAGGTCGTCGCGCGCCACACCCGTGATGGTCGAGTAGCGCAGCCCCATCTCCTTGACGGACGTGGCGACCTTGAACGGCTCCATCGGATCGACGGGCAGCGGCCTGCCGGTGGCGATGTTGCAGAAGTCGCAGCGCCGCGTGCAGGTGTCGCCGCCGATCAGGAAGGTCGCCTCGCGATCCTCCCAGCACTCGAAGATGTTCGGGCAGCCGGCCTCCTCGCACACCGTGTGCAGGCCCTGGCCGTGCACACGCTGCTTCATCGCCGTGTACTCCGGTCCCATCACGGCGCGGGTCTTGATCCACTCGGGCTTGCGCTCGATGGGGACCTCGGCGTTGCGGGCCTCAACGCGCAGCATGCGACGGCCCTCGGCAGCGATCGTCACCGTTTGCCTCCTCGTCTCGACGTTCCTCGAGTCTATCGACCAGACCTCCGCGCGATGCGCTCACACCACCCTTGCGGAGGTGCGGTGCGCCACGAGGTCGACCATCGCCTCGGCGACGGGATCGAGCAGCTCGCCGACCGGCACCCGTCGGCCCAGCTCCCGGCTGAGGCTGGTCACCCCCGCGTCGTCGATCCCGCAGGGGATCACGTTCTCGGCCCAGGAGAGATCATTGGCGCAGTTCAGCGCGAAGCCGTGCATCGTCGCCCGCTTCGAGACGCGCATCCCGATCGCGCACACCTTGCGCTCCTGCTCGCCCTCGGGTGCGACCCACACCCCGCTGCGGCCGTCGATCGGGACGGTGTCCAGGCCCAGACCCGCGCACACGCCGATGATGGCCTGCTCGAGGGCCCGGACGAAGCCGACCACGTCGATCGGGATCGGGAGCCGCACGATCGGGTACCCGACGAGCTGCTGGGGGCCGTGCCAGGTGATCTTGCCGCCGCGGTCGATGTCGACCACCTCGGCGCCGTCCCGGGGACGCTCGGGGTCCTGGGTGAGCTTGCCCGCGGTGTACACCGGCCGGTGCTCCAGCAGCAGCAGGGTGTCCGGCCGCTCGCCCGCGACGACCTCGGCGTGGATCCGACGCTGCAGGTCCCAGGCGGCGCGGTACTCGATCGGCCCCGGTGGGAGATCGAACTGGGCGTGCCGGTCCTCGTGCGGGAGCGGCTCGCTGAGGCCGAGGCGGATCACGTCGAGCATCCGACCAGGCTACTCCCTCCGCGACCTGCAGGTTGTGGATGACCGGGAGGGTGGGCGGAGGCGATCGGGTTCACTGTGGCCATGGATGCCGGGCAGCACGAGCGGAGCGGAGGACGGCACAGGTCCGTCCTGGGGGCGGCGGCCGACGGGACGGCCGCCGCCGGGACCGGGCACACGGAGGAGGGTCCGGGCCCGCCCGGGCGCGAGGACGCCCTGCACGTGCGGTGGCGAGGGCCGGAGGGCCGTGAGTCGATCACCGCCGAGATGCAGCTGCTCGCCGCGCTGGAGGTCGCGGGGATCGCCGCGTCGCCGGACGTCCTGGGCATCGAGGAGGACGGCTACATCCGCGAGACCGGCCCGCCTCTGGTCCGGCGGCGCGGCCGACGCGCCTCCGGCGGCACGGCACCGGCCACGGGGGAGCGGCTCGCGCTGGCTCGCGCCCGCGAGGATCTCGAGACCCTCCTCGGAGCGCTGCACGAACGGGGCTGGGTGCTCGGCGCCCCCCGCGGTCGCGGCCTCGGGGTGCGGGACGGCGGGGGCGTGATCGTCCTGGACCTCAGCGGTCTGCGGCGCGAGGAGTCACCCAGCGCCCGCAGCGCGGACCTCCGCTGGATCGACTCGGTGCTCGAGGACGAGGAGAGGACGCTGCGCCGACGGGTCCACGATCCCGTCCCCGCCTCCCTCCCTGGGGCGCTCGAGAGGCCGGGACCCCTCGAGGTGCCGGGACCCCTCGAGGTGCCGGGACCCCTCGAGGTGCCGGGGCCGATCGAGGTGCCGGGGACGTTCGAGGCGGGGGAGCCGTCCGGTGCGCCGCTGCCCGCCCCGCGGCTGCGACGTGCGCGCAGCGAGCGGCGCGCCCCGGCCGACGAGGAGCGGGCCGCGCCGGCGCGGCGCCGTCGCCCCGGCACGACGATCACCCGCGTGCTCGCCGAGCCGCAGCATCGGCGCACCGCCGCGCTCAGCGCCGCCGGGGTGCTGGTGCTCGGCCTCGGCGCGGGCTTGGCCCTCGCCCCGGGCGATGGCCGCGGCGAGCGGCCCGGGCCCGTCGCGGCCTCCGCCTCGGGTCCCGAGGGAAGGCACGGTGCGGAGAACGCTCCGCCCATCGAGGACCCGTGGGCGCTGGCCGCGGATCTCGCCGGGGCGCGCCATGCCTATCTCACCGGGGCCTCGGACGTGCCCGTGGCGACCGAGGGAGGCAGCGCCCGGGCGGAGGACGAGCGGATCCGCGCCGCCTACGAGGAGTACGAGGTGCGGGGCAGCGGACCTGTCGTGCACGAGGCGGAGCTTCTCGCGGCCCCCGACGCCGAGGGACGCGCGGTGCTGCGGGTGCTGAGCTCGAGCGAGCCGGGGCAGGTGGTCGGGGCCGCCGGCCCTGTGCAGGAGACGACGGGCGGGGCCTCGACCAGCGTGGACCTGATGATCCTCTGGGACGGTCAGCGCTGGCGGATCGAGGAGACCCACGTGGTCTGAGACCGCGGAAGGCCCCGGCACCGTGACGGTGCCGGGGCCTTCGGCGATGCTCAGCCGAGGGCTGAGGGGCGCGGTGCGATCAGAGGCCGAGCTCGCCCTCGAACGCACCCTCCTCGAGACGCTTCTTCATGGAGGTGAGGAAGCGGGCGGCATCGCCGCCGTCGACCATGCGGTGGTCGTAGGAGAGGAACAGGTACATCATCGAGCGGATCGCGATGGTGTCGTCGCCCTCGGCGTTCTGCACCACGGCGGGACGCTTCGTGATCGTGCCGGTGCCGAGGATGCCCACCTGCGGGGCGGGCACGATCGGGGTGTCCCAGAGCGCACCGCCGGAGCCGGTGTTCGTGATCGTGAACGTCGCGCCGGAGAGGTCGTCGGGGACGAGCTTGTTGCCCTTGGCCCGACCGCCGAGGTCACCGATCTGACGGGCGAGACCCGCCAGGTTCAGGTCGCCGGCGTTCTTGATGACCGGCACCACGAGACCGCGCTCGGTGTCCGCCGCCATGCCGATGTTCTCCGACCCGTGGTAGACGATCTTGTCGCCGTCGATGGTGGAGTTCAGCTGCGGGTAGGTCTTCAGACCCTCGATCGCGGCCATCATCAGGAAGGGCAGGAAGGTGAGCTTCGCACCCTCACGCGCGGCGAAGTCGTCCTTCGCGCGGGCGCGCAGCTTCGCGATGCGGGTCACGTCGACCTCGACCGCGGTGGTCAGCTGCGCCATCTCGTGCAGCGACTCCATCATCCGCTGGCCGATGACCTTGCGGATGCGCGGCATCTTCTCCTCGGTGCCGCGCTTCGAGGAGACCTCGACCTTCGGCGCCGCGGGAGCGGAAGCTGCGGACGGTGCAGCGGCAGCGGCGGGTGCGGCCTGGGCCTTCTGCGCCTCGATCGCCTGCTGGACGTCCTGCTTGCGGATCCGGCCGCCGAGGCCGGAGCCCGTGACCGAGGAGAGGTCGACGCCGGCCTCGGCCGCCATCTTCCGCACCAGCGGGGTGACGTAGCCGGAGGACTCCGCGCCGGAGACGGAGTCCGCGGCCTGCGGGGCGGGAGCGGACGGAGCGGGAGCGGACTCCTGCTTCAGGGCCTCGGCCTCGGGAGCCTCCGCCGTGGGAGCCTCCTGCGCCGGGGCCTCGGCGGGCTTCTCCTCCGCCGGCTCCTCCTCGGCCTTCGGCGCGGGAGCGGCGGGCTCCTCGGCCTTCGGGGCCGCGGCATCGCCCGAGCCGACGATAGCCAGCACGGAGCCGACCTCGGCGTCCTCGTCCTCCTGGACGCGGATCTCGAGCACGGTGCCCGCGACGGGGGAGGGGATCTCGGTGTCGACCTTGTCGGTCGAGACCTCGAGCAGCGGCTCGTCGACCTCGACGGTCTCGCCGACGGCCTTGAGCCAGCGGGTGACGGTGCCCTCGGTGACGGACTCGCCGAGTGCCGGCATCGTCACCTCCTGGCCCTCGGCCGCGCCGCCGGAGGCGCCGGAGCCGGCATCGCCGGAGGCGTCGGCGGGCTTGTCCGACTCCCCGGCGGGGGCCTCCTCGTCGGTGGAGGGGGCGACGGTCTCGTCGGACGCGAGGTCCTCGCCCTGCTCCTCGGCGGGGGCCTCGGCCCCGGAGTCGCCGGAGTCGGAGCCCTCGGAGCCCGAGCCGTCGCCGATGACGACGAGGTCGGCGCCGACCTCGGCGTCCTCGTCCTCCTCGACCAGGATCTTCTCGACGGTCCCCGCGACGGGGGAGGGGATCTCGGTGTCGACCTTGTCGGTCGAGACCTCGAGCAGCGGCTCGTCGACCTCGACGGTCTCGCCGACGGCCTTGAGCCAGCGGGTGACGGTGCCCTCGGTGACGGACTCGCCGAGAGCCGGCATCTTCACGGTTTCAGACATGGGGGTTCTCTCCTCTTGGACGACTCAGGCGTGGGCGTGCAGCGGCTTGCCGGCGAGGGCAAGGGCGGCCTCGCCCAGGGCCTCGTGCTGCGAGGGGTGGCCGTGCACGAGGGAGGCGACGTCCTCGGGGTAGGCCTCCCAGTTGACGATGAGCAGCGCCTCGCCCATCAGCTCGGAGGTGCGGGTGCCGATCATGTGGACGCCGATGATCGGACCGTCCTTCTCGCGGACCAGCTTGATGAAGCCGGTGGTGCCGAGGATCTGGGACTTCCCGTTGCCGCCGAGGTTGTACTCGTAGACCTCCACGGCGTCCTCGCCCAGCTGCTCCTTGGCCTGCTTCTCGGTGACGCCGACGGAGCCGACCTCGGGCTCGCAGTAGGTGATCCGCTCGATGCCGGACTCGACGATCGGGGCCGGGTTCAGGCCCGCGATCCGCTCGGCGACGAAGATGCCCTGGGCGAAGCCGCGGTGGGCGAGCTGCAGGCCGGGGACGATGTCGCCGACGGCGTAGACGCCGGGGACGTTGGTCTCGAGGGTCTCCTTGTTCGCGAGCACGAAGCCGCGATCCATCTCGATGCCCTGCTCCTCGTAGCCCATGCCGGAGGTGTTCGGGCCGCGGCCCACGGCGACCAGGAGGTAGTCGCCCTCGAAGACCTTGCCGTCGGCGAGGGTGACCTTGACGCCGTCCTCGGTCTGCTCCGCCTTCTCGGTGAACACGCCGAGGGAGAAGGCGATGCCGCGCTTCTTGTAGGCCCGCTCGAGAGCCTTGGAGATCGCCTCGTCCTCGTTGGCGACCAGGTGGGGCAGGCCCTCCACGATCGTCACGGACTCGGCGCCGAGGGACTTCCACACCGAGGCGAACTCGACGCCGATCACGCCGCCGCCCAGGATGATGGGGTTCTTCGGCAGCTCGGGCAGCTGCAGGGCGGCCTCGGAGTCGAGGAAGCGACCGCCCAGGTCGATGCCCGGGAGGGTCTTGGAGTACGAGCCCGAGGCGAGGATGACGTTCTTGCCGGTCAGGGTGCGAGTGCCGGACTCGGTCTCGACCGTGACGGTGTTCGGGCCGGTCAGCGTGCCGAAGCCCTCGACGTAGTCAATCTTGCGGGACTTCACGAGACCCTGGAGGCCCTTGTAGAGGCGCCCGATGATCTTGTCCTTGAAGCCGAGCACCTTGGTGGCGTCGATGCCGTTGAGGGTGAGGTCCACGCCGGCCGCGGCGGCCTCGGAGGGGGCGTCGGCGAGCTCCCCGACATGGAGCAGCGCCTTCGTCGGGACGCAGCCGCGGTGCAGGCAGGTGCCACCGAGCTTGTCCTTCTCCACGAGGGCGATCTTCTGGCCGAGCTGGGCTCCGCGCAGCGCGGCCGCGTAGCCGCCGCTGCCACCGCCCAGGATCACGACGTCGAACTGGTCAGTGGTTGTGTCCGCCACCTGTGTGCTCCTCGGTGTCTTCGTGTGTTCCGCGACCCGCTCGGACCTGGATGGCCGACGGCGCCGCCTGCGTGCCCCATGCTAGGGCACCAGGCGGCGCCGAGCGGACCTGTCGTGCGCAGCGGTCAGCGCGCCGATGCGGTGAGCGTCACGCTCCGGCGGCCCCGGCGTGGTCCTCGAGGACCTCCAGGACGGTGCGCATGCTCATCCCGGTCGCGCCCTTGCCCATGTAGCCCAGCGGACCGCTGGCGAAGGCGGGGCCGGCGATGTCTAGGTGCGCCCACTCGGTCGAGCCCACGAACTCCTTGAGGAAGATGCCGGCCGAGAGCGCGCCGCCGGGCCGCTCGCCGATGTTGCGCAGGTCCGCCACACGACCGGTGAGGTCGGCGCGCAGCTCCTGCGGGAAGGGCAGCGGCCAGAAGGGCTCGCCCGAGCGCTCGGACGCCGTCATCACTGCCGACCGTCCGGCCTCCGTGCCCATCACGCCACCGGTGCGCTTGCCGAGCGCGACGACCGCCGCGCCGGTGAGCGTCGCGACGTCCATCACCAGGTCGGGTGCGGTCGCGACCGCGTCGACCAGGGCGTCGGCCATGACCATGCGGCCCTCGGCGTCGGTGTTCAGCACCTCGACGGTGGTGCCGTCGCGCATGGTGACCACGTCGCCGGGGCGCTGCGCGCCGCCGCCGGGCATGTTCTCGGCGAGGGCCAGGAAGGTGGTGACCTTCACATCGAGCCCGAGCCGTGCGGCGGCGACGGTCGCGCCGAGCACGGTCGCGGCGCCGGCCATGTCGGAGGTCATGTCGTCCATGCCCGGGGCGGGCTTGAGCGAGATGCCTCCGGTGTCGAAGGTGATCCCCTTGCCGACCAGGGAGACGGAGCGCGTCGCGCCCTCCGGGGCGTACTCGAGGCGCACCAGGCGCGGCGGCCGGGTCGAGCCCTGGCCCACGCCGACGATCCCGCCGTAGCCGCCCTCGGCCAGGGCGTCCTCGTCCAGGACGGTGACGGTGATCGGGAGCTCCGCGGCGAGCTCCTCTGCGCGGCGGGCGAACTCGGCCGGGGGGAGCAGGTTCGGAGGGGAGTTCACGAGGTCGCGCACGAGATCGACGGAGCCCGAGAGCACCCGGGCCCGCTCGAGCGCGGGGTCGAGGGCCGAGGTCCCCGAGTCGCCCGCGAGCAGGACGATCTCGCCCAGCGCGGGCTTCGGGGCGGAGGCCCCGGTGCCGCTCTTGTGGGCGATGAAGGCATAGGCACCCAGCGCCGCGCCCTCGAGGGCGGCCGCGCGCTGGGCATCGCTCGCGGTGGGCAGCGCGAGCGCGGCGCGGGAGACGCCCGCGAGGGAGCGGGTCGCGGCGCCGAAGGCGAGGCGGAGGTCCTCGGACGAGACCGCGGAGAGATCCTCCTCACCCACGCCCACCAGCAGCAGGGTGCCCGCGGCAGCGAGGCCGGAGGCCGGCAGACGGTGCACGTCGCCGCGCGCGGCGGAAGGGGCGAGTGCGGCGACGGCCTCGGAGATCTTCGGGGCGCCGGGCACGGTCGAGGGAGCATCGCCCGGACCGGTGACCAGGGGGAGCACGAGGACGTCGGCCTCGACGTCGGCGAGGGGGACAGCGGTGAGTTCCAGAATCGGCATGGGCCTATCGTAGGTCTCGGCCCGACGGATCGTCCGCGGCCCGTGGAGGAGGACCGGCAGGGCGATGAGGGAGCGGAACCGATGAGCGCGCTGAGCATCGTGGTCGCCGTGCTCGGGGGGCTGACCGCCGCGCTCGCGATCTACTACGCCGTCCGCGACCTCAGCGCCGACCTCGTGCTGCTGGGCGCCTGCGCCGTGACCGCGATCGGCTGGATCGTGCTCGGCATCGCCCTCGGCGTGCGCGACGTCGCCTCCGTCGGACCCCCGCCCGAGCGGGTCACGCTCTACGGCTACGTCCTGACCGGGCTGGCGCTCGTCATCGGCGGGGGGTGGGCCGGGGCGTTCGAACGGACCCGCTGGGGCAGCGTCGTGATCGCCGTGGTCAGCGCCGTCACGCTCGTGCTCCTGATGCGCATCCACCAGATCTGGCCGGGAGGCTTCGCATGACCGCACCGCGCACCACCGATCGATCCGACGCCCCCGTCGGCCGGCGAGGCCGCGGTCTCGAGATCGTCCTGATCGCGGTCTACGCGATCTTCGCCCTCTCCGCGACCGCACGCAGCCTCGTGCAGGTGCTGACCAGGTTCGAGATCGCTCCGATCGCGTTCACCCTCTCCCTGCTCGCCGCCGCGACCTACATCGCGGTGACCCTCGCCCTGGTGCGCCGGGGACGACGCTCCCGCGCCGCGCGCGTCCTGGTGGTGATCGAGCTGATCGGCGTGCTCGTCGTCGGCACCCTCACCCTCCTCGACCCCGCGCTGTTCCCCGAGGCGACGGTGTGGAGCCTGTACGGCCAGGGGTACGGCTACGTGCCCCTGGCGCTGCCCGTCCTCGCGCTCGCCTACATGCTGCTCGGCGATCGCCGCGGAGCCCCGGCCTGAGGGATCGCGCCGCCGACCGCGTACCGTACTGACCGTGACCACCGACACCGCCGCCCCTCGGGGGCCCTACGACGTCCTGTTCCGTCACGTGCTGACCCGTCTCGACCCCGAGCAGGCCCACCTCCTCACGCTGCGGGCGCTGTCGCTCGCGCATGCGGTGCCCGGCGCCCCGCGGCTCCTGCGCCGCGTGCTCGGCACCCCGGACCCGATGCGCGAGGTCGGCAGCGGCGAGACGGTGCTCGGCGCACGGCACGCCTCCCCGCTCGGCCTCGCCGCCGGGCTCGACAAGGACGGCGAGCTCCCGCTCGCGCTGCTGGACATCGGCTTCGGCCACGTCGAGGTCGGCACCGTGACGGCGAAGGCGCAGCCCGGCAATCCCCGACCGCGCTCCTTCCGCCTGCTCCGCGACCGCTCCCTCGTCAATCGCATGGGCTTCAACAACCACGGCGCCCAGGCCCTCGCGCACCGTCTCGCCGTCGCCCGCCGCACGGAGCGCGGTCAGCGCGCGGTGATCGGGGTGAACATCGGGAAGTCGAAGGTCACGGCCCTCGAGGACGCCGCCGAGGACTACCGCTTCTCCGCCCGGCTGCTCGCCCCCTACGCCTCCTATCTCGCGATCAACGTCTCGAGCCCGAACACGCCGGGCCTGCGCGACCTGCAGAGCGTCGAGATGCTCCGCCCGATCCTGGAGGCCGTGGTCGACGAGGCCGTCGCGGCCGGACGCCGTCTGCGTCGCGACGTCCCGGTGCTGGTGAAGATCGCTCCCGACCTCCACGACGAGGACGTCCGCGCCGTCGCCCGGCTCGCCGCGGAGGTGGGCCTGGCCGGACTCATCGCGGCCAACACCACGATCGCGCGCCCCGAGGCGCTGCGCACCGACCGCGCCCGGATCGAGCGCATCGGCGCCGGGGGCCTGTCCGGACCGCTCCTGGCCGAGCGCTCGCTCGAGATCCTGCAGCTGCTGCGCGCCGAGCTCGGCCCGGACCCCGTGCTCATCAGCTGCGGCGGGGTGACCACCGCCGAGGACGTCCGCGAGCGCCTCGCCGCGGGCGCGGACCTGGTCCAGGGCTACACCGCGCTCATCTACGAGGGCCCCTCCTGGCCCGGCCGGATCGCCCGGGAGCTCCGCGGCTGAGGACGGCCGTCAGCACCGGGCCTACCCTGGAGGGATGGACGAGGACCTCTTCTCGCTGGGCGGTGACGCGCCCGCGCCGCGCACCCTGTCGGACCGCAACGTCGACCACCGCGCCCCGCTCGCGGTCCGGATGCGGCCGCGCACCCTCGAGGAGATCGTCGGCCAGCACGCCGCCCTCGAGCCCGGCAGCCCGCTGCGTCGGCTGGTCTCGACCGACGACTCCCGCACCGCGCCGAGCTCCGTGATCCTGTGGGGTCCGCCCGGCACCGGCAAGACCACCCTCGCCTATGTCGTCGCGCAGTCCGGCGACCGCGAGTTCGTCGAGGTCTCCGCGGTGCTCGCCGGGGTCAAGGACATCCGGGACGTGGTGGACCAGGCCCGCTCCCGTCTGCGCACGATCGGCCGCGAGACCGTCCTTTTCGTCGACGAGGTGCACCGCTTCTCGAAGTCCCAGCAGGACGCGCTGCTGCCCAGCGTCGAGAACCGATGGGTCACCCTCGTCGCGGCGACCACCGAGAACCCCCACTTCTCGGTGATCTCCCCGCTGCTGTCGCGCTCGATCGTGCTCACGCTCGAACCGCTGGACCGAGAGGACCTCGACACGCTCGTGGACCGCGCCCTCGGCGACGAGCGCGGTCTCGCCGGCGCCGTGACCCTCGCCGCCGACGCCCGCGACGCCCTGCTCCGGCTCGGCGGGGGCGATGCCCGCAAGATCCTCACCTCCCTCGAGGCCGCGGCCGCCGCGGCGCTCATGAAGGAGTCCCGGGAGATCGACGCGGCCACCCTCTCCCAGGCCGTCAACCGGGCCGCACTGCGCTACGACCGTGCCGGCGACCAGCACTACGACGTCACCAGCGCCTTCATCAAGTCGATGCGGGGCAGCGACGTCGACGCCTCCCTGCACTACCTCGCCCGCATGATCGAGGCGGGGGAGGACCCGCGGTTCATCGCGCGCCGGGTGGTGATCGCCGCGAGCGAGGAGGTCGGCATGGCCGATCCCTCCGCGCTCCAGGTCGCGGTCTCCGCGATGCAGGCCGTGCAGATGCTCGGCATGCCCGAGGGACGCATCCCGCTCGCGCAGGCCGTCGTACACATCGCCACCGCCCCGAAGTCCAACGCCTCCTACAAGGCGCTCGACGCCGCGATCGCCGACGTGCGCGCCGGACGGGGTCAGGGCGTCCCCGCCCATCTCCGCGACGCCCACTACTCGGGGGCGAAGTCCCTGGGCCACGGCGTCGAGTACCGGTACGCGCACGACGCGCCGCACGCCGTCGTCGCCCAGCAGTACGCCCCGGACGACCTGGTCGGCGTCGAGTACTACAGTCCGACGGGGCACGGGCACGAGGAGCGCACCGCCCGTCGTCTCGAGGCGCTGCGGCGCATCCTGCGCCAGGCCCCGCCGCCGGCCGGAGGGGCCGCGTGAGGCACTCCACAGGAAGCGACGTGTGACCAGCCCCGTCGGACATGGACCGGCTCGGGGTACTGCGGTAGCATCGGTCGCTGAATCCGCGGCTGCAAGACTGGATTCACCACACGCGAACAAGAGGTATTCCTCGTGACCAACGTCACCCGTGCGCGCCGTCAGGCGCGTCTGTCCCGAGCCCTCGGGCTCCCGCTCACCCCGAAGTCCGTCAAGTACTTCGAGAAGCGCCCGTACCCCCCGGGCGAGCACGGCCGCGCCCGTCGCCGCACCGAGTCGGACTACGCGGTCCGCCTCAAGGAGAAGCAGCGCCTGCGCGCGCAGTACGCCCTCCGCGAGAAGCAGATGCACCGCGCCTACCTGGACGCCAAGAAGGAGTCCGGCCTGACCGGCGAGAGCATGGTCGAGCTGCTCGAGACGCGCCTCGACGCGCTCGTGCTCCGCGCCGGCTTCGCCCGCACCATCCTCCAGGCCCGCCAGGCCGTCGTGCACCGCCACATCCTGGTCGACGGCAAGCTGGTGGACCGCCCCTCCTTCCGCGTCAAGCCCGGCCAGACCATCCAGGTCAAGCCCAAGTCGCAGGCCATGGAGCCCTTCCAGATCGCCGCCGAGGGCGGGAACTCCGACGTGCTCGCGTCGGTCCCCTCCTACCTCTCCGTCGAGCTTCCCGAGCTGAAGGCCCAGCTCGTCTCGCGCCCCAAGCGCGCCGAGGTCCCCGTCACGGTCGACGTCCAGATGGTCGTCGAGTACTACGCGCGCTGACCTCCTCTCTCCGCGGCGCGACAGGCCCCGGCGGGTGTACTCCGGTACCCTGACCGGGGCCTTCGTGTCCGCCGGGACGGCTGCACGTCGGCCGTCCGCCCACGCTCACCGCTGCGCCGCCGACGCGGCCCCAGGAAGGACACCCCGCCCCCATGCGCACCTCCGAGATCCACCGGCGGTTCCTCGCCCACTTCGAGAAGAAGGCGCACCAGGTCGTGCCGAGCACCTCGCTGGTCTCGAACGACCCCTCGATCCTCTTCACGATCGCCGGGATGGTCCCCTTCATCCCGTACATCGTCGGCACCGAGAAGGCTCCCTACGACCGCGCGGTGAGCGTGCAGAAGTGCATCCGCACCAATGACATCGAGAACGTCGGGCGCACCACGCGTCACGGAACGTTCTTCCAGATGGCGGGGAACTTCTCCTTCGGGGACTACTTCAAGCAGGGCGCGATCGACTTCTCCTGGGAGCTGCTGACCTCCTCGATCGACGACGGCGGCTACGGTCTCGACGGCGACCGGCTCTGGATCACGCTGTGGGAGGAGGACCGCGAGTCCTACGACCACCTCACCGACGTGATCGGCCTGGACCCGGCCCGGATCGTGCTGCTGCCCTGGGAGGAGAGCTGCTGGGACACCGGCCAGCCCGGCCCGGCCGGCTCCACCGGCGAGTGGTACTACGACCGCGGCCCCGAGTACGGCCCCGACGCGCCCACCGGCCGTCTGCCGCAGTGGCCCGGCGACGAGCGCGCCGAGGACCGCTACCTCGAGATCTGGAACCTGGTCTTCGACCAGTTCCTGCGCGGCCCCGGCTCGGGCAAGGACTACGAGCTCCTCGGCGAGCTCGACCAGAAGGCGATCGACACGGGTCTCGGCGTCGAGCGTCTCGCGTACCTGCTGCAGGGCAAGCAGAACATGTACGAGATCGACCAGATCTTCCCCGTCATCGAGCGCGCGCAGGAGCTCTCCGGCCGCCGCTACGGCGCGGACGACGAGGACGACGTCCATCTGCGGATCATCGGCGATCACGTGCGCAGCGCCCTCATGCTCGTCTCCGACGGGGTGCGCCCCGGCAACGAGGGCCGCGGCTACGTGCTGCGTCGCCTGATCCGCCGCGCCGTGCGCTCGATCCGGCTGCTGGGCCACACCGCGCCCTCCATGCCGCAGCTGCTGCCGATCTCCAAGGCCCTGATGGCCGAGTCCTATCCGGAGCTCGAGGCGGACTTCCCCCGCATCGCCGAGGTCGTCTACGCCGAGGAGGAGGCGTTCCTCCGCACCCTCGAGACGGGCACCGCGATCTTCGACCAGGTCGCGCGCTCCGCGTCGGCCGACGGCGGGAAGGTGCTCCCCGGCGGCGAGGCGTTCAAGCTCCACGACACCTACGGCTTCCCGATCGACCTCACCATGGAGATGGCCGCGGAGGTCGGGCTCCAGGTCGACGCCGACGCCTTCCGCTCCGCCATGCAGGAGCAGCGTGAGCGGGCCCGCGCCGACGCCGCCGCGAAGAAGACCGGTCACACCGACACCGGTCTCTACAACCGGCTGCTCTCCGCGCGCGGCGGCGAGGTCCCCTTCCTCGGCTACACCGAGGACACCGTCGCCACGACCGTCGAGTCCGTCCTGGTCGACGGGGCCCTGGTCGACGCCGTCCAGGCGCCCGCGCAGGTCGAGGTCGTGCTCGCCTCGACGCCGTTCTACGCCGAGTCCGGCGGCCAGCTCGCCGACCAGGGCAGCATCGCCCTCACCGGCGGCGGCCTGATCGAGGTCGACGACGTGCAGAAGCCCGTCCGCGGCCTGATCGTCCACCGTGGCCGGCTCGTCGAGGGCGAGCTCGCGCCCGGCGTCTCCGCGATCGCCTCGATCGACCGCGACCGGCGCGGGGCGATCGCCCGCGCCCACACCGCCACGCACATGGTCCACGAGTCCCTGCGCGAGGAGCTCGGCCACGGCGCGACCCAGGCGGGCTCCGAGAACTCTCCCGGACGCATGCGCTTCGACTTCCGCTACGGCCAGGCGGTGCCGAGGTCCGTGCTGGAGCAGATCGAGGGACGAGTGAACACGCTCCTGCAGGACGAGCTCGCCGTCACCGACCAGCAGATGCCGATCGACGAGGCGAGGGCGCTCGGCGCCCAGGCCCTCTTCGGCGAGAAGTACGGCGACATCGTCCGCGTCGTCTCGATCGGCGGGGACTGGTCGCGCGAGCTGTGCGGCGGCACCCACGTCGCGAGCACCGGCGCGATCGGCTCCGTCCAGCTGATGGGGGAGGCCTCGATCGGCTCCGGCGTGCGCCGCGTCGACGCGCTCGTGGGGCTCTCCGCCTACCGCCACCAGGCCAAGGCCCACGCCCTGGTCTCCCAGCTCTCCGAGATGCTGAAGGTCGGCGCCGCCGAGGAGCTGCCCGAGCGCGTCCGCTCCCTCACGCAGCGGATGAAGGACATGGAGAAGCAGCTGGCGACCCTCCGCGGCCAGCAGCTGCAGGCGGAGGCCGGGCGGCTCGTCGAGTCCGCGCAGGACCTCCACGGGGTGCGCGTGCTCCTGCACGACGCGGGGGAGGGCGTCGCCGCGGGCGATCTGCGCACCCTCGCGACCGACCTGCGGGCGCGGCTGGGGGAGGACGCCCCCGTCGTCGTCGCCGTGGCCGGGCACGAGTCCGGCAGGGCCGCCCTCGTGATCGCCACCAGTGCGGGCGCCCGCGACCTGGGCCTCGCGGCCGGGACCCTGCTGCGCACCGGCGCGGAGGCGATGGGCGGCCGAGGGGGCGGCAAGCCCGATCTCGCCCAGGGCGGCGGCGGCGAGCCGGCCCGCATCGGCGACGCCCTCGGCGCGGTGCGCGGAGCGATCGAGGAGGCGCGGACCGCATGAGCGGTCCCGCGGACGCCGACGGGCCGACGGGTCCGCCGCGCGGGGTGAGGCTCGGGGTGGACGTCGGAGACGTCCGCGTCGGCCTCGCCCGCAGCGACCTCGACGGGCTGATCGCCACGCCGGTCGAGACCCTCGAGCGCGACACCGCGGCACGTCGTGTCGTCGAGGAGGCGGAGGAGCTCGACGCCCATGTCATCATGGTCGGGCTCCCGCGGTCCCTGGACGGGTCCGAAGGGGCGGCTGCGGGGAAGGCGCGCGCCTTCGCCGGGGAGCTCGTGACGCTGCTGGTCGCGGCATCGCGGGAGACCGAGGTCCGACTGATCGACGAGCGGCTGACCACGGTGTCCGCCCACCGCGCGCTGCACAGCTCCGGACGCAGGGGACGCCGTCATCGCCAGGTGGTGGACCAGGTCGCCGCGGTGATGATCCTGCAGCAGGCCCTGGACCTCGAGCGGTCCACGCGGCGGCGAGGCGGTGAGCTCGTCGAGGCCCCGCGGAGCAGCGCGGCGCCGGGAGCGGCGCCGTCGAGCCCGACCCCGCAGGACAGGACCGAGGAGGACAGCCGATGAAGGACGAGGACCTCTCCTTCGACGACCTCGCCGAGGAGCAGAACCCCGCCGAGTCCGAGAGCGGCCGGGGTCCGCGTCGCGGCGGTCACCGCGGCGAGCGGCGCAGGCGCCGCGGAGGCGCCCTGCGCTCGCTGCTGCCCGTCCTGCTGGTGATCGCCGTCGTCGGCGCCCTCGGCGTCGGGGGATTCCAGGGATACCGCTGGGTGAGCTCGAACGTGAGCCTCCAGGGCGAGGCGCCGGAGTTCGAGGGACCCGGCACCGGCGAGGCGCTGGTCGAGGTCGGGGACGGCGACACCGGCACCGACATCGCCGCGACCCTGGTGGAGGAGGGCGTCATCAAGACGGCCGCCCCCTTCGTCACCCTGTTCTCCTCCACGCAGGAGGCCTCGATGATCGAGCCGGGCGTGTACCGGCTCAAGCAGGAGATGACCTCCGCCGACGCGCTCACGATGCTGATGGAGCCGGAGAACCTCGCCGGCCACCGCGTGATCGTGCCCGAGGGGCTGAGACTGACCCAGATCTGGGCTCTGCTCTCGGAGGAGACCGAGATCCCGGTCGAGGACTTCGAGGCCGCCGCGAAGGACTACACCGCCTACGGCATCCCGGAGAACGCGGCCGGCACCCTGGAGGGCTACCTGTGGCCCGGCCGCTACGACATCCTCGAGGAGCACACCGCCGAGGACGTCATCGAGATGATGTGGGGCCGGATGGAGGACCAGCTCACGGCGCGGGACATCCCGGAGGACCAGTGGCACTCGACCCTCACCTACGCCTCGCTCGCGGAGATGGAGGTGCGCGACCCCGAGGACTACGGCAAGGTCGTGCGGACCATCCACAACCGCCTCGAGGGCGTCGGCGAGGCGAAGGGCACGCCGATGAAGCTCCAGTTCGACTCGACCGTCCACTACGTGACGGGCAAGTCCGCGAGCGTCGGCACCACCGACGCCGAGCGAGCCACCGACAGCCCGTACAACACCTATCTCAAGGACGGTCTGCCGCCCGGCCCGATCGCCGCTCCCGGTGCCCAGGCGCTGGACGCGGCGGCCGATCCGCCCGAGGGGGACTGGCTCTACTTCGTCTCCGTCAACACCGACACCGGGGAGACGAAGTTCGCGGCCACCTGGGCGGAGCACGAGGAGAACGTCGCGGAATGGCAGGCATGGGCGGCGTCGAAGGGGTGAGGGGCATGGCCGTGACGCGCCGCTTCGCGGTGATCGGAGCGCCCGTCGGCCATTCGCTCTCCCCGACGCTGCACACCGCCGCCTATCGCGCGCTCGGCGTCGAGGACGCCCGCTACGACCGCTTCGAGGTGGCCGGCGGCGAGCTCGCCGACTTCCTCGACCACGGCGCGGGCCGTGCGCTCGACGGGCTCTCGGTGACCATGCCCGGCAAGCCCGAGGCGTACGCGCTCGCGTCCGAGCACGACGAGGTCTCCCGCCGGCTCGGCGTCGCCAACACGCTGCTGCGTCGCGCCGACGGCACCTGGCGGGCCGAGAACCACGACGTGCACGGCATCGCCGCGACCCTGCGCGACCACGGCGCGCCCACGCTCACCACCGGCGCGGTGCTCGGCTCCGGAGCGACCGCGCTGAGCGCCCTCGCCGCGCTGATCGAGCTCGGTGCGCGCACCGTGCTGCTGACCGCGCGGAGCCCGGAGAAGCTCGAGCCGCTGCGACGCTTCGCGCAGGAGGCCGGGGCCGAGACGATCTTCGTCCCATGGACCTCGCACCACGAGGCGCTCGAGGCCGAGGCGGTCGTGAGCGCCCTCGCCGCGGAGGGCGCGCGCGCCGTCGCCGACCGCTGGAGGGAGCAGGGCGTGCACTCGATCCCCGTGCCCCAGGTGCTGCTCGACGTGCTCTACGACCCCTGGCCGGCGCCGGTCGCCGCCGTCACGCAGCAGGCCGGCGGCGAGGTCGCCGACGGTCTCGAGATGCTCGCGCACCAGGCGGACATGCAGGTCCGCTCGATGCTGCAGGTCCCCGCCGCCCCGGTCGCGACGATGCTCGCCGCCGCACGCGCGGAGCTCGCCCGTCGCGGCGGGACCGCGGCGCGCTGACGCCCCGCCGGAGCGGGTCGCGGTCGACGGCGCGGGACGACTCTTGTCCCTCCTGGTAAAGACCGGGTAAAGTGACCGGCGTCGCAGGGGTCCGCCCGGGCCCCGGGACGAGCACGAGGGGACGGACGGCATGGAGCTGGAGCACGAGCGATCGAGCGGCGGCACGACGGCGCAGGGCGCCGGGACGACGGAGCCCGCACGGCACGTCCCCGCCCTTCCGCACGAGATGCCCGCCACGCTGATCTCCCAGGATCACTCGACCGCCGCGCTGCGCCGCTGCACCGCCCTGGCCACTCGCGCCCGCGCCGATCTGCTCACCCGCGGCCGTCAGGACGCCTCGGCCCAGCTCGCCGACGTGCTCGAGGAGATGTCGCGCTGGGAGCCGGCCGCGCTCGTGGACCCCGACCCGACCATGACCGTCCTCGCGGCCGCCGCGCTCCAGGACCTCGCCGCCCGGCTGCCCTCCCCGGCACCGTCCGCGCTCGAGGCGCGGATCGAGGCGGTGCTCCCGCTGCTGCGCGCCATGATGGACCGGGGCCACGTCGCCGCCTCGGCGTGATTGTCTTCACGTTCACCCTGGCAGAGGCGCTTTCGGGTGCGGGGCGGGTGCTGGTGCGTGCTACTGTTCTCAGGTCAGCACGACGATCACCTGTCCGGGTGGCGGAATTGGTAGACGCGCTAGCTTGAGGTGCTAGTGCCCGTTTTAGGGCGTGGGGGTTCAAGTCCCCCCTCGGACACCGGTCGAGAAGGCCCCGGCTCGCTCCATGAGCCGGGGCCTTCTCGCTGCTCCTGACCGTGAGCCGGCCTGCCGCCGCCCGCGCGCGCCTGGCAGGATGGGGTGCCCCTCGCGGGCGGTGCCGTGCCGCGTCGCCGCCTCACGACCCGCCCCGCCATCCCTGGGGACGGTCCCCCGCCCGCGCCCTTCCATCCCAGGAGAACCCATGGAGATCGACGGCTGGTCCCAGACCCTCGGGGCGCTGCCGCTGCTCGCGATCGCGGCCGGCGCCATCGCCCTCATCCTCGTCCTCGTCATCCGCTTCAAGCTGCACGCCTTCCTCACCCTGGTGCTGGTCAGCCTGCTGACCGCCTTCGCGACGGGGATCCCCGCCGGCTCGATCGTCGACGTGCTGCTCGACGGCTTCGGCGGCACGCTCGCGAGCGTCGCGCTGCTCGTCGGCCTCGGCGCGATGCTCGGCAAGCTCATCGAGCACTCAGGCGGAGCGACCGTCCTCGCAGAGACGATGATCCGCCTGTTCGGCGAGAAGCGGGCGCCGCTCGCGCTCGGCGTCGCCTCCCTGCTCATGGGCTTCCCCATGTTCTTCGACGCCGGTCTGGTGGTCATGCTGCCGATCGTCTTCGCGGTCGCCGCGCGGCTCGGCGGCCCCGTGCTCCTCTACGCCATGCCCTCGGCCGTCGCGTTCTCCGCGATGCACGTCTTCGTGCCCCCGCACCCCGGGCCCGTCACCGCATCCGAGCTGTACGGCGCGAACCTCGGCATGGTGCTCCTGATCGGCCTGGTGAGCGTGGTCCCCACCTTCTACCTCACCGGCGTGCTGTGGGGCCGTGTGACCGCGAAGAGGTTCCCGTTCACGCTCGAGACGATGGGCGGCATCTTCGGCGGAGGCGACGACGAGCCCGTCGCGAACCCGCCGAAGGTCGGGACCGTGATCGCGGTGCTGCTGCTCCCGATGCTCCTGATCTTCCTCAACACCGGGCTGGACTTCCTGCGCGCCGCCGGCGCGGTCGACGAGTCCGCCGCCTGGTACGGGATCCTCACCACGCTCGGCTCCTCCTCGGTCGCGCTGCTCATCTCGGTGCTGGTGGCGCTCGTGGTCCTCGGCTTCCGCCGCGGCGAGCACGGCTCCGCGCTCGAGAAGATCGTCGACTCCTCCCTCGGCCCGATCTGCTCGGTCGTGCTGATCACCGGCGCGGGCGGCATGTTCGGCGGGGTGCTGCGATCCTCCGGGATCGGCGACGCCCTCTCCGGCGTGCTCAGCGATCTGGGGCTGCCGCTGATCCTCGCCGCCTACGTCATCGCCGTGGTCATGCGCGTGGCGCAGGGCTCGGCCACGGTCGCTCTGGTCACGGCTGCAGGGCTGATGGCGCCCGCGGTGGCCGCGGCCGGCTACTCGCCGGGACAGATCGCCGCGGTGACCATCGCGACCGCTGCGGGCTCGGTCTTCGCCTCGCACGTGAACGACTCGGGCTTCTGGCTCGTCGGTCGCCTGCTGAACATGGACGTCGCCACCACGCTGCGCACCTGGACGGTGCAGCAGACCCTCGAGTCCGTGATCGGCTTCCTCATCGCCGGGGCGCTCTTCCTCGTCCTCTGAGAGGGGACCGGGGAGCGGGGGAGCGGGCCGCGGTCTAGAGTGAGGGGCATCCCGTCCCGCCGAGGAGACCGCCGTGGCTGCAGCGCAGGACACCCCGCTCCCCGCGCCCTCTCCGGAGCGCACCTCCGCCTGGCGCTACGCGCTGGGCATGTTCGGGACCTCGATCCCGATCAACCTGATCCGCGGCTCGATCGTGCTGCTCTACGTCGACATCCTCGGGATGGACGTGCGCGCCTATGCGGCCGTGATGGCGGTCTACGCGGTGATCGACGCGCTGGACAACCCCGTGCTCGGGCACCTCTCGGACCGCACCCGCTCCCGCTTCGGTCGCCGCCGCCCGTGGCTCCTGGTGGGCGCACCGCTGCTGGCCGCCTCGATGATCGCGCTGTTCAGCCCGCCGGGATCCCTCGACGGGGCGGCGCTGGTGGCCTGGTTCGCGGTGTTCGCGATCCTGTCGGAGCTCTTCGACTCGATGCTGAACGCCAACTACGGCGCGCTGCTGCCGGAGCTGTTCCCCCGGGAGCGGCGCCGCGCCCTCGCCAACGTGCTGCGCCAGGCCTTCCAGCTCGTGGCCATGGTGATCTCTCTCGCGCTGACCCCGCTGCTGACCACGTCGCTGCTCGGCACGGAGGACGACGTGCGGGGCTTCTCCCGCACCGCGGTGCTGTACGCCGTCATCGCGGTCGCCGCGATCGCGGCGATGGCGCTGGGCGCTCGCGAGGAGCCGTCGAGGCGGCAGGAGGAGCGGCCGCGCCTGGTGCCCTCCCTCGGGCAGATCCTCCGCACCCCGCTGCTGTGGATGGTCGCCCTGCCCAGCATCTGCTACGGCAGCGCGGTCGCGATCGTGCTCTCCGGGGTGCAGCTGTACGTGCGCCACACCCTCGGCCTCCCGGTCGCCATGGCCTTCCTGGTCCAGGGCGTCGTGCTGCTGGCCTGCGCCGGGGCGCTGTTCGCCTGGCTGCAGGCGGTGCGCCGGCTCGGGGCGCTGCGCACCTGGCGGCTCGCGTTCTGGGCTCTGACCGGCTCCTTCGCGCTGCTGTACCTCGCCCGCGACCTGACCACTGCGCTGCTGGCCGGCATGGTGCTGGGCATCGGCTGGGCCGGGCTGCTGGCCACCAACGACCTCGTCGTCGCGCGGGTCGTGGACCGGGACGCGGCCCTGCACGGCACGCACCGCGAGGGTCTGTTCCTCTCCGTGCTCGGGGCCTTCGGCCGGCTGAACGGTGCGGTGAGCGGGCTCGCGCTCGCCTCGCTCGGAGGGCTGTTCGGCTATTACTCGGGGGAGCGGCCGGGTCCCGCACCGGGAGAGGCCTTCCGCGTCTACCTCACCGTCTATCCCTTCGCGCTCTGCGCCCTGGGCGCTCTCGCCTCGCACCTCGTCACGGTGCCCTCCCCGGAGGAGAGCGCCTCGATCGCGGTGCGCTCCCGGGACACCGCGCGCACCGGGCGGCGAGGGTGAGCGGAGCGCCGGGGGAGCGGCGCCTGGTCGTCACCGGTGATGACCTCGGTCGGGATCCTGCAGGGACCGCGACGCTCTGCGCGCTGTGGGAGGAGGGGCTGATCACCGCCGCCTCGATGATCACCGTCGGGCAGGAGGCGGAGCGGACAGCCGGGCGCCTCCGCGCCGCCGGGCTGACCCCGCGACTGCATCTGACGCTCACGAGCGAGCGGGGCCTGCCCCGGTGGCGGCCCCTCACCGGCGGTGCGAGCCTGCACGACGAGCACGGGTGGATGCCCGAGGACGCTCGCCGTCTCGGCCACGCGCTCGACCTGGACGAGGTCCGGGAGGAGTTCGATGCCCAGCTGGGGTGGATGCATGCTCGGGGGCTCCGTCCTCGCGGCGCGGACTTCCACACGGCGGCGCTCTACGCGCTGCGCGGAGGGGAGCTGCTGGAGGCGACCCTGCGCTGGTGCGCGCTCCGGGGGCTCGGGTTCCGGCTGCCCCGTCGGCTCGAGCCGTTCCCCGGCACCGCGGTCCTTTCCGCTCCCTCCCGACGTGCTCACACCGCCGCGCTGCACCTGGCGGACGAGCTCGGCGTGCCGCTCCCTGCCGCGCTGCTCGCGCACCGCACGTCCGCGACCTCCTGCGACGCCCTGCGCGAGGAGCTGGTCGACGGACTCGCCGGGCTCCCGACCGGCACGAGCGAACTGCTGCTCCATCCTTCCGGCCCGGGCCCCTCGGTTCCCGCTGAGCGCCCGCTCGAGGCGGCGCTGCTGCGCGACCCGCGCTGGCGGGAAGCGCTCGACGCGCACGGGATCCGCACGGTGCCGCACTGGTGAGAGGCGCCGTCGCCTGCATGGGAGAATCGCCGACATGGTCCACGTCTTCCTGCACGAGCCCGCGATCGCCGGGAACACCGGCAACGCGATCCGCCTCGCGGCCGTCACCGGTGCTCGCCTCCACCTCATCGAACCGCTCGGCTTCGACCTCGAGGACGCGAAGCTGAGGCGGGCGGGACTGGACTACCACGACCTCGCCGACGTGAGCATCCACCCTGATCTCGAGCACGCTCTCGCCGCCGTGCCCGGGGCGAGGGTTTTCGCCTTCACCTCCCGCACCGAGACCGCCTTCGGCCAGGTCGAGTACCGGCGCGAGGACGTGCTGCTGTTCGGCACCGAGCCCACCGGCCTGCCCGAGGAGGTCATGGACCATCCGCGGATCACCGCCCGGGTGAGGATCCCGATGCTGCCCGCGCGCCGCTCCCTGAACCTCGCCAACTCGGTCTCCATCGCCGTCTACGAGGCCTGGCGTCAGCTCGGCTACGACGGGGCGGGGGCATGAGCGCGCGCTCCACGCGCCGCATCGAGCGTCGCAACGCGCAGTTCCAGCAGTGGCAGGCCCTGCTCGCCAATCGCACCAAGCGCACCCGCAGCGGCGAGATGCTCGTCCAGGGCGTCCGGCCGATCACGCAGGCGATCGCCCACGGCGTCGAGATCCGCACCCTGCTCAGCGACGGCCGGGAGAACCCGTCCCGCTGGGCGGAGGAGCTGCTGGAGGGCTCGCCGGCCCCCGTCGTCCGCCTCGCCCCGGAGCTGATGGCCGAGCTGGGGGAGCGGGAGGACGGCGCACCCGAGCTGCTCGCCGTCGCCGCCGTGCCGGCCGACGACCTGTCCCGGCTGGTGCCGGGACCACGGTCGGTGGTGGTCGTCTTCGACCGTCCGACGGGCCCGGGCAACGTCGGCTCCCTCGCCCGCTCCGTGGACGCCCTGGGCGGGACGGGCCTCGTGGTCACCGGGCATGCCGCCGATCCCTGGGACCCGGCCGCGATCCGGGCGAGCACCGGCTCCGTCTTCGCCGTGCCCGTCGTGCGCATGCCCTCCCACCGCGAGGTGCTGGAGTGGATCTCCGCGCGCCGCGCCGCGGGCGAGCCCTGGACCGTGCTGGGACTGGACGAGGCCGGCGGCCGCGAGCTCGCCGACGTCGACCTGGACGGCCCCGTCGTGCTCGTCGTCGGCAACGAGACCGTCGGGATGAGCGCGGGCTGGCGCGAGGCGTGCGACGCGATCGTCGAGATCCCGATGAGCGGGAGCGCCTCCTCGCTCAACGCCTCGGTCGCCGGTTCCCTCGCCCTCTACGAGGTCTCCCGGCAGCGTCGACGCGGACGCTGAGCCGGACTGCACCGGCCCGGCGTTGTCGCCGCTCAGGCGGTCCCGAGCGCCGCGGCCACCAGCGGGGCGCCCAGCAGGCCGAGGAACGGGGCGGAGAGCAGCACCGGACCCACCGCGAAGCGCACCCCCGCGCGCCGGGTGACGAGCACGACCACGGCTCCGAGCAGTCCCGCCAGGACCGCCGTGCCCAGCAGCCCGGCGAAGAGCACCTCGCCGCCGAGGGCGGCGCACATCAGCACCACCGCCGGCACCGTCTTCGCATCCCCCATCCCCAGCAGCGACGGCGCCGCCAGCCCCACCACGATCGCCCCGAGCCCCAGCACGAGGGACAGGACGGCCGCGGAGGAGAGGGAGGGGCGCAGCGACGGGACGAGCACCGCGAGCAGAGCGAGGGCGAGACCGACACCGACGGTGAGCACTGCGACCCAGCGGTTCGGGAGCCGGTGCGAGCTGCCGTCGTGCCAGGCGAGCACCGCCGCCGGGGGCAGGTACACCACCAGCAGCACGGCGATCAGGAGCGGGGAGGTCGCGGGCACGGACACATCCCATCAGATCCCGGGCGGGCGCGCCGACGGGACGGTGGCGATGTGGACGGGCCGCCGCGCCCCGACGGGCGGGGCTACAGGGTCGACTGCACGCGGATGATGCGGCGGCGCATCCAGACCTTCTTGCCGCCGCCCGTGTAGAGCCGGGTGCGGGCGTGCTCCCAGCGGCCGTACTCCGCCTGCTCGGCGAGCTCCGCCCGGACCTGCCCGATCGAGCTGCCGCGGGGGACGGTGATGATCTGGAACTCGTAGTCCTCGAGCCGGCGTCCCCGCTCGACGGGGAGGTCGCGTCGGCCGCGGGGATCGCTCACGTGCTGGACCTCGGCGGTGAGCGGGGTGCGGGGTCGGATCAACAGTTCCTCCTGAGCGCGATGACCTGCGACGGTGCCGCTGCGGCGTGACATGCGGCACGCCGTCCGCGGTGCGTGGGGCCGCTCCCGCCGTGCGGGACGGGACCGCGGAGGCGGCCCGCCGCTTTCCCCTGTCCATTGTGCCCTCGGACGATGTACGGTCCAACCATGAACACGGATCCTCGCTCCGCTCTCGCTGCGCTGATCGCCGCCCTCGAGCGTCACTACGAGGCGGCCGCCGCCTCCCGCGGTGACGACGACCCGGCCCTGGACGCCGCCACCGAGCAGCTCACCACGGCCTTCGACACCTATGACGACGCCCTCTTCGACGCGTACGACATCGCCACCCCGCTGATCGTCTTCGACGGCGACGACGATGAGGACGATGACGAGGACGACGACTTCGACGACCTCGACGACTTCGACGACGAGGACGACGACGACTACGACGACGAGGACGACGAGGACGAGTTCGAGGACGACGACGAGGACCGCTGAGCGTCGGTCCCCCGAGTCCCCGTCCCGTCCGCGGGACCTCCACGCAGTCTTCACCCCTGCGGCGCCGCGCGGCGCCGGGCCACGGCCCGGCGCCGCGTACGCTGTGCGGGGTCGAGCGCGACGGAGTCCGCGACGACCCTGAGCGTTCGTCCATCGAGGAGTGTCCATGTCCTTCATCGAGGCGGTGATCCTGGGCCTGGTCCAGGGCCTGACCGAGTTCCTCCCCATCTCCTCCAGCGCCCACGTGCGCGTGGTCGGGGAGCTGATGAACCCGGGGCAGGAGCCCGGCGCCGCGTTCACCGCGATCATCCAGCTGGGCACCGAGGCCGCGGTCCTGATCTACTTCTGGAAGGACATCACCCGGATCATCGGGAAGTGGTTCCGGGCCCTGGCCGGGAAGGTCCCGCACTCGGACCCTGATGTGCGGATGGGCTGGCTGGTGATCCTCGGCTCGATCCCGATCGGCGTGCTCGGCCTCCTCTTCGAGTCGCAGATCGACCACGGCCTGCGGAACCTGTACATCACCGCGACCATGCTGATCCTCTTCGGCGTGCTGCTGGGGCTGGCGGACCGCTTCGCCCCCCAGCGCAAGGAGCTCACCGAGCTCTCCGTGCGCGACGGCATCCTCTTCGGCCTCGCCCAGGCGCTCGCCCTCATCCCCGGGGTCTCACGCTCCGGCGGCACCATCACCGCGGGCCTGCTGATGGGCTACACCCGCAAGGCGGCGGCGCGCTACGCCTTCCTGCTCGCCGTGCCCGCGGTGTTCGCCTCCGGCCTCTACAAGGCGGCCAAGGAGGTCCCCGTCCTGCTCACGGCCGACGGCCGCGCCGCCGCCGCGGCGACGGGGGAACCCTCGCTGCTGGCGATCCTGATCGCCACGGCGGTCGCCTTCGGCGTGGGATTCGCGGTGATCGTGTGGTTCATGCGGATCATCGAGAACCACTCCTACCTGATGTTCGTGGTCTACCGCGTGGTGGCCGGCCTGCTGCTGCTCGCGCTGCTCTGGTCCGGTGCGGTCGATCCGCTGGGCGGGGCCTGATCCCATGGCGCGGGCCTCGATCGTATGATCGAGCGGTGCAATCCTGGACCACCCCTGAGCTCTTCCCGCTGCCCGCCTCCACCACCCCGTTGAGGCTGCACGACACGCGCACCGGGCGCATCACCCCCGTGACGCCGATCCGGCCGGGCCATGCCCGCCTCTACGTCTGCGGGATCACCCCCTACGACTCGACCCATCTCGGCCACGCCGCGACCTACCATGCGGCGGATCTCATGCGGCGGGCCCTGGTCGACTCCGGGCTGACGGTGACCACCGCCCAGAACATCACCGACGTCGACGACCCGCTGCTCGAGCGCGCCGACCGCGACGGCGTGGACTGGCGCGAGCTCGCCACGTCCCAGGTCGACCTGTTCCGCGAGGACATGGCCGCGCTGCGGATCATCGCGCCGGAGACCTACCGCTCCGTGAGCGAGGCGATGGACGAGATCATCGCCACCGTCACCTCCCTCCACGAGCGAGGCCGCGCCTACCGCGTCGCGACTCCCGACGCGGCGGGCGAGGACTGGTACCTCGACCTCTCCCGCGACGGCGCTCTCGGCGACGTCTCGGGCTGGTCCGAGGAACAGATGCTCGAGGTCTTCTCGGAGCGCGGCGGGGATCCCGACCGCGAGGGGAAGCGGGGCCGCTTCGACCCTCTGCTCTGGCGCGCCGAGCGCGAGGGGGAGCCCGCCTGGGATGCCGGCGCGCTGGGCCGCGGACGCCCCGGCTGGCACGTGGAGTGCGTGTCCATCGCCGAGGAGGGCCTCGACCTGCCCTTCGACATCCAGGCCGGTGGCAGCGACCTCGTCTTCCCCCACCACGACCTGAGCGCCGCGCACTCGATCGCGCTGGGCCGGCCTTTCGCCGTCTCCTACGCCCACGCCGGGATGGTCGCCCACGAGGGCGAGAAGATGAGCAAGTCGCTGGGCAATCTCGTGTTCGTCCACCGGCTCGTGCGCGACGGCGTCGACCCGATGTCCATCCGGCTCGTGCTCATGGCGCACCACTACCGCAGCGACTGGGAGTGGTCGGAGGCCGAGCTCGAGCGCGCCGCGGCCCGCCTGACGGACTACCGGGCCGCCGCACGTCGGCGCGACCTGCGCCCCGACGTCGTCGAGGGGCTGCGGGCGGCGCTGCGCGACGATCTCGACACCCCGGCAGCGCTCGAGGTGCTCGACGCCTGGGCCGCGGGCCATCAGCTCGCGGACGCCGCCGCGACCGAGCTTCCCGCAGACGCCCCGGGCGACGTCGCCTCCGCGGTCGACGCTCTCTTCGGGCTGGCGCTGCGCGCCTGAGCACCGGCCGCCCGCTCGCGGGGCGGACGGGGCCGGGGGCTCAGTCCGTCTCGCGGCGACGCCGCAGGAACTGCTCGAACTCCTTCGCGATCGCGTCGCCGCTGGCCTCGGGCAGCTCGGCCGCGTCCTGGGCCCGCTCGAGACGGCGCACGTACTCCGCGACGTCCTCGTCCGTGCGGGCCAGCTCGTCGACCCCGCGCTCCCAGGCCTCGGCGTCCTCGACCAGCTCCCCGGTGGGGATGGGCGCACTCACGAGCTCCTGCACCTCCCGCACCAGGCCGAGCACCGCCTTCGGGGAGGAGTTCTGCGAGACGTAGTGGGGGACCTGCACCCAGATGCTGGTGGTGCGCAGTCCCGCGCTCGCGGTGCGGCGGGCGAGGATCGTGGGGACGCCGACGGGCCCCGAGTACTGCTCGGAGTCCTCGACCCGCTGGGCGGGCACCGGCTCGACCTGCGAGGAGACCGGCAGCGGACGGCTGTGCGGGGAATCGGCGAGCAGCGCGCCGAGGGAGATCACGGCGCTCACGTCGAGGCCCTGGAGCTGCTCGAGCACCTCGTCGCAGAATCGCTTCCAGTGCAGGGAGGGCTCGGGGCCGAGCACCGCCACGATCTCGGGCCCACGGGGCGGGGTGATCAGGTGCAGGCGGGTGTCGGGCCAGTCCACGACCCGCAGCCCCTCCTCGGTGGTGCGGATCTCGGGCCGATTGACCTGGAAGTCGATGAACTCCTCGGCGTCGACCGCGCCGACCGGCCGCGAGGGCCACACCTCCAGCAGGTGCTCGATCACCCCGGTGGCGGCCTCGCCGGCGTCGTTCCAGCCGCTGAAGGCCGTGATGGCGATTCGACTCATCCCTCCATCATAGGCTCGCCGCGCCCCCGTGCCGGGGCCGGGCGCAGGGCGGTCTGCGGCCCGCCGCTGTGCACCGTCCCGCGGACCCCGGCGCGGGCATCGAGGCGGGGCGCAGGGACGGGGACTATCCTCGCCCTGCCCGGGGAGCCGCCGCCCCGCCACCGAGGAGACCGACATGCCATCGCCCACGCTGCGGATCGGCGCCCTGCCGCCGCTGCAGATCAGTCCGGGCACGCTCGTCACGGTGCTCCTGATCGCCGTGCTGCTCTACCCCTCCCTGCAGGGACCCGGCGTGCCGGCGGGGCAGAGCGCGCTGACGGCGCTCGGGCTCGGGCTGTTCCTGATCCTCTCCGTGCTCGTCCACGAGCTCTCCCACGCCCTGGTCGCCCGCGCCTTCGGCGCGAAGGTCGACCACATCGCGCTCACGCTCTGGGGCGGCCACACCCAGTACCGGGCCGAGAACATGCCCGCGCTCGGCTCCGTGCTGGTCTCCCTCGCGGGACCGGCGAGCAACGGACTGCTCGCCGCCGCCACGACAGGCGTGGGCGCCGCGGCCGGACCGGACTCCGCCCTGGCGGTCGCCGCCTCCTTCGCGACCTGGCTGAACGTGGTGCTGGCGCTGTTCAACCTGCTGCCCGGCCTGCCGATGGACGGAGGCCGCGCGCTCGAGTCGCTGCTCGGGGCGGTGCTGCGCAGCCCTGTCACCGGCACCCGCATCACGGCGTGGATCGGCCGGGCGATCGCCGTCGGCATCGTACTGGTGCCGCTCACGCTCATCGTCCGCACCGGGGGAGCGGGCACCTTCTCCCTGCTCACACTCGTCTGGGCCATGCTCATCGCGGGCATGCTGTGGCAGGGGGCGAGCAGAGCTCTCGCCGGCGCCCGCATGCAGGGCCGCATCGAGACGCTCGACGCCGCCTCCCTCGCGCGTCCCGTGCGGCTGATCGCCCCGCACACCCCGCTCGGTGCGCTCGATCTCGCCGGCGCGGACGCCGCGGGAGCCTCGGCGGCGCAGATGCTGGTCCTGGACCGCGCCGATCCCCGGCCCGGCACCGTCGGCCGCGCGCTGCGTCTCGAGGCGGAGGCCGTCGCCGCGGTGCCCGCCGAGCGGCGCGAGCAGGTCCCCGCCTCCGCGGTCGCAGGGCAGCTCGGGGACGTGGTCGCGCTCCGGGAGGGCCTGCGCGGGGAGGAGCTCGTCTCCGCGCTGCTCGCCCGCCCCGCGCCGGTCTACCTCGTGGTCGGGGCCGACGGCGCCCCCGTCGGAGTGATCCTCAGCGCTGACGTCAACTCCCTCCTGCGCGGACGGTGAACAGGTCCCGTCACCGCCCTGGTCCCGTCCTATGCTGGAGAGCATGACTTCTCAGCCGCAGCCCGCCGCCCATGACGGGGCGTCGGCGCCCGCGCCCCGTGCGCCCCGCCGCGGCCTCGACCGCACCGGTCCCTTCGCCCTCGGGGACAAGGTGCAGCTCGCGGACTCCAAGAACCGCCTGCACACCATCACGCTGAAGCCCGACGGCCAGTTCCACTCCCATCGCGGAGTGCTGCGCCACGACCAGCTGATCGGCGCCGAGGACGGCACGGTCGTGGAGGACAACCACGGCACCCGCTACCAGGCGCTGCGCCCCCTCTACGCCGACTACATGCTCTCCATGCCGCGCGGCGCCGCGATCATCTACCCCAAGGACTCCGCCCAGATCCTCATGTGGGGGGACATCTTCCCCGGCGCCCGCGTGCTCGAGGCCGGCGTCGGCTCGGGCGGGCTGACCACGGCGCTGCTGCGCGCCGTGGGCCCCGGGGGCTCGGTCCACTCGATCGAGCGTCGCGAGGACTTCGCCGAGGTCGCCCGCGAGAACGTGGGCACCTTCTTCGGCCTCGAGGAGGAGACGCTCCACCCCCGATGGGACCTGACCGTCGGAGACTTCCAGGACGTCGCGCCCACCCTCGGCACCGCATGCGTGGACCGTGTGGTGCTGGACATGCTGGCGCCCTGGGAGTGCGTCGACGCGGCCGCCGAGGTGCTGGTCTCCGGCGGGGTGTTCCTCACCTACGTCGCCACCGTCACCCAGCTCTCCCGCACCGCGGAGGCGCTGCGCGACCACGGCGAGTTCACCGAGCCCTCCGCCTGGGAGTCCTTCGTGCGGCCCTGGCACCTCGAGGGCCTCGCCGTGCGCCCCGAGCATCGGATGAACGCCCACACCGGGTTCCTGCTCACCGCCCGCCGCACCGCCCACGGCACCGAGGCGCTGCGCCGTGCGACCCGTCCCGCGCCCGGATCGCGGGACGAGGAGGAGCTGAACCACCCCGACAACGAGGGCTTCGGCGGCGGCACCGAGGAATGGACCGCGCAGGACGTCGGCGAGCGCGGCGTCGCCCCCCGCAAGCTCAAGCGCGCGCTGCGCGACATCCGCCAGGGCAGGGACCGCTGAGCATCCGCCCCGCCGGCGCACCCGCCACCGCACCCCGGACACCCACCGCTCCCGGGAGGAGACGACGATGAAGACCTACGCGGAGATGACCGCCGAGCTCGAGAAGCTCGCCGCCCACAACGAGCGACTGGTCAGCGGGCTGCGCTCGGCCCGTGCCCAGATCGTCGAGCTCAAGGCCGACCTCGAGCGGGTCGGCGACCCGCCCAACTCCTACGCGACCTTCCTGCGCCGCTGCGAGGGCTCGACGATCGACGTGCTCCACAACGGCCGTCGGCTCCGCGTCGCGACCGCCGCGCAGCTCGACCTGGACGCCCTCGCGCCCGGCACCGAGCTGCGACTGAACGAGGCCCTCGCCGCCGTGGAGGCGGTCCCGCAGGGCGATGCCGGCAACGTCGTGCCCGTCGTCGAGGCCCTCGCCGACGAGCGGGTGCTGGTCGCCGTCGCGCCGGATGACACGCGGGTGCTGCGGCGTGCCGGGGTGCTCGCCGAGGAGACCCTCCACCCCGGCGACCATGTCCTGGTGGATCTCCGCAGCCAGCTCGTGCTCGAGCGGATCGACCGCGCGGAGATCACCGACCTCGTGCTCGAGCAGGTGCCGGAGGTGTCCTTCGACGAGATCGGCGGTCTCGGCGAGCAGATCGAGGCGATCCGCGACGCGGTCGAGCTGCCCTTCCTCCAGCAGGACCTCTACCGCACCTATGGCCTGCGTCCCCCGCAGGGCGTGCTGCTCTACGGGCCCCCCGGCTGCGGCAAGACCATGATCGCGAAGGCCGTCGCGCACGAGCTCGTGCTGCGCAGCGCCGAGGTGCGCGGGGTGAGCGTCGCCGAGGCGCTCGCGAACTCCGCCTTCCTCAACGTCAAGGGCCCCGAGCTGCTGAACAAGTACGTCGGAGAGACCGAGCGCTCGATCCGCCTCGTCTTCGAGCGAGCCCGCGAGAAGGCCGCCGCGGACCACCCCGTGGTGATCTTCTTCGACGAGATGGAGGCGCTGTTCCGCACCCGCGGCACCGGCATGTCCAGCGACGTCGAGACCACCATCGTGCCCCAGCTGCTGGCCGAGATCGACGGCGTCGAGGGGCTCGACAACGTCATCGTCATCGGGGCCTCCAACCGGGAGGACATGATCGACCCGGCGATCCTGCGCCCGGGCCGACTGGACGTGAAGATCCGCGTGCGCCGCCCGAACGCGCGCGCCGGGCGGGACATCCTGGGTCTCTACCTGGGCGAGGAGGTGCCGGTGCGGGAGGACCGCGAGGCGCTGCTGGATCTCGCCGTGCGCGAGATCTACGCCGAGGGGCCCGCCTCCGCCTATGTGCGCGTCGAGTACACCGACGGCGGCCACGACACGCTGCACTTCCGCGACTTCGTCTCCGGGGCGACGCTGCGCAACATCGTCGACCGCGCGAAGAAGCTCGCGGTCAAGGACCAGATCGCCACGGGCGAGGTCGGCGTCGGCGCGGAGCACCTGACCGAGGCGATCCGGGTCGAGTTCGCCGAGAACGAGGACATGCCCTCGGCCTCCCACGCCGAGGACTGGGCGCGGGTGACCGGCCTGCCGGGCCGCTCCCGCCGCCGGGTCGAGGCGGTGGTCCCGCTCCAGGACCGCACCCTCCCGGAGGACGCCGTCCCGGACGCCCCCGAGGAGGTCACCGCATGAGCGGCGCGAGCACGTCCGCCGCCGCCCGTTCGGGCGCCATCGGCCCCGGCGGTGCCGCGCCCGCCCTGACCACCGAGCGGGTCATGGGCATCGAGACCGAGTTCGGGGTGCTCCACGCCGATCTCGAGGACCGCGCCCGCGCCGGGGCCGGCAGCTCGATCCTGCTGTCCCATCTGGTGGTCGGCGCGTACGCGCTGCTCGACCCCGCCGAGGGGGAGCGGGGCCGGCGCGTCCGCTGGGACTACGGCGACGAGACCCCGCTGCGCGATGCGCGCGGCTTCGAGCTGCAGCGCGCCGCCGCGCACCCCTCGCAGCTGACCGACGAGGTGCGCGACGCGCACCTCCCCAGCGTCGAGCTCGACGCCCCCGTGAGCGGCCCCGAGGTCGCGCCCGAGGGCGATGACGCGGACGTCCTCGCCTGGTCCTCCCAGCGCTCGATCGGCAACGCGGTGCTGCGCAACGGCGCCCGCTGGTACGTCGACCACGCCCATCCCGAGTACTCCGCCCCGGAGGTGACCCGTGCCCGCGAGGCGGTCGTCGCCGACCGGGCGGGGGAGGAGATCGCTCGTCGGGCGATGGGGATCCTCGCGGCGGCCGACGGGATCCCCGAGGTCGCGCTGTACAAGAACAACACCGACGGCAAGGGCGCCTCCTACGGCACCCACGAGAACTTCCTCGTGGACCGCGCCGTGCCCTTCGACCGGATCGTCGAGGCGCTGCTGCCCTTCCTCGCGAGCCGACAGGTGCTCGTCGGCGCGGGCCGCGTCGGCCTCGGCACACGCGGCCAGGAGCCCGGCTTCCAGCTGTCCTCCCGCGCGGACTTCATGGAGGCGGAGGTGGGACTCGAGACCACCCTGAACCGCCCCATCGTCAACACGCGCGACGAGCCCCATGCGGATCCGGGACGCTTCCGCCGCCTCCACGTGATCATCGGGGACGCGAACCTGCTCGAGGAGTCGACCTTCCTCAAGCTGGGCACCACCTCCCTGGTGCTCGCCGCCCTCGAGGCCGAGCAGCGCACCGGCACCCGGCTCCTGCCCGACCTGGCCCTCGCCGACCCGGTCGCCGCGGTCCGCACGATCAGCCACGACCCGACGCTCCGGGCGACGGTCCCTCTCGCCGACGGCCGCGAGCTCACGGCCCTGCAGATCCAGCGCGCCCACCTCGACGCGCTCGCCGCCCTCGCCGATGCCGAGGACGAGGAGACCGGGCAGATCCTCCGCTCCTGGGGAGAGATCCTCGATCTCCTCGAGCGCGACCCGATGCTCGCCGCCTCCCGCGTGGAGTGGGTCGCGAAGCTGTCCCTGCTCGAGCGCTACCGCGCCCGCCACGGCCTGGACTGGTCCGATCCGCGGCTCGCGATGGTGGACCTGCAGTTCTCCGACCTCCGCGAGGGCAGGGGCCTGTTCGACAAACTCCGCACGGCCGGTGCGGTGGGGACCCTCGTCTCCCCGGAGGAGGTCGCCGACGCGGTCACCACCGCCCCCGCGAGCACCCGCGCGCATCTGCGGGGCGGGCTGATCTCCGCGCACGGCGCGCACGTCCCCTCGGCGGGCTGGGACGCCATCACCCTCTCCGGTCCTGCAGGCGGCCATCGCCTGCGACTGGCGGATCCGCGGCTCGGCAGCGCCTCATGGTGCTCCCGCCACGGCATCGACCCCGCCGCCGACCTCGATACCGTGCTCGACGCGCTGCGCCGGGCCGTCTCCGCACCCTGAGCGCATCCTGAGGAGGAAGCCATGTCCCAGCAGTCCCTGAACGCCCCCGGCGGCGGACCCGATGAGAACTCACCGGAGGACGAGTCGCTGACCGGAGGCCAGACCTTCGCCTCCGTGCAGGGTGCCGACGACCTGCTCGACGAGATCGACTCGGTCCTCGAGTCCAACGCCGAGACCTTCGTGCGCTCCTTCGTGCAGAAGGGCGGCCAGTGACCCGATGAAGCGCCGAGTGGGAGGCCTGGAGACCGAGTTCGGGCTGGTGTGCGTGCGCGCCGACGGGAGCCGGGCGCTCGAGCCGGAGGAGGCCGCGCGGGAGCTGTTCCGGCCCGTCGTCGCGATGGGCCGCTCCTCGAACGTGTTCCTGCGCAACGCCTCCCGGCTGTACCTCGACGTCGGCTCCCATCCTGAGTACGCGACCGCCGAGTGCGACGACTGGTGGGAGCTGGTCGCCCAGGACCGGGCCGGGGAGCGGATCTTCGCCGAGCTGACCTCCCAGGCCGATGCGCGCCTCGCCGAGGCAGGGCATGACGCCCGCATCCACCTGCTCAAGAACAACGTCGACTCGGCCGGCAACGCCTTCGGCTCCCACGAGAACTACCTCGTGGACCGCCGCGGCGAGTTCACCCGCCTGCCGCGCTACCTCCTGCCCTTCCTGGTCACCCGGCAGATCGTCACCGGTGCCGGCGGCGTCGCCCCGGCCGTCGAGGGCGAGGCGGGCCGCGGCGCGGGCGCGCAGTTCGTGTTCTCCCGCCGCAGCGACCACATGTGGGAGGCGGTCTCCTCGGCCACCACCCGCACCCGCCCCATCATCAACACGCGCGACGAGCCGCACGGGGACGCGAACCTCTACCGCCGACTCCACGTCATCGTCGGCGACTCGACCATGAGCGAGGTCTCCACCCACCTGCGCTTCGCGACGACCGACCTCGTGCTGCGCGCCATCGAGTCCGGCCGCGCCCTGCCCGAGCTGGGGCTGGCGGACGACATCGCCGCGATCCGTGCGGTCGCCCGCGACCTCACCGGCACCGCGCCGCTGGCCACCTCCGGCGGCGGGACGATCACGGCGCTCGAAGTGCAGCAGCGCTGGCTGGACCATGTCGCCGACCTCGCCGAAGGCGAGGAGACCGAGGTGCTCGAGACCTGGCAGCGGGCCCTGGACGCCGTGCGCACCGGCGACCGCGCCTGGGCCGCGGCGAACCTCGACTGGGCGATCAAGGAGCGGCTGTTCACGCAGGTCATGGAGCGGCGCGGGATCGATCTCGACGACCCCGCGATCGAGCGCCTCGACCTCGCCTATCACGACATCGACCCTGCCCGAGGGGTGTTCCACGCGCTGCAGCGACGGGGACTGGCACCCTCCGCGCTGCCCGAGGAGCGCATCGAGCGGGCCCGCACCACCGCTCCGACCACCACGCGAGCGCATCTGCGCGGGCAGGTCGTCAGCGCCGCCCAGGAGCACCGCGTCGACCACGTCGTGGACTGGACCACCCTGCGCCTGACGCGACAGGGGTCGATACCCGTGCAGGTCCTGGACCCCTTCGCGACCGAGCACCCCGCCGTCGAGGCGCTGCTCGCGGAGATCCGCGGCCAGGGCCGTCCGGACCCCGAGCCGCCGCCCGCCTGAGACGGCGCTCACCGACGACCCCTGCCCGACCCCAGCGTCCGCCCATCCACCGCCCCGTACCCTGGTGCGGTGCCCGCCCACGGGCCGCCGATCCGAAAGGTCCTCCATTGATCCGCCGCCGCACGCTGCTGACCACCGCCCTCGCCGCGACCGCCGCCATCGGTGTCGCCGCCTGCACCGACGACGGCGACGGCTCCGGCGCCTCCGACGCGGGCGGCGCCTCCGACGGGGGCGGCGACGCCCTGTCCGGCGTGAGCGTCAGCGAGGACCTCGGCGCCGAGCCGACGGTCGAGTTCACCGCCCCGCTCGAGATCTCCGCCGCGCAGGCTCAGATCGTGGTGCCCGGCGACGGGGAGACGATCGCCGACGGCGACACGGTCATCTGGCGCGACCTCTATGTCGACGCCTCGACCGGAGAGGTGCTCCAGTCCTGGTGGCAGGGCGCTCCCGCCGGCGGCGTGCAGGTCACCGTCGACACGATCGGGCAGTCCGCCTTTGACGTGCTCACCACCACGGCGGTCGGCTCCCGCTTCGTGATGGCGGGCTGGCAGCAGGACTCCAGCGGCCAGGCCCGCTCGCTCCTGCAGGTCGCCGACGTGGACCGCGTGGTCTCGCCGCTGCGGGCCGAGGGCGAGCCCGGCGACCCCTCGGGCACCTACCCGGAGGTGACCCTCGGCGACGACGGCGCGCCCGCGATCTCCGGCCCCGGCGAGGGCGAGGCTCCCACGGCGACCGTCCGGGAGGACCTGATCGTGGGCACCGGCGACACCACCCGCGCCGGCGACTACCTCACCATGCAGTACACCGGCTGGAAGTGGTCCGACGGCTCCCAGTTCGACTCCTCCTGGGAGCGCGGCGCCCCCTTCTCCTTCGTCCAGGGCCAGTCCCAGGTGATCCAGGGCTGGGACGAGAACCTCCTGGACCTGGAGGTCGGCTCCCAGGTGATGCTCGTGATCCCGCCCGGCGAGGCGTACGGGGAGGACGCCGAGGCGCACGAGCTCGGCGGGGAGACCCTGATCTTCGTCGTCGACGTCCTCGACGCCGCCCACACGGCAGACTGAGACCCGCACAGAACCGTCCACCACAGGAGGATCACCGCATGAGCGACCGCACCAAGCCCGAGATCGACGCCCCAGAGGGCTCTGCCCCCACGGACCTCGTCAGCACCGACGAGATCCTCGGCGAGGGCGAGGAGGCCGGTGCCGGCGACGTCGTCGACGTCCACTACGTCGGCGTCTCCCACTCCACCGGCGAGCAGTTCGACGCCTCCTGGGACCGCGGCGAGCCGCTGCGCTTCCAGCTCGGCGTCGGCCAGGTCATCACCGGCTGGGACCAGGGTGTCCAGGGCATGAAGGTCGGCGGCCGCCGCCGCCTCGACATCCCTGCCCACCTCGCCTACGGCGACCGCGGCGCCCCGCCCGTCATCGCCCCCGGCGAGACCCTCATCTTCGTGTGCGACCTGGTGGCGGTGCACAAGCGCTGAGCACGCCCGCCCAGGGGGCGGCGGGGGAACGCGCGGAGGATCCGGCAGGCAGCCAGGAATCCCTCTTCGCGGCCCCCGCCGCTCCTGTTCCCGCCCCCTCGGCCGATGCGCCGCCCGGCCCGGACCGCCCCGACGCGGCCCGGGCCGGAGGGCTGCGCACCACCGCCGGCTTCGAGGTGGTCGGTGACCTGCCGGTCGCGAGCGTGCGGCTGGTGGGCGTGCTGCCGCACCTGGATCGGCCCTTCGAGTATGCGGTCACGCCCGCGACCGCAGCGGCCGGGCCCGGGATGCGGGTGCGGGTGCGCTTCTCGGGCAAGGACACCGAGGGGATCGTGCTCGCGCGCCGGGCCGAGCCCACCACCGACCGGGCCCTGGCACCCCTGCACCGACTGGTCTCCGAGGACGTCGTCGTGCCGCCCGCGATGATGCGCGTGTGCGAGGAGGTCGCCGAGCGCTGCGCCGGCACCGTCGGCGACGTGCTCCGTCTCGCGCTCCCGCCCCGCCACGCCCGCGCGGAGAAGGCCGACCGCGCCGCGGAGGAGAGGGCGGCGGCGCAGCATGCGACGGGGGAGGAGGGCGAGCCCCGCCTCGCCGACGACGGGTCCGCTCCCGCCGACGACGGGTCCGCGGCGGCTCCGTCGGCCGAGCCCGCGGACGAGGCGCCCGGGGCCGGACCGCCCGCCGCCCCGCCCGACTCCTCGCGCCGTGCGGACCGCTATCCGGGGCTCGGCGCCCTGATCGCCCGCGCCGGGAGCGCCGACGGACCGGTGCCGCGCGCCTCCCTCGTGCTGGACCCCGTCGACGCCTGGACCGAGCTGGCCGCCGAGGCGATCGCCGACCTGGGTCCCGACCGCGGCGCCCTCGTGATCGCACCCGACCAGCGCGATGTGGCCCGCCTCTCCCGCGTCCTCGACGAGCGGGGCGTGGCGCACGAGGTCCTCGCCGGCACCGAAGGGCCCGAGAAGCGCTACCGCACCTTCCGCCGCATCCTGCGCGGCGCGACCCGCGTGGTGCTCGGCAACCGCTCCGCCGCCTTCGCCCCCGTGCGCGATCTCGCCCTCGTGATCTGCTGGGACGAGGCCGACGACCTGCTCGAGGAGCCCCGCGCCCCCTACCCCCACACCCGCACCGTCCTGCAGTGCCGGTCCGCGGAGGAGCGCTGCGCCCTGCTCTTCCTCGCCGCGAGCGAGTCCGTGACGATGCGGGCCCTGGCCGAGGCCGGCTATCTCGCCCGACTCGACCCGCTGCCCGCCCCCGTCACGGCCGTGCGTCCCCGCATCGTCGCCATGGACCAGTACCTCCGCGACCGCGAAGGCCCGTCGGGCCGCTCCCGCCTCCCGCAGGAGGCGATGCGGGTGCTGCGCCGGGGCCTCGCCACCGGGCCCGTGCTCGTCCAGGTGCCTCGCACCGGCTACGCCCCCGCCATCGCCTGCACCTTCTGCGGCACGCGCGCCCGCTGCCCCCAGTGCGCGGCGCCGCTGTCCCTGCGCGGTCGCGGCGGGCCCCTGCACTGCACCGTCTGCGGCAGGCGCGAGGACGGGTACCGCTGTCCCGAATGCGACCGCACTCACGTGCGGGCGATGGTGATCGGCTCCGCCCGCACCGCCGAGGAGCTGCACCGGAGTGTCCCCGACGCGCCGCTGAATGTCGCCGGCGGCGCCCACGGGCCGCTCGAGGACGACGCCGTGCCCGAGCGCGGCATCGTCGTCGCCACCCCCGGCGCCGAGCCGGCCCCGCCCGGGGGCTACAGCGCCTGCCTGCTGCTGGACGCCGACGCCATGCTCGGCCGTGCCGCCTTCGACGCCGACGTCGAGGCGGTGCGGCGATGGCGCGGTGCGATCGCCCTGGTCCGCACCGCGGAGGAGGGCGGTGAGGTGCTCGTCGTCGGCACCTCCACGCTGCCCGCGATCCGCGACCTCGTCGCGCACCGCTCGGCGCTCTTCCTCGACCGGGTGCTCGAGGACCGCCGCGAGCTCGACCTGCCGCCCTTCCGGCGCGTCGCCGAGGTGGTGGGGGAGCGGGAGGCGTGCCGCTCCTTCCTCGCCGCGACCGAGCTCCCGGACGGCGTCGAGGTGCTCGGACCCGTCGACCTCGAGGGCCCTGACCAGACCGGACGCTCCCGAGCCGTGCTGCGGATCGAGCCCCGTCGCTCCCGCGAGCTCGCCGCCGCGCTGCGCGCCGGCGTCGCCGCCCGCAGCGCCCGGAAGGATCGCGGCTCGCTGCGCGTCCGAGTGGATCCGCCGGACGTGTTCTGAGAGGCCCGCGCAGGTCCTTCGCCGCTGCTAGGGTGCTGGCTCACTGCCGACTCACCGCGACGCTGCGATGAAGGGACCCCCATGGCCTCCGACGCCTCACCGACGTCCGATCCCACGACCTCCTCCGCGAGTCAGGACGACCGCCCCGATCTCTCCGAGGGGGAGCGCTCCCCGGCGGAGACCCACCGCACCGTGCTGGTGCGCCGGCTCGGGCTGGTCCTCGGCCTCGCCGCCGCCGTCGTGGTGTACCTGACCATGCCCGCCGACGTGCCCGCCGGCGCGAAGCTCACCGCCGCGACCGCGGTGCTCATGGCCGTGTGGTGGATGACCGAGGCGCTGCCGATCCCGGCCACCGCCCTGGTCCCGCTGGTCGTGTTCCCGGTCCTGAACGCCGAGGTGGGCTTCGACGACGTCGGCGCCTCCTACGGCAACAACATCATCTTCCTGTTCATGGGCGGGTTCATGCTCGCCCTGGCGATGCAGCGCTGGAACCTCCACAAGCGCATCGCCCTCGCGATCGTCGGCACGATCGGCGCGAGCCCCTCGCTGCTGGTGCTCGGCTTCATGGTCGCCACCGGCTTCATCTCCATGTGGGTCTCGAACACGGCGACCGCCGTGATGATGCTGCCCATCGGCGTCTCCGTCCTGGTGCTCGTGAACCGCCTGCGGCTCGAGGACGCGGCGAGGAAGGGCGAGGAGCCGGGGGAGGGCGTGGATCCCGAGCTCGACGGCGAGGGCGGGACGCCCGGGACGCCCGGGACGGGGAGCTCCGCGGTGCGCTCGAAGTTCGGCACCGCGCTCATGCTCGGCATCGCCTACGCCGCCTCGATCGGCTCCCTCGCCACGCTCATCGGGACCCCGCCCAACGCCCTGCTCGCCGCGCACATGAGCCAGGAGTTCGGGGTGACGATCGGCTTCGGCCGATGGATGATCGTCGGCGCGCCGATCGCGGTGGTGTTCCTCCTGATCGCCTGGCTGCTGCTCACCAAGGTGCTGTTCAAGCCCGAGATCTCCGAGATCCCCGGCGGCGCCGAGCTGATCCGCGAGGAGCGGCGCAAGCTCGGACGGATCTCCGCCGGCGAGGTCCGCGTGCTGGCCATCTTCGTCCTCGCGGCGCTCAGCTGGGTGTTCATCCCGCTGATCTGGCAGATCCTCGATGCCGGCGACCCGCCCATCGGGGACGCGGGCATCGCGATGGTCATCGCCCTGCTCCTGTTCGTGCTGCCGGCCGGCGCCTCCCGCGGGGTGCGCCTGCTGGACTGGGACGCGGCGGTCAAGCTCCCCTGGGGCGTGCTGCTCCTGTTCGGCGGCGGCCTCGCGCTGAGCGCCCAGTTCAGCTCCTCGGGGCTGACCGACTGGATCGGTGAGGTGACCGCCGGGATCGGCGGCCTGCCCGTGGTGCTGATCGTCGCGATCGTCGCCGCCGGGATCCTCTTCCTCACCGAGCTCACCTCGAACACGGCCACCGCCGCGACCTTCCTCCCGGTCTCCACGGCGGTCGCCGTCGGGATCGGCATCGACCCGATGCTGCTGGCGATCCCGGTCGCCATCGCGGCGACCTGTGCCTTCATGCTCCCCGTCGCGACGCCGCCGAACGCGATCGCCTACGGCTCCGGCTATGTCCGGATCCCGCAGATGGCGAAGGCCGGGCTCGGGCTGAACCTGATCGGGATCGTGCTCATCACCGCGACCACGATGAGCCTCGCGGTCTGGGTGTTCTCGCTCGTGTACTGACGTTCAGGACGGCGCCGCGGCCGAGGGCGGACGAGCGGCCTCGTCGCGCAGCAGGGCGAGCGCCGTCAGCCCCGCGAGCAGCACCGCGGCGCTCACCGCCGCGACGATCCCGCCCCAGCCCGCCCGGGCGAGCACGAGACCGAACGCCCAGCCGAGCACGCTCGAGCCCGCGTAGTACGCGAGGTTGTACAGCCCGGTGGCCTGTGCGCGCGCCCCGGTGGTGCGCACCCCCGCCCAGCCGCTCGCGACCGAGTGCGCGGCGAAGAAGCCCGCGGTCATCAGCACCAGGCCCAGCAGCAGCACGGGCAGCCAGGGGATCAGGGTCAGGAGCAGACCGCCGAGCATCGTCGTCATCGCGCCGAGCATCACGGGAAGGCGGCCGTGCACGTCGGCGAGCCGTCCCGCGAGCGGGGAGGAGACGGTCCCGCCGAGATAGGCGAGGAACAGCAGGCCGATCAGCGAGGCGGGCAGGCCGAAGGGTGGGGCGACGAGGTGGAAGGCGAGATAGTTGTAGACCGCGACGAACCCGCCCATCAGCAGGAAGGCGCAGGCCAGCAGCGCGAGCTGGCCGGGATCCCGCAGCGGCGGAAGCAGGCGGCGCAGCCCTCCGCCCGACGACTGCGAACGCGGCACGAAGCGCCGCTCGCGCGGGGCGAGCACTGTGAACCCGATCGCGGCGACCACGGCGAGCAGCACCACCGCGGTCATCCCCGCCCGCCAGCCCAGCACGTCGGCGACGGGCGCGGCGAGGATCCTGCCGGAGAGTCCGCCCAGGGTGGTGCCCGCCACGAACCAGCCCGCGGCGATCGCCCGCGCCCGCGCCGCGACCTCCTCGGCGAGATAGGCCATGGCGAGGGCCGGCACCCCGCCGAGCGCCGCCCCCTCGAGGAAGCGCAGCACGAGCAGCAGCGGGAGGTTCGGCGACCACGCCGCCGCCAGCGCCAGCAGCGTCGCCGATACCACCGCGATCGCCATCGCCCGTCGGCGGCCGATCCGGTCGCCGACGAAGGACCAGGGCATCACCGCGAGCGCGAGGCCGGCAGTGGCGGCGGAGACCGTGAGCGCCGCGCGCCCGGGACCGATCCCGAGGTCCGCCGAGATCAGCGGCAGGATCCCCTGCGGGGAGTAGAGCTGGGCGAAGCAGGCGATGCCCGCGCACACCAGCGCCAGCTGGAGACGACGATAGGCGGGGGAGCCGAGCGCATGGCCGGGCGGCGCGGCGCTCCCGCTCATCCTGCTCCGCCTCCCTCGATGCCCGGGTCCGTCATGCTCCCCACTGTAGGCAGGGCCCGGCAGGAGGCGTCGCAGGGACCGTAGACTCGCCTCATCATGCGTCTTGTCTTCGCCGGCACCCCTGAGGCCGCCCTTCCCTCCCTGCGCACCCTGCTCGACTCCCGACACGAGGTGGTCGCGGTGCTCACCCGCGCCGACGCCCCCTCCGGGCGCGGCCGCAAGCTCGCCCCCTCCCCCGTGAAGTCCCTCGCCCTGGAGGCCGGGGTGGAGGTGCTCACCCCCGCGAGCCTGCGCGATCAGGAGGTGCAGCAGCGGCTGCGCGAGCTCGACCCGGACGCCGCGCCCGTGGTCGCCTACGGCAACCTCGTCCCGCCCGCCGCGCTCGAGATCCCCCGTCACGGCTGGGTCAACCTCCACTTCTCCCTCCTGCCCGAGTGGCGGGGCGCCGCACCGGCCCAGCGCGCCGTGCTCGCCGGGCAGCGGGAGACCGGGATGAGCGTGTTCCGGCTCGAGAAGGGCCTGGACACCGGCGACGTGATCGCGGCCGCGAGGACCCCGATCGGCGAGGTCGAGACCTCCGGAGAGCTGCTCGACCGCCTGGCGGTCGACGGCGCCGCGCTGCTGCTGCAGGCGCTGGACGCGCTCGAGGACGGCACTGCCGACCCCGTCCCGCAGGACCACGCCGCCGCGACCCATGCCGCGAAGCTGACCACCGCCGAGGCCCGCCTCGACTGGACGCGGCCGGCCCCCGAGGTCGGCGCCCTGATCCGGGGCATGAGCCCTCAGCCCGGGGCATGGACCGTGCTGGACGGGGCACGGACCAAGATCCTCGGCGTGGAGGCGGTGCTGCCCGCCTCCGCCCAGGCGCTGCCCGGTGCCCTCGCCCCCGGTGAGATCGGTGCGACCAGGCGACAGGTGCTCGTCGGCACCGGCACGGTGCCCCTCGCGATCGCGACCCTCGCCCCCGCCGGGAAGCGGCCGATGCGGGCCGCCGACTGGGCACGCGGGGCCGGGCTCGACCCGGGCACCCGCTTCGAGACCGATCAGGACGGAGAGCGCGCATGAGCGAGCAGCGAGGCGGACGCCGCCACGAGGACCGCCGCGGCGGCGGGGACCGCAGGGACGACCGGGGCCGACGGGACGACCGCGGCCGACGGGACGACGGGGGCCGGCGCGACGACCCCCGTGGCGGCGACCGTCGCGGACGCGATGCCCAGGGACGCGAGCGCTCCGGCGCCCGCGGCCAGGGCGGCCCGCGCCGCGGCTGGTCCTCCTCCCGCCCCTCCGAGCGCTCCCGCGCCTCGACCCCCTCCCGCCAGGTCGCCCTCGAAGGGCTGCGCCTGGTGCGCGAGGACGACGCCTACGCCAACCTCGTCCTGCCCCGCCTGCTGCGCGCCCACCGCGTCTCCGGCCGCGACGCCGCCTTCACCACCGAGCTGCTCTACGGCTCGCTGCGCGCCCAGGGCCGTCTCGACGCCATCATCGCCGCCTGCGTCGACCGGCCCCTGGAGAAGGTCGAGCCCGCGCTGCTGGACGTGCTGCGGCTGGGGGCCTACCAGCTGCTGGACATGACCGTCGCGCCGCACGCCGCGACCTCCGAGACCGTGGCGCTGGCCCGCGCCGAGGTCGGTGCGGGCGGTGCGAGCTTCGCCAACGCGGTGCTGCGCCGCGTGGGGGAGAAGGACCTCGCGACCTGGATCGACGAGGTCGCCCCCGACCGCGAGAAGGACCCCACCGGCCATCTCGCCGTGGTCCACTCCCACCCCCGCTGGGTGGTGCGCGCCCTCTCCGACGCCCTCGCCGGCAACGGCCGCTCCCGCGACGAGATCGACGCGCTGCTCGAGGCCCAGAACCAGGCCCCGGCGGTCTCCCTGGTCATGCGACCCGGCCTGACCGACCTCGACGAGCTGATCGACCACGGCGCGAGCCAGGGCCGGCTCTCCGTCTTCGCCGCGGCCTGGCCCTCCGGCGACCCCGGAGGCATGGACCTGGTCAAGCAGGGCCGCGTCGCCGTGCAGGACGAAGGCTCCCAGCTCGCCGCCCTCGCCCTCGCGCTCGGCGCCGACGACCTCGTCCTCGCCGACGACGCCCACTGGCTCGACCTCTGCTCCGGACCCGGCGGGAAGACCGCCCTGCTCGGCGGCCTCACCATCGACCACGATGCGGACCTGCTCGCGGTCGAGCTGCAGGAGCACCGCACCGAGCTCGTCGATCGGGCGGTGGCGAGCCTGCGCGAGGCCGGCTGCGAGATCACCACCCTCACCGCCGACGGCACCACGATCGGCACCGAGCGACCGGCGGAGTTCTCCCGCGTCCTGGCCGATGTGCCCTGCTCCGGGCTCGGCGCGCTGCGACGCCGGCCCGAGGCGCGCTGGCGTCGCACGCCCGCGGACGTCGGACAGCTCGGCGCCGTGCAGCGGGACCTGCTGCGCTCCGCCCTGGACGCGACCGCACCGGGCGGGGTCGTCGCCTATGTCACCTGCTCCCCGCACCTGGCGGAGACCCGGCTGATCGTCCACGACGTGCTGAAGCGGCGCGATGACGTCGAGCAGCTCGACGCCCGGCCCGCTGTCCGTGCCGGACTTCTGCCCGCCGTGCGGGACGAGGTCGAGCTGGGCGACGGCCCCGCCGTGCAGCTGTGGCCCCACGTCCACGGCACCGACGCGATGTACATCTGCCTGCTGCGCAGGCTCCCCGCCCCCTCCGAGGAAGGAACCCCGAGGTCATGAGCATCACCTACTCGACCGACAGCAGCTACATCCACCCCAGCGTCCTCAACGCGGACTTCATGTCCATCGGTGCCGAGCTCGACAGGATCGCCAGCGCCGACAGCGTCCACGTCGATGTGATGGACAACCACTTCGTGCCGAACCTGACCTTCGGGCCGAGCATGGTCGAGCAGATCGTCGAGCGCAGCACGATCCCCGTCGACGCCCACCTCATGATCGACGACGCCGATACCCAGGCGCCCGCCTTCGCCGAGGCCGGCGCCTCCTCGGTCACCTTCCACCTCGAGGCCGCCCGCGCCCCGGTGAAGCTCGCCCGTGACCTGCGCCGCAAGAACGCCCAGGTCGGGGTCGCGCTGCGCCCTGCGACCCCGGTCGAGCCCCTGATCGACATCATCGGGGAGTTCGACATGCTGCTGATCATGACGGTCGAGCCCGGCTTCGGCGGCCAGAGCTTCCTCGAGACGATGCTCCCCAAGATCCGTCGGGCCCGCTCCGCGATCTCCGAGGCGAACCTCGAGGTGTCGATCCAGGTGGACGGCGGCGTGAGCCGCGAGACGATCGAGCGCTGCGCCGAGGCCGGCGCCAACGTGTTCGTGGCGGGCTCCGCGATCTACCGCGCCCAGGACGCGGCCGAGGAGATCTCCGCCCTGCGCGAACTGGCGAGCGCCCACGCCGCGCACTGATCTATCCTGGCGGCGTCACATCCTGTGACGTGCTCCGGGGTCGGTGAAAGTCCGAGCCGGCGGTGACAGTCCGCGACCCGCATCCCTGCGGTGGAGCCGGTGGAATTCCGGCACCGACAGTACAGCCTGGATGAGAGGCGCACGTCCCGCAGGTCCCCGGGACGGCGCATGCCCGCCCCCGAGCCCTGCAGGTACACCTTTTCCCCCGGAGCCACTGCATCCGAGGTGAAAGGACCGACATGGATCTCCTGCAGTGGCTCTTCGACGCGAGGATCGAATTCGCCGGAGGACAGTTCCTCCTGCTGCGCGAGGTGCTCGGCAACGTCTTCGGACTGCTCAGCGCGCTCGGCGGCATGCGTCGCAAGGTCTGGGCCTGGCCCATCGGCATCATCGGCAACCTGCTTCTGCTGACCGTCTTCCTGGGCACCGTCTTCGGCAGCCCGAGCTCCATCGACCTGCTCGGCCAGGCCGGCCGCCAGGTCATGTTCATCGCCACCAGCGTCTACGGCTGGGTCCGCTGGCGGCAGGCCGAGCACGAGGGCGGCACCGCCGTCGAGCCCGTCTGGGCCTCCTGGGGCACCCGCGCCCTGCTGCTCGTCGTCCTCGTCGGCGGCACCGCCGCGCTGACCCCGCTGTTCCGCGCGCTCGGCTCCTACGAGCCGGTCTGGGCCGACGCGTGGATCTTCATGGGCAGCCTGCTGGCGACCTTCGGCATGGCCAAGGGCTGGGTCGAGTTCTGGCTCATCTGGGTCGCGGTCGACATCGTCGGCGTCCCCCTGCTGTGGAGCGCCGGCTACTACGCGAGCGCGCTGATGTACGTCTTCTACGGCGCCTTCACCCTGGTGGGCTTCTTCGTCTGGTGGCGCGTGCGCAGTCGGCGCGAGGCCGAGGACTCCCGGGTCACCGTCGAGACGGCGCACCTGGACCCGACGGTCCGTCGGGAGTGAGCGGGAGCGCGTGCCCGGCAGACGGTCCGCTCCGCGGGCACCTGCCGGGACGCGTACCCTGGTCCCGTGAAGGATTTCGAGGCACTGTTCGCCGAGCTGACAGAGAAGGCACGCACCCGACCCGAGGGATCGGGCACCGTCGCGGAGCTCGATGCCGGCGTCCATCAGATCGGCAAGAAGATCGTCGAGGAGGCCGCCGAGGTGTGGATGGCCTGCGAGCACGAGTCCACGGAGGAGGCGGCGATGGAGATCAGCCAGCTGCTCTACCACCTCCAGGTCATGATGATCGCCAAGGACATCTCCCTCGAGGACGTCTACGGGCAGCTCTGACCCGCCGCTGCGCACCCGCCGTTCCCGCTCCGCCCGCCCCATCCCTGACCTGGCCGCACCGCGGCCGAGGAGGATCCGTGCTCCGCATCGCCGTGCCCAACAAGGGCGCCCTGTCCGATCCCGCCGCCGACCTGCTCCAGGAGGCCGGCTACCGCCGCCGCGGCACCGCCAAGGAGCTGGTCGTGGTCGACGAGGACAACGGGGTGGAGCTGTTCCATCTGCGTCCCCGGGACATCGCGGTGTACGTCGGCTCCGGCACCGTCGACGTGGGCATCACCGGCCAGGACATGCTCCTGGACTCCCGCACCCCGGCCGACGAGATCCTCGAGCTCGGCTTCGCCCGCTCGACCTTCCGCTTCGCGGCCCCTGCCGGGACCCGCAGCACCGTCGAGGAGCTGCAGGGCAGCCGCATCGCCACCAGCTACGAGAACCTCGTCGAGGACTATCTCGCAGGGCGCGGCATCGACGCCGAGGTGGTCCACCTCGACGGCGCGGTCGAGTCCTCCATCCGTCTGGGCGTCGCGGACGTGATCGCCGACGTGGTCGAGACCGGCACCACGCTGCGCCAGGCCGGGCTCGAGCCCTTCGGCGAGGCGATCATGACCAGCCAGGCCGTGCTCTTCTCCCGCCCCGGCATGGAGCTCGACGAGGAGGCGCAGCACTCGCTCGAGGTGCTCGAGCGCCGCATCCGCGGCGTGCTCGTCGCCCGCGAGTACGTGATGCTCGACTACGACATCCTTACCTCCCTGCTCGAGCGCGCCGTCGAGATCACCCCCGGGCTGCAGTCCCCGACGGTCTCGCCACTGCACGGCGGGGAGTGGTCGGCGGTGCGCGCCATGGTCGACAGCCGCTCCGCGCACCGGATGATGGACGATCTCTACGAGGCGGGCGCCCGCGCGATCCTCGTCACCGCGATCCAGGCCTGCCGCATCTGAGCCGACGATGAACAGCGCCGCAGGGACCCCGGGGCACGTGGACGAGCGTGCCACGGTGGTGTTCCGCCCGCGCGTTGTGCGCTGGGCCGCGTACGCCACGGCGGTGATCGTCATGGCGGGGATGATCGGCGGCGCCGTGATGATCACGAGCTTCCAGCTCGGCGGCCGGCTGGGGCTGCTCATGATCGGTCTGCTCGTGGCGCTCTTCTGCCATCTCGAGGCCTCGGTGCGGGTCGTGGCCCGGCCCGAGCGTCTCGAGGTCCGCAACCTGATGCGCACCCGCTCCTTCGACTGGCCCGAGGTGCTCGGGATCAGCTTCCCGATGGGCGATCCCTGGGCCCATCTCGATCTCGCCGACGGGCACACGCACGCTCTCCACGCCATCCAGCGCTATGACGGGGAGCGGGCGATCTCCGCGGCGCACCGCCTGCTGCATCTCGTCCAGGAGCGTGGCGAGGCCGCCGGTCCCGGCAGTCCCGACGGTCCCGGCAGTCCCGACGGTCCCACCTGACCCGGCGGTCCCGCCGGCACACATCGTCGACGCACTCCGGTGGCACTGCTCGGTCCGGCCCCGGCGATCGCAGCTCTGTCCACCGAAGGGACGTGAGCGGCACGTGACCTGTCATATGCGGGCCGCATGCCGCTGACGTCCCGTCGATGGACATCGCAGGAGCGGGGGAGCGGGGCGGGAGCGGGCCCGCACGGCGCTCCGCTCAGGAGGGGCTCTTCGACCCGCCCTTCGACCCGCCGCCCGCACCGTCGCGGGGCAGGAGACCGGCGGCGCAGCGTCCGGCGAGGGCCGCGTACTGGAAGGACGGGTAGTCCTCCGCGAGGGTGCGCCCCATCGTCGTCATGCGCACGGGCATCTCCTCCAGGACGTCTCGCAGGCCCTTGGCGTCGACCTCGGTGAGGTGGTGGAGCACTCCGCGCTTCTTCGCAGGCTTCAGAATCGTGCTCTTCACCTGTTTCCGGACGGACTCATGAAAAGAGTTGTATCGGGAGTCGTTCCGGGGGAGCACCGGCAGGTGCACGGGGGCGAGAAGAGCCCGACCGTAGGCGGTCGAGGAGTGATGGGACAGGCCCCGGTGGCGCTCGCGCTCGTCGGCGCCGGAGACCCGCAGGGTCGCGATCGGCGTGCCGCCCAGCACCGCCGCGGCGTGGAGCGACTCCGCCGCCTGGACGCCGGAGAAGCCCCATCCGGTGCCGGTGCCGAGATTGCCCGGACCCTGGATGACGATCGCGACGTCGGCGCCGACCACGTGACGGGCTCCGATCAGGGCCGAGTGGACCGTGACGGCCTCGAGATCGCCGCCGAAGGACTGCCCGGCGCTGATGACCGAGGCCAGAAGATCCGCCTCCCGAAGGCGCGCGGCGCTCCTCGAGTAGGCGGCCGGGAGCGCGGCGGCGTCGGTGTGCACGTAGGCGATGCGGGCGCCGCGCCGTCGCGCCCGGATCCCGGCGACGATCGCCGGGAGCGAGGAGTGCAGATCGGCGACCACCACGGGCATGCCGCCGATGCCCTTGGCCGAGCGCACGGTCTCGTAGTGCTCGCTGTCGGGGTCGTCGAGCGCATCGACCATGGTCTGCATCGGCGTGTAGCGGGCCTTGACCATGTGGCCGCGCACCTCGCTCGCGGCGGGCAGGGTGCCGGTGCGGGCGACGACCATCGCATCGCCCCCGGTGCCGAGCCCGCGACGGACGGCGTTGGTGTTCAGCAGCACCGGCTCGCCGGGCGCCGGGCGCCCGGTGAGCTCCTCGTAGGCGATCGCGGTGAGCGTCCCGGCGCCGTCGTCGAGGTCGACCTCGAGCCGATCGACCCCTGGCCAGGAGCTCGTCACGGCACTCACGGTTCCCCGTTCCCATCGCAGCATGCGCCCAGCCTAGAGGCGAGCGGCGGAAGCGGTGCACCCGAACCGGGGAGCCCGGCTAGTCTGGGCGGGTGGCTTCGAAGAACGTGGAGAGACTGCTCAACGTCATCATGACGATCGGCTCGCGACGCCGGATCGACCGCGCCAAGCTCTTCTCCGTCATCCCCGACTACGCCGAGGCGACGTCGGAGCAGGCAGCGGAGCGGATGTTCGAGCGGGACAAGGCCGCGATCCTCGAGCTCGGCCTCCCGCTCGTCGCCGAGCGGGACGTGCTCGACGAGAACACGGTGCACTACCGGATCGACGCGGCGCCCTCGACGGCGGTGCTCGATCTCACGACCGAGGAGTACACGGTGCTGCTCGCGGCGAGCCGCGCCTGGGACGACGCGACGGCCGGGGGAGCGGCCCGACGGGTGCGCGCGAAGCTGCTCAGCCTCGGCCACGACGCCGACCCGGATCTGCTGCGCCGCACGCCGCGCGGTGCCGTCGAGTCCCTCCCCGTGCTCTCCCCGCTGCTGGACGCGGTGGTGACCGGACGCTCGGTGCGCTTCGTGTACCGCGGCGCGCACGGCTCCCCGGCCCAGCGTCACGTCGAGCCGTGGGTGGTCGGCGTCCACGACGGGCACTGGTACGTCTACGGCCACGACCGCGATCGCGAGGCCCCGCGGGTGTTCCGCGCCTCCCGGATCGAGTCCTTCCCCACGGAGGGCCCCGCCGCGAAGGCCTCGCGCCCGGACGACATCGACCTCGCCGGCGTGCTCGAGCGGATGCTGGACAGCGACGACCGTGCTCCCGCGCTCCTGCACGCCGCCCCGTACAAGGCGCTCGCGCTGCGGGACCGCGCCGTCGCGCCCCTGGATGCTGAGCAGCTGCGTCTGCCCGTCCTGCCGCGTCCGGCCGCCCGTCGCCTCGTCCTCGCCGACGTGCGCTGGGTGGAGCTCGTCGAGCCCGCTCCCTGGCGGGCGGAGATCGCCGAGGTGCTCGAGGCCGTCGCGGAGGCCCATGCCGCCCCGGCGGATCTGGACGCGCTCGGTGCCGCCGCCCCCCGCCCCACCCCGCGGATCCGCCTGACCCCGCAGAGCGGCGACCATCTCTCCCGTCTGATCTCCGCGGCCTCCTACGTCATGAGCCGCGGCGAGGCGGACCTCGCCGAGCTGGCAGAGGCGCTCGGCGTCTCCGAGCAGCAGCTCGTGACCGATCTGCAGGTCCTGTTCGTGTGCGGCGACATGGGCGCCGGCTGGGAGGACCTCATCGAGGCGGAGTGGGAGCACGGCACCGTGCGCGTGCGCAATGCCGAGCCGCTGCGCCGCGCCCTCAGCCTCAGCGCGGTCGAGATCACGGCGCTCCTGGCCGGTCTCGCGGCTCTCGAGCCCGCCGCGGGCGAGGCGGAGCAGGTGGTCGCCTCCGCGCGGGCGAAGCTCCTGGCGGGCATGTCCGGTGACTCCGCGGAGGAGGGCGCCCCCGCCCCGCCGATCCCGAGCCGCGAGGAGATCGCGGAGGCGACCTCGGCCGACGAGATCGCCGCTCGCACCGCAGATCGCGCCGAATCGGTGCTCGCCGGGGTGGGTGCGGCGCTGCGTGCCGAGGAGGGCTCGGACGAGGCGGCGCTCACGATCCGCTACTCCTCCGCGGACCGGGCGGGCACGAGCGTGCGCCGGATCCGGCCCGAGCGGATCGAGTCCGACGGGGCGCGCTCCTACCTCGTGGCGCACTGCGAGCTCGCGGACGGCCCCCGCCGCTTCCGTCTGGACCGGATCGTGGAGATCCTCCCGGCCGACACGCCGATGAGCAGGCCGGCCCCGGGGATCGACGTGGACCTGTCCGGGCGGGTCGAGGGCGAGGTCTGGCTGCGGCTCGAGCCGGCAGGCCACTGGATCGCCGAGTCCTTCGCCGCCGTCGAGCTGCGAGACGGCCCGGACGGCACCGCCTATGCCCGTCTCGGATCGCCCGTCCGCGCCCCGCTCGTCGACGCGGTGCTCGAGGCGGCCGGTGCCGCTGAGGTGCTCTCGCCGTCTGTGCTCAGAAACACGATCGTGACGGTGTCGCGGGCAGGGGCTGCACGTCATGCCCCGCGCTAGGGGCTACCCTGGGACGAGCCGCCATGCGGTGGGCCGAGCCGCCGCCGTGGCGGCCCGTCCGGCGCCCAGTCCGCTGTGGGATGATGGGTGCGCCTGCGCTGAGTCATGGCGCTGTTGAAAGGGACTTCCATGAACTTCTTCCGCAACCCCTGGGCGATCGTTCTGCTGATCGTGCTCGTGATCCTGCTGTTCGGGGCCAACAAGCTTCCGGGACTCGCGCGCAACATGGGCAAGTCGATGCGCATCTTCAAGAGCGAGGTCGAGGAGATGCGGGGCGACGACAAGAACGCCGCCGACGACGAGGGCGACGAGACCCCCGCCCCCTCCGGCCGTGCCCGCGAGGGCCGCGAGTACGACCCCCGCGACCGTGACGCGCGCGAGGACCGCGACCGTGAGCCCGTCCGCGCCCCCCGCGAGGACGACGAGCCCTACCGCCGCGACTGAGCTCCGCATCGGGACGTAGTGGACGGGGCCGGACGGGCCCCGTCCCGCCCCGCAGGGCTGGGAGGAAACTGATCCGTGGCGAGTGATACGCAGGGACGCGACCAGAAGCAGGAGGCGCCCGCGAAGCGGCGTGGACGAGACCCCGAGGGACGCATGTCCCTGGGAGAGCATCTCATCGAGCTGCGCAACCGGCTGGTCATCAGCGCTGTCACGGTGCTACTGCTCGCGATCGTCGGATGGTTCGTCTTCCCGTGGGTCTTCGAGGCCCTCAAGCGGCCGTTCGAGCTCGCGGCGGCACAGGGGCTGCAGGCCAACCTCAACTTCCGGGGTGTCGGCACCGGCCTGAACGTCAGGCTGCAGATGTCGGCGTACGTGGGCCTGATCCTCTCCTCGCCGATGATCATGCTGCAGATCTGGCTGTTCGTGATGCCGGGCCTGCACAAGAACGAGCGCCGCTACGCGATCGGCTTCTTCGGCTCCGCGATCCCGCTGTTCTTCCTCGGCTGCGCGGCCGGGTACTGGGCCGTGAACCAGCTGGTCCCGGTCCTGCTGAGCTTCACTCCGCAGTCCGAGCAGGTCGAGCAGCTGATCAGCTACGACGAGTACCTCTCGCTCCTGGTCAAGACCATGCTCGCCTTCGGCATCGCCTTCGTGGTGCCGGTGGTGATGGTGCTGCTGAACTTCATGGGCATCATGCGCGGGCGGACGATGCTCAAGGGATGGCGCTGGATCATCTTCGTCAGCTTCGCCTTCACCGCGGTGATGGTGCCGACCCCCGAGCCGATCACCCTGATCGCGATGTCCGCCGCGATCGCGAGCCTGTTCTTCGGCGCGATCCTCATCGCGATCCTCCACGACCGCCGTGCGGACAAGCGACGCGGCGACGAGGACCTCGACGACGACGAGGCCAGCCGGATCGACGACGACGTCGAGGCGATCGACGGTCCCTCCCGGCTCGACGAGCCCGACGAGGGCGGCCGGTGAGCAGACTCCGCGTCGGCCTGCTCGCGAACCCCACCGCAGCCCAGGGCACCGCCCATCGGGTCGGGCGACAGGTGGGCCATCTGCTCCACCTCGCGGGCATCTCGGTGGTGGACCTCTCCGGTCCCAGCGCCCATGTGGCCCGCGCCCGGGCCGAGGAGGTGCGCGACTCGCTCACCGCGCTCGTCGTCGTCGGCGGTGACGGGACCGTCTCCCTCGGCGCAGAGATCGTGGCCGGCACCCCGGTGCGGCTCGGGATCGTGCCCGCCGGCAGCGGCAACGACTTCGCCCGTGCGCTGGGACTGAGCATCAACGATCCCGAGGAGTCCACGCGCGCGCTGCTGCACGCGCTGTCGCGTCCGGTGGTGACGATCGACGCGATCGAGCTGACCGCCACGGGGGAGCATGCGCTGCCGCACCGCTCCCTCGCGCTCGGCAACGTGAACCTCGGCTTCGACGCCCTGGTCAACGCACGGGCCAACGGTTCGTCGACCGGACACACCATGCGCTACACCGCGGCCGTGCTGCGGGAGCTGCCCACCTTCACCCCGCTGCCCTACTGGCTCGAGATCGACGGCGGCGAGCGGATCGAGCTCGATGCGCCGCTGCTGTCGCTGTGCAGCTCGGGCGTCTACGGCGGCGGGATGCGGATGGCACCGGACGCGCGCATCGACGACGGCCAGCTGGAGCTGGTGAGCGTCGAGGGCCTGGGACGACGCGGCCTCCTGCGCTTCTTCCCCCGGGTCTTCAAGGGCACCCACACCACCGTCGAGGGCGTGCGCATCCGCCCCGTGCGGGAGGTGACCGTCGGGCTGCGCCACGGGAGGTCGCTCCGCGCCTACGCCGACGGCGAGGCCCGCTCGCTGCTGCCGATCACCGCACGGGTGCTCCCGGGCGCCGTGCGGCTGCTCGCGGATCTCTCCGCGCTGCGCGGCGAGAGGGCGGTCGACGGGGGAGCGCAGTGAGCACGCCGGCGGAGCGGTACGCGGCCTGGGCGGACGAGGCGCGCCGGGCCGGCTCCGAGCTCACCGCCTTCACCGATCGGTACGACTTCGCCCTCGACGACTTCCAGCTCGCGGGTGGCCGCGCGCTCGAGGACGGCAGCTCGGTGCTCGTGGCCGCGCCGACCGGGGCCGGCAAGACCGTCGTCGGCGAGTTCGCCGTCCACCTCGCCCTGTCCCGGGGCCTGAAGGTCTTCTACACCGCGCCGATCAAGGCGCTGTCGAACCAGAAGTTCGGCGAGCTCGTCGACTGGCTCGGCGCGGACCGCGTCGGACTGCTCACGGGGGACACCTCGATCCGCCCCACCGCCGAGGTGGTGGTGATGACCACCGAGGTGCTGCGGAACATGCTGTACGCGGACTCCGACCTGCTGGACGGGCTCGGCTTCGTGGTCATGGACGAGGTGCACTACCTCGCCGACCGTCTGCGAGGACCGGTGTGGGAGGAGGTCATCATCCACCTGGACGCCGCCGTGCAGCTGGTCGCGCTCTCGGCGACGGTCTCCAACGCCGAGGAGTTCGGCGCCTGGCTCCAGGAGGTGCGCGGCCGCACCGAGATCATCGTCTCCGAGACCCGTCCCGTGCCGCTGTGGCAGCACGTGATCGTCGGCGAGGAGCTGCTGGACCTCTTCGTCGATGCCGAGGGGGAGGCCGTCGTCTCCCACGGCCCCGGTGCCCGCGCCGACCGACAGGTCAACCCCGAGATCGAACGGATCACCTCCTTCTCCCTCCCCGTGGACGAGCGCCGCGGGGGCGAGCGGGGGCGCGGCTACCGAGGCCGTAAGGGCACCCGGGGCCGTCACCGGCCCCGCGGCGCCGGTCGCCACGGTCCGCCCCGCGGCGGCGAGAGGGGAGGGGACCGGCACGGCCCCGGCCACGAGCGCCCGGGCGGCGACGGCTCCCGGCACGACGGCGGGGGCCGCCATGGCGGCGCTTCGCGCGGAGGTCCCGGCCCGGCGGCGCGCCCGATGCGCCGCCCCGAGGTCGTCGAGCTGCTCGACGACGCAGCCCTGCTGCCCGCGATCATGTTCATCTTCTCCCGCGCCGGCTGCGAGGGCGCCGTCCAGCAGTGCGCCCGCGCCCGCCTTCGACTGACCGACGATCAGGAGCGCCGCGACATCCGCGCCGTCCTCGACGAGCGACTCGCCGAGATCGGTGTCGAGGACGAGGAGGTGCTGGGCCTGCCTGCCTTCCGCCGCGCGGTCCTGGACGGCTACGCCGCCCACCACGCCGGGATGCTGCCCCTGCTCAAGACCGTCGTCGAGGAGCTCTTCGCACGGGGCCTGCTCAAGGTCGTCTTCGCCACCGAGACCCTCGCGCTCGGCATCAACATGCCGGCCCGCTCGGTCGTGCTGGAGAAGCTCGTGAAGTTCAACGGGGTCGAGCACGCCGATCTCACCCCGGGGGAGTACACGCAGCTCACCGGCCGCGCCGGACGGCGCGGCATCGACACCGAGGGGCACGCGGTGATCGTCGGAGGGCCGCGCTTCGACGCCTCGGCCGCGGCCTCCCTGGCCTCCCGCCGCACCTATCCGCTGCGTTCCGCCTTCCGGCCCACGCCGAACATGGCCGTGAACCTGCTGGACCGCTTCGACCTCGCCCGCGCCCGCGAGACCCTCGAGACGAGCTTCGCACAGTTCCAGGCCGATCGCTCCGTGGTGGGCCTCGCGCGGCGCGCCCGCGAGCTCGAGGACACCGTGGAGGACTACCGTGCCGCGGTCACCTGCGAGCTCGGCGACCTGCTCGAGTACGCGGAGATCCAGGAACGGATCACCGCGCGGGAGAAGGAGCTCTCCCGTGCCCGTGCCGCCGCGGACCGCGACCGCACCCGCACCGTCCTCGCCGACCTCCGCCGCGGCGAGATCATCGCGCTGCCCGGCGGGAAGCGCCGCGGCTACGCCGTGGTGCTGGACGTGGACCGCCACGTGCTCGGCGGACCGCAGGTCGACCTGCTGGACACCGACGGCCGGCGGCGCAGCCTCCGTCCCGGGGACGTGCCCTCGCCGCCCGCGGTCATCGACACCCTCCGCCTGCCGCGCCAGGAGGCGCTGGGCAGCGGGAAGGTGCGCAAGGACACCGCCGCCGCGCTGCGCCAGCGCCTGGCAGGTCAGGACGACGACGCCCGCCGGGAGGTGCGCCGCCGCGCAGGCCGCACACCCTCGACCGCGGCCGAGGACGCCCAGCTCCAGGAGCTGCGCGCCCGGCTGTCCGCGCATCCCTGCGCCGGCTGCCCCGACCTCGAGTCGCATCTGCGCTGGGTGGGGCGCTGGCGCACGTCCCGCGGCGAGCTCGAAGGCGTCCAGCGCCGCATCAGCGGCCGCACCAGCAGCCTCGCCCGCCGCTTCGACCGCCTCACCGACCTGCTCCTCGAGCTCGGCTATCTCGAGCACTCCGGCGAGCATGGCGAGGAGCTCGTGCCCACCGCGAGCGGGCTGAGGCTGCGTCGGCTCTTCAGCGACCGCGACCTGCTCATCGCGCAGTGCCTCGAGCACGGGACCTGGGAGGGGCTCGACGCGCCGGGGCTCGCCGCCGTCGTCTCCGCCGCGGTGCACGAGTCGCGACGCGACGACCGCGCCCCGGAGCTGATCCCCGATCCCGCCGTCGGCGCCGCGCTCGAGGCCTCCGGACGCCTCGCCGCCGAGCTGCAGTCCGCCGAGGCGCGCCACGGCATCGACCCGACCGTCCCGCCGGATCCGGCGATCTCCGCGATCGTGCACCGGTGGGCGCGGGGCGCGCATCTCGCCGCCGCGCTGGAGGGCAACGACCTGCCGCCCGGCGACTTCGTGCGCCACTGCCGCCAGGTGATCGACCTGCTCGACCAGCTCACCGCCGATGAGCGCCTCGGCGACACCGCGCGCGCCGCGATCCACGGGGTGCGTCGCGGCCTCGTCGCCCAGGAGATCGGCCGATGAGCGTTCTCCCAGGGGGAGCGAGGAGGATGAGCCGTGTGAGTGCCCAGAATCAGCCCGCAGGGACCCCTGCGCCCCCCGCTCCGCCGGTCCTCTACACCGGGATCGTGCTGTACAGCGCCGACGATCCCGAGGCCTCGGCGATGCTGGTGGCCGACGGGCTGATCGCGTGGACCGGTCCCGAGGACAGCGCACAGGTGCTCCATCCGGACGTCGAGCGGGTGGAGGCGACCGGATGCCTGGTCACGCCGGGCTTCGTCGACGCCGCCGCGACCGGGGACGGCACCGCCCCCGATCCCGCCGAGGATGCCGCGGCGGCCGCGCACGGGATCGTGCTGCGCCTGCCCGGTCCGACCGGTCGGCGCGAGGGCGTGCAGGTCATCGCCCCTCTCACCGAGGCCGCCGACTACCTTGCCCTCGTCAGCGACGGGACACCGCTTGCCTTCGGCTCCTCGGGACGTCCCGAGGCCGCCGATCCCTGGTCCTGGGTGCGCGCCGCCACGCGCACCGCCCCGGCCGCGCAGCGGATCAGCGACCGCGCCGCCTTCCTCGCCGCCAGCCGTGGCGGGCAGCGGGTCGCGGGGAACCGGCATCCCGGCACGCTGCGCACCGGTCTGCCGGCGACCTTCGTGCTGTGGGAGCCGTGGGACCTCACGGTCCGCTCGCTCGCCGAGCGGGTCGAGACCTGGTCCACCGACCCTCGCTCCCGCACCCCGCTCCTGCCCGATCTGGACCAGGGCACCCCGCGAGCCCTGCGCACCGTCGTCGACGGGTGCGTGGTCCACGACGAGCTCGGCGGGGACGCCCCGTGAGCTCCACCGTCCGCACCACCGCCGCGCGGGCCCGCACCGCGCGCGGACGCCGCCCGCGCGAGGAGTACGAGGCCACGCCGTGGCCGGTCGCGCTCGGCTGTGCCCTGCTCGGCGGCTTCTGCGCGCTGCTCGCCTTCCCGCCCTACGACCTGTGGATGCTGCTCCCGGTGGGGATCGCGCTGCTCTGCGGAGGGCTGCTGGTGCGCTCGGCATGGCTCGCCGGCCTCGTCTCCCTGCTGTGGGGCCTGGCCTTCTTCGTGCCGCTGACCGAATGGGCCAGCACCTACGCGGGTTCGGCGCCCTGGCTCGCTCTCGGTGTGTTCGAGGCGCTGTACATCGTGCTCTTCGGTCTCGCGGCCCGCGCCGTGATGGTGCGCCGCGGGCTGTGCGCCTCGAGCGCTCTCGTCGTCTCCGCCCTCTGGGTCGGTGTCGAGTCGCTGCGCGGCACCGCCCCCTGGGGCGGTCTGAGCTGGGGCGCCAGCGGCTTCGCCCTCGCGGACTCGCCGCTGCTGCACCTCGCGCCGTGGATCGGGATGGCCGGGCTCGCGCTCGTCGTCGCCCTGCTGGGACAGCTCCTGCTGCTCGGCGCGCTCGCCCTGCTGGGCCGCCGGCACCGGGGGCTGACCGGCTTCTCGGGCGTGTGGCCCTGCGCGATCGCGGTGGCCGCCGTGCTCGCCACCGTGGTCGTCCCCCATCCCGTCAACCGCGCCCCTGCCGACCGGCCCTCGATGACCGTCGCCGCCGTGCAGGGATCGATGGGGGAGATCGACCCCGTCAGCTACACCATGCCGGACGACGTCTTCGACAACCACCTCGCCGCCTCCCGCACCGCGGTCGACCAGGCGCGCGCCGACGGCACGGAGCTCGACCTCGTGGTCTGGCCCGAGGACTCCACCGGCTACGACCCGCGCCAGGACCCCTACCTGTCCTCCCTGCTGGCCTCCCTGGCCGAGGACGCCGACGCGCCCGTCCTGGTCGGCACCCAGGTCCCGGTGGGGGAGACCCAGCGGTGGAACCAGTCGGTGCTGATCACCCCCGAGGGCGAGACCCCGTATGCGTACTCGAAGCGCCACCCGGTGCCCTTCGGCGAGTACATCCCGCTGCGCGACGTCTTCAGCCGTCTCACCGACAAGGTCGACCTGGTCTCCCGCGACATGCTCCCGGGAGAGGAGGTCGGCACGATGGACCTCGCCGAGCTGGGCCAGGGCGAGGGCACCGTCGGGCTGCTGATCTGCTTCGAGATCGCCTACGAGTCCCTCGTGCAGGACGTCGTCGACGACGGCGCCGAGGTGATCGTCGTGCAGTCCAACAACGCGCTGTTCGGCGACTCGGACGAGGCGATCCAGCAGCTCGCCCAGGCCAGGGTGATGTCAGTCCTCTCCGGGCGCAGCGTCGTGCACGTCTCGACCGTCGGCCATTCGGCGATCTACAGCCCCGAGGGCCGACAGATAGATTTCGTGGATCACTGGGAGCAGGGCACGATGGTCGCCGACGTGCCGCTGCGCACGGGGTCGACGCCGGCGGTCGCCGCCGGGCCGTGGATCGCGATCGGGATCTCGGCGCTGGGCCTCGCAGGTCTCGCGGCCGCGCTGTCCTCCCGGCGACGAGCCCTGTCCCGTCCTGCACGCCGCGGCTGAGCCCGCTCCGCCGGGCCCACGTCGTACGCCAGTCCCCCCGCCCGACACCTCTGAGCCGTATCCCGTCGAGGAGACCGATGACCCACCCCTCCACCGCGCCGCACACCTCCACGCTCGTGGTGATCCCCACCTACGACGAGCGCGAGGCCCTGCCGGGAACCCTCGAGCGGCTGCGGCGCGCGGTGCCCGCCGCGCACGTGCTCGTGGTGGACGACTCCTCGCCGGACGGCACGGGGGAGTGGGCGGAGGAGGTCGCAGCGAGGGACGAGGCGGTCCACGTGCTGCACCGGGCCGGGAAGCAGGGCCTGGGCCCCGCCTATCTGGCGGGCTTCGCCTGGGGTCTCGAGCGCGGCTACGAGCTGCTCGTCGAGATGGACGCCGACGCCTCGCACCGCCCCGAGCAGCTGCCGGGCCTGCTCGAGGCCGTGCGCCGCGGGGCGGACCTCGCGATCGGGTCCCGCTGGGTGCCCGGCGGCGCGGTCCACGACTGGCCGGCCCGGCGGCGCCTGCTGTCCCGGGGCGCGAACCTCTACGTCCGAGCGCTGATGGGGCTCGGCGTGGCCGATGCGACCGCCGGCTTCCGCGTCTTCCGCGCCGAGATGCTGACCCGCCTCATGGACGGGGAGATCGCCTCGCAGGGCTACTGCTTCCAGGTGGACATGACGCGTCGGGCCCGCGATCTCGGCGCTGTGATCGTGGAGGTGCCGATCGACTTCGACGAGCGCACGGAGGGCGCGAGCAAGATGTCCTCCGCGATCGTCCGGGAGGCGCTCGTGAAGGTCACCCTCTGGGGACTCGCACGCCGCGCCCAGGGGCTTCGCAAGGCCCTGCGCTAGTCTGGCGGGGTCGTCGCACAGGAAGGGAACCGCCGTGACGAGCTCGCCCCACAGCACCCCGGGGGCCTCCGGCCGCCCGACCGACCCCGCCGCCCGCCGCCGCTCCCGTCGCGCCGGCGCGGTGCCGATCGCGATCGTCGTCGTGGGCCTGATCGAGCTCGCGATCCTGGTGCTGATCGGCGTGAACACGAGCCTGTGGTGGTCCGTGCTGATCGTCGTGGTGGGCTGGCTGGTGGGCGTCGCGCTGCTGGTCGCCGCCGGGCAGCAGTCCTTCGTGCGACTGCGCTCCCTGGTCCGTGCCGTGCGCGGCAGCGGCGACGTCCAGAAGCACCTCTCCCGCCCCGCGTTCACGCTGCTCTCGGCGCTGCTGTTCTTCTTCCCCGGCCTGCTCACCGACCTCGCCGCGCTCGTGCTGCTGCTCACCCCGGTGCAGCGGCGCACGGTGGCCGCGATGGGACTGGGCAGCGGGGCCGAGCAGGCCCGGACCGTGCTCTACCGCCGCTCGGGAAGCGGCGTGATCGACGGGGAGATCATCGTCGAGAACCGTCGCACCGGCCGGTCCGACGGGTCGACCGGCACCGGGCAGGACGGGCGCCCCGTCCCGCCCACCATCACGCAGGACCCGACCTCCCCGGAGTGACCTCGCGCCGGGTGTCCCGCCGTCGGCGCGCCCGCAGCACGAAGGCTTCGGGCACGAGGAGAGCCCCCGCCCCGCCGAGTCGGCGGAACGGGGGCTCCTGGGCGTCCGGGGCACCGCGAGGTGCCGTGAGGACGTGCGCTCAGAGGTTCCGGCGCTGGTGCAGCTTGCCGGCGCGCAGCAGGTCGAGGCGCTGGTCCAGGAGCACCTGGAGGTCCTCCTCGCTGCGCCGCTCGAGGAGCATGTCCCAGTGGGTGCGCACGGGCTTGCCGGGCTTCTCCTCGGGCTTCTCGTGGTCGCGCAGCACCGCGGTCGCGCCGCAGCGGCACTCCCAGACGGCGGGGACGTCGGCCTCGACGGAGAAGGGGAGGACGATGTGGTGGCCGTTGGGGCAGTCGTAGACGGCCTCCTGGCGCGGTGCGGCGAGGACGCCCTCGTCGGTCTCCATGGAGAGGGAGCCCAGTCGGGTGCCTCGCAGGCTGCGGCTGTTCATGCGGTTCTCGCTTCCTGCCGGGGTACGGGGGCCGGGCGGCGGACCGCCCGGGAGTCAGTGGGGTGATGCGGGGCGACACCCTGGGGTGTCAACGCCTGCGGGGCCGGAACTGTTCCCGGATGCTGCACGGCCCTCGCGGGTCAGGCGCCGTCGAGGAGCTCGGAGAGCAGGTCGACGCGATTGGTGATGATACCATCCACGCCCTTGACCAGCAGATCCTGCATGGTCACGGGGTCGTCGACGGTCCAGACGTGCACCTCGCAGCCTGCATGGTGCGCGGCCGCGATCGCCGACTCCGTGACCACCGGGATCCCCCCGTAGGTCTGCGGCACCTGGAGCGCGCCGTAGGGGGCCAGGAGCCGGTCGGTCACGGACAGCGGCGCCTCGAGCGCTCGGGCGGCGACGAACCGTCCGATCACGCCGCGGGAGGGGCTGCGCACCGCGGTGGTCCCGGTCGCGGCGCGCAGCGTCGCGAGGGTGCGGCGCACGACTGCGCCGTCGAAGCCCGCGATGCAGACCCGGTCCGCGCTGCGGGTGCGGGCGATGGCCGCGACGGCGGGCCCGATCGCCGACGCGGTCTTGACGTCGATGTTGATCGGGACCTCGTCGAAGGCGTCCAGCACGTCCTCGAGCATCGCCGGCGGGTCCCCGCCGTGGAGGCGGACCGCTCCCGCCTCGGCGGCCGTGAGGTCCTCGATGCGGCGCGGATCGCCGGCCACCCGTGCGAGGTCCTCGTCGTGGATGGCCAGGGCGAGTCCGTCCCGGGTCGCGCGGGTGTCGGTCTCGAGCATGTCCGCCCCGGCGTCGAGTGCGGCGCGGAAGGCGCCGAGCGTGTTCTCCGCCGCGTCGAGCGCGAGGCCGCGGTGGGCGATGCGGCGGGGGCGCGGGCCGGGCAGGAAGCGTGACGGCGCCGCGCGGCGCCCCTCACTGCTGCTGGTCGATGAGGGCATCCTCTTCCTCCTCGTCCTGTCCCCGGCGGCGTGCGTGGATCGCCCGACGGGGACGGTGGTCTGTGGTGTCGCGAGGTCCCCTCGCGCTGCGGGCGGCGGTGCCCTGCCCCGCTGCGGCGCCGGCGGGGCTGTCGGGGAGCGGTCCCGCCGGTGCGGCGAGGTCGCCGTCGCGGGCGTCCGCGTCCGCTCCGGTCGTCCCGGAGGTCTCCGCGCCTCGGAGCGCCTCGGACTCCTGAGCCGCCCCGGCCTCGTCCGCGGCGAGGTCCTGGAACTGTCGTCGCAGACGGAAGACCAGGGCTCCCGGGAAGAAGAGCGCGAAGATCCACCACTGGAAGGCGTAGGAGAGGTGGGGGCCGAGTCCGGTCTCCGGCGCGGGCAGGGCCTCCGGTGTCGCGACCGCGGGGTCCTCTGCGACGAGCTCACCGAAGGCTCCGATGACCAGGGCGTCCTGCGCGAGCCCGAGCTGTTCCGCGACCTGCGTCGGGTTCACGGAATGCGCCTGGCCCTCGGGCGGGACCCGGTCCAGCACCGGTTCGGCGGTGCGCAGGCGCGCGGTCACGGTGGTCTCGTCCGACGGCACGGGCGGGGGATCGGCGGGAGCGGAGGCCTCGGAGTCCTCCCTGACCCAGCCCCGGACGACGAGCAGCGTGGTGCCGTCCTCGGTGCGGAACGGGGCGAGCTGCCAGAATCCGACCTCGCCGCCGAAGTGGCGGTTGCGGACGTAGATCACGCAGCCCGGCTCGGTGCAGTAGCTGCCCCGCATCAGCACCGGGGTCCACTCCCGGTCGCCCGCGAGGGGAGCGGCAGGATCGGGCAGGGCCTCGGCGAGAGGGACGGGAGCGGCGTCGTAGTTCGCCTCGATCACGGCGGCACGGTCACGCTTGTCCTCGAAGCGGCCGTACTGCCACATCCCGAGGGACACGCAGACCCCGGCGAGCAGCAGCACGACGACGAGCCCGAGGAGGGTGTCGCGCGAGAAGAGGATGCTGCGGCGGGCGGAGCGGTCGGTCATCCGTGATCCGGTGCCGCGGCGCCCGTCCCGTGCTCAGTGCCCGTCGCGCCGTGGTCGCCGGGAAGTGCGGCACCGCCCAGATGACCCGCCTGCTCGGTGAGCACGCCGGTGAGATCCTCGATCCCGAACCGGACCATCTGCACGAAGAGCACCGCGGTCGCCGCGGCGAGCAGCAGGCCGAGCGCCGTCGCGGTGATGGTCAGGCCCAGTCGCAGTCGCGGCCGATCCTTGCGCGGGGGTGCGGGCGGGAAGCCGTAGTCCTCGTCCTCGAGATGGTTGTGGGTCCACATCCCGGGGTTCAGGACCGCGACCGGGTACTGCTCGACCCGCGCCCGGGGGCGGGCGCCGCTGGCGGGGACGTCCTCGGAGTCCTGCAGCGGCGCGTCGCCCCGGGCAGCGGGCCGGTCGTGCGGCCAGAGCCTCCACCCGGCCGGCACCGGCCCCCAGGAGGGGCCGGGCCGGAAGTCCGCCGGAGGGACCCACCCGTCGTGCGGGGGCTCGGGCCAGCTCGGCGGCGGGTTGAAGCGCTGGGAGGAGGTCACGCAGGGACGTCCCAGGAGTAGGTGTCGGCGCGGGAGTCGAACTCGAAGGTGTTGCCGCCTGCGCGCTTGACGTCGAACAGCATCGTCATCGTGTACTCGTCGCCGGCCTTGAACCCGTCCTCGGGGGTGAAGCTCACGCCGGAGCCCTTGAGGCCGAAGCTCTCCGTGGCGGGCTCGACCCCGCCGCCGTAGGGGGTCTTCACCGTGAACTGGAACGGGTTCAGGCTCTCGAACGTCCCCTCGGTGACGGTGAGCTTCGCCGTGGCCACGAGGTAGTCGCCCTGCTCGCCGGGCTCGACGGTGCCGCCGTACTCCCGCTCGAGCTGATCGGCGGGGACGTAGGCCAGGTGCACGGCCATGGTGCCGGTGCCGTCGGGGCCGACGATGTCGACCGGCGTCGCGGAGGGGTCGATCGTGGCGAGATCCGTGGGGGTCGGCTGGGGCTCGTCCGCGCCCTCCTCCTCGGTGGTCTCCTCCTCGGTCGTGGCCTCGTCGGAACCCTCGCCGTCGGTGGTCTGCTCCTCGCTGGTGGTGCTTCCGCCGCCGGTCGGCTCGTCGCCGCCCCGGTTCAGCAGCACGACGCCGCCGACGATCGCCGCGATCAGCGCGAAGATCAGCAGGATGATGCAGCCCACCCACCAGAAGCGCTGGAAGATGCCCTTCTTCGGCGGCTCGGCACCGGTGGAGGCGGTCCAGGCTGCGCCGGAGTCGGTCGACGGCGAGCCCTGCCCGTAGCCCTGCGCGGGGGAACCGGGGCCGTAGCCCTGGGAGGGCGAGCCCTGGCCGTAGCCCTGCGCCCCGTAGTCCGCCGGGGACGCCTGCCCGTAGCCCTGCGCCGCATCGCCCTGTCCGTAGCCCTGCGCGGCATCGCCCTGGGACTGCCCGTAGCCCGGTGCGGGCGAGCCCTGGCCGTAGCCCTGAGAGGCATCGCCCTGAGGCTGCCCGTAGTCCGGGGCGGAGGGGGCTGCGCCGTCGGCGGAGCCCTGAGCGGCGTACGCGCCGGCTCCGGCGGCCGCACCGCCGGCCACGGCGCCACCTGCCGCCGCCGCGCCCCAGCCCGCGCTGCCGCCCGTGCTCTGCTCCTCCGAGCCGGGGGCCGTGCCCTGCGCAGAGGACGGCGCGGCGGTCTCGTAGGGAGTCTGCTGTGCGAGGTCGGCCTCCAGATCAGGACCCGTGTACTCGGCGGTCTCCGAGGCACCCTCGGTCGCTCCGCCGGTGCGGGGATCGGTGCCCGCGAGGTGGGTCGCGTCGTCCTCCTCGCGAGGATCGGTGCCTGCGACATGGGTCGCGTCGTCACCGGCGACCGAGGTCTCGGGCGAAGCCTCCTGCCCGGGCTCCGCCGCGTGGCGCCCGCGCGGGGCGTCGCCGGTCGCGGCGGCAGGCGGCGCGGCATCGCCGACGGCAGCATCGGACGCCTGCGCGTCGGCCCCCGACGTGTCGGACCCGGAGGCGTCCGACGACGGGGCGTCGCTCTGCGCGGGCTCGGCGGCGGCGGGTGCGGCGCCGTAGGGGTTCATCGCGCCGTACCGGTCCGTCGAGCCCTCCGCGGCAGGAGCCGCGTCGGGGCCGGAGGACGGTGCACTGGCGGGTGCAGCGCTGCCGGCGACACCGGTCGCGGCGGCGTCGCCCGCGGCCCCGGCATCCGTGGTCACGGGCTGCTCCGGCTGGGCCGCGACATGCGTCCGGCCGCCGTCACCGGAGACGAGCCGCGTCGCATCGTCCTCGGCGGGCGCCGCGTCCTGAGCGGGCGCCGCCTGCTCCGCGGGGGCCTGCTGCTCTGCCGGGGTCGCAGGGGCGTCCTCCGCGGACACCCAGAAGTTCCAGCCCTCCGGGGCGGGGCCCCAGGAGGGATCCGGCTGCCAGCCGGGAGGCGGGCTCCACTGCGGGTCGTCGATCGGCCAGTTCGGCGGAGGATTGAAGCGATAGGCCATCGGAGGCACCTTCCGGAGCTGTGGGCGGGGCCGGGTCCCCCCTCGGGTCCCGACACTCTCTCGCCCCGTATCGTAGAGCACACACCCATCTCCGGGCGGCGACGCCACCGCATGACGAGGTAATCGCGCCCGCCGTCCCCACATGAAGGAGTCCGCATGACCGAGAGCACCCCCGAGCCCCGCAGCGTCCTGGTCACGGGAGGGAACCGGGGCATCGGCCGGTCGATCGCCGAGGAGTTCCTGCGCCGGGGCGACAAGGTCGCGGTCACCAGCCGCTCCGGGACCGGCGGCCCCGAGGGCGCTCTCACCGTCGCCGCCGACGTCACCGACGGCGACAGCCTCAGCGCCGCGATCAAGGCCGCCGAGGCCGAGCACGGCCCCATCGAGGTGCTCGTGGCGAACGCCGGCATCACCGACGACCAGCTGCTGCTGCGCATGAGCGACGAGTCCTTCGAGACGGTGCTCGACACCAACCTCACCGGCGCGTTCCGCACCGTGCAGCGGGTCATCAAGTCGATGGTCCGCAAGAAGAAGGGCCGCATCGTGCTGATCAGCTCGGTCGTGGGGCTCTACGGCTCGCCCGGTCAGGTCAACTACGCGGCCTCGAAGTCGGGACTGGTCGGCATCGCCCGCGCGCTCACGCGCGAGCTCGGCTCCCGCGGCATCACCGCGAACGTCGTCGCCCCGGGCTACATCGACACCGAGATGACTCAGCAGCTCACCGAGGACCTCCAGTCCTCCTACCGGGCGGCGATCCCGGCAGGTCGCTTCGCGGACCCCGAGGAGGTCGCACGCGTGGTGGCGTTCGTCGCGAGCGACGATGCGGCGTACATCTCCGGCGCCGTCATCCCCGTCGACGGCGGCCTCGGCATGGGACACTGATCCCCGACCAGACCCGCTCGACCGCGAAGGTGTGAACCCACCCCGATGTCCTCCTCCGACCCCGCCAGTCGTCTGCTGCTCCTGATGCGCCACGGCAAGGCGGAGAACAGCGCCGGCCAGTCCGATCACGAGCGTGCGCTGGCCGAGCGCGGGCAGTCCCAGGCCCGTCTGGTGGGGGAGTACCTCGCCGCGCAGAACGTGCAGGTCTCCCGCGTGCTGGTCTCGGACTCCACCCGCACGAAGCAGACCTGGGAGGCGGTCCGCTCGCAGATGCCGGACTTCGACGGCTCGGTCACCGAGCACGAGGAGATCTACACCGGCGGCCCTGCGGAGCTGCTCTCGCTGGTGCACGGCGTCGACCCGGAGCACGCGGTGGTGATGGTGATCGGTCACGAGCCGACGATCTCCTCGCTCAGCGCGCTGCTGGCGGACGACGAATCCGACGCGGGCGCCGCGGCGCAGGCGCGGATCGGGATGCCGACCGGCGCCATGGCGGTGCTCTCCGGTCCTCTGGCGGACTGGGAGACCCTCTGCGAGGACGCGCTCACGCTCCACACGATCGTCCGCCCCTGAGGCGATCCGGCCCTCCGGCCGACCTCGGCCGACAGCGCAGCGCCCGCCCCACCGACGCGGTGGCGCGGGCGCCGTGCTGCGGGGCGAGGAGTCAGCGCGCGGCCGCGGCCTCCAGGTGGGGCCAGGCATCCAGCAGCGAGTCCCCGTGCAGGACCACGTCGGCGATCTCGCGCAGCGCGGGCTTCGCCCGGAACGCGATGCCGGTGCCCGCGGCGCCGAGCATCTCCCGGTCGTTCGCGCCGTCGCCCACCGCGACGATCCGCGCGGCGGGGACGCCGTGCCGCTCGGCGAGCTCCTCGAGGGTGCGCCGCTTCGCGGCCCCGTCGATGATCGGCCCGGAGACCTTCCCGGTGAAGCGCCCCTCGACGATCTCGAAGCGGTTCGCGCGGACGTGGTCGATCCCGGCCTCGGCCGCGAGAGGGTCGATCACCTCATGGAACCCGCCGGAGACCAGCGCGGTCACCCAGCCCGCCGCCGACGCGCGTCGCACCAGCACGAGCGCCCCCGGGGTCGGCACGAGCGAGGAGCGGACGGTGGCGAGCACCGACTCGTCGAGCCCCTCGAGCAGCGCCACCCGGGCCGTGAGGGAGGCGGTGAAGTCGAGCTCGCCGCGCATCGCCGCGGTGGTGATCTCCTCGACCTCGTCCCGCACCCCGGCGTGCTCGGCGACGAGCTCGATCACCTCCTGGGTGAGGAAGGTCGAGTCGACGTCGGAGACGAGCAGGCCGGTCGCGAGGGAGGTCGCCTGCGTGCTGCGGTGGACTGCGGCGCTCACGGCTCGATGACCGTGCCCTTGCCGATCACCGTGATGCCGGACTCGGTGACCACCCAGCCGCGCGCCCGGTCCTTCTCGGCGTCCAGACCGATCTGGGTGCGGGGCGGGACGATCACGTCCTTGTCGATGATCGCTCGGTGGATCTGGCAGTGCCTGCCCACCGTGACCCCGTCCATCAGCACGGAGTCCGACACGGTCGACCACGAGTTCACGCGCACCCCGGGGGAGAGCACGGAGCTGGAGACGGACGCGCCGGAGACGACCACGCCGGGCGAGATCACGGAGTCCACCGCGGAGCCGACACGGCCCGGGCCCGCATGCACGAACTTCGCCGGCGGCGCGTTGCGATGGCCGGTGAAGGTGGGCCACTTGTCGTTGTACAGGTTGAACACGGGGTGGATCGAGATGAGATCCATGTGCGCGTCGTAGAAGGCGTCCAGGGTGCCGACGTCGCGCCAGTAGTCGCGGTCGCGGTCCGTGGAGCCGGGCACGTCGTTGTGGAGGAAGTCGTAGACCGTCGCATCGCCCGCGGCGACGAAGGAGGGCACGATGTCGCCGCCCATGTCGTGCTTGGAGTCGTCGTCCCCGGCGTCGCGCGTGACCGCCTCGACGAGCGCGTCGGCGTCGAAGATGTAGTTGCCCATCGAGGCGAGGATCGAGGAGGGGTCGTCGGCGAGCCCCTCGGTCACCGTCGGCTTCTCGACGAAGGCCGTGATGGCGGTCGGGTCCTCGGCGTCCGTCTCGATGACGCCGAACTGGTCCGAGTGCTCGATCGGCTGGCGGATCGCCGCGACGGTGCAGGAGCGGCCGGCGGCGACGTGCGCGTCGAGCATCTGCGAGAAGTCCATCCGGTAGATGTTGTCGGCGCCGACGACGACCACGTACTCCGGCTTCTCGTCATGGATGAGGTTCAGCGACTGGGCGATCGCGTCGGCGCTGCCGCGGAACCAGTGCTTGCCCATCCGCTGCTGCGCCGGGACCGGGGCGACGTAGTTGCCCAGCAGCGAGCTCATCCGCCAGGTCTGCGCGATGTGCTTGTCCAACGAGTGCGACTTGTACTGGGTCAGCACCACGATCTTGAGGTAGCCGGAGTTGACGATGTTGGACAGGGCGAAGTCGATGAGACGGTAGATGCCGCCGAACGGCACTGCGGGCTTTGCCCGATCGAGGGTCAGCGGCATCAGCCGCTTCCCCTCGCCGCCGGCGAGGACGATGGCGAGGACCTTTTTGGACGACATGGTGCGAGGATAGTCCAATCGTGGCACTCGTCACGCACATCCCGGGAGCGTGGACGGACCGGACGGAACGGACATATCCGCCCGCACGAGGCGCCCTCCACGCCGTGGCACGAAGGAGAAGGAATCCCCATGCGCGTCGATCTGCTCACCAAGGAGTACCCCCCGGAGGTCTACGGCGGTGCCGGGGTGCACGTCGCCGAGCTGACCACGGTGCTGCGCCCGCACATCGACGTGCGGGTGCGCGCCTTCGGCGCCGAGCGCGAGGAGGAGGGCACCACCTCCTACACCACGCCCGCGGAGCTCGAGGGCGCCAACGCCGCCCTGTCCACCCTCGGCACCGATCTGCTGATCGCCGCGGACTGCGGCGGCGCGGACCTTGTCCACTCCCACACCTGGTACGCGAACTTCGCCGGGCACGTCGCCTCGCTCCTGCACGGGGTGCCGCACGTGCTCTCCGCCCACTCCCTCGAGCCGCTGCGTCCCTGGAAGGCCGAGCAGCTCGGCGGCGGCTACCGCGTCTCCTCCTTCGCCGAGCGCACCGCCTACGAGGGCGCCGCCGGGGTGATCGCGGTCTCCGCCGGGATGCGCGAGGACATCCTGCGCGCCTACCCCTCGGTCGATCCGGCGACGGTCCACGTCGTCCACAACGGCATCGACATCGACGCCTGGGCCCCGAACCCCGAGACCTCCGCGCTCACCGCCCGGGGCATCGATCCCGAGGCCCCCACGATCGTGTTCGTCGGCCGGATCACCCGCCAGAAGGGCCTGCCGTACTTCCTGCGCGCCGTGCGGGAGCTGCCGGCGGAGTACCAGGTGGTGCTCTGCGCCGGCGCCCCGGACACCCCGGAGATCGCGAAGGAGGTCGACTCCCTGGTCACCGAGCTCTCCGCGACCCGCGCCGGCGTCCACCTGATCACCGAGATGCTGCCCCGTCACGAGCTCACCCAGATCCTCACCCACGCGACCACCTTCGTGTGCCCGAGCGTGTACGAGCCGCTCGGGATCGTGAACCTCGAGGCGATGGCGTGCGGGATCCCCGTGGTCGCCTCCGCGACCGGCGGGATCCCCGAGGTCGTCGCCGACGGGGAGACCGGCTATCTGGTCCCGATCGACCAGGTCGCCGACGGCACCGGCACCCCCGTCGATCCGGAGAGGTTCGTCGGCGACCTGCGCGACGCGCTCGTGCGGATGGTCTCGGACCCGGCGAGGGCGAAGGAGATGGGGGAGGCCTCGCGCCGCCGCGCCGCCGAGCACTTCTCCTGGACCGCGATCGCCGAGCGCACCCTGGATGTCTACCGCACCGTCATCGAGCGGTCCCGCTGAGCACCACAGCGCCGGGCCGGGAGCGCTCAGCCCAGCTCCTCCATCACGATCCGCTCGACCGCCTCGACCAGCGCGGAGCGTGCCGCCTCGTGCAGCTCGTCCAGCAGTCCCCGTCGGGCGAGCGCCTCGGAGAGGTCGATCGTGTGGCCGTGCCCCTCCTCGATCTCGGCGCGGGTGAGCAGCAGGGTGCGGGAGGCGAGCACCAGCAGGTGCGCGGCCGTCCCGTCGACGTGGCGCGGCAGCGCGGTGGGGATCCAGGTGACGGGGATGCGGGCGGCCTCGACGGGCTCCTCGGGCACGAGGTCCAGGTCGACGCTGCCCTCGGCGGTGCGGCGCAGGGTGCGCAGCAGCTCCTCGCGGGCGCTGCCGGAGCTCGCGGCGGGCGGGACCTGTGCGCCGAGCGGCGCCTCGACGTGCACCCAGGTCACGGCCGTGACGTCGCGGCCCTCGACCTCGACCGCGGACAGCACGGGCACCAGCGTGTGATCGGCGATCCCCGCACCGGTGACGACGATCGCCTGCTCGGCCTCGAGCGAGAGCGGGACCACGGGAGGCGGGCCCACGAGTCCCGCGAGACGGCCCGGCGTCGGCAGCACGAGGCGCAGCTGCGCCAGCGGCAGGCGGCGCAGCGCCGTCATCCACTCGAACAGGTCCGTGCCCTCGCCGCTGGGTCCGGTGCGGCCCACGCCGTGGCTCATCCGGGCCGCGTCGTCGGGGCCGAGGTCGCCGCGCAGATAGGCGGCGGTCCACAGCATGAGCACCGCCGCGCGGGGCAGGGCGACGAGGTCCCGGCCGCCGCTCGCGCCGCTCATGAGCCCGCCCCCTCCGCGGAGCTCGACCCGTCGGCGCCGACGAAGACGGCACGCCGCGCGGCGGTGTCCACGGTCTCCAGCCGCACCTGCACCACCGTCCCGACCTCGGCGTCCATCGGCACCCAGGCGGTCACGGGCGGATCGGTCAGCTGCACCTCGACGCGCAGCGGTGCACCGCCGTTGCCGTTCCCGTCCTCGCTGGCCTCCCGTCGCTCGATCACGGTCGCGGAGAAGGTCTCGCCCTCCCAGGTCGCCAGTGCCGCGGTCTCGACGAGCTCACGGGCGGCGCGCTCCAGGTTCCCGGCCTGAGCACCGGTGGTGCGCATCGCCTCGGGGATCTCGCCCAGCGCGGCCAGGAGCGCCTCCGAGGGGCGCCGGCCCCGGGCATGGTCCAGGCAGACCAGCAGCACGAACCGGTCCACGAGCCGGCGCAGCGGCGCGGTGGTGTGCGCGTAGGGCGCCGCGATCGCGGCCTGCGCCGTCTCCTCGGGCAGCTCCTCGGGGCTCGTGAACGCCGCATAGGAGGCGCCGCGGAACAGGGAGGTGGCGAGGTTCAGCAGAGCGAGATGGGCCGGCTCGTGCCAGTCCAGGGAGCGCAGGAACTCGCCGTAGTCGACCTCCTCGCGCCAGGGCACGCCGAGCACCTCGCTCTGGCGGCGGAAGCGGTCCACCGCGCGGGGCTCGGCCGCCGGCATGGTCCGCAGGATCCCGGCGCCGTGCTCGAGCATGAGCTGCGCCGCGGCCATCCCGGTCATGAGGGACAGCTGCGCGTTGGCGTCCTCGATCGGGGCGGGCCGGCGCCAGGTCAGGCGCACGTGGTGGTCCTCGGCGACCACCTCCTGCTCGGGGACGTTCAGGCTCGCCCCGCCGCGGCGGGCCTCGAGCGCGGTGCGCAGCGCACCGATCTCCTGGAGCAGCTCCATCATCGGATGGCCCTCGCCGCGGTCGAGCTGCTCCTGGACCGCGTCGTAGGCGAGCTTCTCCCGGGAACGCACCAGGGCCCGCTCGAGCCCGATAGAGGTGACCTCGCCCTCGGCGTCCAGCAGCAGCTCCCACACGAAGGCGGGCGCGGTCTGCCCGGGCAGCAGGGAGGCGACCCCCTCGGAGAGCACCTCGGGGTGCAGCGGGATGCGGCGGTCCGGCAGGTACAGCGTCTCCCCGCGCCGTCGTGCCTCATGGTCGATCACCCCGTCGAGGTCGGCGAAGAAGGGCACGTCCGCGATCGCGTACAGCACCCGGAAGCCCTCATCGGTGCGCTCGAGGTGCATGGCCTGGTCGAGGTCGGTGGACCTCTCGGGATCCAGCGTCACGAAGGGCACGTCAGTGCGGTCCGTGCGGTCCCCGGAGGGGTCCGACGCGGCGTCCCGCGACGCCGCCTCCTCCGCGGCGGCGAGCACCTCGGAGGGGAACTCGAGCGGCACGTCGCCGTCGTGGTCGGCGAGCAGCGCGTCGATGCCCTCGCGGAGGTCCGCGGCGGCGACCGAGCCGCGCGGCGCGAGCAGGGAGACAGGACGGTGCGGCACGAGGACCTCCAGCAGCTCGGGGTCGGACCCGGCCAGTCTAGGCAGGGGCCGACGCGCCCGGTCCGACCGTCGGGGAACGGGCCGCTCAGGCGATAGGCTCGGGCGCATGTCCGTCGCAGCAGCCTCCCTGACCGATGTCACCGTCACCCGCAGCGGGAAGAAGATCCTCGACGAGGTGTCCCTCCGGATCGGGGAGGGGGAGCGCTGGGCGGTGCTCGGCCCCAACGGCGCCGGCAAGTCGACCCTCGTGCGCCTGCTGTCCGCGCGCATGCATCCCACCTCCGGCGCGGTCGAGATCCTCGGCGAGCGCCTGGGCCGCGTGGACATCTTCGAGCTGCGCCCGCTGCTGGGGCTGGCCAGCCAGGAGCTCGCCGACACCGTCCCGGCCGACGAGACCGCCGAGAACGTCGTGGTCACCGCCGGCTACGGCGTCGTCGGCCGCTGGCGAGAGCGGTACGACGAGGTCGACCTCGAGCGGGCGCGCACCCTGCTGTCCGCCTTCGGCGTCGGCCCCCTCGCCCAGCGGCACTTCGGCACCCTGTCCACCGGCGAGCGCAAGCGCGTGCTCGCCGCGCGCGCGCTCATGACCGACCCTGAGCTGCTGCTGCTGGACGAGCCCGCGGCGGGCCTCGACCTCGGCGGCCGCGAGGCGCTCGTGCGCACCCTGGGCCGCCTCGCGAAGGACCCCGCGACCCCGGTGACCGTGCTGGTCACCCATCACGTCGAGGAGATCCCGCCCGGCTACACCCATGTCGCGCTGCTGCGCCACGGAGGCCTGGTCGCGGCCGGACCGATCGGCGAGACCCTCACCTCGCAGAACCTCACCGCCACCTTCGGGCTCCCGCTCGTGGTCGAGCAGCGCGGGGAGCGCTTCACCGCCCGCTCGCTCTCCCTGGACTGAGCGCATGAGCAGCGCGCAGCTGCACCGGATCACCGAGCTCGGGGATCCGGCGCTCGACGACTACCTGCGGATGACCGACGTGAAGCTCCGCTCCCGTGTCGAGGTCGAGCGCGGGCTGTTCATGGCCGAGAGCTTCGAGGTGATCTCCCGGGCGATGGACGCGGGCATGGCGCCGCGCTCCTTCCTCATGAGCGAGAAGTGGCTTCCGAAGTTCGCGCCGCTCTACGAGCGCTTCCCCGAGGTGCCCGTGTTCGTGGGGGAGGAGGCGCTGCTCGAGCGGCTCACCGGCTTCCACCTCCACCGCGGCGCCCTCGCGGCCATGCAGCGGCCCGAGCTGCCCGGCGTGGCGGAGCTGCTGCAGGGGGCGCGGACCGTCGCCGTGCTCGAGGACATCGTGGATCACACGAACGTGGGCGCGATATTCCGCTCCGCGGCCGCGCTCGGCGTAGGCGCGGTGCTGGTGACCCCGCAGTGCGCTGATCCGCTCTACCGGCGCTCGATCCGGGTCTCGATGGGCACCGTCTTCCAGGTCCCGTGGACCCGCCTCGAGGAGTGGCCGGCCGACATCCAGCAGCTCAAGGAAGCCGGGTACGTCGTGGCCGGCATGACGCTCGGGAGGGGCGCGATCACACTCGACCAGCTGGTGGCCGAGGAGCACGAGAGCCTCGCGCTGATGTTCGGCAGCGAAGGCCACGGACTGACGCCACAGACCGACAGGCTGCTCGACAGGCGAGTGACGATCCCGATGATGAACGGCGTGGACTCGCTGAACGTGGCGGCGAGCTCGGCCGTCGCGTTCTACGCGAGGCGGTGAGAGGCGTGACCGTGCAGCACTCGTGCCGAGGGGCTGCCGGACCCGTGGACGACGGGTCGGCCTGAGCTATGTCGGGACGGGCTCCGCGGCGTGCAGGACGGCGGTGAGGACGGCATCGGTGTCTCGTCCTCGGTCGCGCCGGGACACCACCAGGGTCGCGCGCCCGGGCCATCGGCCGTCCTCGACGGGCAGCACTCTGACCCCTCTCGGGACGGAGTCGGCCGCGAGACCTGGGATGACGGAGATGCCCAGTCCGGCCGCGACCAGGCCGAGGCGGGCAGGCCAGCTCCTCACGGTGAACGCGATCCGAGGCGCGGTCAGCGTCGGCCAGGCACCGAACTGCGGCTCTCCGGACCGGCTGTGCCCGACGATCCACGGCTCGTCGGCGAGGTCTGCTGCTGTGATCACCGGCAGTCGCGTCAGTCGGTGGTCGTCGGGGACGGCGACCGAGAGATCATCGCCGGCGACGACGCGCTGATGAAGGTCGTCCAGGTCGTAGTCGGGGAGCAGGGCTCCGACGCCGACGACGGCGACGTCCAGCCGTCCGGCCCGGAGTGCGGCCAGCAGCGACGGGGTCGAGTCCTCCCGGATGCTCACCTCCAGGCCGGGGTGCTCCCGGTGCAGGGCCGCAAGTGCTCGCGGGACCAGCGCGGCCATCGCCGAGGGGAAGGCGCCCAGTGCCACGCGCCCGGACAAGCGGTCCTCCATCGCGACGATTTCAGGGTGCAGCTCGTCGAGACCGGCGATGATGGCCGTCGCACGTCGGTGGACCAGCTCTCCCGCCGCTGTGAGCTCGACGCCCCGAGCACGGCGTTCGAAGAGGGGCGTGCCGAGGGCCGTTTCGACGGCGGCGATCTGCCGGGAGACGGCCGGCTGCGTGTAGCGCAGCTCAGCGGCCGCCGCCGTGAACGACCCTGCCCGTGCGACCGCGACCACGACACGCAGACCGGCGACCGTCACCGCGCTCATCACGCCTCCTGCTCATGACGAAAGGACATGTCCATGATGCCAGATCATCAGTTGTCCACATGTCCTGCTTCGCTCACGCTGGAGGCATGACGAAGAACATCGACTCAGTGGACAGCAGGTCGGCTCTGCGGGGCCGTCGGATCCTGGTCTCCGGCGCGTCCTCGGGGATCGGCCGGGCGACCGCGATCGCGCTGGGCGGTGAGGGCGCGCGCGTCGCCCTTCTCGCACGGCGAGCCGATCGACTGCGGACCGTGGCCGACGAGGTGCGTGCCGCCGGCGGGGAGGAGGCGCTGACCCTCGTCGCCGATGTCACCGACCATGCCGCCGTGACCGCTGCCGTGGCCGAGGTCGAGGAGGCCTTCGGCGGCGTCGACGTGCTGATCAACAGCGCCGGGATCATGCTCCCCTCCCCGATCGTGGACGCGGATCCCGCCGACTGGGCCCGCATGATCGACGTGAACCTGACGGGGGCCCTGCACACGGTCCGAGCCGTGCTGCCGGGCATGACTGCCCGAGGGGACGGGCACATCGTCAACATCTCGTCGAACTCCGGGCGCGTGCACCAGCCGCAGTTCTCGGTCTACTGCGCCACGAAGCATGCGCTGGCCGCGTTCACCACCGTGCTGCGCAAGGAGGTCTACCCCTCCAGCATCCGGGTGACTCTGTTCGAGCCCGGTGCCACCGAGACCGAGCTCGGCGGTCATGCCGATCAGGACGTGCTCGGAGCAGCGCTGGCCGACATGGGCGATATGGAGCTGCTGCAGGCCGACGACGTCGCGGGCGGGATCCTCTGGGCGCTGAGCAGCCCGGCACGGGTCAATGTCGGCGACGTGCTCTACATGCCCATCGGACAGCGCGACTGGTGAGCTGCCGTCCGCTCCGTGCTCCCGCGCGCTCGAACCGCGCTGGGCCGGACGACGAGGGGCGCGGCGGGTGCGGCCGACATACTGGATGCCCGGACGTACCCGTCCGCCGGGCCGCAGGGGGCGGCCCGCGACCTCGCTCCCGTCAGGAGACTCCTCATGCGCCACGCCCGCGCGACCGCCCTGCTCGTCCCCGCCCTCGCGCTGGCCCTGAGCGCCTGCGGCGGCGCGAACAGCGCCTACTGCTCGACCCTCACCGAGAACTCTGAGGTCTCCGCGACGGTGTTCACGGCCGTCGTCCCGGGGATGGTGACGGCGGAGCAGGTGGACCAGCGGCTCGCACTGCTCGGCGAGGTCGAGGACGATGTGCCCGAGGAGCTCCAGGAGGACTTCTCGACCTGGCAGGGATATCTGGGGGAGGTCGGCCCGCTGCTGGACTCCGAGGATCCCGTGGACATGACCGCCGTGATCGAGGCCGGTGACGACGAGGTCGACGCCGCAGGCGAGGCGCTGTCCGATCACTACACCGGCACCTGCATGGACTGACACGTCCGTCGGGGGTGCCCTGGCAGTTCCTCCCTGTGCGCTGCCCGCGACCGTACGGTGAGCGCATGGACCATCGCATCGAGGTGAGCGACTTCCTGCGCACGCGGCGGGACCGGATCACGCCCGCTCAGGCGGGCATCCTCGGCGGCACCCGCCGCCGCGTGCCCGGGCTGCGGCGCGAGGAGGTCGCCGCGGCCACAGGGATCAGCGTGGAGTACTACGCCCGGATCGAGCGCGGCGACCTGCGCGGCGTCTCCACGGAGGTGCTGGACGCGCTCGCCCGCACCCTGCTGCTGGACGAGGCGGAGACGGACCACCTGCACGACCTCGCCGAGGCCGCGGGGCCGCCCGCCAGGCGGCGGTCCCGCCCGGCCGAGCAGCCCTTCCCCGACACTCTGCAGCGCTTCGTCGACGCGGTCTCCGTGCCCGTGTGGGTGCGGGACCGGCGCATGGACGTGGTCGCGACGAATGCCGTCGGCCGTGCCCTGTACACCCCTGTGCTGGGGGATCCCGCCGCCCGCGGGAACACGGCCCGCTTCGTCTTCCTCAGCCCCGCCTCGCGGAGCTTCTTCCCTGACTGGGAGGACAGCGCCACCGGCATCGTCGCGACGCTGCGCACCTACGCGGGACAGTCCCCGCGCGACAAGCGGCTCAGCGACCTCATCGGCGAGCTCGCCACCCGCAGCGACGACTTCCGCGTGCGCTGGGCCGCTCACGACGTGCGCCATCACCGCACCGGGCTCAAGCGCTTCCGCCACCCGGAGGTCGGTGACCTCGAGCTCGGCTACGAGGCGATGGACTTCCCCGCCCATCCCGACTGGTTCATGTTCGGGTACACCGCCGCGCCCGGCTCGCCGAGCGAGGAGCGGCTGCGGCTTCTGGGCAGCCTCGCCGAGGCGCAGGCCGTCGCCGACGGGCGGAGGGCCACGGTCGACGACCGGACCTCGACGGCCCGCTGAGGGGCGGGCCCGGACGCGGCCTGGCGCGACTCTCGGGACGCGACCGTCACCACCGACGGGAGTGCGGGACGATGCGCGCGAGGACCCGGCCCCGAGCAGACCCGCACCCGAGGCTCACTGCTCCGCGATCTCCGTCCGTCGAGCAGCGCGGCGTTTCGCGAGCGGGATCAGCGCGAGCCCCGCGAGGGTCAGCACGCCGCAGATCACGAAGACGCCCCGCTCGCCCATCGGCGGCAGCGCACCGGCGGCGATGATCGGCCCGGACAGGACCGCGCCGATGCGCCGCGCATTCATGAACAGCCCCGTGGACATCCCCGCGCCCGGGATCAGGTCCTGGAACAGCGCCAGGCCGATTCCGGAGATAGCTGCGAATCCCAGCGCGTTCGGGATCTGCAGCACCAGCAGCAGCACCGGCCCGTCCACGAGAGCGAGGCCCAGGTAGTAGACGGCGGCGAGCACCGCCCCGACGGCGATCAGGGTCAGATGGGGGATCCGGTCGCCCAGCCGCCCGATCAGCATCAGCGCCGGCGCTTCGAGCGCTGCGGCGACGCCGAGGACGACCCCCGCCCACAGCACGTCCATCCCGAGCTCCCCGGTGACGTACAGCGCCATGAACGTCATCGCGGTCGCATTCGTGGCCTGGAACAGCACGAACGCGCCGATGATCAGCACGGTCGCGAAGCGGCTGCCGGGCGGTAGTCCTTGGGGGGAGCGCGCCGGCGCAGGCGGTGCGTCGTCCGCTCCCGAACGCCTGCCCCGCATCATCGCCGCCGTCGTCGCGGTGTTCACCACCGCGATCACCACCAGGGCCAGCAGCACGCCGTGCGGGCCGACCCAGCCGATGATCGCGCTCGCGAGCGGAGGCCCGCCCATCCAGGCCGCGGAGATGATCGCGCGGGTGTCGACGATCGTGGAGGTGGCTGCGCCAACGTCCCGCAGATGGGCGAACAGCATCGTGGTGCCGAGCCCGGCCGGGCCGCCGAGCACCACGAGCGCGACCGTCGCCCAGGGAAGGCTGCTCACCGCCCCGAGCGTCGCGGCCAGCGCGATCGTCAGCACCCCGGCCACCATGAGCATCGGCAGGTAGGTGCGACGCCGATCCGCCCAGGCGGGCAGCACGATCGAGGCGAGGAAGCCGCCGACGTTGTAGATCGCGAGGGTCCAGCCGATGTCGGCGGTGGAGGCGTCGTAGAGCGTGGCGAGGATCAGCGCGAGCGCGGGGCTCAGCAGCGAGGAGTGCAGCCCCCACAGCAGCGCCGCGGAGGGCACGAGCAGGCGAGGGGCGAGGGCGCGCCGCGAGGCGTCAGCGTGCATGGAGGTCCTTTGGCCGGTGGAGGTCGAACTCGCCGCACGCTATGCCGCCGCTGTGCTCATCGGGAGGAACTGCCAGGGCACCCCTTGTGAGCCGTGCGGTCTGTCGGTCACCTGCGGGGCGGGAGGGCCGCGGCATAGTCGGCGCCCCAGCGGTCCATCGCCTCCACGACGGGTGCGAGGGCGTGCCCGAGCCCGGTGAGCTCGTAGTCGACCCGCGGCGGCACCGTCTTGTGGTCGGTGCGGGCCACGACGCCGTCCTCCTCGAGCTCGCGCAGCTGCCGGGTGAGGGTCTTCCTGCCCGCCAGAGGCAGCAGGCGACCGATCTCGTTGAAGCGCCGCGGACCGTCCTGCAGATGCTTGACGAGGGTGAGCTTCCACGTCCCGCCGAGCACGGAGACGGCGACCTCGACGGGGCACACCTCGAGAGCGCGCTCCACGGGTGCTCGCATGCCGCTCTCCCTTCCGTGCCGACGCACTGCCTGGTCCGAGGCGGTGACAGGAATGTCCGTACTTCCCCTGATGAGACTAGGCGATCACAGTGGAGGCATGAACGACATCGAGACCCTCCCGCGCACCGTGCTCTGGCTCAGCGCCCACCCCGAGCCCCGCTCCCTGACCGCCGAGCTCAGGACCCGGGGCGTCGAGCACCTGCGGGCCCGGGGGCACCGCGTCCTCGACTCGGACCTCTACACCATGGGCTGGGATCCCGTCCTGCGTGCCGCTGACGGCGGCCTGTCGGACGCGCCGGACCGCCGCTTCCGCGTCAGCGAGGACACCCGCGCCGCGCACCTCGCCGGCCGTCAGGACCCTGCAGTCGCGCGCGAGCAGGAGAAGCTCGTCGCGGCCGACGCTCTCGTGGTGCAGTTCCCGTTGTGGTGGTACGGCATGCCCGCCATTCTCAAGGGATGGTTCGACCGGGTGCTGGTCAGCGGCTTCGCCTTCGGCACCGATCCGTCGACCGGGCGTCGGCTGCGCTTCGAGCAGGGACCTTTCCTCGGGAAGCGAGCACTGGTCGCCCTCACCCTGGGGGACCGCCCGGCGGCGATCGGCCCGCGGGGCAAGTCCGGGGAGCTCACGGAGCTCCTGTTCGGCCTGCTCCACGGCAGCCTCGCCTACACCGGGTTCGATGTGCTCCCGCCCTGGTCGCTGCCGAGCGCCGACCGGCTCGAGGACGCCGATCCCGCCGCCGAGGATCTGGGGGCGCGGCTCGACGGACTGTTCGAGGAGGCGCCGCTGCCGTACCGCCCCCAGTTCACCGGCGACTACACCGAGCAGTGGGAGCTCGCCCCGCACGTGCGCCCCGGCGAGACCGGGCTCTCGATCCATCTCGACGCTCCGCACCGAGGAGGGGACGTCGCATGACCCGCGACGTCGACCCCATCGAGCCCTTCACACCCCATGCCGACGAGGCCGAGCTCGAGCACCTCCGCGCCCGCCTCGCCGCCGCCCGACTCCCCGAGCGGGAGACCGTCCGCGGCACGGGCCCCGAGCGATGGGCCCAGGGCGTGCCGCTGGCGGACCTCACCGAGGTCCTCGAGCACTGGCGCACCGGCCACGACTGGCGCGTCGCGGAGGCCCGTCTCGCCGCCGTCGACCAGTACCTGGTGCCCATCGACGGGCTCCGGATCCACGCCCTGCACCGTCTCTCGCCCCGTCCGGACGCGACGCCGCTGCTGCTCACGCACGGCTGGCCGGGCAGCGTCTTCGAGTTCGTGCACCTGCTGGACGAGCTGGCCGAGCCTGCGGACCCTGAGGAGCCCGCCTTCCATGTGGTCGTCCCGTCGCTGCCCGGCTTCGGCTACAGCGACAAGCCCGCCGAGACCGGCTGGGGCACGGAACGGATCGCGGCGGCCTGGGCGAGGATGATGGAGGTGCTCGGACACACGCGCTTCCTCGCCCACGGCGGCGACTGGGGCGGGGTGATCAGCACGATCCTCGCCGCACGCTTCCCCGACCAGGTCATCGGCCTGCACACCACGGTCGCGCAGCCACCGCCCGGACTGTCCCTCGAGATCCTGGACGCCGAGGAGAGGGAATGGGTCCGCCGGTCCCAGGACTTCTGGGCGCATCACGCCGCCTATGCGAAGGTCCAGGCCGCGCAGCCCCAGACCCTCGGCGTCTCCCTGGTCGACTCGCCCGTCGGACTGCTCGCCTGGATCCTGGACAAGTTCGCCGCCTGGAGCGACACCCGGGACTCGCCCTTCAAGACCATCGACCGCGACCAGCTGCTGGACAACGTGACCCTCTACTGGCTCACCCGCAGCGGGGCGTCGGCGGCCCGCATCTACTTCGAGAGCCACGATTCGCTGGACCCCGACCTGCGCGTCGACGTCCCCACCGCGATCACGACCTACCCCCGGGACATCGAGCGCTGGCCGCGCCCCTGGGCGCAGGAGCGTTATCGGCACATCGTGCGCTGGGAGGAGGCCGACGCCGGCGGGCACTTCCCCTCCCTGGAGCGCCCGGAGTTCTTCGTGCGGGATCTGCGGGCGTCCCTCGCCGCTGTCCTCGCCGTCGATCAGGAGCGCCCTGTCACGGACGGTGCCCGAGGGGAGTGAGGCGTGCATCTCCAGCGCGATGACTGCGGGGATGTCGGTGCCTGCGCGCGTCTCTACCGTCGCCTCGCGAGCAGGCTGAACGTGTTCGGCAAGCGACCGTCCCAGGCGGCCGCCTCCTCGTCGTCGGGCTGCCAGAACGGCTCTGGATGCTCGGCCAGGTGCAGCAGCTCGAATCCCGCCCCCCGCACCGTCATCACGGTCTCGGCGAGGGTGCGCTGGTGCTCGGTCGCGCCGCGGGCCGGGAAGGAGTCGTTGACGTGGGAGGCGGCGAAGTAACTGCGATCACCGCGCACTCGCGCCTCGTCGGCGTCCCATGCCCACAGCGGCACCAGCGGATGGGCCTCGAGCACGAACAGGTGACCACCCGGGCGCAGCAGGCGGTGCATCTCCCGGGCCCAGGCGCCGAGATCCGCCATCCAGATCAGCGCGCCCTTGCCGGTGTAGACCACATCCGCGACCTCGCCCTCGAGACCGGTCGTCGGCAGCTCGGCAACCTGGTAGCGGCAGGGGACGCCGAGCTCGTCGGCCCGCCGCTGCGCCGCGCCGACGGCCGTCGGACTGTAGTCCAGCCCGTGCACCGAGGTGGCGCCGAGGCGGAGCAGCGCATGGTCATCCAGTCCGTGACCGCTCTGCGGGTGCAGCACCTCTGCGCCGGGCAGCAGCGGGCCGATCACCTGCTCCTCGATCGGCAGCAGGCGCGCGGTGCGGGCCATCTCAAGATGCTCGGCGTACTCCCGCACGTGCTTCTGCGAGGCGTCTTCCCAGGCGGTGCGGGTGTGCTCGTGGGTGCTCATCGCTCGAGACTCGCACCGGCCGACGCGCTCGTCCAGCGGATTCGCGCACTCTGCTACTGTTCCCGTCAGCGTCGCGTGCCGGTGGCAGACCGTGTCAGGCATGGAGGCGCCGAACCGAAGGAGACCGACGATGACCTCGTCGCACCCTTCGTCCGCGCGTGACTGAGCGCGAGACGACCAGGCTCATCGCCTGGAGCCATGAGATGCGGCGCGTGCATGCGCGCCTGCGCGAGGCCCTGAGGGTCACCCGCGAGGCCGTGGACCGCGGCGAGAGCGCCGAGACCCCCGCACGGGAGCTGCTGCTGTTCTGTCACGGGTTCTGCAGCGCGCTCGACGCCCACCACACGGGGGAGGACCGCACCCTGTTCCCGGCGATCGCGGCGGCGCACCCCGACCTCGCGCCCGTGCTGCGGAAGCTGGAGCAGGACCACTCGATGATCGGCCACCTGCTCGGCGGTCTCGAGGCGGCGGCGGGATCCCGCTCCTCCCCGGAGGTGCTCGCGAGTCACCTCGAAGGCATCGCCGCGATCATGGAGAGCCACTTCCGCTACGAGGAGCGGCAGCTGCTCACCGTGCTCGAGAGTCTCGACCTCGAGGCGGACCCGGGGGAGGCGCTGGGGACGCTGTGACGGTGACGAGGTCCGGAAATGTCAGGGAGGCCCAGTACTCCTCGGGACTGCCGCACGGATAGGTGACATCTTGACCTGACCTATGGCTCGGTTTCCAGTTGACGTCGCTAGTCGATGGTCTTCATGGAAGGCTCTTCGCATGCCCCGCCCGCACCCTCCCGAGTTCCGTGCCCGTGCCATCGCTCTGGTCCGCGAGG